>Ga0192243_10213_pt1 | contig 23518 bp, 46 predicted proteins | sample Koala_Koa27_K3_FD_131233 | JGI IMG/M metagenome (GOLD analysis project Ga0192243, IMG submission 131233) | Enriched cells from koala feces incubated with labeled cellulose particles, San Francisco Zoo, California, United States - Koala_Koa2-7_K3 ... | reverse complement strand
CGGGAATCGATATAGCCCTACGACTATCATTGTGCCTTTAACTTCTGAGCTAAAAAAACCAAATATGCCTACCCATGAAATTATTAAAATGCAAGATGCTCCTGGCTTAACGATGGATTCTATGGCGTTGTGTGAGCAAATCCGAACAATAGACAAAAGAAAAATAGAAAAGAAAATTGGAAGGATCTGTAGCATGGAAGTTTTAAATAATATTTCAAAGGCATGTAGGGTAAGTCTAGGTGATATATAGTATTTGAATTGGAGGATATGGAAAATGCCTACTTTTGAATTTTTAGATGCGGATCAGGCGATTAAAAAAATAGAATATTTAAAGCGAAATAAAAAAAGAAGCATAGTGTGTATTATTAATTTTGACGAGGATACGGAGGAACGAAAAACTGTAAATTATGACGAGAGCTGCCGTCTGATTGAATGTGCAAATACGATAGTCCATAATGATGATGATTTCATCCCTCACCTGGAATTATATTCAACGAGACAAGAGGATATAAGAAATATAATAGGGGAAGGGGTGATGCATGACTTATATATAGCGGGTAGCAAGAAATAAAAAGAACAAATGTTCGAAAAAAGATTGACAGAACGTGTACTTAGGTATATATTAATCTTACAAGAAAAAAGAGAAAGTCCATCCACGGTGTGGGGACACCATTATGTGAATGGAACTTTCTCAAGCAATATACATAGCAGAAAAGAGCTACGCCTATATATTATTACATAAGGACGAAATATTATCAAGCGAAATTCTGCAAAATTTTCCAATTAAAAAAAGAGAATATGTATATGTGAGATATTACATAGCAAGATGTAAGTGTAATAATTCGTTAATTCGAATTAGGCAACACTGTTAGATCATTGAGCAATTGAAATATCTTGATCATGTTCATGGATATTCTGTGATGGCAAATCGCGGAAAATCTGTTTATTTTTTGTACCCAAATTTAAGGAGGATTCTTATGGAAGCGCATATTGACTATTATTGTGGAGATGGAGAAAAAAACTCACAGAAATTATTAGCTCAGTAGTATCAGACGAGGGGATTAGCCTTCCTCAAATGTACAATGGTAATCTATTACCAGCTGCTCGTGAAGTATTATCACAATATGAAAAAAGTACGATGAAAGTAAAGATGGAGATTTCGAACTTTTCTTCGTTAAAGGTTTAAAAGTAAAAATCCTCATCGACTTGTATTGTGAGGACAATGCGAAGAAATTATCAAGTGTGGTTAATAAAATTATTAGAAAGAAGTGGGCAACCCTCCCGACAATGTATCATGATGATTTTCTCGATATTGCTTTTGATACGCTGGTTTATTGCGCAAATTCATTTGATGATTCAAAAGATACAAAATTTGAGACATTTTTATGTGGAAGTCTTCAGAGGAAATTTATAACTAACTACACGTATGAGACAAGAGGTAGAAGATGTAATGTTGAACGGGATGAGAACGGGAAAATCAAGAGAGATAAAAAGAAAAAACCGATTGTCATTCCGGATGTTTATCTGGACGCGCCAATTGGCGATGAAGGGAATTTAACAATCGGAGATACCATCCCAGACAGAAAAAATATTGAAGATATAATATTTCCAGAAAACTTGAGTAGTAAAGTTGAAAAATATATAGCAGAGCTGCCAAGATTATCAAGAAAAATTATTGTTTTGAAAATGGATGGGGATGATAAAAATAACATAATAGGAAATTACATATCACTGCAAAGCAATACGAAGATGCAATGAAAACAATGAAGTCATCTGAATACATATCAATTTTAATGTAAGGGAGAGCGTGAAGATTATGGAAAAAATAAAAAGAGATTCTTATATGGTGGAGACAGTAATTAATATGTATGAAAGAAAGGAATTAAGACTAGATCATCCTAACCAAAGGACTCCTGATACTTGGTCAAATGATTATAGAGATGGATATGCATCGACAATAATAAAAGGAGAAGATGTTGACTCAATTAAAATATGTGAGGAAATAACGGAACGTGGTGTAAATCAATGGGTTATTGATGGTGGACATAGAGTAGATACATTGTGGAGATTTAAACATAATGTATTCAAAATTGGAAATAAAATTGAAATGCCTATAGTAACATATTATGAAGAGATAAAAGATGTCAGTGGAAATTATATGCTTAATGATTATGGGGAGGTAGTAAAAGAGAAAAAAAGAATTTGACTTGCGTGGAAAGTATTATAAAGACTTGCCTGATAAGCTAAAAGAGAGTTTCGACAACAATAATGTAGATTATGTAAAGCACTTAAACTGCTCTAAGGAAGAAATTGTCTATCATATTGTAAGATACAACAAGCAAAAGTCAATGAACACAAATGAAAATATTGTAGCAAGAATGTCAAATATGGCTATAAATATTAAAGAGATATCAAAAAAGAATAGATTTTTTAAAGATTGTGGCGTATACAGTGAGACAGAACGGAAAAATGGTTCTATTGAGAGATGTGTTGTTGAGTCGATTATGTGTATGAATCACCTTGATAATTGGAAAAAGCAAACTAATGCCATGGCAGATTACATAGATGAAAATTCAAGTGCGGAAGAATTTGAAACATTAGATTATAATCTTTCAGAACTAATTAAAGTCGTTCCTGAGTGTGCAAATAAATTGTTCACAGTTAAAGACAGTTTTATTTGGTTCACAATATACAATCGTTTTAAATCAACAGGAAATAAACCAGAATTATTCTCCGATTTTTTGACTCACTTCTCTAATAGTATAGATTTACAAAATGGGTTTAAAACAATTAAAACAGAATCAAATAGTACAAAGGACGTCTCAGTCATTAAAGAAAAAATCAAATTTATAGAAAATGCAATTGAAGATTATTTACATATCAATATAGAAGAAGGACAACCAGAAAATATATCTGTTGTTGAGTTTATAAGAGAAAATGTCGGACAAGCATCTGATATCGACAAAGAAGGAAACGATATCAAAAGGGATATTACGGCAGAAGATATCGATTTCTATGAGGTTATGCTTAATGATTTAAAGGAAAATTGTATACGATATGGTTCAACGCTGTTAAATGATTCGAATTATCTATCTCTAATGGGACTCGTGGCATATTCATTTGCTAAAGATGAAACTCTTGATGATTGGATGAAGGATTTTTCAACACATAGAAGTGAATTTCCAATCAATCAAAAACAAAATTACATAGAAATGCGGAATGATTTGGAGAATTACATAAAGAAGCAACAGAAAATTAGCGCATAGAAGATGGTGAATAAAAATGGTAGATGTATCAGACCATGCTGCACGGCGGCTCAGGGAGCGATGCGGACTGAATAAGAAGTCTATACAGAGGATTGCAGATAAAGCTTTTAATGATGGTATACGGCATTCTGAGACGAGAGGAAGACTGAATAAGTGGGTGACAAGCTTATTCTTCTATAATCGGTCTGCTAATAATATTCGGATATATGGAGATAAGGCGTACATATTTACTAAAAATACTCTTATTACAGTTATTCAGATTCCAACGGATCTATTCAAAAATGTAAGAGTTATGGTTGAGAAAATGTGAATTTGCTTGGAAAGTGAGGCGATGTATTTGAATAATCATAATTGCAGACAGTGTGGAAACGAATATTTGGGGAGATGTATGAGCCGATATAATTACGGTCATGATGTTTCGATCAGAGAAGACATATGCGTAGATTTTGTAGATGGAAGAGAACCTACAAGTGTTATTTTTGACACAGTGGGTCAGTTGGAAAATTATTTGAGAAAGAATTTTTATAAGATTGATTTCGCAAATGAATTTACACGAAAGCAATTAGTAGAGATGCTTAGAATGCTATACCCATATCAAGTAAAAGAAAATTATGCAGGTAGAGCATTTTGCAATATGTGTAAAACAAGAATGGTCAAACATATAGAGTTTTATATTAAGCTACATCATATAAAGTGTGATGCACAATAAATCTTAGATTTTACAAGGAAAGGTGAAAAGATGAGGAATAAAATGTTTCTTGAAAAAATGTCAGATGAAAAGTTGTTGGAACTGTTGACTTCAATATCTGATTATGAGGAAAGAGGATATTCTGACAATGATGAGGTGCGTATTTATATAGACACTTGGTACGATAATAAAGTCGGTTTGGAAAGATTATTGTGTCTACAATTCGATGCCTTTAGAGAAGCAGCTATGAGATGGAGAAAATTAAAAATCTCATAAATCTCGTGTTTTACGAGAAGCCATTCTGGTAAGAAATATCATACATAGCAGTAAATAAAATAAAATGATATTTTTAAGGAGGAAATATGACAGTTTTAGAAGTAAATAAAAGAATAGAAGATCTTACAGAAATGAGGAATGACCTTATTAAATTACAAAATTTTTTTCTGGGGCATATTGAAATCAAGGATATTTACAATCAAGTAATACCAACAGAAAAGACTGTAGCATTCTTCTTGGAAGATGGGTGCGATTTAAGGTCACCAATTGAATTTCTTATGAGTAAAACAGCTAAGATAATAGGTGACGAAGTAGATCGACTTATAGCGCTCATAAACGAAACTGAAGTGCCAGGAACTAAGCTTTTGAAATAGATCGGGTGATTAATAGTTTAAGGAGGAAAGGAAATAAGATGGAAAAAACATTAGAATTACCAGTAGAGATAGGGTCAGTTGTGTACGATGTAGACTTTCCAAAATATCCGCAACGAGTGATTGGATATCGTATAGGGCGAATGATGGGAGAAGATGAGGATGATTTTGAAGAAGATCGCAAGGCGGATGAGTTGTACATGGAATATGAAGGTTGTGGATTGTCTGGTTCATCTCCGGTTTCGAGTTTCGGGAAGTATATTTTTCTGACACGTAAGGAAGCGGAACAGGCTTCTTATGAAAACTGAGTCAGCCGGAGCTAATACTGGGAAGTTATCGGCGAGTGCACGGAAAATTAACATTTGGCGGTGAACGTCGAGAGAGGAAAAGATATGAAAGCATATATAGTAATGCAGGCTATCAGAAAGACTAACAAGAACGCTAAGTTAAAAATATTTGTGAATGATGTGTATAAAATGACATGCGAGGCATGGGCCGGAAGTACACTATGTAGCTTTGGATGCATGACGTTAAAAAAACGTTATTGGAACTCTGAAAATGAGATGGTATTAGAACTGATAAATTAACATAGTTGGAGGTGCAGAGTGAAAAACATGAGACGTATGGAAATTAATTTAAACAGATTTAAAGTAATACACGATGACAAGGTATTAAATGCTATAGCCCTTATGGGTGTGGAAATATCGGATATTGAAAACTGGGAATATAGAGACACAATCGAAAGGCCGAAGATAATAGACGTATTGGCTGTCGATGAGGACGGAAAGCTTGTCTCTATTATGGACAAGGCATGGACGTTTCAGTTCTTACCAATAATATAAAAATTAACATTTGATGGAGGAAAAATGTGGATAACAAGAGATGACAATGACCCGCCAGAGATGATAGGGACAATGGGTTCAAATATTGAAGTATCGGATGAATATACGGTAGTTGTGCGAACCGAATACTATGGTGAACCGCGTACGTATTTTGCTATAGGGGCTTTTACGAAATGGAGAAATAGACCTGTAGCATGTTGGTCTAATGACTCTGATGTATGCAAAACACGGGTGATAGCATGGTTGAATTAATATTTGAAAGGGAAAAATCGTGAAAGTAGAAATAATAAATCCGAAGGTAATAACCTACAAATTATCTCCAGACAGAAACGATGCCGAATATCATATGTGTATGTGGGCGCGATATATTTTCGATTGCGACAACGGTAGATTGAATATTAACAGCGACGCCGGAGACTACTCTTATGGTTGGGGATACAATGAACACGAAGACTTTATGCATCTCATGAGTAGGGTGAATTCTGGATATCTTTTGAATAAGATAACTGACCGCACCGTATTTCATATAGACAAAAGCAAAGAGCGTACAATAGATAATGTCAGGAAATACGGAATAATTTATTTTGGAATTGAGAACCAAGAGGAACTTAATTCAATTATAGATGATATTAACAACATTGATGATGGGGCAAGTGAGGAAACTTTCCTTCGAGAAGTAGATGACATTGTACCGAAAATCGATTGGGAATCTATTGAAATTGTGAAAGATTATCCATCAGGTGCAGTTACCGTAGTTGAATTATTCATGAAGTATATTCAACCTGAAATAAAAGATAAGGTTGCTTCGCAAATCTGAGATCGGCCGGAGCCGATACGGCCAGAACAATTGACATTTCAGAAAGGATAGTTGTATATGCCAAAAGAACAGAGGTGTTGGAATTGTGGAACTCGACTTATCCCATACCATGAAAGCGATTACTTTTGTTGCAAGGATTGCCGGATTAGGTATAAGCGACAATTTAAAACGGCTCCTAAATGTTCAGATTGCGGAAACACAGCATGTAAACATTTTGGAGTATACAAAGGCAAGTGTAGACCAAGGGATTGCCAAGAAAACTGAGATATAGAACAGTAAGGTATGAAGATGATTAAAGTAATATTTTATAAGAAAAGGAGAATAAGAAAATGTGTAATTTTAAATCAGGAGTTATTTTAAAAAGTGGAGTAGTTTTAGCACCAGAAGGGAAGGAAAGTCATTCAGATCTATTGGAAAGCCTGAATATAGAAGATAGCTATGTGAATGCTTCTAAAGTGTTTGTCAGAGCTGAATTAACGCCGCCTGAAGGCAATAAAGCCAGGCTCGTTGAAGAATGGAAGTATAGAGTGGATCAGGATATTGTGCCGGATTGGTATAATGAAGATCCTGTGAGGTATGAAATGGAGATGAGGGAAGCGGTTAAGGAATATATGAAGGATAGATTAAAGAATATCATTTGTGGATATGATTGGACGCCAATTCAAGATGAAAAATATACATATTACTTTATGAATGGAACGGCGTTTGAAACAGAATTTGGTCGGACAAATGACTATAAAACATCTTATGTAAGAGAGAAGTTGATGGAAAGTACGTTGCTTTCTGATTTAAAAGATGAGTTTGGAGATAGACTTGTTCCAATTAATTTAAGTTTAACATCTATGGATGGATTAAAGGATTATGGCAATGCAGATGGAGACTTGCTCTCTATCTTAAATATTGAATTACTCATGAAGTTTGGTGAAAAAATTCCGTTAATTGATACGTCGTATTGGCTTGCTACGCCGAATCAGACACCAGCGCGTGGAGACGCCTCTTGCGTTCGTTACGTTGGCTCCAATGGCTATGTGGGCGATGGTGACTGTGGCTGGAACGACGAGGCGGTTCGTCCGTTTTTCATCCTTCAATCTTAGATCTTTGGATCTTTGAAAAAACCTACGGGTAGCCAGTACACAGGAATGGGCGTAAGCCCGTTCCGTGAATGGCCGATTCGTAGGAACCGAAAGGAGCGATCTTTAGTGAAGGAAGCAAAACTGGATATTATTGTAAAAGCGATGACTCTTATGGAATACACCATGACAATTACTTCAAATAGAAAAAGATATCCAGTGAAGTATTTAATATTAGTAAGACGTATCCAAGATCGCTGTATGGATATATACGAATTCTTACTTGATGCCAATAGACTTAAATTGGAAACGGCAAAGTCAGAACGCCAGGAATTACAAACAAAGGCTATTTCATGTTGTGATAAAATGTCGTGCTATATAGAGCTGTCAATGAAACTAAAATTAATAGGCACTGATACGGTGGCACATTGGCAGAAACAGATTGATGATATAAAGTATATGACTATGGCATGGAGATCTAAAGATAAACAAAGGTAAATTTAATGGGTTGCCTATTGTATAACCTCTTACGTTCAGTACGTTAACTCCAATGGCTATGTGAACTATGGTGACTGTAACTGGAACGACAAAGCGGTTCGTCCGTTCTGGATCGGAAGACGAAATAGAGTAGGAGAAACACCGAAATTAGAGTCCCGATATCAAAAGAATAGACAACCTTTCCTGTCTCGAATGAGGCAGGATAAATACAAAGGAATGAAATATTATGACAGGAAGTAAAACTGATTTTGAAGAAGTAGCGGATTTTGGAAATCTGTATAAAGCATACAAAAAGTCTAAATCTGGAAAAGGATTTTCAAATAGCAGACAAAGATTTCAAGTAGCAGCTCTCGATGGTATACATCAGATCAAAAGAAGATTAGAGACAAAAACTTATGAAGTTGGCAAATACAATGAATTTATAATATATGAGCCAAAAGAGAGGGTAATAAAGGCCGGTTCGTTTGTAGATAAAATCGTACAACATAGTTTATGCGATAACGTATTAATTCCCATTTTACAGAATGAGTTTATTCAAACAAATTATGCTGGTCAGATAGGAAAAGGAACCTTGTTTGGACTTGAGTGTTTGAAAAAACAGATGTTTCTTGCATATCAAAAGTATGGTTATGATTGTTGGATAATTAAGGCTGACATAAGTAGATTTTTCTACAAAATTAATCACGATATTTTAAAGGATATGGTTAAATATTTTGTGAAAGATAAAGATGTGTTTTGGTTATGTGAGAAATTTATTGATAGCACAGACGACATTGGACTTCCATTGGGAAATCAAGTAAGTCAAGTATTTGCGTTACTGTATTTGTCTGGGTTAGACCATTTTATCACTGGAGAACTAGGGGTTAGATATTATGGACGATATATGGATGATTTCTATTTAATTATAGAAAATAGACAGTATGCAAAATGGTGTTTGGACAATATTTATGAGTTTGTATGTACATTAGGACTTGAGTTAAATGGTAAGACACAGATAATCCCGTTTAAAAATGGGATAAAGTTTTGCGGTTTTCATACATATATAACACAAGAGGGAAAAGTGATTCGTAAGTTAAAAAATGAGAATAAAAGAGCTGTTAAGAAGAAGTTTAAGAAGATGGTTGGACTGGTCAAGTCTGGAAAAATAACTGAGAAAAAATTTCGAGAGAGTTATGAGGCTTGGAAGAATCATATCTCGCATGGAAACTGTGTTAAACTCGGTTTTGAGATGGATAAATACATAGGAGAATTATTGAATAAGTAAAATTCGTATTTGTTTGGAAAGGAGAGTTATGGGAAAGTATAATTTTGAAGTTATGGATGACGGAAAAGACAATAATATAGTAAAAGTATCTTGTGAAAGTGAAGATATAGGGTTCTGTATTATGATTGATACGTGGGATGATCCATTTAAACTTTATTTTAGTAGTAACGATTGCCATATTGAGAACATGGAAAATTTTAGGAAACAGTTATTTGATTTTCTGGTAAAAGAAATTGGTGAGGATGTTTTTGGATAAAATCTTTGATTGGAAGAGAGTTGGTGTATTCAATGATTAGTTTTATAGCAGATAGATTAAAAGAACCAATAAAAGACGGAGTCTTATGTCCTGGGATATATTTGCACGGACTTATACATGACCTGAATGGCTTTGATATCGTGCGAGCAAAATCCAAACATGATATTGATCTGCTAGAAAGAAGCATAAATGATCAATCTGTTATAAATGTTACAGTTGATGTATTTGGAAAGGTAATGGAAGCTATTGCTTATCTGTGGGATTGTGATGGGGTAATTAGAGGATTGATTGTTCTGCCAGATGACACTAAGTATAAAATAGATGCACAGAGAAAGATGGAAAATAAAGTAAAGAACATTTGAATTAATAATAAAATTCTTCTGTACGCAAGATGAAAAAGGAGATTTCCTTTTATGAAAAAATAATACGGAAGGATCATTATAAAATGGAGCAATTGAATGTAGATCAAGTGGTATTAACTGTCATGAATGGCCTAACAACAGTCATAGATGAAGCTTCTAGGCTTGAACAAGCAAAGATGATATTGTATATGTCTCTGGCAGGTCTCCAGATTTACCGGGAGGAGACAGCATTATCTACGGAGGCAGATTGTACCGAAGACTATTTTCGACAATACATGATATACATGAAACTCAACGGTTGCACAGATAGCAGTATATCTAATTATGCATATGAGATTCGGCGTATGTTGGGACATGTTAATAAGGGGATCAAGGATATTACGATAGGGGATCTACGTGGATATTTAGCATGGGGAAAAATACATAGAGGATGGAAAGATAAGACCTATAACACTAAGCTGATTATGACACGTAGCTTCTTTGCCTGGCTGTACGAGGAGGATCTGTTGCCCGACAATCCCGCCAAAAAGCTCAAAGAGACCAAGGTGGAGCGTAGGATAGGGCCGACGCTTAACCCGGTACAGCGCGAGGAGGTTCGGTGTGCGTGCCAGGATGAGCGTGAGCTGGCAATTTGCGATCTATTGTATTCATCCGGTATTCGGGTATCAGAGCTATGTGGTCTTAACCGGATCGATATTGATTTTTCAGCGCTAAAAGCGATTGTCTATGGTAAGGGGCGCAAGGAGCGTGAGATCTATTTTACGGGACAGGCCATGGTACACCTACAAAGATATCTGGAGAGTCGTACAGATGATGATCCGGCGCTCTTTGTAAGCGTCAAGCAGCCGCACAATCGGATCAAGCCCGATGCGGTCCGAGCAATCTTGAAACGAGTTAAAGAGCGAGATCATAACCTTTCTGGCGTGCGATTAACTCCACATGTATTCAGACGAACGGTTGGCACGGATATGATTAACCGCGGAGCACCGTTAGAGCTGGTAGCTGATAAACTTGGACACGAGCAGCTGGATACTACTAGACAGTGTTATACAGCTACAAGCCGGGAAACGGTGCGTCAGGCGCATAACAGGTATGTATCATAATGTGCAGGTGTAACAGGCCGCAAGACCTGACAGGGCTTATAATACTGCGAGGATATAACCAATAGTGTTGACGATAGATGGAAATTTGACACTCGTATATTCTGCTTACATAACAGCAGCGTGCGAAAATGTATTTGTCAGTAGTGTAAACTTATTGGTATTTGTGAGAAGAGTCTCATGATACTAGCGAGAATAGGATTGACCGAAAACAAATAACTATTTTCAGGACAAACGAAAGAGTCTCTAGGTAGTGTACATATATCCTAGTTATATAGTGGAGTAATCCACTATTTTAGCCGCTTAGTGAACAGGTTGGACACACAGGATTTTGACTCTTGGGAAGATGGATCGTTACCATCAGCGGCTGGTCTGGATGATTATAATATCCAGAATACTTATCACTCCTTATATATTAAGTAAGCCGCCTACTATGGCGGTTCTGGAACCATAGCTCAGTTGGTTAGAGCAACCGGCTCATAACCGGTCGATCCTGGGTTCGAATCCCAGTGGTTCCATTATAAAAAAGTGGAGGAAAAAATAATGGCTATGATTGATTATGGTGCGATTCTACGTGTAGAAGGAGAATTTATCAATAAGAACAAAGACATGTTTATGGATGCTTCTGATACAGGATATGTTTGTAAAAGTGCGGTTTATGCCTTGGGTAATGGAGATGAATATGACGGAACTGAAGTTCCGATAGATGGAAATTATTTTGTGTATGCCGGTGATGAGGATCTTCTTGTAGTATTTTACAAAGGTCTATACAAGGTGATTTTGCACGAGAAAATTGTGCTTGAAGGGTGGAATAATCCATTTGCGTCAGAAACACATTATCTTGATAAAATTGCTAATATTACAGTTTCGCATTTGGATAAAAATATGTACTGTATGCCGATGGAGTCTAGCGGAACGTGGCGAGAATTCATGAAGGAAATATGGTCTGGCGCGACAGGTGATGAAAAACTATCTGAACTTGACGACGGCTACAAAATATACAAACGGTTTGTGAAACGGTGCAAGAATGTTTATAGAACAAATAGAAATGGCGGATGTTATAAATATAGAACTGACCGTTATATTGCAACATGGGAGCATAAAGGAAAGAAATATGAAGTTATATTTGGATGTGGTATCGACCCAAATGAAAGGGTTTGGAATAGAATAAAAAATGATAGCTATGGATTTACGGATGTGGAAAGAGAAATTATTGATGGATGGTTTGGAGGATAATAAAAATGTGTAGAATTGTTGATTACGTATCAGAGGGGATTCCAGAAGTCATAAATGACTTGGGAGAACATCGGAGAACTAGACCAGGAAGTATTGTTTTTTCTAATGGTTGGGTCGCCAGTATCGTTCATCCAGATGAAGCACCTGATTTATATTCAGTGGCTATCTGTGATTACAATGGATATTTTGATTGGAGTATCCTCGGAAAGTTCTTTGCGACGGATAACGGAGCAGTGATTTGCAATACAGAAGAGCAGGTATGTGGTGTGCTTGAGCACATTAAGAATTTGTAAAATCATTATTTTATGGGAGGTGAATGAATATAATATGAATAGAGAAATTGGAAAATTTAAACATAGACGAAACGGCATGATTGTAACTGCTTTTTTAGATGAGAATAATGGTATGTTTTATGCGAAAAGCCCAGAATGCTTATATTTTACAAGGCATTACGATAGTATAGACGATTTATACGAAAGATTGAAAAATGATGATTTTATAAATAGGACAAAAGGATAATTTTACGAGGGGGTATATGATGACTAATTTAGAAAAATTGAAGATCGGGACGGACAAAGAGGTGAAAAAAATACTCATTACACTTGCATATCGAAGCCTAAATTATACTAAGCAAGAAAGGCAGGTCAAAGAGTTTTTAAAAGAAAAAGTAAATTCATGAGATGAAGTTACTATACAATAAAGAGACGATTTTATATCATTATTTGAGAGAAGGGAAGAAAATACGGTTATGATTTATAGGGTCGGAAAAGGATATACTGAAGGTGATATGGACATAGCGATCCATTATATTTATATACTAACGGAGAACTAGAAAAACTTACTCCACAAGAATTTAATGAGATTAACAATTACTACATAGACAAAAAGGAAAGAGGGCGGTGTCTATTTTGTTTTAGACATGGGCTTGAGTTTCAATAAAAATAAAAGCTATGGGAATAAACTGCTTCTATGGGATGCTGCTGTGGGGTGTTTGATGGAACAAAGGCGACCGAATATTTATCAGAGCAATGTATTAACTGTCCATATTTGGTATGTGTTAAATAGAAGCAGGATAAAAAATCAGAAAGGAATGATATCATGAGTGTTTGGGGTAAAAGAGTACATGGTTGTGCTTCTTGTCTACATGCAAATAAAGAAAAAATGAAATGTTATCCAGAATCAAAAGATTGTAAAAGTGAATATGATTTAGAAGAAATAGACTTTAATGAAGAATGTAACTGTGATTTTTATAAAAAGAGGTAGGTTATAATAAAAGCAGGAATTTACGTTGAAAGATGAGGAAGTAGATGAATAAAAAGGGTGTTTTAGAAATTATATCTGATGAAGATATATGTGATACAGATGAGTATGGACGGATAATAATTAACTGTGACAACTGTAGTAAAGCTGGAGAGATTCTAAGGGTGATTAAAGAGGTATTGTCTGACCAGTGGATTCCATGCTCAAAGGCAATGCCAGAAGATGTCCTTTCGTACAACAAGAAAGCTACATATCCGGCTATAAACGTGCTTACCACGCTTAGTTCTGGGAAAGCGACTAAGTTGTAGCGAATTGGCGATAAGGGATATGACGGTAGTCGTGAGATATCATGGCATTGGGGAAGAATTTACAGTGATGTTATAGCGCGGCAACCATTACCAGAAAAATATGTGGAGGATAAATAACCTAATTCTATATATTCTTGAAACATTGATATATTTAAAGATAAATATAGTATATAATGTAAATTAGTTATGAGAATATATGGAGGCAAAAGAAAAATGATATATGTTACAGGGGATTGTCATGGCGATTTTAGTAGATTTAGTATAGAAAACTTTCCAGATCAGAAGGAGATGAAAAAAGGAAGATTATATAATTATCTGTGGGGATTTTGGAAGTATTTGGAACAGAGAGTGTGAGTCTGAGAGGGGAAAATATTTGCTTGATTGGTTGAATGAGAAGCCATTTACAACCCTATTTATTGATGGCAATCATGAGAATTTCAATAGATTAAACAATGATTATCGTGTGAGAGAATTTCATGGCGGACATATTCATGAGATTAGATCATCTGTGCTGCATCTCATGCGTGGGGAAATATTTAATCTACAGGGTAAATTATTTTTCTGTTTCGGAGGAGCAAAAAGTAATGACATTAACGATGGGATCTTAAATCCAACCTATACAAAAAAGATTGAGCAGTGGTCAAAAGAGTTTAAGATGTTCAGAATTGATGGGGTATCTTGGTGGAAAGAGGAGCTCCCAAATGAGAGCGAAATGCAAAATGGGTTAAACAATCTTGCAAAGCATAATAATGAGGTGGATTATGTAATAACTCATTGTGCGCCACAAAGTATTGTTTCAACATTCTCACAAGGATTATATAAACCAGATGTTTTGACAAAGTATCTGAACGATATTTTAGAGAACACAAAATTTAGTAAATGGTTTTATGGACATTATCATGATAACCGACAAATAATGAGCGACTATATTATGTTGTATGAGCAGATTATTAGGATAGTATAAATTCAGAATTTGACACTCTCATGACACATAATAGATAAATAGCGGAGGTATTTAGATATGAATATGGATCAAATTAAAGAAAAGATCATAAGCCAAGAATATTCATTTTTGCGAGAGAATAAACATTTGGGAAATAATATTATCTTATTAGGTCTAGGGGGAAGTCATGCTTATGGTATGAATACAGAAAGTTCTGATTTAGATGTTAGAGGTGTAGCATTGAATCTGAAAGAAGAAATTCTTTTAGGAACGGATTTTGAGCAAGTGGTAAATGTTGATACTGATACAACAATTTACTCCTTTAATAAAATGCTTCAGTTGCTTTCATCAAACAACCCAAACACGATAGAAATTTTAGGGTGTAAACCAGAGCATTATTTATTTGTGTCTGATATTGGACAGTTACTATTAGAAAACAGAAAGTTGTCTCTGTCAAAAATTTGTATTCATACTTTTGGAGGATATGCTAGTAGTCAGCTTCGAAGATTGGAAAATAAAGCAGCTCGATTGGTCGGCCAAGCTCAAAATGAAGAGTATATTTTGAAATCAATTCAAAATGCGAAATACGATTTTAAGAATAGATATTATCCATATGATGAGAGTGCCGTGAAGCTTTATATTGATGAATCAATTCAAGATGGATACGACAGTGAAATCTTTATGGATATCAATTTGCAGCATTATCCGCTTAGAGATTGGGCCGGTATGTGGAATGAGATGAAATCAATTGTGAGTAGCTATAATAAGATTGGCAAACGTAATGAAAAGGCCATGAGTCATGATAAATTGGGAAAACACATGGCGCATTTAATTCGTCTGTATATGATGTGTATTGATATTTTGGAGAAAGAAGAAATTATTACTTACCGGACTGTCGAGCATGATTTACTTATGAAAATCAGAAATGGAGAATATTTAGATAGTAACCGGCAGCCAGTAACAGCCTTTTACGATCTATTAAATGAATATGAAAAGAGATTTGAATATGCAAAGAAAAATACAGCCTTACCGGATGTACCGAATTACAAAAGGATTAATGAATTGAGGGCATATGTAAATGAGCGAATTGTGAAAGGAGAGATTTAGTGGAAATTTCCGTTAAAGCAAAAGAACGATTCTGCAAAGATTGCAATATTCCATTAAGGTTATTCCAAGAACCGTATTTTGCAGATAGATTAAAATTATATGATAAATTTTACGGTACTATATCTAAATGGAATTTATTTGTTGAAGAGTTGAAAAAAATATCATTGCGAACAGGATTATTTTGAGGAGTATAATAATATTAAGGATACTGCCATTTTAAGTATTAAAAACTCAGAGGGTTATAAAAAATTTAATGAAGACGACATGAATAAATTTCATGTAAAAAACAATAATCTTCCTAATAAGGATATTTTTAAGTCAAGTAATGATGGAAAATCATTTATTAGTATCGACATGAGAAAAGCGAATTTCTCGTCATTACAGCATTATGATTCCTCGATATTTGCGAGTGCCTCCACATGGGAAGATTTTATAAGGATGTATACCAATAATTTACATATAATTTTAATCTATCTGCAAAATACGGTTCTTGGAATAACCTTAATGGAATATATTCGTCAGGTGATTCTTGGAAACTGCAACCCTAAAAGACATATTACCTATGAAAAATATTTAATGGATCAAATTCTAAGTGGTATAGAAAAGTATAATTTGTACGATAAAGTTGTATTTTTCTCAAACGATGAGATTGTATTTGAAATGGATAGCTCAATAAAAACAGAAACATTATTGTATATGGGTAACTGTCTGACTGAAGATATTGAAACTGGTTTTAATATTCCAGTAAGGGTTGAACTATTCACTTTGCATAAAATCAACGGAACGGATGGTTATTATAAAGAGATTGTCGGAGAAAACGGAACAGTAAATATTGAGTTTAAATGCCTGGACAATTATATGCTACCGTTTGTTTTAAGAAAATTTTCAGGAGAGGAAATTACTAAAAGTGATAAAATATTTTATCATGAGGGACTGCTTTCGGAATTTATCGAAGTACCAGATATCGAGGTGAGATTCAATGAACGATAGATTTGAAATTCCAGAAGATGTGAAAGTTATTTTAAATAGATTAAATGACCATTACGAGGCATATATTGTTGGAGGCTGTGTTAGAGATTTAATACTTGGCATAGAACCGCACGATTATGACATTTGTACATCAGCTACACCAGGTGAAATAATGAACATTTTTCACGATGAAAGGATCATTGAAACCGGATTAAAACATGGAACTGTCACGATTTTGTATAACGGTGTTGGATACGAAATTACGACATACCGCATTGATGGCTCTTATTCTGATGGACGTCATCCTGATGATGTAATTTTTACAACCGATATTATAAAGGACTTAGGGCGTAGAGATTTCACAATAAATGCCATGGCATACAATAAAGATATTGGACTTGTAGATCCGTTTGGGGGTTTTAGTGATTTAAGGCATAAGAAAATTCGTTGTGTTGGTTTTGCTGATGATAGATTTAGTGAGGACGCCTTGAGGATACTTAGAGCGATGCGTTTCGCAATACGATACGGATTTGATATAGAGATGAATACTTATGAGGCGATGATAAGAAGTAGACAGGGATTAGAGACTATTTCGAAAGAGAGAATAACATCAGAATTAGAAAAAATGCTAAGCTGCGGTAAAGCTGTCAGATCGATATTTTTATCCTGTAAGGATGTTATGGCTGTTATTCTACCAGAATTAGAATGCTGCATGAATTTCAATCAACACAACAAATATCACATGCATGATGTATACGAACATATTTTATCAGTTGTCGATTACTGTGAGACAGGAGATTTTGTAATTAAGCTTGCAGCATTACTTCATGATATCGGGAAGCCATCGACATATACTGAAGATGAAAGCGGATACGGTCATTTTTATGAACATCAAGAGGCGAGTTACGAAATCAGCAAAGAAGTAATAAGTAAACGACTACGCCTTTCTAATGAGCAGTATGATGAAACATTATTACTGATTAGATATCATGATATGGATGTAGTAACAACTAAAAAATCTGTTAAACGTGCTTTAAATAAATTAGGCGAAGGAACTTTTAGAAAGTGGTTGATTCTCAAGCTGGCGGATCGAAAAGATCACATAGGGTTTAACGCTGATGAAATGCTGACCGATTTAAAACATATTGAAGATATGTTGAATGATATCATTATAAATCGAGATTGCTTTTCTATTAAAGACCTTGCTGTTAATGGAAATGATCTGATTAACATCGGGTATAAGCAGGGGAAAGAACTTGGAGCTGCTTTGAATCAATTACTGCAACAGGTGCTTGATGGTTGTGAAAATGATAAAGAGAAACTACTAGAAATTGCAGGTGCTATAATGAGCGAATAGAATCGGAATTTTCTCAGTAATGGAAGGAGAAATATAAGAATGGATAATAGAGAATTAAGAAAAAATAGTGAAAGATATTTTTATGTGATAATTGTAAAGAGAGACGGAGTGTATAAATATGTAAGTCGCAAATATCCGAATTTGTTTCAGTATACGGTAAAGTTAAATGAATCCATGAGATTCTCAAGTGAAGATGCGGCACAGAGATTTATAGAAAAGAACCAAAATATTGAACCTATAGAAATTAGACAAGTTAGAAATTTATTAGAATTACTATAAATTGCACGATTTATAAAAACATGAGGGTGGTGTTAATATGAAAGTTTGGATATCAAAATATGCCTTAACAAAAGGCATTTATCAATTGGAAGTAGATCATATGTCTGATGATGAAAAATCTGTATATGGGAGAAGTTGGGATGAATGTTTTCATGGGAAAAATAAGGAATGGCATATAGAAAAAGAATCAGCTATTGCTAGAGCTGAAGATATGAAAAAGAAGAAAATAGATTCATTACGAAAGAAGATCGAAGAACTAGAAAGTTTGGAATTTCAGTAATAAGTCAATAAAACCGTGTTTTGTTAATGTAACTGTTAAAATTCAATTCTGCCCTACTCTGGGCAGAAAATTCCTTGAATATAAAATTGAATTATCGGAGGTAGTAAATATGTATCATTGTGCTGCGAGCAACGCTGCTCTTATTAAAGTGACCCATTTCGTATTCGAAAAAGATAAAAAACCCAAGAAATATTTAGAGAATAAGATGACAGGTGAGAAGACGAGGCCAGTTCCGATCACCTTTGGTCAAGTAATGAAAGATGTGACATGATCCAATAAATTTATTAAAGAAATGGTAGAAAAGTATGAAAACATTATAAAGCAGATTTGTGTGATAGGTATGACGGTAATGGAGTGCCGAAGTGTAGGTTATTGAGAAGCAGAAAGTCTATATTAGAAAAAATAAGTGGGTAATCTGTGGCTTTATGAGGAAGGGAAAGAATAAATCAAATAACATTAAAATGTTTCCATTGTGGAAGTGAAAAAGACATATGCTTTGATGGTAATTTATCATTTGCATTTCAATTAGCACAATTAGCAAATGATTCTGAAATGTTAGGAGTTGTCGATTCAGCTCATAGCAGAACAGTAGTATTTTGTAATGAAGATTGTTTGAAATCTGAATTAACTAAAAAAGGAACAATTAGAGTAAAGCCGATTGGAGTAAACACAAGATAAATCGAAAATTTGATTATGCTTTCGGAGAATATATAGATATGAAAAGAAGGTGATGAATTATGACATATGATGAATATGAGTCGAATTTGCTTAATAAAAGAGTAAGGGTTATAAATACCGGTTACAAGAAATCACATAAAAAGTTATTGAATTTATATGGAGTTGTTGAAAGAGGTTCTTCTAGCTCATCAGTAGGAGTGAGGATAGATGGAGTCACAAATAAATCAAGTAGTTATGGTGTATTTTGGTTTAGGTCAAACGAGATAGAAATTATGGAGGATGAAAAAATGGAAGGATTTACTAAGGTGGCAATTGTAAATTTATTAGATGATTATAATAAGAAAGATTATGGGTTTGCCCTGTATAACAGTGAGTTTAATTTATTAAAAACGGAAGACTGCGGATTAAAAGTTGGTCAAATGGTGGTTGTAAATGCAAGAGGAAAAGATAATCGTATGCTCGGTATTGTGAAGGAAGTGGTAGCCACCGAAGACTATTTCGGCAAAACGGTCACCGCACAGGTAGTCGGTGTTGTGAATATGGATGGATATAATACCAGAGTCGCCGAAGAAAAACGTCAGGAAGAAATCAGAAAACAGAAGGTAAAAATCGAAAAGGAGTTTAGAGAACGCCTGGATAAGCTGAAGGATGCTGAGTATTATGCAAGAATGGCGAAAGAATATGCGGATAGAGATCCGGAGCTTGAGCGGTTAGTTGAGAAGCTTAAAGAGTTGGGAGAATAATAAGTAGGGGGAATATATATGCCAGTAAGCAATGATAAATATTACAAACCAGACGAAGCGTTGCATGAGCTGACGATGCAAGCAACGATCATTAATGTGGCTGTTGATGTTCAGGCGCTACTTCGGTTGTTGGTGGATAAAGAGATTGTGACTCGTGAAGATGTTGGTAAGTACCGTGATGAGGTTAGAAATAGCCCCAAATACAAACCTGTAATCGAGGACATACAGCGTCAGAAGAGTGGATTCCAGGCAGCGAAGAACGATCCGGAAGGATACTTGAAAGCGCTTTTTAACGCAAAGATGAACGGGAACATCAAATAAAATGAATCTTTGATGGTGCCAGGAAGGAGATAAATGGAAAAAGTCAAATTTATGTTAATTAAAACTGATAAAGGCTGTTTTATATCAGACTGTTATGCCACACATGGGTATAACTATAATTATCATCAGAGTAAAATTAAAAAATTATATTTTAATGGTGAACAGCCATATACGACATATAAAGGAAACTGGTATTACGTAAAAGAATATCCGGAAAAGATACAAACTCTTGTTTGTGGGCAAAGAATTAATGAAAGGTATGAATTAAAAAATCAAGAGCTAGAGAGTGAGAAAATGCCTCTAATTATTGATTGCAAAGATAAAGATAAATATGATGCTGATGTTATTGACTCATTATATTCCTATGAATTCGACAGAGCAGCAGATTATTTTAAGGATATTGAGTATGATATTGAAGAAGTTCTTGACATTGAGAATTATACATTTCCTCCCAGAATTGAATACGATGGAATACACAAGGTTGGCTGGAATGAAGAGTCGTATAAAATAAAAAACTGTGATGTGAATCACCAACTTATTGATGAAATTATTTACCCAGATGTAATGTTGCATAATAGACCTTGCGAATTTACTTCAAAGCAAATGTATGACATTACCAGACAGTACATACTAAAGAATATAGACAATAGGGTTGCTAAAATCACATCTAATTATGATTTCTGTTTTGCAGTATGCAAAATTATTCCTTTATTAGAACCAGAAATAATTACATATCAAAATATTTTTGCAAGAACAAAACGTGAAAGAAATAACTACGGTAAAGAAGTATGAAGAAAAGAAAATTTTTGAGATGACAGATGACCAGCAGCGGTATAAGGGTTATCCTGTTATACCAAAGGTTGTTGCAAATAGCGAGACAGAATTAAAAGAGAAAGTAGATGCGTGGCTGGCTGGTTTAATTGAAGTGATAAATAAACCTCTATGTACTTGTCCAACATGTAGTGGAAATGGTTATATTGATGAAATTGCAAGAGCGGATTTTTGTGAATAAAAGGCTTCTTTAATTGAGAGTTGTGGAAAGAGGAAGATAAATGATAGATAACTGTATGTATTGTAAGTATCACGATTTATTTAAAGATAGTAATGGTGACCTCAGATATATTTGTACAAAAGTAGAAAGCAGTAATTTTTTTACTGAGACAAATCTGCTTGATTCATGTGAGCAGTTTAAGTAAGAAATCGAAGGCGAATGACAATGAATGCGAACTTTGATTGTGTAAAATAGAGGGAATAATATGATATGCGAAGAGTGTGAGAATTGTAAATATTATTGGGAAAATCAAGATGATGAATATATGAATTGTGACGGCGAAGAGAAATCTTGCCATGAATATATTGAGGCGAATGCAGGAGGGAAGATATATGCCAGAGAAAATGAGTTTTGAGGATATGATTTCGGCGTTGGACGGAGCCGCAGGAAGGTTAATTGTTCAGTCAATGAAAGATCCGGTTGTTAGCGAAGCCATGGAGATGATTACGAATGTTAGTCTGTCGCTGGGTGAATGGGCGTCAGTGTCGGAAGAATAAGCATATGGAATTGAGGTTGAATGGATATGACAATAAAAGAAGCAATTGAAGGATTTGAAATGGATAATGCGCTTCTGTCTGGTAAAGAAGACGGAATTGTGAAACGTAACAATATGGCCATAAAAGCTATTAAAATGATGGATAAGAACAAATGGATACCGGTAGAAGAAAGATTGCCAGATGAAAGTGTAAGAGTCTTGGTATTATGTAATGATGAGGTTGTTCGGATTAGTATTGCGAATAAAGAAAGTAAACTACCTGGCTCATTTATAAAAAATGGATTTCCAACCGGTATAAATAGAAACGGTAATATATTTTGGGTAATAAAATGGAGACCATTGCCTGATAAATATTGACCATGCAAAAAAGTGAAGTAAACCTGTCTTTTGCGGGAATGGAGGTAAAGAAAATTGATTATATTGTTAACGGTATTGTTCTTTGTTTTAACAGTAATTAGCTTAGTAAAGCATGATGATGATTTTGTTTCAATTACGGGAGGTTTATTTTTAGTTTTTTTAATAGTTGCAATTCTTTTAGGAGTGTCAGTCAAAAATGGTGCTTTACTAGATACTAAAATTGCAATGTATCAGGAAGAAAATAAAAACATTGAAAATGATATGGATATCCTTATTGAGAAGTATATGAATTATGAGGCAAATACATATGAAGATTTAAAAGGGGAGAGTAGCATTACACTCGTCGCTCTTTATCCAGATTTAAAAGCTAATATACTTGTTGAAAAACAGATTGAAGTCTATACGGAGAATAATAAAAAAATTAGAGAGTTTAAGGAAAGCAAAATAAATTTACCAACTAAAAAATGGTGGTTATATTTTGGGAAATAGACTTGTGTTTGAAATTGAAAATATAGAGAAAGAGGAGAATAAAAGTTATTGAATATTATAGGTAAGGCTCTTGATGAGCTATATAGAGTTTTTAATATACTGAACCATGACTACTATGATGATAAGTTGCCTGAACCAGCGATTACGATTCAGAAAACACGGCCCAATAATTTAGGACATTTTACATTGGGGAAAGTATGGAAGAAAAGGGATGAGGAAGCGGATGATTCTCTGTCCAGATACGAAATTAATTTGAACCCGCTGAATCTGAATAGGACGGCTGAGCAGATCGTATGTACTTTGCAGCATGAGATGGTTCACTATGCTAATACAATCAGTGAGATTAAGGATTGTAATGGCCAGATACATAATAAGAAATTCAAGGAACTAGCTGAGAATGTCGGGCTGATCTGCGAGAAGAGTAAGAAATACGGTTGGGGTACTACTGAATGCAGCGATACTTTTAAGACGTATATTTCCGATATAATTAAACCAGATGAATCAGTCTTTGAATATTTCAGAATTAGTGGAGTTGAGAAAGAAAAGAAACCAAGAGAAAAGAAAACATTCAAATATGTATGTCCTGGATGTGGGCTAGTAGTGAAAGCAGCGCCAGAGAAGAATATTATGTGTCAGGACTGCAATATGACTCTGGAGATGGAGGAATAACCTTACGTGGAAAAAGAATATGAGAACAGGTATTGGGAAGTCGGTGAAAAAAACGATTTTGGAAAAGAATGTTATAGATTACACTTTACAGAATTTTACGATGATGAAGTAATTTTAGGATTTGTCCAAGATGAAGGTGATCCAGAAGTATTTATATATGCTTCG
>Ga0192243_10212_pt1 | contig 23550 bp, 24 predicted proteins | sample Koala_Koa27_K3_FD_131233 | JGI IMG/M metagenome (GOLD analysis project Ga0192243, IMG submission 131233) | Enriched cells from koala feces incubated with labeled cellulose particles, San Francisco Zoo, California, United States - Koala_Koa2-7_K3 ... | reverse complement strand
AGTCTTGTTCATGGGCATTCGTACTCCATATATCTCCGTTACCTCCTTTTACCCGTGGAATAACAGGAGTGGGCTGGTTGAAATGATCCATATCTGAAAAAGGTAAAAGCGTAGGATTCATACCATAACAGCCGGTCATGATCTTCCCTTTGGATCCGATAAAGATGATTCCACCGTTCTCATCCCCCATCATTTGCCCATCTTTCAGTTCTTCCGGCCGGGGTGGCATCAATCCACCGTCATACCAATGTACTTTTACTTCCGGCATTTTTACATTTCCTTTTGCCGGACGTGCCGGAAAAGTGTAAGTCACTACCTGAGCGTGAGGAGGAGAATAAAAATTGCTTAATGTGGAACTTCCTATTACACGGCTCGGATATTTCAGGTCTAAGGCCCAGTAGAGCGGATCCATAATATGACAGGCCATATCACCTAATGCCCCGGTTCCGAAATCCCACCAGCCACGCCAGTTCCAGGGAGTGTAAACGGAATGATACGGCCGTTTTTCTGCCGGACCGATAAACAGGTCCCAGTCTAATGTTTTAGGAGTTTTCTGTGCTTCTTTCGGTTGCTGCAATCCCTGTGGCCAGATTGGACGATCTGTCCAGCAGTGAACTTCATATACTTCACCGATTACACCGGACTGGATCCATTCTGTGATCTGCCTGCACCAGTCAAATGAATTTCCCTGATTCCCCATTTGAGTGGCCACTTTGTATTTTGCTGCTAACTTACTCAGTAATCGGGATTCATAAACAGAATGAGTTAGCGGTTTTTGAGTATAACAATGTTTGCCTAAGGTAATAGCATGAGCGGTTACACCTGCGTGCGTATGATCCGGAGTAGCCACCATGATCGCATCGATTGAAGAACCCATTTCGTCAAACATAACCCGCCAGTCTTTAAATTTTTTTGCTTCCGGGTAGTCTTTAAACGTTTTACCAGCATATCCCCAGTCCACATCGCATAAGGCCACAATGTTCTCACTTTTCATATTCGCCAGATTCCGGCGACCCATACCACCGACACCGATGCCGGCAATATTCAGTTTGTCGCTGGGTGCTGTGTAACCAAAGGATTTACCCAGGACAGATCCCGGTACGATCGTTAAACCGGCTGCGGCGAATGCACCTGTTTTAATAAAATTTCTTCTGGAAATGTTTTTCATACATATTTGATTTAGAAAGGTTATTGAAATTCTTACACATGCTGTTAGAGGTGTAAAAACTGATTGATAGTCATCATAAAGTAGTGTGTCGATACCTAAAGGGTATAGAAGATCTTACGGGAATATATATTACTCCCTCACAACGGTATTTAATTTTATGGATCCGGATTCTGAACCGGAGCTATCTGAAGCCGTTATCTCCCTTTGGCGGCTTCCAGGTATTGAAAGTTTTTTATAGTACCTTTTTTCGTTAGTTAAACATGTGAATAAATTCCGGTAAAATATGTGTACCGGATTGGGAGATAATTTAATAAAGCTCTTTCATATGGGATAGTTTTTAATAATAAGTTTTTAAATAAGTTTGTTCTATTCTAAGATTTAAAGTTGAGTTTTTGCAAAAAATCTTTCTTATGATGCAAATATAATAAATTATTTTAATAATAAAAGCGTTTTAAATGAAATTATTATGTTAATATCTTCTTTTATTGGTTGAATTTAATAAAAATACAATGGGATGGGTATGTAAGCTATCGTTTTAAAAATAGAATTTGAAATGTTTCATTGATAGAAATAAAAAGACCCGTAAAAATGTTCCACTTCCTATTGCATGGTATATACCCCCATATTCTCGTAAAACAGCAAGTTATTTATTGTAAGTCAGAAAAACGTAAATAGAATAACTCCGGCGTCACACCGGAGTTACAATAGGAAGTATCGGAACATTTATTTACTGAAAGCGTTAATGATGGCTTTCCGTATTTTTGTTATTACGTGCATATACGATTCGTAATACTACCATTGCGATAGTTACTACGCCTAATACAGCCATGAGTGTATCTTTCATCGCTACATTTTCAAAATCGGATGTACCCGTTAATACCAGTATGATAAACGAAACCATCATGACTGCGTCTACCAAATCTTTATTTATACGCATAATTATATACTTATTTAAATGTTATTGGAAATTTGTTTATTAAAGATTATTTTTCCTCAGCAGGTGTTTCCTCTGTCGGTTTTTCCGAAGGATTGCTCAGCCCTTTCATAACACCGAACAGACCAATGCCCAAAGTCACCATGACGATTATTAATTTAAGATAGTCGTTCGTAATAAGTGAACTACAAGCTAACACACAACCTGCAATGATTAACAGAATAAATAAGTATATAGAGGTTTTATTTGATTTCTTAGCCATATGTCTTTGATTTTTAAGTTATAATAATGTATTGAACAATTATATGCACACGCATACAGTGTATGAAATACGGGATTCCATACAAAACAAAACTATGCTATTAAAAATCAAATAATGAGCTTCCGCAAAGCATATATGTGATATCCTTTACGGCAAAGAAGAGAAGAATAATTTATTGTTTGACAAAAAGATATATGCTCTGATATCTTCTGAAGGCGGCCGGTTCCTTTGATACGGATGTCATACAGGAGTTTGACCGCATGTCTCATTATTCTTGTATTGAAATGATAATTCGTGGATTGAACATTCCGGCGGGGAGTTAAGAAGTTGTTGCTCCGCATATCTTTGCTGAGAACTTCCAGCCGGTAAGGAATATCCATACTCCTGTCCTGCATAATCGCTTCCCGTTCTTTCATGATCTGTTCGTCACAGTTCATCTCTTTTTCGTTAGAGAGAAACAGTGTCAGTGAAAGCAGGAGTGTCGTTATGAATAAAAAGTACTTCATGTAGGCAAAGTTAATATGTTTTATTTATTTAATGGGTCAATACTGGCTATTTTGTTTCTATTTTTGTAGTCTAAAATGTGAAAAATGTCTCAGGAAAAGAATAAAATAGGTGCCTGGATAGAAGCTGCCCGGCCCAAAACGTTGCCGGCCTCTCTCAGTCCGGTGTTATTAGGATGTGCCTTAGCCTACCGGGATGGGGTTTTTCAGCCGGTTCCGGCTGTTCTTTGTTTATGGGTTGCGCTGCTTGCACAGATCGCCAGTAATTTTGCCAATGACTACTTTGATTTTAAAAAGGGAGCGGATACGGAAGACCGTCTGGGACCGGAGCGGGCCGTTGCTTCCGGATGGATCAGTCCGGGCGCGATGTTAATTGCTACATTCCTGACCCTGGGGTTGGCTTGTCTTCTTGGATTGATGCTGCTGTTTTATGGGGGATGGGAACTTTTATGGGTTGGAATGGCAATCGCGATCGCTGTTTTAGCCTATTCGGCAGGTCCTTTTCCGTTAGCCTATAACGGCTTAGGTGATGTTTGTGTATTACTATTCTATGGTGTGATTCCGGTTTGCTTTACCTATTATGTACAGGCAGGCACGTTTTCTTTGCTGTCCGTCTTACTTTCAGTTTCTTTAGGTCTCTTATCCACTAATATTCTGGTGGTTAACAACTACCGGGATTATGAGCAGGATAAGATAGCTGCCAAACGCACCACTATTGTACTGTTTGGTAAAACATTCGGCCGGTATTTCTACTTGTTGAACGGGATTATCGCTCTATTGATCATCATCCCTTTGTTGTTTGTCGCCCCGTCCTGGCAGATCGCTCTTTTTGCCCTCTTTTTCGTCCTGTTCCTTTCGACCTGGAAAGAGATGGGAAAATATACCGGAAAAGAATTGAATCAAACATTAGGCAAGACTGCCAGGAATGTCCTGATATTTGCTGTTTTGTTGAGCCTATTGTTGCTTTTATAACATTTCTTCCGGACAAGATTGGGCATAATTCACAGTTATTTCGCCCGGACTCTTACAACGCAGGACGCAATTTTTGAACCGTCTTCGGATCTTGCCGTAATAGTCGCATCATGGCCTCTTGCTAATGCCTGTACATAATACCGGTGATCTATACCCACTACAGTAGGATGGGAAGAGGTTAATGTATAGTTCTTATTTCCTGCGTTTTCGGGATAGAAAATGACTTCCGGTTTGACAATTTCACCTACTTCGAGGGTGTATACAGCCTGTTCAAATTCAATTCTCTCGACAGGAATTTGCTTAACAAGAACTCTGCAACTTGCATGGAATCTTCCATCTTCTGTCACAGCGGTAAGCAGGCTTGGACCAATTCCAACAGCAACCGGAATGCCCTCTTCACTGATAGAGACAATGTGGGTGTGAGAAGAGATCCAGTTGATTTTTTGCTTAGTCGCATTTTCAGGAATGAACAACACCGGAATATCTATCTGTTCTCCTACAAATACCTCTATATTATCTTCTTTGATCTCGATCCCTTCCAGGGGAGTCGGTTCAACTATTACTTTGCAGCTACTCCGGATCGTTGTGTTTTTAATAGTAACAGTTATTTCTGCTTCTCCAATATCTTTCGCTGTGATTACCCCATCGGTAACATCCACGATACCGGAATTACTGGATGACCATTCTACTTCCGGGTTTGTAACCTGGGTAGGTGTCAAAGTATAGGTCAGCGTTTCTGTTTCTCCGGCTTTGAGGGTAATCTCACTTTTATTTAATTGAATGCCTTCCACTTCAGCAGGTTCGATCGTGACCTTACAGGTAGAAACCAACGGATAAAGATCCTCAGTCAACACATCTGTGGTAGTTACCCGGACCGTGGTGATTCCTGCTTTTTCAGCTTTGAAAAATCCTGTTTGGTCAATACTGGCAATTTTTACTGAAAGAGTCGTATCTGTAACTCCCCAGCTGTACCCGGGTGTTTTTGCATCTTGTGGTGTGTGGGACACTTTGAACTGGTATTCTTCCCCCACTTTTAAAGTAAGTGCTGACTGGTCTAAACTGATGGCTGTTACGACAGCTTCCTCTTTCTCATCACTACAGGCACTTAAAAAGCAAAGGATAAGAGATACAAAAATGATCATTCTATTCATGGAGTATAAATGATAATGGTAAATAAGTTAGTACATATATATACCTGGTTCATCTGAGCTTGTTAATTTAGATAAGACGGACTTTGTTTGTAGTCCTTCCTCTTCCGTATATCCGGATATTTAATTTTCAGGTCTTTGATGCAAAAATAATCAAAAAAACTTTATATGAAAGAGATACAGGGTTGATTCACGGATTCACCCGAGAAATAGCTGTCAGGAAGAATGGAGGTCTGACATCGCTTGATGCTTCCTTTCCCATGGATCCGGAAAAGGGAGAACAATGTGAGAGCAAGTGTGTTTTATAGGTACATATAGATTAGAAAATAAGTTGAATATGAAGAATGCAGGGATTTTAATAGGGATCATTTGTCTTTATCTGTCTTCCTGTAAATACAAAAGTCCGGGAAATGATGACCATACACGGACCCATCTCCTGACAACAGAGAAAGCAGATGAGGAAAATGTGTTACCGGTCAATCCGTTTGTTATCTATCTGGATCTTCCCGGAGGAAAAGTTTCTCAGGAGATCCATAAAAGTGAGAACCAAACCATAGAAGTGGTGTTTCATTCGGGAAACTATGACACCCTACATGCGGCTTTGTTTTCAGATGATGACCAGGCAAACATCTCTATTGTAGGGATCATCCGGCCGGATAGTCTCTCAGAAGGGCCGTTTGGACGTAGTCTGACCTATGATTTCCCGATGGAAGGGAATTACAGGTTAGTGATTGATGAAAATGAGATGGCAGGTGAATCCTGGAGTGGAGATTTCCGGGTGGAAATGGAGTTGTTATGCAAAGAAGACAGGGAAGGAATGAACAATTTCTAACCTGCACTGTTGTATATATGTATGCCATCCGTTTTCTTTAATAAATAATTGAATAAATCATATTTATATGAATAAATGGATCTGGATGTTTATCCTTTGTGTCTTTGTGATAGGCAGCTGTTCTTCTCCGGCCCGGAAAGGGCAGGCAGAGAATGTGGAAGCCGGAGAGGAAAGAAAAGAACCTCATATTGATCTTTTTCAGGTAGAATCCATGCAGGTGATTTATACGGATAATGAAGAGATGGTCCGGTACCTGAGTGAGAATGACAGAGTCCGGATTGGCGAATGGATCAGTGATGCCCGGTATGATGAACAATGGAATGATAGTAATATCATGATTAAAATGATCGCCCCGGACTATACTGTTATTATCCGGTACAGGGATTTAACTCCCGAAGAGGATGACTGGCTGATGATCTGGAAAAATACCGGAAAGATCAAATATCAAAACCTGTGGTATATAGCAGGAGAAGAAAAAACAGCAGATATAAGCCGTTTATTGGAAGGGTACCGGGAAGATCCATGATCCGTATCGGTAAAGAAAAAACAGTTATGACAATAACCAAATTAACCAAACCTTTTCTATGGAAATTTTACAAACCTTTCTCATGCCAAGTGCATGGCTGGCACTATTAACTTTGACTTTTCTGGAAATTGTCCTGGGAATAGATAACATTGTATTCCTCTCTATCATGTCGACCAAAGTTCCCCCCAGTCAACAGGCACATGCCCGTACCGTGGGTTTATTACTGGCGATGCTGGCAAGGATCGGACTACTTTTCGGTATTTCTTTACTCATGCGGTTAACCAAGCCTATTTTTTCTTTTGATACGGTCTGGATAGACGGATCAGTCACCGGACAAAGCCTGATCATTTTGGCAGGAGGATTCTTTCTGCTTTATAAAAGTGTAACTGAAGTTCATAATAAACTTGAAGGAGTGGATGAACCGGCAGGTATAAAGGCACCTACCAGCCATTTCTGGCGTGTGATCATTCAGATCGTAGCTTTAGACATCGTTTTTTCTTTTGATAGTGTGTTGACTGCCATAGGGATGGTTAGTTTCCGGGATTTCGGATATGGAGGTGCGATGGCAATTATGGTACTGGCTGTTGTGGTAGCGGTTATGTTAATACTCCTTTTTTCCGGTCCTATCAGTAAATTTGTCAATGATCATCCTACGATCCAGATGCTGGCTCTCTCTTTTTTGATTCTGATAGGAGTGATGCTCTTAGTAGAGGCCGCCCATTTGGCTAATATCTCATTCTTCGGAGAAACGGTGAACGAGATCCCGAAAGGATATGTTTATTTTGCCATCGCCTTTTCTTTGCTGGTAGAAATGTTAAATATGAAACTAAGCCGTAAAAATACTCCGGTCAGGTTAAAGAAGAAACAGGCAGGACAGGAAAAAGAATATCCCGGAAAAAGTATAGATGAAGTATAGAATGAAAAGGATCCTTTTTCTTCTATTTGTATAGAACAGAAAAAGCAGATAGATATGGAAAAGCTAAACATTCTCTGGACGAGTGACAATAAGGATACGATCTTTAATATGATCTCCATGTATGCTCTTAATTCAAAAAAGAGGAATTGGTGGGAGGAAGTGAATCTGATCATGTGGGGAGCTTCCGTCCGGTTAGCAGCAATGGACACACAGGTGCAGACAGAGATCCGGATCATGTTGGATGAAGGAGTACATATTGAAGCCTGTAAAGATTGTGCAGACCGTTTTCAGGCCTCCGAAGTACTGGAAAAACTGGGAGTAAATGTCCGGTATATGGGAATCCCGTTAACCGAATATCTCAAGGCAGGAGAAAAGGTACTGACGATCTGATAAAAGACATCGTTATTCATAAATCCCGGGAAAATAATTTCTGTTATTTTCGGAAAAACGGTTTCTATACAGACAGGAAGAATTGGCTGTTCCTTCCCATCTATATAAAAACTAAGATCATGCTTTGAGTTCAATCACCATAGATTCCCGGGCTTTGACAGTGAATCCCCTGTCCAGACTTACTTTTCTTCCGGTCAGAATATTCAGGGCACTGGTATATCCTTCCAGACACTCATTAAATTTTTCCCATTTGACTTTGACATCCTTTTTAGAAGGATTCAGAAATACAAAAACACTTTCTTTGTCCGTATATCTGAAAAAAGCATAGGTATTATTCTCCGGTAGGAAATGAGTTGTTTTTCCCTCATGGATAGCACCCGCATGCTTACGCCAGTTGAAAAGCTTTCGTGTATGTTCAAAAATCTCTCTCTCTTTTTTATTCATCCGCAGGCCGGTAAATAGATTTTTCCGGTCACCCTTCCATCCACCCGGAAAATCTATACGGGCGGCTCCGTCACCTTTGGAAAGGTCGGTGGAGCGGAATCCGAATTCTGTGCCGTAATAGAGTTGTGGGATGCCCCTCAGGGTTGCCAACAAAGTGATTCCCAGTTTGATTTTTGCGATATCTCCACGCATGGAATCTGCAAAGCGTTCTATATCATGATTGTCTAAAAAGATCATGAGTTTCAGAGGATCCTGGTAGACAAAATCCAGCGCTAATGCTTCGTAGAGCCGGTTCATTCCCTCCATCCACCCGTCTGAGTCTGTTTCAAGCCCTTCTTTAAGTGCTTCCTGCAAAGGAAAATCCATTACCGAGGGAAGATAAGAAGCATATCCATCCTGTTTGGGTTTGTTTCCCTGCCAGTAAGCGACAATAGCAGGCGAGGAATGCCAGCATTCTGCTACGATACTCAATTCCGGATACTCCTCTAACAGGCCTTTGGTCCACCGGGCAGCAGCATATTTTTCGTTATAAGGGAAGGTATCTACTCGCAGGCCATCCAGATCCGTCCACTCGATCCACCAGATATAAAGCTGGAGAAAGTAACGGAGAACATACGGGTTTTCAAGTGCCATATCCGGCATCGCCTTATCAAACCAACCGTTCACGGTCTGTTCTTTATTGAGTTGCGACCTATTAGGATCTGTTACTACGGCCAGACGATAATTGGAAGTAACGACCCCGCTGTGTAAATGTACCCAGTTACGGAAAGGCAGATCCTTCATCCACCAGTGTGCACTGCCACAATGGTTTGGAACAGCGTCCATGATTACTTTTAACCCTTTTTCATGCGCCTCACGGACCAGTTGTTTATATAGCTCATTACTTCCAAACCTTGGGTCTATACGATAATAATCCGTACAGCCATATCCATGATAAGAGCTTTTTGGCTGGTTGTCTTCCTGTGGGGGAGTTAGCCATAAAGTAGTAACCCCCAGATCAACCAGATAATCCAGATGATCGATGATACCCTGCAGATCTCCCCCATGTCTTCCGGAGGGATCAGTCCTGTCTATCTTCTCTGTGGTATCCGGTGTGTTATCAATGGAGGGATCCCCGTTTGCAAAGCGGTCCGGCATCAGCAAATAAACCATATCTGCGGAAGTATAGCTTGTGCGGGAGGCTGCGTTTTTCCTTCTTTTTTCTATCCGGTAGGTAAAACCGGCCTTCTCTGTTCCCTTATGAGTAGTAAACAGATATTCACCCGGAGTAAGTTCCGGAGAGATCTCTATATCTACAAAAAGATAGTTGGGGCTTTCTGCCGGGTGAACTTCACGTATGGTAATCCCTTTTGTATCTGTCTGAACCTCTCCTCCGGCTAAATCCTTCCCATAAATCATTAGTTGGAGAGGGGTTTTCATCCCTATCCACCAGCAAGGTGGTTCAATGCGTTGAATATTCATTTCTTCCTTTGTTTTTGATCTGACTATAAACCATTCTTATAAAGCACTTAAGCCTCCGGTTACTCCATACACTTCACCAACCACATACGTGGCTTCATCGGAAGCAAGGAATACATAAATGCCAGCCATTTCAATGGGTTGACCCGGACGTTTCATCGGTGTGTCAAGCCCATGGATCGGTATTCCCTCGTCCGGATTTCCACCGGAAACTTCAAGCGGTGTCCAGATAGGGCCCGGACAAACTGTATTGACCCGGATTCCTTTGTCCAGTACCTGTTTTGATAAACCAATACTAAAAGCCACCAACGCACTTTTAGAGGCGGCATAGTCCAGGAGTGTCTTGTTCGGTGTATAATATTCGGCAGAACCGGTAAAAATAATAGAAGAACCCGCAGGCATATGGGGAAGAGCAGCCTTAGAGAGATACATCGGGGAAAATACATTGACGGCGAATGTTTTTTCAATTTGTCCGGCTGTTAAGTCTGCAATATCTTTCTGGGCAATCTGTACAGCTGCGTTTGGGATCAGGATATCCAGTCCGCCCAATTTTTCTATGGCTTCCTCTACCACCTCTATACAAGCCTGCTCCTCGCGTAAATCACGGGCAATCGTAATCAGTTCTTTTCCCTCTTGCTTTAAAAGATCTTTTAAAGACTGGGCATCTTTTTCCTCTACCGGTAAATAGGTAATCGCCACTTTTGCTCCTTCCCGGGCATAAGCGATCGCAATCGCACGGCCGATACCTGAATCACCGCCTGTGATCAGTGCTTTTCTTCCTTTCAATCTACCATGACCCACATAGTTTTCTTCACCACTATCAGGAATTGGTTTCATTTCACTTTGCAGACCGGGGGCCTGTTGTTTCTGCATGGGAAATTTTTCATGCGGATACATCTCCAATGGATTTTTCAATGGATTTTTTTCCTCTTTTTCCATAAGTCTCATTTTTAAGAATTGATATAAGAAAAACAAATAAAAACAGGAGTTGTTTTCCTCTCTATTAGGCAGATAGATAGTTTATTGTATAATTTCCGGTTTTTGTGGACCGGAGATTGATCCTTTCTGTCATTCATCAGAAAGAATCGGTTGTTCGTCATATAAATTTGATTTTGCATAGGTGGATCCATCATTTTGAACTACTTATAAAAAACAACAACATGATGTACAGATATTTGTTCTGATCCATACGGAGACCTCCCGTGAGATAGTATATTTCATGTTGAAACACTTTGTGGAAATACTTCCGGAAAAGAATTTCATTCAGGTTCATCGTTCATATGGACCACATCAAAGCGATCGAAGGAAATAGGTTAAAAATAGGCAGTCATACGACTCCGGTAGGACGTTCCGGAAGAGAAAAAGTATTTGAGACAATCCTTTCTAACCGCATAGTGAAATAAAGTGGAATTTTCACGATATGAAAAATACAAAAAGTAATTAAATGTGCTTTGTGGTTATCATAAAGATAAAAATATTTACTTTTTGATAACGAGTAAAAATCTCCGGAATAGCCAACGAAGAAGAAAACAGGACGTTTGTAGACTTGTTTGAAAATGTCTGGGCATGATTTCTTGAAAAAGTAGGCATGATTTTACTAAACGGTAGGTATGAATCAGGAGAACGATAGGCATGAATTGGCAAAAACAGTAGGCACGAATTTTTAAAAGGTACTTTTTTCCGACAAAAAAGCACTGGAAAATGGCTGTTTTTCTTTTTTTTAACTACTCCTTGCTTCAGAGAGTTGATCCTGTTAGAACTAACAAATGTCTCTTCTTATATTAACATGGTTTACCTCCTATCCCAATCACCGGGCAGGACTGTTGAAAATCTCTGAAAATAGTAAGATGAATCCCTGAAATGATAACAATATGTTATGACTCAACTTTCCGTGAGTAGTTTTTTTACTGGTTTTGCAGACCTGATGGAAAAATATAAATATAGTGCCGTTCAGTTGACAATCTGTCAATTTGCTTATTGGTAGCAAAATGACAAAAAGGTGGAAAAGTTTCCGGTTTACTGATTCTTTCTTATTTTTATGGAATAAAATGTTTTCAACGGATAATGCGTATAAAGTATGAATAAACGACAAATGAAAAAGATCTTATTTAATATCATGATGATCCTATCAATAGGAGGATATTTTCTATCCTGCCAGCCAAAAAAACAAGACACCCTCCGGGAAGAGAGTTGTTCTCCCGAATGTGTAAGAGCAGATATGGTGGATAAAAAGGCGACAGATGAAACGGTCGCTCTCTTTAAAAATCTGAAAAGTTTATCTGAAAATCATATTTTATTTGGACACCAGGCTGCCACGGAATATGGGAGAGGATGGGCTGGCGATCAGGATCGTTCGGATGTGAAAGAGGCTACCGGATCCCATCCGGCAGTGATCGGACATGACTTTTCCGAATTTACGGGAAGTGAATCTCCGGAAGAAACCCAAAAAGAGATGGAACGACTGAGCCGGCTGATTTCGGAGACCTATAACCGGGGAGGAGTGACCACTATTTGCTGGCATTTCCGGAATCCGATTCAGGGAAATTCGTTTTACTGGGAGCAAAGTCCCGTAGGGACCGTGGAACGGTTGATCCCGGGAGGGGACTATCATGAAAAATATAAAGAAGTATTAGGACGTATCGGTTTGTTTGCCAATCAGGTAAAAGGGGCGGACGGAAAATTAGTGCCTATGATCTTCCGGCCTTATCATGAATTTGATGGGGACTGGTTTTGGTGGGGACACAGCCACACTACCCGGGAGGACTTTATCACGCTCTGGCGGTTTACGGTCTCTTATTTGCGGGATGAACTGGATGTCCATAATTTCATTTATGCTTTTTCTCCGGATTGCAGATATAACACAGAGGAAGAGTTTCTGGACCGTTATCCCGGAGATGAATGGGTAGATATGGTCGGTGTGGACAATTACGCTGATTTTGGAAGGGATAGCGGCGGTTCACTGGAGGCAGGCATTCATAAACTCAAAATTGTGTCTGACTATGCAAAGGCACATCATAAATTAGCTGCTTTTACCGAAACCGGACTGGAATCGATCCCGGATACAACCTGGTGGACTAATACCCTGTTACGTGCTGTGAAAGATCCGGATATTCAACTATCTTATGTATTGGTCTGGCGAAATGATTCCAAAAGTGAGACTCACTACTATGCCACCCCGAAAGGACATCCGAGCCATGCTAATTTTATGGAGTTTTATAATGACCCCTTCACTCTGTTCGAAAATGATCTGAAAGATATTTATAAATGGTGATTTTTTGAATACGTTTGCTGACAACAAGTCCTTTTCAACATCTATTGGTGCGGAGTTTTTGTTTATTAATAAAGGATGATAGAAGAAAAAAAGAAAATAAATGAAAAGAATCATTATTATAGGGGCTACCTCCGGGATCGGCCGTGAAGTGGCTCTGTTATATATCCGGGCCGGATGGATAGTGGGCATTGCCGGAAGGAGAGGTGACCTGTTGGAAGAGATCGCCGGAATTGCTCCGGATAGAGTCCGTACGGAAACGTTGGATGTAACAGAAGAAGAGGCCTCCCGGAAATTATCTTCCCTGATTGAAAAAACAGGAGGAATGGATCTTTTCCTGTTGAGTTCCGGTATCGGGAAACAAAATATGGACCTGCAACCGGAAATTGAACTGGATACCACTATCACCAATGTCACGGGATTTACCCGTTTGGTTACGGCTGCATTTAATTATTTCAAAAAGCAGGGTAGGGGCCATCTGGCTGTAATCAGTTCTATTGCAGGAACCAAAGGATTAGGAGCCGCTCCGGCCTATTCCGCTACGAAAAGTTTCCAGAACACCTACATCGATGCACTGGCACAATTAGCCCGTATGCAGCATCTTTCGATTACTTTCACGGACATTCGTCCCGGATTTGTGGCCACCCCTCTACTAAAGGATGACCATTTCCCGATGTTAATGTCACCGGAAAAGGTGGCAAAGCATATTGTCTTTGCACTGGAACGAAAAAAACGGGTCGTGATTATTGACACACGTTATGCCCTATTGGTCTTTTTCTGGAGACTGATCCCACGCTGGCTTTGGGAAAGATTACCTGTCAGGAACCGGTGATAGGGGACTGATGGATAAATAAACCAACCGGATAGATTGCGTTTTTTAACAGGTACTTTTTTCTTTTCTTTTTTCCAGGATCCAATCCAGTTCCAGCCCTTCCAGTAAACGGATTACCAGATAGGATATCCCCCTTTTTAATGGTTGTAATATGTGATGGATATAGATCATCTTGATGATTGATAAAATAATTTTGTACTAAATCTCTCTATTATTGAAGACGATCCATCTAAAAGAATATTTTAAATAATAACTCTTTTTGATAAGTGTAAGCTATTCCCCGCCTGTGCAGGGAACCTATTTCTTTTCCTGGAGATCATGTGACTGGAAAATAGCTGTAGTGATAGAGGGTGTTACTTTCTTTGCTTTCGTAGCGGTTGAATTGGCTGTCTAATTGATATTCAGCGGCTGCATTTTCCAAAGCCCGTATCATTTCCTGAAGGTTGGTTACCATCAGGAACCGTACGCCTACTTTCTTTTGTAACATGCAGGTTAAACGGGCTACCTGAATGATCTGTTCTGATCCCAGATAGGTTTCCGGCTGATCAAATACAACCAGTGTTTTTTTATCCAGTAATCCTTTTTTCAGCATCCGGTAAATCGTCAGGAAGTTATTCATGCTCGCTCCGCAACATCTCAGTGGGATTTGTGTACCATCTTTTCTCTTACAAACATGATGTGACCACTCGTAGCGGGTGTTTTTCTTATCCTGGTAAATTTCAGGCAGCAAGATCTCTCCTCCGATAATCGTTTCCAACATCTCTTTTATTTCTGTCTGGTGATCGAACAACCGGGAATCGGGAATAGTCCTGCCTGCTTTACGGAACCAGGAATCTTCCAGATAGGAGCGGATATGTCATCCCCGGGTACTGGAAAGGTAATAAACCTTTTGAATGTTCTCTATCCGGCCGACAAAAGGGAAATTATCCTTTGCAATGAGCTGGTTGTTTTGTAAGAGCTGGAAGTGTGTAGGGTAGTGGATGGAATAATGAATGTCCCGTGAGATCTGTTTCAGATGTTTGTAGGGTCTTTTGCTTAACCGTTCTTCGGACAGACGGAATATTTTTTCCTGATAGTTGCGTATATGGTGAAGTAGCTCCGGGAAATCCACTCTGCGATAGTCTGCTTCCAGTCCGATCTTATCTCATATACTTCTCAGGTGCTCACTATTGTAGGTATAGATTTTACCCGGTTTTTTCAAGCCGTTTAATTCATATTCGGACGTATAAGTCTGATGAAGTATTTCCAGTTGTTCAGACCAATATTGTTTGTCAGGTTTTGCCCGGCAGGAGCGTGGCTTCCGGAAGGTTTTTTTAAATGGGCAGAAGGCAGGGATTGAACAATCTGATATAGGTCTTTTTCAATTGAATCCATTTGTTGATAGGGTTCAGTCCGGATAATTTGTTCATATCTGGAAATAGAATCCAGCAACCGGTAAGTAAATTTTAATAATTCGGATTTTCCGGAACCGGAAGGTCCGGTGAGTACGGTCATACTTTTTAGATCTATATCGGCTTCCTGGATGGCTCGGAGATCTTCTACCTGTAGTTGAAGAGTGTTGCAGACTTTCATGATAATTGTTTTAAGCGTTTCCCAAATATGCATAAAAATATGATACAGAAGTGTAAAATGCCTAAAAATTAGCAGGAAAAGTAAGGTTAAACAGGTTTTTATATCTGAAAATTATTTACAAAGGAGTTATTTCTTCTTTGGGTGAAAGTTTATGCCTGTATTCAGGGTAAAAGATTTAATTCTGATAAAATTACGGGCGGAACTTGATAAGGTTCCGCCCGCTGAACAGATTGGATATGGTCAGTTCACCGGAGTGATGTGGGCTGTCCACCCACCTCCGGAATACATTTGGATCGTTTTTTGGTCGTTTGCTGTGATCCGGATCACTTCTTTTTTGTAGTCGGTAGCATCCCGGTCGGCATTGATGCCATCCCGGAAGATCTCAGCCTGGAAAGTACCTTCCCCCAGAAAGGAAAAATCTATTGTTTTTTCCCTTGCGTCCCAGTTCGTCATGGCTCCGACATACCATTCATTTCCTTTTCTGCGGGCAAGAACAATATATTCAGCAACTTCTCCATCCAGCACGATTGTTTCATCAAATACGGTTGGGATACGGGTAATGAAGTCCGTACATTCCTGTTCCCGGGTATAGTCTGTCGGACTGTCCGCCATCATTTCAAAAGGAGCCTCATAAACAATATACATAGCCAGTTGGTGCACCCGGGTTCCCTGGCTCATCGGATTATCATTGATAGTCCGGTAGATGGCACGGGTGGCATTCCGCATAGCACCCGGTGTATAATCTAAAGGGCCGGCCATCATCCGGATATAGGGGATGGTAACATCGTAGCGGGGATGATCATCCCGGATCTGTCCGTTAGTCATAGGCGCCCATTTAAAGTTCTCCAATCCTTTTACTCCTTCAAAATTGAGAATATTCGGATAAGTACGCTGGATGCCGGTTGCTTTCATCCCGTGGAGATTCAGGATCAGTTTGTTATCTGCTGCTGCCTGTGCCATCTCATACACAATATCGATCATGTGCTGATCATCACTGTCGAAGAAGTCTACTTTGAATCCTTTTACCCCCATCCGGGAATAATAGGGAAAAACCAGATCCTGCTCTTTTTGGATTAGTTCCCAGCCTGCCCAAAGGATAACCCCTACATTTTTTTCTTTACCATACGCCACTATTTCCGGAATATTCACCTCTGGTATGGATTCCATGAGAGTCGTAGTACTCCATCCCCAGTCGATGATGATATATTCTATCTGATTCTTAGCTGCAAAGTCAACGGTGTATTTATAACTCTCCGTATTGATACCAGCTTTAAAATCTACTCCCCGGAGGTTGTAGTTGTGCCACCAGTCCCAGGCTGATTTGCCCGGTTTGATCCAGGAAACGTCCTGAATACGGCAGGGAGCAGCCAATTTTTGTACCATGTCATTATTAGCCAGTTGGCTATCCTGTTCACTTATCACCAATGCCCGCCAGGGATAGGTACGGTCTCCTTGGGTCCTGGCAATATAATCAGCCCTTTGGGTCGCTACAAAATTCAACATATTGTATCCTCCCATCTCTCCAGCCAGCGGGTAGGGAGCAAATGTGGCCCGGATACTATTCTTTTCTGTGGGGTCTACTGTTAAGAACATCCCCGGATAGTTCTCTACATCACTTTCCAGAATAGCTGCTTTTTTCCCATTTCCCAGATCTATCAGCAAAGGAACGATTGCCAGGGAATCTGTTGTCATTTCAGAGATCCGGATCTCATCATAAAAAGATTCAAAGGAATAGCTGTAACGTTCTCCACCCCGCATATCCTCTATGTAGGGAACATAGGCTTTGTGGTCGGCTGTAAACCGGAAATTCGCCTCTTCATCCAGAATGGTTAATTCTCCTTTCCGGTGGGTAATGAACCGGTAGGCTACCCCATCATTATAGGCCCGGAATTCCAGACTGTACTGCTGGTTAAACCGTAGCAATAGCTGGTTGTACTGGTCTGTCACCCGGCTTTTTTTGTAGAAAGGTGTTTCAAAAGAGCTGTCTATATAGTTTTGTGAGGTTTTGGATACGCGTGCCTTATGACCTAAAACTTCTCCATTAGAGAGGGTCATTGAAATAGAGGAGGGGTGGATTACTTCTGTATCCTCATGGTTTACCTGCCAGGTAACCACTTGTCCGGTTTCCACTTTCAGTTCTATTTTCCGGTCAGGGGAAAAAAGAGTATAGCTTTTTCCATTTTGTGCTCCACCGGAAAGAGTTGCAGTTGTAAAAATGCAGAAAAAGAAAATGATTGTACGTAGTTTTGTTCTCATAGATAAAAATAAGCCGGAGAATCTCCGGATGTAACTTTCGTTTAGTGATTTATTCTCAAAAGTATAAATTATAGATTTAAGATGATCCGCTTCCAGACTCTTTTTGTTTAAAAATATGACAATAGTGAAAGATTCAGGTACATATTTATAAATCCAATGTATGATTTATACAAAAACATAAAAGTTTCTCACACATTTGAAATCTGTCTTTTTACAGAATGGTTATTTTTGTATCTCTTACGTAAAAATCTGAGAAGAGATGAGTGAACCGGATTTTGATACGATCGTCTACTCTATCGTCAGGGAAATCCCGGCCGGTAAAGTGGTAACCTATGGCCGTATTGCAGCTTTGGCAGGAAAGCCTCAGTGGTCCAGAAAGGTGGGGCGTGTGATGTCGCATGTCCCGGACTCCCTGAAATTGCCTTGCCACCGTGTGGTCAATAGCCAGGGAAGGTTAGCTCCCGGATGGCAGGAGCAACGGGCTTTACTGGAGGAAGAGGGAGTTACGTTCCGGTCTAATGGATATGTAGACCTAAAAAGCATACCTGGCAAGAGGTCCTTTTCTGATCTTTCCAATACTTCATCTGTTGTCTGGATCTCTTTTATTATATGAGGATAAGGAATGATACATCTATTATCTATATAATAAATATAGAGAGATTATTCTTATTTTTGTTTTTATCCAACGATCCTTATCCGAGGTTTTAACCGGATAGGAGAAACAGAATGTCTGATCAAAACAAAAGAAAATGAATGTTCATTTAAGGAGATGGGAGATGAAAGATGTGAAACATCTGGCCCACTATGCAAATAATCCGAATATTGCCCGGTTCCTTACGGATGGGTTTCCTCATCCCTATTCTGAGGAGGATGCCCGGAATTTTATTCGCCTGGCTTTGGAAGAGGAAATACCCTGTCTGTTTGCGATTATTGTGGATGATCATCCGGTAGGTTCTATTGGTATTATGCTGCAAAAGGATATTTATTGTAAGAATGCGGAGATCGGTTATTTTTTAGCGGAAGAATACTGGGGCAGAGGTATTATGCCGGAAGCGATCCGCCTGATCACGGAGTATGCTTTTAAAACGTTTGATATAACCCGGGTATATGCCCGTCCATTCGGTCTCAATCCCCGTTCCCAGCGGGTTTTGGAGAAGGCCGGCTTTAGACTGGAAGCCCGGCTGGAAAAAACCTATTTTAAAAACGGTGAGTTTACAGATGAGTTGATCTATGCTAAACGAAAAGACTAAATGATGGGTCTCCTGACACTAAATCAGGAAAATGAAAGCAAGCCTTCCGGACTTACGATCTGTAGCTCAGTCAAAGTAACTTATTCAAAGATTGATGAAACTTTTGAGATACCCACTTTTACTTCCGGAACATTTCTATTTGAGAGGTTGTTTTATAGGGAAAAAAGAAAGATCTGGTAATTACTTATAAATCAATCTCAAATGAAAAAATATGAAAAACTTTCTTTAAATGAGGCAATTGATAATTTTGTTGTGCATCATAAAAAGAAGTTGCCTGCGGATATACAGGGAAAAATAGCTGTTTCTGTCATTATTCCTACTCATCGCATAGCTCCTGATAATAAACAGGATAGTATCAATCTGAAAAATCAGGTGACAGAAGTAGAGAAGCAGCTTCATGAGAAACTGGATAAAAAAGAGGTGGCAGTGATTATGGATCACATAAAAAAGCCCAGGAACTGATTGACCATAGTCACAATCTGGATAGTCTGGTGTTGTATGCCAATGAAAATTTTGCCGCTGTCATTAAGTTACCCATTACAGTAAAAGAGGAGGCAATCGTCGGACCTCATTTCGATGTTCGTCCTTTATACAAAGCAAGACAACAGCGAAGCACCTATTATATTATTACTGTGAGCCGTCATAAGATCCGTCTGATCGAGGCGGTGAATAATCGTCTGATCAAAGAGATCCATAACCAGGACTTCCCGTATGAGAATACGGAATATTATGTGACTGATCCGGAGAAGCTGGCGCAGGATAGTTTTGAAGAAAATCAGATCAAAGAGTTTTTCAATGTGGCAGATAAACGTTTCAAAAAATATCTGAACGAGAATCCTTTACCGATCGTACTGGCTGGAGATACTAAAATGACTGCTTATTATAAAGGTATGATGGATAATAACCGGATGTATATTGGTTCGATACAGGGTAGCTTTGACCAGACACCGGACCATGAGTTGCTCCCACAAACTTATTATGTCGTACAGCAATTTATGGCCGAGGTAGAGAAAAAGTATCAGTCCGTACTGGATGCAGCCCAGTCCAATTCGACATTAGTCAGTGACTATAATGAGATTTTCCGGTTAGTGAATCAGGGGAATGTGAAAACCCTGTTTATCGGGGAAAATTTCCGTCTGAATGGAATAGTGGGAGATAACTATCTGGATCTTTCTCCTAACAATGAACCGCGTGAGACAGATGAGGATATTACGCTGGACATAATTGAAAAAGTGGAACAGAATGATGGACAGATCATTTTCCTGCCGGATGATATGATTTCATCCTATCAGGGGATGGCGCTGGTGAAACGTTATTAAAAATAAATGGCAGGTCAGTGATGTGATCAATTAACCGGATATATGATGAAGTCTTTTTTCCGTATAGCTCATTGTTTACTCTTTGGATAGGAGTAATGTTTTTCCTTTTATTATCTGCCTGTTCAGATGATGAACCCGCTTCGGTTTATCCGGAGGAATTTACCCGTACCTTATTTGTTTATCTGGCAGGGGATAACAATTTGTCCTATGAAACGGATGAAAAGATAGAAAGTATGTTGAAAGGCTGGAACGGAGAAGGAGGTAACCTGATCATTTACCAGGATAAAAAACAAGGCTCCTCAACTGCTTGAGGTATACAGGGAAAATGAGGTTAATTACACCCGCATCATTCAAACCTATGAGGAAGAAAGTTCGGTGGACCCGGCTGTTCTGTCTCGTGTGGTGCAAGAGGTAGTCCGGTTATATCCGGCAGACTCTTATGGAATGATCTTTTTCTCCCATGCTTCCGGATGGCTTCCGGAGGGAACTTTAACAGCTCCCCGCTCCATGGGTGTGGATGAAGAGTCGGAGATGGAGTTAGTGGAATTTGCCGCAGCTCTTCCAGATAAACTTTTTGATTTTATCATTCTGGAAACCTGTTTTTCTGCGGGCATAGAATTGGCTTACGAGTTGAAAGATAAGGCAGACTATATTCTCGGATCGTCTGCTGAGATCGTATCTCCCGGCTTCCGGCCAATTTATTCCGGGTATATGAATTACCTGTTTACCAAAGAAACAGGGCTGGCCGGGTTTGCAGAACAGGCTTTTGAATGGGTATCCAGCCAGTCCGGTATTTATCAGTCCGGGACCCTGAGCCTGATCCGGACTTCTGCTTTGCCTGCATTGGCTACCTGGCTTTCTTCCCATATTTCAGAAACTGATCTTTCTGACCAGTTGGAGGATATACAGCATTTTGACCGTTATACGTACCGGTTGTTTTTTGATCTGGAGGATTATTATTCCCGTCTGGTGGATGAAAATGACCGGGAAACTTTATCCCGGCTAATAGCAGATTGTCTTATTTATAAGGCTGCTACTTCCAGTTTTATGGACTCCTATGCTTACCGGGGTTTTGTCATTAATCAGCATAGTGGGTTTACTACTTATATCCTTCAGAATGAATTCCCTTATTTAAATGAACAGTACCAACAGATGAGCTGGTATAAGGCTGTCTATCGTTGATAAAAGGTTTTCTTAAATAGTTTCGTAAGACGAGGGTTGAATCCGTTAAATATTTCTTACATTTGACCCATCGAACAGAGCCGGTACAGTAGGACGGGAAAACACTATTAAAAAAAGATGGGGAATATTTTTCACTTGAAATCTTTTTTGAAATTCCTTGGGAAAAACCAGATATATACGTTTGTCGCTATATTTGGCATGGCTGTGTCGTTTATGATTGTGCTTCTGAATGCGACCTATTCAGAGAAGGAATTTAACACAGACCATTTTCATAAAAACCAGAAGCGGATCTATGCGTTGGCTAACGAAAAAGTTTTTTCCATCGCTTATGGAGTGGGTGATCGTCTACAGGAAAAGTTTCCGGAAATAGAGGCTTTTTGTCAGATCAATCCTTTTTACCATCAGGATAATACGTTGCCTATTACTCTTCCGGATCGAAAATTAAATGCCCGCTTAACATTTGCGGATGCTAACTTTTTTGAGTTCTTCTCCTTTCCTCTACTCACAGGAAGTCCGGATCAGGTCCTGTCTTCTCCGGGGGCAGTCGTAATCTCAGAACGTTTTGCTAAAAGAGCGTTTCCGGATAGGGATCCTATTGGACAACCGGTTCAGTTGAATGATTCTTTGACTGTAAGGGTTAGTGGAGTAATGAAGGATATTAAAAACTCGTGTGTCCGGTATACAGATATGATCGTATGCCTGGAAAATATCCGTTATTTTAGTCCTGAATCCTATCTGTTAAATTACAATATTGATAGTTATGTCTTATTTGTTTTAGCCGGTGAAGGGCAGGATCTGAAAAGCAGGGAACCGGATGTAACTGCTTATCTGAAAGAATTTGTGGTAACCTACAAGGTAGGAGCGATTGATAAAGCTATTTTTGTTCCGTTAACGGATATCTATTTTTCGGAGATTTCCGGTTACGGCAGGTTGCTAAAACAGGGAGAACCGGAATTGGCAGTGGTTCTGTTTGCGATGGGAGTGCTGATCCTTTTATTTGCTCTTATTAATTATATAAACCTGACCATCGCGCAAACAGGTTTCAGGATTAAAGAGATGTCTGTCCGGAGATTGTCCGGTGCTCCCCGGTTTGAATTGTTTTTCCGGTTGATGTTGGAATCTGTTTGTATCTGCTTTATCTCTTTTGTGATCGGGTTGTTCCTGGCCTTCTATTTCCTTCCGTTTGCTAATGAGTTGTTACAGGTGCAACATGAAGTAAAGGATCTGTTTTCCTCTATTAATCTTAGTATTGGCTTTTTGTATATTTTATTGGTTGGGTTTTTGGCGGGAGTGATTCCGGCCTCTATCATTTCAGGAGCACAACCGGCAGATGTCGTAAAGGGAGAATTGAGATATAAGTCGAAGATCCTGTATAGCAAATACTTTATCATATTTCAACATGTATGTTCAATGCTGCTGATCGCTACTACCATTACAATGGGAGCGCAGACGTATCATCTGGCCTCTGCCCCGTTGAACTATAATGTGGAGAATGTGTTGGATATACCTGTCCGGTGGGATAAAGAGAAGGATACGGAAATATTAGTGGAAGAATTACGAAAACTTCCTTGTCTGGAAAATCTTTCTTTATGCGCTGGTACACCTTTTTCTGCCGGCTCTACGATCATGGTAGATATAGAGGACCGGATTCTCTATCTCCAGCTTTTGTATGCCGACTCTGCCTATGTGGATATTTTGGGGATCCGGATCCTTCAGGAGAATTATCTGCCTGGTAGTTACGGTTTCTATATTAGTAAACGGGGAGTGGAGGAACTCGGGATAGATTTTGATACTCCTGCTGTGATGGTCGGCGATCTGAGGTTTATTATTGCCGGTATCATAGATGATATCCAGTTGAGGAATATCGATTATGATGACCGGCCGGTTCTTTTACAAATTCAGCCGTCAGATGATTTTAGTTATGGAGTTGAAAATATTCTGCTACAGGTGAAAGGAGATCCGGTACAGGCCTACCGGGAGGTAAAAGAAGTATATGAACGGATTGCGGGAATAGAATTTACGGGAAAATATATTCAGGAACAGATTTGGGAGTCGTATGAATATCCGGCCCGGATCACCCGGATCGTGTCTGTTTTCACCTTTATCGCCGTGTTACTTTCCGTATTGGGATTGATCGCTATTTCATCCTATTATATTCAGCAGCATGCCAAAGAGATCGCTATTCGGAAAGTATTTGGTTCTACCAGTCCCAAAGTGCTTCAACACCTGATCCGGATGTTTATGGAATATGTCGGTATCGCTTTCATCATAGCAGTACCCTTTGTTTATTATATCATGAATTGGTGGTTATCAACTTA
>Ga0192243_10211_pt1 | contig 23575 bp, 21 predicted proteins | sample Koala_Koa27_K3_FD_131233 | JGI IMG/M metagenome (GOLD analysis project Ga0192243, IMG submission 131233) | Enriched cells from koala feces incubated with labeled cellulose particles, San Francisco Zoo, California, United States - Koala_Koa2-7_K3 ... | reverse complement strand
GATGCAGGAGGCTGGTTTGTAGAAACTTCCGGGGAAGACGGCGGGCGTCTTTTCGCCGAGGTCTCCCGCGTGGTCTTTGTAGTTGAGGCCGATGCCGAAGATACGCGGAGGGTTGCGGTACAGCGGGCCGTATACGACCTCTGCAAAGGGGATGGCCTTTTTGGGGGCAAGTCTTTCGGCCTCCTCCCTGCCGCCGCCGTTATACCATTTTGTCAGTTGGGGTATCTGTTCCTTTTCGATGAGCGCGAAAATCTCCGTCTCCGGCGCGAACCCCGCGGCTTCGCTCAGCGCCGCCATGGGCAGGATGCCGCTCTTTGTCACGATCCCCGCCTTTTCTTCGCCCTCTTTTCGGTATGTTACAAATCTCATTGATAAATTCCTCCCGTCTCTATTTTTTATTTGCTGCCAGCTCTTTGAGCGCCTTTTTCATTCTTTCGCAGCCCTCGGCGATATTTTTCAGGCTGTTGGCGAAGCTCATGCGAAGATATCCTTCGCCGTTTTTCCCGAATACGCCGCCAGGCACCAGCGCGATCTTCGCCTCTGCAAGCAGGTAATTGGCGGCCTCCGCGCAGGATATGCCGAGTTTTTTCACATTGATGAAGATATAGAAGGAGCCCTTCGGCGGCAGGCAGCTTACGCCCTCCATCCCGTTTATCTCGGCGACGGCGTAGTCGCGGCGGCGTTGGTACTCGCGCACCATCAGCGCCACCTCATCCCGCTCTTCTCGGAGCGCCGCAATCGCCGCCCGCTGCGCGAAGGAGGGCGCGCAGGTGGTGTTATGCTGGTGAATTTTGTTCATCGCCGCGACGATTTCCTTAGGCGCGGCGGCGTATCCGATGCGCCAGCCCGTCATTGAATAGGCCTTTGAAAAACCGTTCAGCGTCACCGTGCGCTCCGCCATACCTGGCAGAGAGGCGATGCTCACCGGACGCGCGCCGTCATAGACTAGACGCTCGTATATCTCGTCCGATATCACCAGCAGGTCGTTTGCGGCGGCGATCCCGGCGAGGGCCGAAAGCTTTTCGCGGGAAAGCACGCCGCCTGTGGGGTTGTTCGGCGTCACGATGACGATCGCCTTCGTCCGGGGGGAGATATTTTTTTGTATTTCGTCCAGGTCGGGTTCAAAGCCATTCTCCTCCGTCAGCGAATAGGGGACGGCTCGCGCGCCGAGCAGCGCCGGCACGTTGAGATAATTCAGCCACACCGGGTCTGGCACCAGCAGCTCGTCGCCTTCGTTGAGAATTGTGCAGAGCAGATCGAATACGGCTTCGGAGAGACCCGCGGTCACGATGACGTTTTCCGCAGCGCAGGTGATGCCGTTCTCTCTTTTGAGCTTGCCGGCGACGGCCTCTCTCAGCTCCATGAGACCGAAGTTTGAGGTGTAAAAGACCTCCCCCTCTTCCAGGCTCTTCACCGCCGCCCTCTTTATATACTCCGGCGTGTCGAAGTCGGGACGGCCTATCTCAAAATGGATGATTCGCTCCCCCGCGCGTTCCATCGCGAGAGCGCGTTCATTTACTTTGCGAATCCCTGAGGGCGTCAGCGTCTCCACCCGCGATGCTGTGAAATTTCTCATCTATTTTCCCCTTCCATACGTTTTTTAATCATTCGCTTTGGCGGTAATCTCTTTTTTCTGATAATTATGTTAGCAATAAGTCCCTTTGCGGTAAAATACATATATTCTTATCATGTTATATGATTTTTTCTATGAGGCCGGTTCACGGCGAGGAGTAGCATGATGTTACGAGATATGGAATATATATACACGGTGTACCTCGAGAGGAGTTTCTCAAAGGCCGCGCGCAGGCTCTTCATCTCACAGCCCTCGCTGAGCGCGACGGTGAAGCGCGCTGAGCAGGAGGTCGGTCTGCCGCTCTTCAACCGCAGCACGAATCCCGTGAGTCTTACCGAGGCGGGGGAATATTACATAAAATCAGCCGAAAAAATCATGGCGATAGAAAACGATATGCGCGAACACTTCGCGGGGCTTTCGCAGAGCGGCGCGCTGCATCTCAATATCGGCAGTTCGATGTTCTTCTGTTCCTATGTGCTGCCCGACCTTGTGGAATCCTTTCGCGAGTGCTGTCCGCGGATAATGGTGACTCTCTCGGAGGGCAGCAGCGCCCTGCTCTCGGAACGGCTGAAAGACGGGGGCATTGACTTTCTGCTCGAGGCGGAGCCTCTTGACAAAAATACCTTCGAATCCATAGTCTGGACGGAGGAAAATATAATTATCGCCGTGCCCTCCTCCTATGAAATAAACAAAAAACTGGCGGAGTACCGCTACACATTCGAGGCGCTGGCGGCGGAATGCCGCCTGGAACCAACCAAGCCTCCAGTCTCTCCGGCTAGCTTTTCCGATGAGGCCTTTCTCATACTGAAAAAGGGAAACGATCTCTACCGACGCAGCTTCGCGATCTGCAAAGAGGCCGGATTCACGCCGAAGGTATCGATGTATCTCGAACAGATTATGACAGCCTACTATCTCGTTTGTGAGGGAAAGGGCATTGCCTTTGTGCGCGATACTATCCTTGACTGCCTCCCGCCATCGGATAAGGTATTCTTCTACCGCCTTACGGGTCCGGAGGCTTCGCGCGACATCTACCTGTCCTACAAAAAGGCGGGCGCTGCCTCACAGGTACAGCGCGATTTTATTGACTTTATGAAGACAAAGAGACTCTTTCAGCGCCGGTGACGGCAGGGCCGTTCGCGCGGCGGCAAAGCGAAAGCGGGCGGAAAAATTTTCCGCCCGCTTCCTGTATATGTGAAAGAGGAGGTATCTCCTCTGAAAAGCTAAGGTACAAATTTGTCGAGGATGAAGACTACGGCGCAGGATAGTATTGAGACCTGCAGCAGACTGCCGCCGAACCAGGAGAGCCCCACCGCCGCGATAAGCGCCGCTATGGCGGTCAGCGGACTGCCGGTGGCGTCGATTATCGCCGGAAAGGTCATCACTGCGAGCGTCACGTAGGGGACGTAATAGAGAAAGGCGCGCACCCTTTTATTTTTTATCTCGCCGCGGATGACGGTGAGCGGCAGCACGCGGATGAGATAGGTCACCGCCGCCATTATCAGCAGGTAAAGATATACGTTACGCGGCATTTGCCCGTCTCTCCTCATTCAGGGGGAAGAGGAAGGCCGCGGCGCCGGAGATGGCGACCGTGAGGACTATCGTGCGCATCCCCGCCGAGAGTTCGATGAAGGAGAGGCGCGAGAAGGCGAAGCTTGCCGCCATTGAGACGACGATGAGCAGGGCGATAACGAAATTCTTGCGCGCCGGCGGCACGATGACCGCGATAAACATGCCGAACAGCCCCACGCTCAGCGCGGTGACGATGTTCTGCGGCAGAACGTTGCCGACGATGACGCCGAAAAAGGTGCCGAAGGCCCAGCCGGGAGCCGCCGCGGCGACCATGCCGTAGGTGTAAAAGGGGTTGAGGCGTCTTGGCTGCGCTACCGAAAGGCCGAATATTTCATCCGTGATGTCCACCGCGAGCAGCATACGGTGGCGCAGAGGGGTCTTGGGGGAGATCTTCTGGCTCATTGCGCAGGACATCAGCAGGTAACGCGCGTTCGCGACGACTATCATGATCACGACCTCAAGATAGCCCGCTCCCGCGGCGATGAGGGAATAGCCTGCGAACTGCCCCGCGGAGGCGTTCTGCGTCAACGCGCTCAGCAGCGCCTGAAAGGGGCTGAGTCCGGCGTTCTTGGCGCCGATGCCGAGGGTAAAAGATACCGCGATATATCCCAGCAGGATAGGTATCGCGTCGCGCATTCCCTTTGAAAAGTAATAGAGATCTCTTTTTGACATTTCTTTCCCCCCGAAGTCTCATATTTCTCACCGCTGTCTCAATTTTTACAGCTTTTATTGCAAGCAGTCCAACGAATCTTTATAATAAATATATTAGTAAGACTAATGTTAAATGGAGCGCGAAATGAATAGATACGAAGTCTTTGTCAAAGTAGTGGAGTGCGGCAGTTTTACGCGGGCCGCGGATGAACTTGGCTACACGCAGTCGGCGGTCAGCCAGATGGTCCACACGCTCGAAGAGGAGCTCTCCGCCGTGCTGCTGCGGCGCGATAAGGGCGGGGCGGCGCTCTCCGCGGACGGCGAACAGTACCTGCCCTATATCCGTTCGATATGCAGCGCCCACCGCGAACTGCGTATGAAGTACGACGAAATGCAGGGGCTGATGGGAGGGAACATCAGGATCGGCACCTTCACGAGCGTGAGCCGCAGCTGGCTGCCTAAGCTCATGAACGAATTCCGGAAGATATATCCATTCGTGCATTTCGAGCTGCTGCAGGGGGACTACCGCGGTATCGAGGAGTGGATATCCGACGGACGCGTGGACTTCGGCTTTACCTGTTACAACGAGGTGAAGGGGCTGACGGTGATTCCGCTGCGTAAGGACGAGATGCTCGCGGCGCTGCCTCCGGGGCATCCGCTTGCGCAAAATGGGAGCGTGACGCTGGAAGAGCTCTCAAAGGAGCCGCTGATACTTCTCGACGAGGGAGATTTCAGCGTGGCGCTGGACGCCTTCCGCAGGAAGGGGCTGACCCCCGATATCCACTATAAGGTCACCGACGACTACACCGTCATCTCGATGGTCGAACAGGGGCTCGGCGTCGCCATCCTCTATGAACTTGTCCTTAAAAACGACAGCCGCAGGCTTTCGGCGCTCCATATCGCCCCGCCGGTGGAGCGCACGACGGCGCTGGCCTACAGAAACAAGCGGACGCTCCCCGCCGCCGCGCGCCGCTTTATCGACTTCGCCCTGGAATATTTTAAAGCGGGAAAATGAACTATAATTGTAACGATAAATATCCAAGGCGAAGCGGAGCTTTTACGCCTGCGCCAGGGGAGGTACGAAAGATGATGTTTCTGGAAAAAATCGCCGCTGCGGCGGCGGAGTTTATGAACGGGGCGGTCAACTATGTAGCTGCCGAAGATGCTTTGCGACCCGATTTGGCGGGGATGCGAATATACGATGAGCCGCTGTTAGGCGCGGCGGCGGCCGATGATCCCGCCTTCGCGGAGCTGCGCCGCGCCGAGGTGCTGCACCCCGAGGCGATGCTGCCGCACGACTGGCTCCCGGGGGCGCGTTCCGTTATCTCCTTCTTTCTCCCCTTTATGGAGACCGTAAGGAGCACGAACCGCGAGGAGCGCGCGCAGCCCTCCGACGAGTGGCTCCACGCACGCATCGAGGGACAGATGGCCATCGCCGCGCTCGGCGAATATCTCAAAGGTTTCCTGGAAGGTGAGGGGGCCGCAGCCGTCTTCCCAACCACCGACGCCCGTTTCAAGATGCTGGCCCCCTACGCCTCCAACTGGTCAGAGCGGCACGCCGCCTATATCTGCGGCCTCGGCACCTTCGGCCTCTCGAAGGGGCTTATCACCGAGAGGGGGATCGCCGGGCGCTTCGGCAGCCTCATCACCGATGCCAAAATTCCGGCGACGCCGCGAAAATATGAATCGCCTTATGAGTATTGTACGATGTGCGGAGCCTGCCAGAGGCTTTGCCCCGCGGAGGCGATAGACGCGGCGAGGGGCGTCGCCCTCGGAAAGGACCACGATATCTGCGGCGCCTTTGTCAAGGCTTCGACACGCCCGCCTCACGGCCCGCACGCGAGGGTCCGTTATGGCTGCGGCAAGTGCCAGGTCGGCGTCCCCTGTGAAAAGGGGATACCGAGACCGCGCTGATGTTCTAAAAAACGGCGGCTGCGTTCGCCGAAAGGGAGGATATGAATGAGCGAAAAAATTGAACTGATGGTCGTCGTCGATATGCAGAACGACTTTGTGAGCGGCAGCCTCGGCGGCGATATGGCGCGCGCCATCGTGCCGAATGTCGTTGCCGCGGTGGACAAGTTTATCACTGAAAACGGCGCTGAGCGGCTTTTCTTCACGAAAGACACCCACGAGGACGACTACATGGAGACGAACGAGGGACGCCATCTCCCCGTGCCGCACTGTGTCAGGGGAACATGGGGCGCGGAGATCATCCCCGAACTCAGCGGCTGCGCCTCGCGCGGCGGCGTCGCCACCGTCGAAAAGTCGACCTTCGGCAGCGTCGCGCTTCCCGATATCATCCGCGCGGCGCTGTCCCGGCATGAGCCGCTCTCCGAGGCGGACATCACCTTTCATATCGTGGGGCTCTGTACCGACATCTGCGTCGTCAGCAACGCGCTTCTGCTCAAGGCGAACTTTCCCGAGGCGACGTTCAAGGTCGATCCCCGCTGCTGCGCCGGCGTAACGAGAACGAGCCACGAGGCAGCGCTGGAGACGATGCGGATGTGCCATATAGAAATTATCTGACGCCGCGCCGTCGGTACGCGCCGGCCCTTAGCCGCCCGGCGGCCGGGCCGGATGTTACGGTAAAATCAGAGAGAGACGGTGGGCTTTGCCCAAGCGTCTCCCTCCTGTTTTTTCTTACCTAAGCTGCGCGGCCTCCTATGCCGCGGGGCAGGGTTCCGCGCCTTTTTCGCGCTCCCTTTCACCGCCGTTTCGCACCGCAGGCGCTTTGAGAGCCCGCAGCGCGTTCGCCACGGCGAGCAGCGCCACTCCGACGTCGGCGAAGATCGCGAACCAGACGGAGGCGTCGGCGAAGACCGCCAGCAGCATCACCGCGATCTTGAAGCCGAGGGCCATCACGATATTCTCCCACACTATCCACTTCGTCTTGACGGCGATTCTGATGGCCGCCGCAATCTTATCGATCTCGTCAGTCATGATCACCACGTCCGCCGCCTCTATCGCCGCGTCCGAGCCGATGCCGCCCATCGCGATGCCGATATCGGCGCGGGTGAGGACCGGCGCGTCGTTGATTCCGTCGCCGACAAAGGCGGTCTTATTCTCTTCGCCCGCCATCAACCTTTCCAGCTCCGCCGTCTTATCCTGCGGCAGCAGCTCCGCGCTAACGGCGTCCATCCCGGCCTCCGCCGCCGTCTCCTCCGCGATCGCCAGGTTGTCGCCCGTCAGCATTACGAGGCGCGAGACACCCGCCGCGCGCAGGTCGTCCATTGCCGCGCGCACTCCCGGCTTGAGTTCGTCGGCGACCAGCAGCGTGCCGAGAAATTTGCCGTCAAGGGCGACATAGACCGCCGATTTGGCATATTCCCTCAGACCCTCGATGCCGATGCTCTTCATGAGCTTGACATTTCCGGCGCGGACGACGCCCTCTTTGGTGCGGGCCTCGACGCCCATGCCCGCGATCTCCCGCACTTCGGCTCTCTCCGGCGTCCCGCCGCCGAAGGCCGTCATGATGGATTTCGCGATGGGATGATTAGACTGCGCCTCGGCCGCCGCCGCGTACCGGAGCAGCTCATCCTGCGAAACGCCGTCGGCCGGCAGCAGCTCAGTGACCTTAAAGACGCCCCGCGTCAGCGTTCCCGTCTTGTCGAAGGCGATAGTGCCAAGTTTGCTCATCGTCTCAAGATATGTGCTTCCCTTTACGAGAATTCCGTTCCTCGCCGCGCCGCCGATGCCGCCGAAAAAGCTGAGCGGGATTGAGAGGACGAGGGCGCAGGGGCACGAGATGATGAGGAAAGAGAGCGCCTTATAGAACCATACCGAATAGCTTCCGTAGCCCGCGAGCGGCGGCAGCAGCGCCACCATCACCGCGAGGGCGACGACGGTCGGCGTATACCAGCGCGCGAACTTTGTGATGAACCTCTCTGTTGCGGACTTTTTGGCCGCCGCGCCGCGCACCAGCTCCAGAATCTTTGAGACGGCGGACTCCGAAAAGGGCTTTGTCACGCGTATCTCCAGCGCTCCGTCGGTGCTGACGGATCCGGAAAGCACCTCGTCGTTCGGCGCGGCGCGGCGGGGAACCGATTCGCCGGTGAGCGCCCTTGTGTCAAGAAAAGAGGTGCCGGAGACCACGGTGCCGTCGAGCGGGATCTTCTCCCCCGGGCGGACGGAGACCGTCTCGCCGACCATGACCTCCTCTGGAGCGACCCGTACCAGTTGGCCGCCGCGCAGTACGCTGGTGTAGTCGCTGCGCAGATCCATCAGGCTTTCGATACTGCGCTTTGACTTCGCCACCGCGGAGTCCTGGAGCATCTCGCCGATGCCGTAAAAGATCATTACCGCCACCGCCTCCGCCATGTCTCCGATGGCAAAGGCTCCCAGCGAGGCGACGGACATCAGGAAATTTTCGTCAAATATCTTGCCGCGCGAAATATTGCGCAGCGACGCGAGAAGCACCCGCCATCCCGCGAGCAGATAGGCCGTGGCGAACCCCGCGGCTCTGACATACTGCGGAAGCGGCGCGAAGGCGGCCGCCGCCGCTATCGCAAAGGCGGCGCATAACTGTATCAGCGTCCCCTTAACGCCGCCGCCCTCTCCGTGAGAGTGGCCGCAGCCCATCTCTTCGTCTTCATGGCCGTGGTCATGCTCATGTTCGTTCCGGCAGCTATGCCCGTGCTCATGGTTATCTCTGTTTTCCCGCTCTATTTTGTGCCGCTCTTTCATATCAAGAACTCCTTTCTGATATACATATACCCGTATAGGTATATGTATATCAGAAAAAAAGAGATTGTCAAGACAGCGGAGGAGATTTTTTATGACATGCGTGAAAAATGTTCGAGGGTCTTAATGAAATCGCTGATCGTCTTTTCGGCGTCGCCGTTCTCTATGCCGCGGCGCACGCAGTGCCTGAGGTGTCCCTCGAGTACTATCTGCCCGATCTTATGCAGCGCGTTCTTCGCCGCGTTGATCTGGATGAGGACATTCTCACAGGGTACGTCCTCGTCGATCATCCGTTCGACGGCGTTCACCTGTCCGGCGACCTTCCTCAGCCGCAGATGCAGATTCTTTGACTCCATACATTCCTTCATGGTAACGCCACCTCCCTCTATAATTCCTCAAAAATACCTTTAAGGGATATAAAAGTCAATAAAAATTATTTACACGGCGGGACAAACGCCTCTGTTTTATCTTGGGCGGCGTGGAAAAATCAGCCGTTTAAATCTCCAGCAGCATTGAAACGGCGCAGTAGACGAGCAGCAGCGCCATGACGGCGTTCACCGGACGGCTGTATCTTTTGAAAAGTATCTCAAAGAGCGCGCCGAAGGCCGCCCAGCAGAGCGTGCAGGCGAAGCCGACGAAGGCGAGGAATACGACGAAGGCCGCGATGACCGGCAGCCCGTGATAATGCGGCAGGATGAACGAGGACATCGTCGTTATACAGTAGAGGATGACCTTCACGTTGACGAACTGCAGCGTCATTCCGGAGAGGAACGTATTGGTATTTACCTGTCTATCGTCTCCCCCGTGCGGCGTGTCGTGCCATACCGTCCAGGCGAGCCAGAAGATGTAGGCCGCGCCGACGCAGAGCATGAAGAGCTTGACGGAGGGCATGACGTTATAGAGCAGCGAGCTGAAAAGAGCGCTGACTGACATCACGACGATAAAGCCCGCGAAGACGCCGAAATTAAAGGGCAGGGACCTTCTGAAACCATACCGGCTCGCGTTGGACATCGACATGATGTTGTTCGGCCCCGGAGTAATGGCGGTAAGGATTACATATGAGAAAAACGCCGTGAAATTCATAATGGTCACTGCCTCTCTATTTCGTATGTTATAATGAATGCAATTGGACGTTATACTGTCCTTAGGTGAATATACTATACATAACGTGCGATATATTGTCAATAAGCTGGAGGTAGCTCCAATGGAAAATATCAATTCGGTCGTCGCCGACAACCTAAAGCGGTTTCGCGAGGAGCGGAAGCTGAGCCTGGAGGCGATGGCGAAGCTCTCCGGCGTCAGCAAAAGTATGTTGGGCCAGATAGAACGCGGAGAGGCCAACCCCACCGTATCGACCGTCTGGAAGATCGCCAACGGCCTGAAAATATCGTTTACCGACCTGATGACACGCCCGGAAAAAGATTATGAGGTGGTCGACATAAAACGCGTGGAGCCTTTACTTGAGGACGGCGGCCTCTACCGCGACTTTCCGGTCTTCCCCTTTGACGCCGCGCGTCGTTTCGAGATGCTCTACATCGAAATAGACCCCGGCGGCCGCCTGGAGGCTGAACCGCATCCGGCTGGTACGCAGGAATTCATCACCGCCTTCTCCGGCGAACTCAGCGTCTCCGTCAACGGGGAGACCTTCGCCATCACACGCGGCTCCTCCCTGCGCTTCAAATCCGACGGCCCCCACAGCTACAAAAACACCGGCAACGAAATCTGCCGGCTGAGCATGGTCATTTATTATCCTGGGTAAGGTTATTCTTTGCCGGGCGGTGTGCATTAGATTGCGAAAAATATCAGGGGTCTATTTCATTGAGGAAACGATCCACGAATAGTCTTCATCGTGGAATTACTGAAGGTCTGTGACAGCCTGCCTAATTTATAAATGCGGACAGTATGCCTGCCGTTGGTTGTGGAGCGTACCTTAACGGTTGGCGATACTTTCCGCATTTTATGATTAGGATCGATCCTTTTTAATCAAACTCTGCTCTCCGTAAGATATTCAACGCCGTCTTTCATAACGAAGGCGCAGTCTCTCAACGCGTCGGGATCTTTAAGCAGGTCTCTTTTCCATCCGGAGATGTCGGCCAGTTTACCCGGCGTAATGTTTCCAAGTTTGTCGCTTATTCCGCATATTTCGGCGTTGATACTGGTAGCCGCTTCCAGCGCGCGGAACGGATCGACACCGTTTTTTAGCCAGCAGTTGTATTCCCATCCGGATTCATAGTTATTGTAGACGTCAACTATGTCTGTCCCATAGCCAAGTTTTATTTTGCTGTTGATGATTATCTCCCTGCCCTCCTGAAGCCTGCGCTGATATTTTTCCAATTTTCTTCTGAAAAAATCACTCTTTTTAGAGAGGCTCTCTTCGTTGGGATTGACAATGTCCTCATAAGGCATAAAGGTCGGTACAAGGTAGACTCCGCTTCCCTCTATCATACGGGCGGTTTCATCGTCCATGAGCGCTCCATGTTCCATACAGAAGATGTTATATTTCAGGAGTTTTTTCATCATAACCGGGGCGTATACGTGTGCCGTTACGGGAATCCGCAGCTCCTTCGCCGTACTGAAGATGGCGTTGAACTCACTGTCGTTGAGCTGTATATCCTCAGGGTCGTCGCAAGGTGTGGCGAACCCGCCGGAGCCGAAGATTTTTATAAAATCGCATCCCATCTTTTTCTCCCGCCGCACCACATTGGTAAAAAAGTCAGCGCCGCTGCCGCAGGTAGGACACATTTTCATGAGATAGTCGCTCAAATATGGGTTGGCCGAGAGCGATTGGCCGGAATCTCCCGCGCTTCCTGGTGTGCAGAGAAAGTGCGATCCCACCACAAGTCTGGAACCCTCGATTTTTCCGTCTTCAATAGCACGTTTCACGTCAAGTTCGTATGCCTCGGAGAACCATCCCATTGACCGTATGGTCGTGAAACCTCCCAAGAGGGTCTTTCTAGCGCAGGAGGCCGTCGCCAAAGCACGGTATCCATCCGACAGGCAGACATACTCGTTGTAAAGTTCCCGATAATCAAAGAACTGCGGGTGTACATGGCCGTCAATCATTCCAGGAGTGACGGTCAGTTCAGAAAGATCCCTGATCTCGACTCCCTGCGGCTCCGGCAGGCCATAACCTACCTCCCTGATCACATTGTCTTCGATAAGTATTTCCTTATTCTCCCAGAGGCGCGGAGTGACCCCGTCGTATAACTTCCCGCACTTGATTTTAGTGAATATCTTATTTTCCCCCTGTGCTCTCTGAATCTTTTGGCTGTGTAAGGAATGTGACGACGATTAGCACGATGATGGAAAATGGCACGGCAACGAGAGCGCTGTCCAAGTTTAAAAATCTGTCTTTAAGTAGGAGCTCCCAAACCAACGTCCCGCCGCCTCCGGCTATTATGGAAGCGAGCCCCGCCTGTCTTGTAACGCGCGGCCAGCAGAGGGCGGCTACAAGCGCCGGGGTTATGGCGGCGCCATAAATCGTGTATGCGTACATGATGATTCCCAGTATATCCCTGAAGGTGGTGATGAGGACATATGAGAGGATGCCGCAGACTACAATGAGAATTCTTATTGTCTTTAGCTTCAGGGCATCGGAACACCCTTTCATGACGTACGGTTCCAGAACGTCGTGTGTCAGGTTTGTTCCCGCCGAGAGCAGGAACGAGTCCCCCGTTGTTATCATAAAGGAGACCGCCGCGGCCAGCACGCATCCTCCAAGGAAGAACGGCATTCTGTACATAGAGACCGCGAGAAGGGCGGTGTCCGGTTTTATTCCGGGCAGGAAAGGGATCGCGTTCATCGCTATGAATACAGTCATGCAGGAAAGTATTGTGCTGATGACGATGAATAGAAAGGCCGACCTGGTCGCCGTTACCTTATCTTTAGCGGCCGCGAAGCGTATAAAGAGGTTTTGGTCGCCCATGGCCAGGAACAGTGTAGCCACCCCATAGCCGATTGTGTCTATAAATTTATCTCCGCTTGAAATGGAAAGATGGTCGGGTGGAATCTGGGATATCAGGCCGGAGAAACCGCCTGTCTGAGATAAAAGGACCGGCACCGCGACCCCCATCGAGCAGAAGATAAAGATGGCGCTGATGGCGTCGGTATAGGCGACCGAGGTTAGTCCTCCGGTAACGGATAGGATGATTATTACCGCCGCGGCCAGAAGGGTGCCGCTCTCAACGGAGAGGCCTGTCGTTAGGTTCAAGACGTATCCCGCGCCCTTAAACTGGTATGAACAAATCCCTATGTAGGCAAGGACTATAAAGATAGTCGCCAGTACGGCCGCGTAGTCGCCGTATCTCTCTCTAAATAACTCCGGAATGGTTATATTCCTGTTTTCCCTGATCTTTCCGGCGAGGAAGAGGACCAGAATAATCGCTACCGGCGTAGCGAGCTCGTAAATCAGCCCCGCCCACGGCCCCCTGCTGTAGACGAGGTTTGCGGTGCCGGTAATACCGCCGCCGCCGTACCAAGTCGCAATCAGGGTTCCAACGACCACCCACAGCGGCAGCCTGCGTCCGCAGGTAACAAATTCTTCGTTGGTCTTGACCTGTGTCTTAGCTATATAGAGGCCATAGCCGACTACCACTAAAATGTACGCCATGATGAACCAGAAGTATCCTGTCAATGTCATTGTTATCATCCTCCCCCAACGAAATATTTGTCGTCTTTAATTAATTTCCAGCCTCTTATCGAGTTCTTTGATCAGTTTTTCATCTGACGGAACGATGTTGTCAAAGACCAGTTCGTTGTTTATCAGCATCGACGGTAGGTTTTTCACCCCAAGAGCGCCCATTCTCTTTATGCCGGCGAGACTTTTGATCAGAGTTTCACGGTAGACGAGCCTGTCCTTGTAGCGGTCTTTGACTCTGTAAAGCGACTCCATCATATATTGGCATGGGGCGCATCCCTCCGAATCGAGCGTCACCACTTCAACGAATAGTTTCCCCGGCTCCGCTGTTACGTCCTCAAACCCTTCAGCGGCCATATCGCACGAAGCCAGCGCCTCTTCAAGAGGTGTAAAGCCGCTCTCTTTCGCGGGGGTCTCGTTCAGCACCGCAAATCTTCCCACCGCCTCCAGGTTATATTCCGGCGTGTCAAAGGGAATGTCGCAGCCTGGGGAAAGTATGAAGCCCTTGACTCCGCCCTCCTGCAGGCATCTGCGCGCGTCTTCGGCGCATTCCCACGGGCTGCCGAAGAGGAGCGTCGTCGTGAGGTGCAGGCTTCCCTCGACGGCAACGTTATACTTGCAGGAAAGTTCTCTTGCCGCCGAAAGGCTTACCTGTTCGTCGAAGGCGATTCCATCCGGGCCGCACTGCATCATGAGCTCGATGTTCTTAGTGGCGTCTCCGCAGCAAAAGAGGGTTACGAACCCATTTCTCGCCTTTACCTCTTCGATCGCGGGTCTTACGGTCGACATCACATATTTTTTGAAATGCCGCGGCGATATTTGACTTGTCATAGGATCTACCAGCGCCACCACATCGGCTCCGGCTTCAAGGTACCAGATAGACATTTTTCTCGCTACTTCGGCGCAGTAATCGAGCAGCGCTTTGGCTTTATCGGGTTGTTCGATCATATCCGTGAGAAAATCCGCTCCGGCCAGATGCAAAGCCAGTGTGAACGGACCGCAGATGAGGCCGAAAACCGCGGTGTCCGCGCCGATTTTTTCTTTGAGCATTTCAGTCGCTTTAAGCGCGCATGGAATACGTCCCAATTCCCGCGTAAATTCGGGGAGTTCTTCAATAACTTTGTTCTCGAGGACATGGGAAGAGACCGCCGGGGGATTGTTCTTTGACCACTTGAGCGAGCATCCCAGAGCCTCCGCCTCTATTTGAAGGTCAAAGACGGCGCAAATTCCGTCCGCAAGGTATTTGTCCGCCGCCAATGTGACGCCGCGTACGATATTCTCCGGCGAGGCGAGAAATTCCGCGGCATCCATGCTTATCAGTTTCGCGCAGTGTACCCCTGTGAACGGTACCCAGGGGACGCGCTCCGTCTCCTCACACCTCAGCGCTTTGAATACAAGATCTTTTCTGTGTATTGACTTCATCTTGTCAACCTGCATCGCGATCCGGTGCCTCAGACCGTTTCCATCAGCTTTTTAGCTACGATGGCGGCGGAACTTGCATCGGCCGAATAGTTTGCCCCGATTTTCTCGGCGAAAGAGGGCGAGGTAGGGGCTCCGCCGATCATGATCTTTACTTTGTCTCGCAGTCCTTCCTCCGAAATTACGTCGATGACGGTCTTCATATTCGCCATAGTCGTGGTAAGCATGGCCGAAATCGCTAAGATATCAGGCTCACACTGCTTGATTTTTTCTATTATCTCCTCGGCCGGTTTGTCCACACCCATGTGGATCACCTCAAAGCCCGCTCCCTCGAGCATCATCCCCACAAGCTTAATCCCGATGTCGTGGAGGTCACCCTCGACTGTGACGGTGAGTATTTTTCCTGTTTTCTTCACTCCGGAATTCGCCAGCTCGGTACGAATGATCTCTATCCCCGATTGGAGAGCCTTTGCGGATACCAATACCTCCGGCACAAACATCTCCCCGTCTCGGAAAAGCTCTCCGACCTCGTTCATGCCTTTCAGCAGCGCGTCGTTCAGAATTCGCTCTGCGGGAATCCCCTGTTCTTTTGCTGCGCCCACATTTTTCTGGGTTGACGCCACGTCTCCGTCCATCACGGCTTCGGCGATCGCGTTGAGTATATTTTCGTTCATCTCTTTTACCTCCCCCTTAGTTCCTTATTTTTCAGACGGCCTAGATTGTTTCGAACCGCTCTTCCAGCAGCCGCTCAACGGCGTCCATGAATTCCTCCGGCAGCCCCGAAGCTGCGGCTGTTGACCTGAGGCCGGAGATATCGTGTGCCTCCATATTTGGGACGGCATATTTTTTTACGTTTTTCTTGAGAAATTTTGTTATCTGCGCGTCAAATTCATTATCAAAGTCGGACGAGTAGCGGAGGCCTATTTGAGGGATGTAAAGCGATTTTTTAAAGTTCGCCAGCGTGTGGTCACAGGTCAGATAGTTGCCGCCGTGTCCTGTCTCCATCGTCAGCGCCACGGCAAGCGAGTCTTCGTCGACCGCGATGTCCCTGTCAAGATAGTTCATCCTGCGGAACAGTTCAACGTCCACCGCGAATTTTTGAGGCGACATTGAGTTGAAACTGTCCTGACAGCCAGCCGTATGGAGCAGAAAATCGAGTCCTTCGTTAAAGCAGGCAGACATAGTCATCATCGACTCAAACGCGCATTGCTGGCTTGGATAGGCGGCGTCTGAGATCGCCGCCGGGCCGCGGCTGGGAAGCCCGTAAAATTTAGCAAGTTTGGCGGCATAGCGAATGCCGAGGCACATCTCAGGCGCGCCGAACACTGCGCGGCTGGTCCGCATGTCCGCTCCGCTGACGGGAATGCCGTATATCGCGGGAGTTCCCTCCTCGATCATCTGCGCCAGCGCGATGCCTGAGAGTATCTCCGCGTTTCCTACCGCTATTGCGCCGGCGAGTGTGACCGGCCCCGTCAGTCCCGTGATCACGCCCGATGTGAACGAGAACGGCTGACGATATTCCGCGAGGACCCGAATGACGTCGACGGTCCGCGCGTCCATCTGCAGCGGAGAGACGCTGTCCACAAGATAGACGGTCTTTGCCGAACGCCTGAATTCGTCCCGCCCGCCAAACAGATTGCAGGCCATCTCCATCATTGTCCGCGTCTCTTTTTCATTTCCCGCGGGGCAGAAGGGGACCTTTTCCGAGCCGCGCAGTATCGCGTACCACATAAGAAGGGTAACGACGCCAGCCTCGTATTCGTTCGGCTGGCATAGAATGCCGCCGTTGATATGAAAGTCGTCCAGCGCCTCTATCTGCTTTAAGAAATATATGAAATCTTTGAGGGTGGAATAACGCGTCTCTCCCGTAAAGTCCTCAACATAGGGCGACCCGTATGCCGGTACGGCATAATGTCCGCCGCCTCCCATATCCACGTTATATTTAGGGTTCCGTGCCTCGATGGTAAATCTTGCCGGCGCTTTGTCGATATACTTCATTAAAGTGGATTCGTCTATCCTGACGATGTCTCCTTCCACATCTGCTCCATGTTTTTTAAATATATCGAGGGCGGTCGGGCTGGGATAACGAATACCGCTCTTAGCGAGCAGCCCCATAGAGGCGTCGTGTATTTTTTGCAGCTTGTTCTCAAAAGTCATAATTTTATCCTCCTTACCAGAGAAACTATGTTGTCCATTTATCGGATAAATGGGTAATCAAATTCTAGGGGGGAATTATTTGTATTTAAAATAACTCCCCTTATACATTAGCAAGATATATAATTGATAGTTTTTATGAAATCTTTGGTTAGACTGAAGCGGCGGCGGCCTCTTTTTTCTGGAGCTTCTGCGCCTTCAGCAATGCCCTTTTTTCCCTTGTCACGTACTGCCATATAAGGGAGGTTACAAAACCTGTAACGCTCAAGGCAATGAGGATGGAGAAAAAGACTTTGTAACCGGCCGCCCCCTTATATGAGTCGAGGCAGATACCGGCGATTATCGGCATTATCATCTCTGTGCTGTATCCAAGAGGGGTAATGATGGCCGTCGCGGCACCCGTTACGGAAAGAGGGTAGTCTCCCTCTTCGAGGATCGCAAAATGGAGGGACTGGATGCCGTACATCGACGCATAGATAGCGGCGCAGAAGACGAGAAGCATCCAGACCATGGATGGTTTCCCCGGCATCGTGACAAGGGCGACGAGGCCGACCGTCATGATGACGAAGAGTAGAGTCAGCATCTTAGAAGACCCCATTTTATCGGCCATGAAGCCGCTTACGAAACAGCCTACAGGGCGGCAGTACTGAGAGAAATAACCCATCGCGGCGGCAAAAACCGCAGAGGTGCCAAATACCAGCGTCGCGTAAGGTGTGATGTAAAAGTAGCTTATTATCGTGGAGTATGATGTGAAGATTATTATTGTGCACAGCCAGGTTGTCGGCATCTTGGCGACTTTTAGGAATATCTCTTTTTCAAAGACCTTCTTTGAGAGCTCGATCTTTTCGCCGCCGCGCACCGCCGGATCCTTATACATCGTAAAGACAAGGAGCCCTAGCAGCAGGCATACCGTCGAGTACACCGTTATTATTGCCGACAGCGCGGTTTTGTCGCTGAATTTTGAGGCGAGATAACCGAAAAGGGAGAGGATTATTGCGGACTGTACCATATTTACGATCCCACGGCCGCCCTCAAAAAGTCCAAAGGCCCTTCCTTGTTCGTCGGAGTTGGCGAGTGAGCGTATCGCCTTCACAAGCGCGCTCCAGAAGGTCACTATCGAGGTGATGCCAAGCGCAAGATGTATCCCCAGCACTACAGGATACGGTGGGTAGGTGAGCAGCAGATAGCCTAGAAGTCCTGTCGCCACCAGTGAAATGGTGAGCAGATAACGGGTGGGCCAGCGGTCGGCAAAAAAGCCGCCGCACATATATCCGATTATCGCCGTACCGCCGAAGGCGCTGCCCAGCGCCCCCATCTGCGTGTTATTGATGTTGAAGAGTTTCACGAAAGCATCATAGTAATAATACCTGAAATATGGCAGAGCATAAATCAGGGCGCCGGATACTATAAGGATAAGGAGTGTAGGCATGTTTCTTTTAAGGCTGCTGTCATTAGCAGCCGTACTTGGCGTTGACATAGGTAACATCCTCCTTTTATTTTAATGAGGATTCGGTTACACTATAACTAGGTGGCAACGGCACGTTCTGTAAAAGGCGCATGCTGTAATGTAAACAGAGTGAGTTCCCAGGCTCTCTCTTTTACAGCATGAGCCGCCACCATTATAGTTGTTCTCCTCATGGTATTTTTTCGCTGCCTTATTAATTTTTTATTTACACTTTAAAATATGGTCGTGCAGATTTTTCGAGGTATGCGTGAGAACCCTGCACCCATCTTTCGTGACTAGGATATCATCCTCTACCCGCACACCGCCGATACCCTCCAGGTATATACCCGGTTCGATCGTGAAGGTCATGCCCTCTTCTAAAATAAGCTCGTTGACGTCCGTGATATAGGGCTCTTCGTGAACGCTGAGTCCTAAACCATGCCCGGTCCTATGCAGGAAGAATTCTCCATATCCGGCGTCGGTAATATATTTTCTTGCCGCCTCATCTACTGCCTTAGCGGGGATACCGGGTTTCACGGCAGCGATGGCGGCGAGATTTGCGCCCTTCGCGATGTCATATATCTCTTCAAGTTTGGGATTTCCTATTTGCCCCACGAAGAAACAGCGGGTGATATCCGACCAATAATGTTCGTAATAGGCACAGAAATCGATCAGGATGATATCCCCCTCTTTAAAGGCATAATCACCGGAGACGCCGTGCGGGTTCGCGGAGTTTTCCGCGCCCTGTACTAAGATGATAAACTCGTCCGTCACAAATCCAGGTATCTTTGCCATGTGCGCGTAAAGCATCATGTTGAGTTCTTTTTCGGTCATGCCCACATAGACCTTATCGGAGATATAAACGAGAGCTTCGTCCACGATATCCGCCGCCCTCTGCATGATGCGGATTTCATCCTCGTCCTTTATCATGCGCAGGCGCGCCACGACGTCGCCGATATCCCGGACATCTCCGCACAGCTCCTTGAAAATTTCACCGACCGCCATAGAATAATATTTCGTTTCTACCGCCAGCCGAGAACATTCTCCCAGCGCCTTGCCGATGCTCTCTTTCGGTCCGTCCGTGTCGGTATAAACGAGCTCCGGCACGCGTCCCTTCATGCAGCCCCTGTCGACGCCGGGATTTACCATTACACAGGTTTCCCCTGACGCGTCCAGCACGAGGCCGTAAAACCTCTCATAGGGAGTGACATGAATGCCGGTAAAATAATTGATTGACATCGGGTCACCAAGCAGCGCCCGGTCAAATCCGGCCTCCCTCAAAGATTGATAGGCTTTTTTACGGCGTTCTTCAAACACTTTCATCCACATATTCCTCCGTTTCATAAAATGATTTAAAAAAGCAATTCATTACTACAATACCTGCCTGCCAGCCCTCCTCCCCTTGCCAATATTTGTTTCCTCTTTTTTAGACGCCGTTTTGTCGACGGAGCCGAAATCATAGTATCTAAGGATATATTCCTTTTGTTTTTTAAAGGACCAGTGCTCATCCTTTATGCAGCTGGTGATCTTATGCATATCTTTTTTCTCTATCGCCTCTATGAGCCGGTCATGCTGGTCGCAGCAGACGATCTCCCAGTCGATCGAATGAACGATGTTTGTGGGGCAGTAATAAAGCCGCGACCAGGTGTTGGACCAGAGCGTCTGAATATAGCTGTTGTCAGCAAGATTAAGATATATCGTATGGAATGTTTTATTCAGCGTCCTGCTCGTGTCAAAGTCATTTGTGTACGCGCAGGATAAAATCTGAGCGTTTATCTCGCGCATGACCTTGCAGTGTTCTTTGTTTATGTTGAAAATGGCGCTTCCCATCGCGTGGCATTCAAGCGTTGCCAGCGTATCGTAATAGTTCTCGATATCTTTCAGGGTAAATTCCCGCAGGATGATTCCCCTTCGGGGGAGAATATGCACCATGCCTTCACCCTCCAACTGCAGCAGTGCGTCACGCAGCGGCGTGATGCTGATTCCCAACTCCGTGCTGAGCTGCCGCAGGTTGATCATATCGCCCGGACGGATATTGTGCGAACCGATTTCCTTCTTGAGATACTCACAAACCTGTTCTCTAAGCGGCTTAATATAAAACTTAGTAGCTGGTACATTCATCTCTATCACCTAAATCTTATTTATTTAGCATTAACTTGGTTGATTTCTAGTGAGAAGCTGATATCTGTTATAACAGATATCAGCTGTAAAACTTTTTAAAAATTCTATCATAATTAATAGACGATGGCAATATTAAATTTATTATTATGCCTATTGTTACAGAATATTCATTTTTCGTTATGACACAAAATTATTAATATATAGCTATTGTCTATAGAATTTGTTTTTTTAATATTTTGGACAAATAAAACTTTTATAAGTAAAGTTTAGATAACGAAAGAATTGTTTTTGATAATCTATATTTTCCCAGTCAATTGGATCTGTTTCCTGCAGCAGATGTTTAGCGGATGTACAAAATAATTCCCGCGATTTTCATAAAACAGCTTGACAAAAAATCGAGAGTAGTAATATCATTAGAAAATGCAGTCTTGATTTACAATTTCTCAGGACTATGGTAATTAAATAGCGGCAAACGCGATGATGGAGTTACGGTCATTACAGATAGGTTTACAGAGAGCCGGCACGCAGGTGAGAGCCGGAACCGAAGGGTAGTGAAGCGGTCTCGCTCCGGAGCGGAGTCCCCTAAGGCGAAAGCTGTTAAGGGATTACGGCTGGCCCCGTTATAGGCGCCAATGAGTGGCCGCGGATATTTTGCGGCAATCAGGGTGGTACCGCGATGATCTGTATATTCGTCCCTGAGGCATGCTATGCCTCAGGGGCTTTTTTTATGCCCGCGGGGGCGGCGGACATTGGCAGGAATTTAAACCTGGAAACGACAAAAAGGAGTGTTGGCGATGAAGAGAATCAAATTTACGGACATCACGCTGCGCGAGGCGGCACGCGGACTTGAAGGGGCGCTCTCTTTCAAGGAGATCATAGAGATGGCGAAGATCCTTGACAAGCTCAATCTTGACGTTATCAGCCTTGCGCCGATCACCAATGTAAAGATAGATTCGCTGTTGGTGCGCACGGTCGCCGCCGCGGTGAAGAAGAGCACGCTCTCTATTCCCGTTGGCAGCACGGAGGCCGGTGTGGATACGGCGTGGAGCGCCATCGCGGAGGCCGCCCATCCGCGCCTCTATGTGGAGGCGCCGCTTTCGGCGGTGCAGATGGAGTTTGTCTGCAACAAGAAGCCGGAGGGGATTATTGAGATGATCGGCAAGCTCGTGCGCAAGAGCCGCGAGTATTGCGCCGACGTGGAGTTTGCCGCCGTCGACGCGACGCGCAGCGAGCCGGAGTTTCTCTATCAGGCGCTGCGCACGGCGGTAGCCGCCGGCGCTTCTACCGTTACGATATGTGATTCTGCCGGTACGATGATGCCCTATGAGTTTAATAATTTTGTCAAAGAGATATATGCCAATGTGCCGGAACTCAAAGAGGCGGCGCTCGCCGTCAAGTGCTCTGACGAGCTCTCGATGGCGGCGGCCTGCGCCGTCTCCGCCGTGAAGGCCGGGGCCTCGGAGGTGGACGTGGCCGTCAGCGGCGGCTGCGCGCCTGAGCTGGAGACGGCGTCGCACATCATCCGCATGCGCGGCGATGACTGCGGCTTTTTCAGCGGCATAAAGTATACGGAGCTGAACCGTTCGATTGCGCAGATGAACTGGATATCCCGCTCGGAGCGCAGTAAGACGAGCGCCTTCGACACGGGGCTGTCCATATCCGACGGCTCGGATATCAGGCTGGACGCGAACGACGATATCACAGCGGTCGGCAAGGCCGTCGAGCGCCTTGGCTACGATCTCTCAGAGGAGGATCTGGTGAAGGTCTACGACACCTTCAGCAATGTCGCGGAGAAGAAGTCTGTCGGCACGAAGGAGCTGGAGGCGATCATCGCCACGAGCGCCCTGCAGGTGCCGCCATCCTACGAGCTGGTGAGCTTCGTCATCAACAGCGGCAACGTCATCAGCGCGACGGCCAACATCCACTGCCGCCACAACGGGCAGGACCTCTTCGGCCTCGCGGTCGGCGACGGCCCGATCGACGCCGCCTTCCTCGCGATAGAGCAGATAACGGGCCACCATTATGATCTTGACGATTTTCAGATCCAGGCGGTCACCGAGGGGCGCGAGGCGATGGGTTCGACGCTCGTCAAGCTTCGCTCGAACGGCAAGCTCTATTCCGGCAACGGAATTTCGACGGATATCATCGGTTCCAGCATCAGGGCCTATTTCAACGCTCTGAATAAGATTTCATACGAGGAGAATCACAGATAATGAAGCTCTCATTTTCGACTTTCGGATGGCACGACCATACATGGGAGGATTTCTGCACCGTCGCCAAGGACGGCGGCTTCGCGGGCATAGAGGTCCATAATATACACGAGCCGAAGCTCTCGGAGAAGAACAGCATCTTCGACCCCGCGCGGGCGAACGCGGCGCACCGCGAGATGACCGAGGCCGGGCTTTCGATACCCTGCATCGATACTTGGCACAACATTGCCGACAAGACGATGTTTGAAGAAAACTGCGCGGAGATAACGGATTATATCAACACCGCGAAGAGCCTGCGCATACCATATGTGCGTCTCGGGGCGAAGGAGACTGGCGGTTCGTACGAGGATGAGCGCGCCGCGGTGATGGCGGTGCTGCAGAGGATGCTGCCAGCGGCGCAGGAGGCAGGCGTTACGCTGCTGATCGAGACGATCGGCCCCTTTTCCGATACCGACAAGCTCTGCGATGTGCTCAATTCTTTCTCCTGCGACAATCTCGCGGCGCTCTGGGATATGCAGCACACCTTCCGCGACGCCGGCGAAGCGCCGGAGAAGACGGTGAAGAACCTCGGCGCCTATATCAAGCATGTGCACCTGAAGGACTCCGTCGTCACGGATGGCGTGATGGAGTACCACCTCGTCTGCGAGGGCAGCCTGCCGATTGACGCGATGATGCGCGCCCTCTATTCGCTGAATTATGACGGCTTCATCTCAATGGAGTGGGATCCGCAGTGGATGCCCGACATTGAGAGTATCGAGCTGATCTCCCTGCATTTTGTAAACACGATGAACCGTTTCGGCAGCCCCGCGCGTATGGTGAAGTCGAAGCGCCTCTATGAGAACAAGCGCGGCACCGGATTCTATCCGTGGCAGAGGGACAAGCTGATTGAAATGACCTTCCCGCAGGTGCTCGACCGCATCGTCGATGAGTTCCCCGACCAGTACGCCTTCAAATACACGACGCTGAACTATACCCGCACCTACTCCGAATTCCGCGACGACGTCGACGAATTCGCGCGCGCGCTGATATCGCTCGGCGTAGGCCCCGGAAGCCACGTCGCGATCTGGGCGACGAACCTGCCCCAGTGGTATCTGACATTCTGGGCGACGACGAAGATC
>Ga0192243_10208_pt1 | contig 23789 bp, 22 predicted proteins | sample Koala_Koa27_K3_FD_131233 | JGI IMG/M metagenome (GOLD analysis project Ga0192243, IMG submission 131233) | Enriched cells from koala feces incubated with labeled cellulose particles, San Francisco Zoo, California, United States - Koala_Koa2-7_K3 ... | reverse complement strand
GCGAATCCGTCCATCAAATCCCCTCTCAGGAAATCCGGTACCATGCGCAGTTTATTGTTCACATCGAATTGACCGATCAGGGAAACCATAACCCCCAGCATCCCTGCAAACAGCCCCCGGAGCATATTTCCTTTGGAGAGAGCCGCAATGACTGTCAGCGCAAACAGGATAATCAGGAACTTCTCCACCGAGCCAAAGTTGATGGCTACCTTTGCAAGAACTGGAGTAAACAGCCACAGGCAGACAAGGGAAAAGATGCCTCCGAACAGTGAGGACACGATTCCGATTCTCAAAGCCTTCTCTCCCTGCCCGTTTTTGGCCATTGGGTATCCGTCAAAGCAGGTCGTTATGGACGACGGTGTTCCCGGTATATTAATCAGGATCGCCGGAATCAGTCCTCCGGATATGCCGCCCACATAAAGTCCTAACAGCAGATACAGCGCCGCCCCTATATCATAGGCATAGGTGAGGGGAAGGAATACCGCGATCGCCATGGTTGCAGTCATACCCGGAAGCGCTCCGAATATAATGCCGATACCGACTCCCAGTACACACAAAAGCAGTGGGATTATACCAATTTCAAACATTTCTTTTCCCTCCTTATGGCAGCGTAATATTGAACACGTACCCGAATATAAACCACAACAGCAGCGGGAAGATCACGGATGCAATACCGGATACGGCAATCGACTTTTTATCTTTTGTTCCCTCGAAGATTAAGTTGAAGCCAAACATTGCCAGAATACTAGAAACCAGAAAGCCCAAAGGTTCGAGAAGCGCGATATACACAGCGAACAACCCAAAGCTTCCAAACAGCTTGATCTTGTCAAACCCTTCTGCAAAAATACGTTTTCTTTCCTTCTTTTCCCCGCTCCTTTTCGCCTTGAGGTAATCACTGACCACAATCGCCGTAAGCAGGATGACAAGTATGACTCCTACTATTTTAGGCATAAGCAGATGGGCGGTGGAATGTACATAATTGATTCTCATAGCTCCTCCTTCCATACCCGCCTCATAAGAGGCGGGCACGGTGCCATATTTACTGGGCGGTCAGCTCATCCAGGCTTGGAGACTGTGCAATCATCTCCGCAAAGGAATCCCGCTTCTCCACCATATGCTTCTGGTTTTCTGCTGCGGAGAGGACGTCGCCCTTAAATCCCAGAGCTTCCATCTCCTGCTGATATTTTTCGTTGCCGGCCAGAGCCTGCACGGCCTGATCCACCTGGTCGATGATGGCCTGGGGAGTGCCCTTGACAAAGAATATGCTGTACTCTTTATCAAACGCATAGGGCTCGCCGTTTACAGTGATTCCCTGCTCTGCAAAGGTGGGATAGTCCTGGCCTTCGATTCTCTCGCCGGACATCAGACCTGCGATTCGCATGGCGATCTTATCTTCCACTCCATCTGCCGTATACTGTCCGATTGCGGACGCATCTGCGAAGATCATCTGGCAGCTTCCATCCCACAGCGCCTGGCATTTGGCTGAGGTATCGCCGGTGATAAACGCCTTAATCCGTCCGGCCACATCATCACCGTATTCCGCCTTCACCCATTCGTAGATGGAGTTAAAGCCCAACTGGGATACGCCGCCTGCCTCACATGCCACCTTACAAACTTCAGACGGATTGGCTTTTAAGTAGTCCGCCATCTCTTTCACCGTCGCATAGGGGGGCAGATGCGCTGACTGCAAAACAGGCACCCTGGGAGATACCGATTCTCGGCCCGATAATCATGTTTTCCAGGTTATATTTTTCCTCATAGGCGCCGAAGGAAACACCAAGCCAGGTCATATCATGGAACATCATGATGGTCTGCCCGTCAGGCTTAGCGGTAATAACCTCTTCGAGAGCCGCATTGGCTCCGATAGCGTCCACCTTTCCGTTGCACTCAATCGCCTCCGACAGATACCTTGTTGCCAGGTCCGCAGTCAGATAGGTATCGCCGCCGGTGGATTTTGAACCAATTACTACTCTGAGGCGTTTGCCCTTTAAGGTGTCTGCGCCTCCTCCGCTACAGCCGGCCGCTGTCACTGCGGTGGCTGCTACCAGAATCAATGCTCCTAATTTTTTCCATACTTTTCTCATCGTCTCTCTTCTCCTTTATTGAATATTTCCCAAATCAATCAGATTTCCATTCTCGTCAAAGGCCATCGGCGCCGGATCTGACTCAATCTCCAGATTCGGATTAGATTTAGCCTCCTCGTAGTATGCCTCCGACAGGCAGATATGCTCCACCTTGAGAGAATTGGATATCCGCACAATCCTGATATTATTTCTGTCGATATCCGTACAGGTCTTTATACATACCTGTACGGCTTCGCGATCATTTTTCATTACCAGAGGAATTCTGGCATTTTCGATTACCGTGGAGGTGATCAGATTCGGATACGTCAATTCAAAATCCATCTTCTCGAAAAACCGCCTTGTCGTGGCATGGGCCATACCAATTCCCACGCCGCTGTGATGGCTTTCTTTACTCAGATCCAGAACCGCTACCCGCTGTGATTTCAGCCCACCTGAGGCGAACGGTGTTACGAAGGTACCCGTAATGTTGGGGTCCATACCCGATCCGCTGAAATTTTTTCCTATGGTATCACAGATCAGAACGTCGCATTCCGAAACATGGATTCGTGGAAGCATGGCTTTGGCCTCTTCCAGATAAAACGGCTCCTTCTCTTCTATTTCATCGTGGTTTAGCACCACCACTTTGGCTGTCTCGTCATAGGCATTTTCCAGAACGGCTACTGCGAACAGAATCTTCACCTGCTTTAATATGGCCCGTCCAAACATCGGCACATATTTTGCCATATATTTAAACCCTGCCTCATGGCAGACTGCCGCGCCGGCCTGTTTCCCCAGTCCGATTGTCATCATCTTCATGATTCCACTCTCGTAAGGGCCCTGAAAGCAGGTATGAGGTTTGATGCGGCAGCTTATGATAATTCCATCGGCCTCCACCGCGTTTTTATCGAGGAGAACATCCATCCCCTCCTCGTTAACCCCTGTTTTCACCACCTCCATATCGGACTTAATCGGACAGCCCATGGATTCTTCCGTGATTCCGAAATTCTCCAGCACCTGCCGCTGGCCCTCTCCGGTCGCTCCGCCATGACTGCCCATGGCCGCCAGCACAAAGGGGTGCGCCCCTTTTTTCTTGACAACATCTACGATAGTTCTGGTTATCAAGACGATATTGGCTATCTGGCGCGACCCTGCGGTGACAGCGATACGCATCCCCGGTTGAATCTGGCTGGAAAATGGTTCCTGTCCCAGCTGGTACCTGATGATCCTCACAATCTCTTCCGGCTCCAGCTTTTCCGCAGAAAACTTCTGACGGACTTGAAACATCCGCGGGATTTTAACATCCTTCAGCAGTTCGGAAACCATGCTTTTCATCCTGTAAACACCCCTTCCTCCATGGCTTGTTTACCGCACCAGACAGGGCTTTTTTGCGTTGAATTTCCACCCTGGAATCAGATACTGCATTCCCATGGCATCGTCTCTCCCACCCAGACAATTGTCTATGTACAGCTGATGGGCCTTTTTAATCTGATCCATGTCAACTTCGATTCCAAGTCCCGGTTTCTTCGGAACCTCCGCACAGCCGTCAGCAATCAAAAAGGGCTCCTTTGTCAGCCGTTCCAGGCCCTCCTGCCAGATCCAATGGGTATCCAGCGCATTATATTCTCCAGGGACAGCCGCCCCTACCTGGGTAAACATGGCGAGGGATATGTCGAAATGGTTATTGGAGTGGGAACCCCAGGTATAACCGAACTCATGACACATCTGGGCCACCCTCACCGAACCGCTCATGGTCCAGAAATGCGGGTCCGCCAAAATGATATCCACCGCCTGAGATTCCAGGGCATGCCCTACCTCCCGCCAGTCTGTGGCAATCATATTGGTTGCCGTCGGGAAACCGGTGCGGCGGCGGAACTCACTCATAATCTCACGACCGGAGTAGACACCTTCCGCACCGCAGGGGTCCTCACAGTAGGTCAGAATCCCCTGCATTCCCTTCACATATTCCACAGCCTCTTCAAGAAGCCATCCACCGTTGGGGTCTAAGTCAATTCTTGCCTCTGGAAACTCCTGTTTTAAGGCCCGGATGACTTCCATCTCCTTGTCACCCGCCAGCACTCCGCCCTTCAGCTTAAAATCCTTAAAGCCGTATTTTTCTTTCGTTGCTCTGGCAAATGCCACAATCTTGTCGGCTGTCAGCGCCTCTTCATGGCGGATTCGGTACCATTCACACTCGGCCTCCGGCTCCTCGTCATAGGGAAGATCAGTCTTTTTTTCTGTCCCCCACAAAGAATAAGTAGCCCAGCATCCGAACTTTGTCCCGCTGCTGTCCGTCGCCAAGCAGCTCACATACCGGAACTCCCAGCTGCTGCCCAAGCAAATCCAGGCTGGGCACTTCAATGGCTGTCAGAACGTGGACTCCCGTGCGCAGATCAAAGGTCTGATTACCACGCACATCCGTCTCTCCCTTGGAATCCAAATACTTTTTGACCTTTAAAAGAGTGCTCTTATACTCCGCTACCTTTGTTCCCTCCACGATGGGGATCACTTCCTCCAAAGCAGAGGTGATTTTTTGTCCTCCCGGAACCTCCCCTACGCCTGTCCGACCTTCGCTGTCGTGCAGGATAACCACATTTCTTGTGAAAAATGGGGCGTGAGCTCCGCTTAGGTTCAATTCCATACAGTCTTTACCCGCCACTGGGTAAACTTCCATTTTGGTGATTACTGGTATCATGTTGATTCCTCATTTCTTTTTTTCTTATCTCAAGGTAGCTCCATTATATCTTTGTGCAATCTGTTATTCTATCGACATAAAGCACAAGCTTTTCTTGTGTATTTTGACATTATGCTTTTTCTTTCAGAAAATGAAAAAAGGATTGCAGTTTTTGATTGCAATCCTTTCATCTGTAAATACTTTCACTTATATTCCATACCTGTTTCCGATCCCGTATTTTTTCATACGGCGCCATAACGTTGTCGTGCTGATGCCAAGCTGGCCGGCCACCTGTACCCGGTTACCACCACAAGCCTCCATCAACTCCATGATACGGAGGGCTTCGGGGTGGCTCACGACTACCCTGGATTCCTGCACTGCACCGCGTTTCATCTGAGGATATGTATCCAACAACAGCTTGCGGATGTACCCTTCATCCAGACGTTTGCGGTTGGCTGTCAGAACCAGACGCTCACAGAAACGCTCCAGCTGAAGCAGGTTTCCCTCCCAGGGATACTCTTCCATGGCCTTTTTCCCTTCTTCAGAAACCGTGATTCTGGATGTATAGGCACTGTTAAAACGTTCCAGATAGAGATCTGTCAGCTTCCGTATCTCCTCCGGGTACTCCCGCAGGGACGGGAGTCTTAAATTCAGAGGCTGAATCAGATAATATAAGTCCTCCCGCAGCCGCCCTTCTGCAACCGCCGACGATAATTCCCTGGAGGCGGTCACGATCACCCGGACAGCCACAGCCCGTTTTACCATCGAACCATTTACCCAGAATGTACGGTGATAGATAGCTGTGTATAGCAGATACTGCGCCTCCGGGCACAGACAGTCGATCTCCTGGAGAAGCAGAGTACCGTACTGGGCGGTTTCTATCGCGCTCTTTCTCCTGCCTCGTTTTTCATCTGGAATTCCGATCCCAAAAATCGTTTCCAGCTGTTCCTGCGGACTGAGTGTACTACAGTTGATATTGAGGAAGGGGCTGCCCTTCTGCACACTGTTGTTATGAATACTCTCCGCAATCAATTCCTTTTCACTCCCTGTCTCCCCATAGATCAGCACTGGACTCATGGACATGGCATAACGGCGGGCCAGGCTGATACAGCGGACGATGTCTTCATTGCCGCGCAGGAAATCCTGGAAATCCCGGCGAGCCGGATAACCGTTAATCTGACTGTCTTGTCTGTGCTCAGTTTCCTGACGTTCCGGGCCGTGCACCTTATGACAGGTCAGAATCGCGCCACTGTACGAGCCGTCATACTGGATGGGCGCTCCAATCAGCATGACAAGCTGCTGGTTAATCCAGAAGGTGTGGTTGTACATCTCACTGCTGCCGTCGAACATCCGGTCAATCCCTTCAACGTCAATACCAGGCATCACCTTATCGACAGGAAAGCCAATCAGCTCCTCACCAGATTTTCCGAGGAGATTTTCAATCATATGATTTACCGCTACCACCTCTTTGTAGGCATTTATTTTAATAATCCCATTAAAAGAGGTATCCAGTATGGTCTCCAGCTGGGCGTTGCTGCGGTGCTCCATGTCCAGAGCCTCGCCCATCCGGCAAGCAATCCCAAGCGCATCGCGGATGGAGTCCTCCTTGGTCTCCACAAACAGACATGGGAAGCCGATCTCGAAGGCAACCTGGTTCGCCTTCACACCTCCGATAATCAGGTCCGCGCCGTCAGCGATCGCTTTGTTGATATTTGTTCTGGTATCCTCCAACTCGTCAAGAAAATAGAGCGACAAATCAAAATCGAATAATTCCTCCAAATGCTCCATATCGGTGAACATATTTTTAAAGCCGACGATAGCAATCTGCGGATGTACCTTTTTTAACTGTCGTTTGGCCTTCAGAATCATCAGACCAAGTTCCTGTGTCGTCATGGGCATTTCCACCACAGGTATGTTGGTATTCTTTTCAATCAGGGCCGCCTGCAGACCGCGCGCTACAATAATCTGAACCCCTGCCTCAATCGCCGTCTGAGCTTCCGTCACCGCGCTGGTGTTGTCGATTACCTTCAGGATCTGTACCTCTATCCCATCCTCAGTGATCACCCTTTTTTGCATACTCCAGGATGGTCTGGCGCGGCAAAAATACTGCAATATTGGCCATAGTTATCTCCTCCCCATATCAATCCCCGATCCGTCTGCGCTGGTCAGGAATAAAACAGAAAAGTGCAAGACCGATTGCTCCGGCCTTACACCCTCATATAAAAGTTCAATGAAAATACTTATCCACCAGCTCATAAGCTCTGGCCTTGGTTGAGCCGGCCAGGGAGGCGGTGTATTCCAGGCTCTCGATGGTGCCACCGCTGTAACGCTGGGAAGCGTCTGCAGCCAGGCTGTCGCGCTCCTTCATCCAGGCGCGCTCCTCCTCCACTAATTTTTTTGACTCCTCCTCGTTCATCTGTTTTAAGATGACGGAGTAGATCGTGTTGAGCTCGTTATCCCAGAGCTTCAGTTCGTTTTCCGCCGCGCTCTTTAGGGAGTAGGTGGAGGAGTCGGTCTCCTCGGCCCGCATCTTCTGAATCTGGGCGGCCAGGTCGTCGAGGCGCGTCAAGTAGTATTCCCTCAGGCCGGTCTGGGCGCCGGCGGCTTTGGTGGCGGAGGGGCCCTCCAACGGGGAGATCTCCACCAGCATGGACGAGGTGTTTTCCTCCGCCGTGTCCTCCTGCGGTGCGGCAGTTCCTGTGGCATCCTCTGAGATCTGGACGGCCTCAGACTGTGTACCGGCAGCGCCGGGGCCGGGAGGTGTGGCTCCCTTAGACTTTAAATCCGCAGCCGCGGAACCGGAACCTGCGCTGACGGAGCTTACCGAGGCGGAGGCTCCGGCCATACTGCCGGAATCGGCGGCCGGCGACGGAACTGCCGGAGCAGCCTCCATCACGGCCTCCGTTTCCGCAGCTGCGGCCGCGGTGGTCTCCATCTGACCGGTCTCTTCCTGATGAGTAATGTATTTGCTGGTCGTAAATGTAACTGCCAGGCCAACAATAAAAATACAGGCGATAATTCCCCATATTCCTTTATTTCTATCCATGCACAGATCACCCTTCTTTTTTGCTGGAATAACCATATCACAAATGAAATAGGAATGGAATAGGCGGATTAAAGAAGTAATATATCGTAAGATTTATTTAAGTTTTTGCCCTATACGCCCGTATCATCCATCAGATTATCGCCGTCCGCAGCCGATGTGGCCAGCTGGTCGCAGCGCTCGTTCTGAGGATGGCCGTCGTGGCCCTTCACCCAGATAAATGCCACCTGATGAGGCTCCTTGGCCGCCAGAAGCCGCTTCCACAAGTCGATGTTCTTGACCGGTCCGCTCTTGCCTCTCTGCCAGTTTTTAGCCACCCAGTTGTCGATCCAGTGCTGGTTAAACGCGTCCACCAGATACTTGGAGTCGGAATACAGCTCCACCTGGCAGGGACGGTTTAACGCTTCCAGTCCTACGATGGCAGCCATCAGCTCCATCCGGTTGTTGGTTGTTTTTTTATAGCCTCCTGACATGGTCCGTTCATGCAGCTGTCCCTTGGAATCCACAAACTGCAGAACGGTTCCATAGCCTCCTGGTCCGTCGGGATTTCCTCTAGCCGATCCATCTGTATATATCTGTACTTTCCCCATGGTTCTTACACTCCTATTTGTCCCATTTATCACATAATGAATGAATCTGATCGGCGAATCTGGCCAGATCCTTGTTGGCACCACCCTTGTTGCGGTTGATGACGCGCATCAGGCGCTCACCGGCAGCCACCAGTCTGGCAAATACCGTATCCGCTCGCTTGGTGGGAGCCGTCTCTCTGGCCGTGGGCACACCCTCGGTCTCCTTCGGCCAGACGTTCTCCGCCAAATCAAACACCGAGCCCGAAAACGGCGCGGAGGCGGAAAAACCATAGTCGTCCCGAAGAAGCTGTGTGAAGGAATCGCAGACGAGATCGTCCCCGTGAACCGCAAACACCCGGTCCGGCGTTTTCTCAAAGGCGTTGATCCAGGTCAGCAGTCCGGCCTGATCCGCATGGCCGCTGATGCCCTCCAAAGACTCGATGCGGGCCTCCACGTCGATGGTCTCACCAAAGATCTTCACCGACTGGGCTCCGTCCACCAGGCTCCGCCCCAAGGTTCCCACCGCCTGATATCCGGCGAAGACAACGGTACACTCCGGTCGCCACAGATTGTGTTTTAAGTGGTGACGGATACGCCCGGCGTCACACATGCCGGCAGCCGATATGATGACCTTGGGCGTCGGATTGAAGTTGATGTTCACGGACTCATCGCTGGTCACGGAGATCTTTAAGCCCTCGAAGGAGATGGGGTTGATGCCCTGCTCCACCAGCGCCTTGGTCTCCTCGTCGTAGCACTCCCGCAAATCCTTCCTGAACACGTGGGTGGCCTCCACGGCCAGCGGGCTGTCCACGTAGACCTCAAAGTGATCGTGGCCCTCCACCATATGCTCGGCCTTGATCTTTCTGAGGAAGTAGAGCAGCTCCTGGGTACGGCCCACCGCGAAGGCGGGGATAACGACATTGCCGCCCTTGTCTAACGTCTCCTTGATAATGTCGGCCAGATGATGGATGTTCTCCACGTCGTGCTTGTGGTTCCGGTCGCCGTATGTACACTCCATCACCACATAGTCCGCTTCCTTGATATACTGGGGATCACGGATTAAAGGCTTGTTCTTGTTGCCAATGTCCCCGGAAAATACAATCTTCTTCTCCACTCCGTTCTCGTTCATCCAGACCTCGATGGACGCCGATCCCAGCAGATGGCCCACATCGATAAACCGCACGGACACGCTGTCCGACAGCTCCAGCTTATCCCCGTAGCCGCAGGGACGGAAATGCTCCAGAGCCCCCAGCGCATCGTTCATCTCGTAAAGGGGCGGAACCTCCGGCCGTCCGGCTCTCCTGGCCTTTCTGTTCTTCCACTCCGCCTCTGTCTCCTGGATGTGCGCGCTGTCCTTTAACATGATGTTACATAAATCCGCCGTGGCGTAGGTCGTGATGATCTCTCCGCGGAACCCTCTCGCGTAGATGAGGGGAATCAAACCGGCGTGGTCAATGTGGGCATGGGTCAGCAGAACGAAGTCAATGTCCGAGTATTTCACCGGCAGCTCCGCATTCTCATAGGGATTGTACCCCTGCTCCATACCACAGTCCACCAATATCCTGGTCTCTCCCACTTCCAGATAGTGGCAGCTTCCAGTCACCTCATGATCCGCCCCAATAAATGTCAACTTCATAAGATCCCTCCATCCGCGTTTTCTTTCGATAGAACAAGTACCCGCACGCTCTGCGCACGAGTCACCGTAACAACAAAGGCGCCTTCCATATTTTTGGAAAACGCCCCTGACGTTCAAACCTATTATATCACTGAACTATATAATAATGCAAATCATACCGCCATTACTGTCGTTAATAATTTTCTGCAAGGTATCCTGTAATTTTATCTGGCAGTCCTCCGTCAGCTGGGAGACCTTGGCCTGGATTCCGTCCTCCACGATCTGCTCGATAGACTTGCCGAAGATGTTGGTGCTCCAGATTCCGTCGTCGCTCTCCTTGGCGTTCTGCTTGATGTAGGCGATCAAATCCTCCGCCTGCTGTTCACTTCCCACGATGGGGGCGATCTCGGTCTCGATGTGAGCCTTGATTAAGTTGATGGACGGCGCCTCCGCCTTCATCTTCACGCCGTACTTGTTGCCGTGCTTGATCACCTGAGGTTCATCCAGCATGATCTCCGACCGCTCCGGCGTCACCACACCGTAGCCCTTTAACCGGACCTGGCTCATGGCGTTTTGAACCTTCTCGTACTCCTTTTTGCATCCTCGCTAAGTTGCTGAGAGTCTGCATGAGCTGGTACTCACCTTCGATGGGGATTCCCACGTAGTCGCTTAAAATCTGGTAGTAGAAGTTGTCGTCCACCTCCACGCCCACGGCCACGCTTCCGTCGGCCATCTCCATGTTCCGTACCTTCATAGAGCGGATGGCATCGGTGGACTGGTCGAGAAGCTCCCCGCTCACATCCTTCATGTGGGATACCTTCTTGATCACATCCTTGGCAGCCTGGATGATCTGGGCCTTCAGCCAATGGGTGGCAGGCAGAATCTCCAGCCATTTGGGGATGTAAAAATCCATCTCCGTCACCGGGAATTCCTTCAAGACCCGCTCCATGATGTGGTTGACATCCTCCTTCTTCAGCTGCTCGCAGTTGACGGGCATCACCGTCACGTCGTATTTGTCCCGCAGACTCTCAGCCAGAGCCGTGGTCTCGTCCGAGTAGGGCTTGGTGGAGTTTAAAAGCACGATAAACGGCTTTCCGAGGGTCTTTAACTCCTGAATGGTCTTCTCCTCGGCTGCTATGTAGTTGGGCCGTTTCAGTTCCCCGAAGGACCCGTCGGTGGTCACCACCACGCCGATGGTGGAGTGGTCGTTGATGACCTTTCTGGTGCCGATCTCCGCCGCCTTGGTGAAGGGGATCTCGTAGTCGTACCACGGCGTTTTCACCAGCCGCTCGGCCTCGTTCTCGATGTGTCCGGTGGCGCCGTCCACCATAAAGCCCACACAGTCGATCAGGCGCACCTTGGCCTGAATCTCATCTCCCAGCTGAATCTCAGCGGCTTCCTTGGGGATGAATTTGGGCTCCGTCGTCATGATGGTCTTTCCCGTGGCGCTCTGGGGAAGCTCATCTCTGGCCAGCGTCTTCTGATTCTCATCCACCATCCCAGGCAGCACCATCAGTTCCATGAATCTCTTGATAAACGTAGATTTCCCAGTCCTCACAGGTCCGACAACGCCGATATAGATCTCTCCGTTGGTTCTGGCTTTAATATCCTTGTATACATTAAAATTGTCCATAAATATGCCCCCTTGCTATGCTGATACAAATATATGCAAGGGGGGGACATATTTATTAATATTAATTTGTAAGCTATTCGCTCAAATACGCTTTCTTGACGGCCTCGTCGTTCATCAGCTCCTTGGCGTCGCCGCTCAGCACGATCTGTCCTGTCTCTAAGACATAGGCGCGGTTGGCGATGGAAAGCGCCTTCTTGGCGTTCTGCTCCACTAAAAGCACGGTGGTGCCGGATTCATTGATGCTCTGTATAATATTGAAGATCTCGTTTACATAGATGGGGGAAAGACCCATGGACGGCTCGTCCATCACGATGATCTTGGGATGGGACATCAGCGCCCGACCCATGGCCAGCATCTGCTGCTCGCCGCCGGAGAGTGTTCCGGCCAGCTGATTCTTTCTCTCCTTCAGCCTGGGGAAGCGGGTGTAGACCATCTCCAGTGTCTTCTCGATCTCGTCCTTATCGCTTCTCGTGTAAGCGCCCAGCTTTAAGTTCTGCCATACGGACAGCTGGGAAAATACGCGGCGTCCCTCCGGCACGTGGGCCATGCCCATGGATACGATCTTGTGGCCGGCGATCCTGGTGATGTCCTTGTCCTCTAAGCGGATCGTGCCTCCGGCTGCCGGAATCAGTCCGGTTATGGTGTGAAGCGTCGTGGTCTTGCCGGCGCCGTTGGCGCCGATGAGGGCGACGATCTCCCCTTCCTTCACTTCAAAAGAAATTCCTTTCAGGGCTTTGATCACGCCATAGTATACTTCCAGTTTTTCTATTTCAAGCATTGCCATGTCATAAGCCTCCTTATTCTCCCAGATATGCGGTGATAACCTGAGGATCGTTTAACACCTCAGCCGTCTCACCCTGGGCGAGTACCTGGCCGAAGTTGAGAACCGTCAGCTTTTCACAGATTCCGGAAACCAGTTTCATATCGTGCTCGATGAGCAGAATTGTCATGTCAAATTGATCTCTCACGAAGCGGATCGTCTCCATCAACTCTCCCGTCTCGTTGGGGTTCATACCCGCGGCGGGCTCGTCCAGTAAAAGGAGCTTGGGACCTGTCGCCAGCGCCCGGGCGATCTCCAGCTTTCTCTGCTTGCCGTAGGGTAAGTTGGCTGCACGGTAATCCTTCTCCTGATCCAGATCAAACACTCTTAAAAGTTCGACGGCCTTCTCGTCCATCTCCTTCTCCACCTTAAAATATCTGGGCAGACGGAGTATCCCCTCCGCCGTGGAGTAGGTATGGGAATTGTGAAGCCCTACTTTTACGTTGTCCAGCACGGACAAATCCTTAAACAGACGGATATTCTGGAAGGTTCTGGCTATACCGTGCTTGTTGATATCCACGGTCTTTTTGCCGGTGATGTTCTTCCCGCCCAGATTGATCAAGCCCGTGTCGGGCTTGTAAACGCCTGTCAGAAGGTTGAATATGGTTGTCTTTCCAGCGCCGTTGGGACCGATCAGCCCGTAGAGCTGTCCCTTGGCGATCTCGATGTTAAAATTGTCAACTGCCCGCAATCCTCCGAAGGAGATTCCGAGGTTTTTCACTTCCAGCAAAGCCATGATTACTCAGCCTCCTTTTTGAAAATCAACTGCTTCAGGGAATGACGCTTCCTGAAAGCAATGATCGACGGGCTCCAGTTAAAGAGCATCATCACGATCAGAACGATGGCGTAGATCAGCATACGGTAGTCGCTGAGTCCGCGTAGCAGCTCCGGCAGCAGTGTCAGAACCACGGCGGCGATGATGGAACCGCGGATGTTGCCGATTCCGCCCAACACCACGAACACCAGAATCATGATCGACTGGTTATAGCCGAAGTTTTTCTGAGTGGCGGTCAGGGTGGATAAGTTGTGGGCATAGAGCACGCCTGCGATACCCGCTAAGGAGGCGGAAACCGTAAATGCCATCAGCTTATACTTGGTGATATTGATTCCCACGGATTCGGCGGCGATCCGGTTGTCGCGGATGGCCATGATGGCCCGGCCGGATCTGGAGTTTATCAGGTTCAGAACGATAAACAGGGTGATTAACGTTAATATGATACCAATTATGAAGGTGGAATTGTTAGGCGTCCCAGTGATACCCTGGGCCCCATTGATGATCAGCTTTCCGTCCTCGGCCATGTTGAGAGCCATGGCGTTCTTCACCGAGATGTGGAAGCCGTTTCCATCTCTTCCCAGATAGATCACGTTCACAATGTTTTTGATAATCTCACCGAAGGCCAGTGTGACAATCGCCAAGTAGTCTCCGCGAAGGCGCAGAACCGGGATTCCCACGATGATTCCAAAGACCGCCGCCGCCAGGGCGCCGATTAAAATCGCCAGGAAAAAGCGGAAGCCGGCAGGCATGGTATCTTTCATGCACACGGAGAAGAAGGAACTGGCAAAGGCGCCGACACACATAAAACCGGCGTGACCCAGACTCAGCTCTCCTAAGATTCCTACGGTTAAGTTTAAGGAAACCGCCATGATCACATAGATGCACAAGGGCACTAAAAGTCCCTTCATCAGACTGCTGACATGACCGCTGGCGACCAGCACCTGTACGATCACAAAGGCAGCGATCACCATGCCGTATGTGATTAGATTATTTGTCGTAGTTTTGTTGATTTTTATCGTTTTCTTTCCCATATCTCTCACCTTAAACTTTCTCGTTGATTTTTTTGCCCAAAATACCGGTCGGTCTAACAAGAAGTACGATGATCAGCACACTGAACACGATGGCATCCGCCATCTGTGACGATATGTATGCCTTGCTCAGGTTTTCGATAACGCCCAGAAGGATTCCGCCGATAAATGCGCCTGGAATCGATCCGATACCGCCAAATACCGCGGCCACGAAGGCTTTGATGCCGGGCATGGAACCGGTGTAGGGAGTCAGTGTCGGATATGCGGAACACAAAAGCACGCCTGCGATGGCGGCCAGTGCGGAACCGATGGCGAAGGTCAGGGCGATGGTGCCGTTGACGTTGATGCCCATCAGCTGGGCGGCGCCTTTGTCCTCAGACACGGCAAGCATGGCCTGTCCGGCCTTTGTCTTCTTCACAAAAGTGGTCAGTACGATCATGATAATGATACAGGAAATAATCGTCACCAGCGTCTCGCCCGTGATCGTCAGCTGTCCGTCCATCAGCTTGATGGGAGGAACTGGGACAACGGAGGTGAAGGACTTGGGGTTGGCCCCAAACAGTAACAGTGCAACGTTCTGAAGCAGATAGCTGACGCCGATGGCGGTGATCAGTACCGCCAGAGGTGACGCCATACGAAGAGGCTTGTATGCCACTCTCTCAATCGTTACACCCAGGACCGTACATACTACAACGGATATGAGGATTCCAAGAATCGGCGGCAGTCCCAGCCCGCTGACCGTGGTAAACACCACAAATCCCCCAATCATAATAACGTCGCCATGTGCGAAATTCAGCATCTTTGCGATTCCGTAAACCATCGTATATCCCAGCGCGATGATCGCATAAACACTGCCCAGGCTTATTCCATTGATCAAATAGGATATGAAACTCATCATACCAAAGCACCTCATTAGTTTTATTTTAATTTTGAGTCGTTTGAAAGAAATTATATCATAGGAAAGTATGAAGCACAATCTTTTTTACAGATTATCCGGCGATTGAAAAAACGGAGAGATCTGAAGCAGAACTTCAAATCCCTCCGTCCACGTTCGGACCACTGATTACATAGCGGTGTAAACACCATTTACAATCTTAACGGCCTTAGGAGCCTTGTCCGGCTCGCCGTCTGCTGTCCACTTCATATTCTCGCCGGTAACACCGGTGATTGTGATTTCGGTCATGCCTGTCTTCATCGCTTCGCACATATCGGAAACGCTCATATCGGCGGTAACGCCTGCCTGCTCAGCAGCAGCCTTGATTGCATAGACAGCGTCGTATGCGTCAGCCGCGAACTGGTTCGGAGTTTCGTTGTATGCAGCCTTGTAAGCTTCCACGAACTTCTGAGTAGCCTCGTCCTTTGCATCAGCTGCGAAAGGAGTTAACAGCATAACGTTCTCAGCTAAGGAGGTGTCGAACTTCTCAACGGTTAATAAACCGTCAAGTCCGTCACAGCCGAAGAACTGAGGAGCAAAGCCCATCTTGTTGGCCTGCTGAAGAATCAGAGCCGCCTGAGAATAGTAAATAGGAAGGAATACCAACTCTGCGCCGGCATCCTGTGCCTTCTGAAGCTGTACGCTGAAGTCGGTGTTGTTGTCAGCGGTAAATGCCTCTGCCGCTACGACTTCGATGCCCTGGTTGGCAGCCTCTGAGTTAAACTTCTCGTAGATACCGGAAGAATAAACGTCGGAGCTGTCATAGATCACTGCAACCTTGGTTGCCAGCTTGTTCTCGCCGATATACTTGGCGGAAGCGGCGCCCTGGTTCGGGTCTGAGAAGCATACGCGGAATACATTGTCATACTGAACGCACTGTACGGCGGAACCGGACGGTGTCAGCTGGAATAAGTTGTCCTCTTTGCTCTTCTCAGCGACTGCCAGGCATGGGTTGGAGGTAACGGTACCTACTAACATCTGCATACCCCAGTCTTTTAACGTATTGTAAGCATTGACGGATTTCTCTGCGTCATGCTCATCGTCCTCAAATTTGTACTCAATCTGCGCGCCGCCAATACCGCCGGCTGCGTTAATTTCGTCTACGGCGATCTGAATGCCGTTTTTGACTGCCAGTCCATAGATAGCGGCTCCGCCTGTTACAGGGCCGATTCCGCCGATCTTAATGGTTGCACCGCCCTCAGTTGCTGCAGCGCTCTCATCTCCTGCTTTCTCTTCTGCCGCCGCTGTGGTCTCACCGCCTGCCGCTGCTGTTGTGTCGGTTGTAGCTTTGGAACCGCATGCCGTCATGGATGCAGCCATGGCAACTACTAAACCGAGGCTTACTAACTTTCTCATAATGATCCTCCTCACTCTCTTTGTATGTATCTGTCCATACATAGTTAAAATGGCTTCCATCGCAATTTCGCGAGAAGCCATGCTTTTTATAAAGCTTTTTCAATTATATCGATTAAAAATGACATTGTCAACTGATTTCCTTGAATTTTCAGGGAATGGAGCTTTTCCGCCACTTCAAAAAGTCCTTCTCCAAGTCATCGAATACTCATTGAAGGACTTTGGTGTTATCTCCTGCGGTTGAATGCTTTCCATGTTCGTATTCCTGTCAGGAAGCCGCCCAGAGTCACGGTTCCGCCGCCAAACACAGCCAATGCGATTCCCAGAAGCGCCCGGCCGCGGTCCACCTGGCTGTTTCCTTCGGCGATTCCCTGGACCCAGGTATTCATTTCGAAAGGGATGGATTCCAGCTGTGTGAACACCACATCTGTCGGCGGATTCATGTACACCTCTGCCATCCGTTCCCCGTCGATGGTCAGAGGGTTGTCCGTCAAAACAAACTCTCCGGTTTTATCATCGTAGCCGTATACATATACGCCATATGTGCTGTCCCAGTGCTCCGGTACGCGTACCCCTACGTATACGGGCGGGCCGGACGTCTTATGCTCACACAGAAACAGGGCTACTCCGTCTCCCTTCGCTCCCTTAACGATCCTGTCGGCCTGTTTCTCATGGCGGCAGCTCTTGCCGAACTCAAAAAATACTTCTGTCATTTCCTCCGGCAGCGCACGCTTTAAATCCTCCAGGCTGTAGCGGAGGCGGTATCCCCATCCTCCATCCAGGTCCTCCAGATAAATGACCAGATCCCGTTCCTCCTGGAGCGCCATGTGGAAGGCGGCAGGGGCTATCAGGAGCTCTCTTTTGTCCGGGTCCGCCCGGTAAATCCTCTGTCCGTTCCAATAAACGCTTCCGTCCTCCTGAATCTCTCCGCTTTCGGCCGGCACGTTCTCTGTGGTCACACGGTCCGTCTCCCGGCGGTTTGCCGGGGCGGGACGAGATGTGTTCTGTTCCCCTGCCTGACTGCCGGATTCATGCTGCGACGCGGATTCTCTGCTCTCATCCACGGCGGTTTCCGCCGCCTTTGTCTCATCACGGGTCTGTGGTGTTGTCACTGAACCGCCGTCATTTACCGAAGAACCAGAGCCCGGTCTTTTGTTATTCCCCGTGGTTTCCCCGGGCTTCGTCGGTTCCGTGGGCTCTGTCGGCATGGTGGTCCTGTATACCTGTCCATAGATCTCCCCCTCTGCCTCTGCGGTCTCGCCGTCCCCCATATATGTCTGGATCTCCTGATAGTCTCCGGCTGCGGCTCCTGATACCGGCAGTACGGCTGTCAGGGACAGTGCGACTATGGCTCCTGCAGCTGTGATTCCTCGCTTCATCTTCTCACCTCCACAGCCATCAGTTTCGTATACGGATTATGGTTTCGGCATTGGCTTCCCCCACATACCGGTCCTCATCGTCATACGCCTTAAAATGTACCGTTACCGGATACTCTCCCTTGGACAGAACCACATCCAGACGGTCCTTCTCCAAAAAGAATCCAGGACGGATTCCTCCCGACCGGTAGATCAGCTCTCCCGTGTCGTTCCGGTTCATCTCCACCACCATCTTGTAATGATTTTTCGCACTGTTCTCTATTCGGAGCTCTCCCTCGCTCTCCCCTGTCTCAAACTCCAGCACGCTGTTGATTGAGATGGCCAGCTGGCTCTCCGTCACCCTCCGGTTTAACTCCGCTATGATCTCATCCTCCGACATACCGGGCAGCATTCCCTGAAGCGCGCCCTCTTCCTCGGCGATTCTCTCCCGGGAACCCTCCTTCCATGAGCTTCTCAAAAGGAGGATTCCCATCGCCAGACACGCCAATGCCAGCAGTAGGAACAGAATCGGGAAGAGAAGTTTTCTTCTCTTACTCATTATGACGCCGGTGTAGCAGACGTATCCTGGGAGATGGTATAGGTTACCTGGAATGCGCGCTCTGCCGACGTTGCCGTTACATCACCGGTCACTCCGCCTGCCGCGGTCCCCTGAAGGCCCAGGGACTCGCTTTGCCCGATTCCCACCTTGAAGTCCGGGATCTCATTGACTCCAGTTGACAGTTCCTTCCCCGCCATGCTGAGATTCACGATCTTTTCATCGGCTGCCGTTGCAATCGCACTCGCTGCCGCCAGTTTCCATTTGCTTCCGCTTGGCGCTGAGACTGCAATCTTATCCAACTTCACCCCTACTTCGGACTTGGAATCCACGTCGATGGTATAATCTCCGCTCAGGAATTCCAGTTTTTTGCTTCCATCACTTTCACTTTGGTAAATCACAAAGTCCAGACGGATAGGAAGCGTCACCTTCAACTGCTTTAACAGTGTGTTTGTCACGGAAGCCCAGACCTCCGCATCCAGCTCCTGTTCCTTGTCCGCACTGTCGATAGTCTTGGTCTCCACCGTAAATGCCGGTGTCGTCGCCTCGGTGGGGCTTACCGCCCAGGAGGTAAATGCCGCCCCGGCCGTCATTCCCAATGCCAATCCTGCTGCCATCAGCCTTCTCATCTGTTTCCTCTGGTTCTTTCTCATCTTTGTTTCCTCACTTTCCTGCCTTTAGGCTTTTTATGTATTCCGGGAGGCCCTCGCAGTACAGGCGGCCTGCCCGGCGTTTAACTCCTCCCTGCTTTTGCGGGTTCAGAGATAGCTTCTTTCCTGTTATCTGTTTACCCGGATCGTAATCTTGGCCGCAGCCTCTCCCATGGCGGTATTCTTTTCCGTCTCATAGGCTGTAAAGGTCGCCGTACAGTTGTATTCCCCCTGATCAAGAGCCGCATCCAGCGCGTCCTCCTCGATCATCTGGCCAGGGCGTATTCCTGCCGACTGGTAGACCACCTCCCCCGTGTCGTCGCGGCTGATCTTAACCGTCATGTTGTAACGGTTTCCAGCGCTGTTTTCGATTCTGAGGGTTCCTTTGCTTTTTCCATCCGGGAACTCCGGGGACGTGTTGATGGAGATTGCCAGCATGCTTTCGTCCACCTTGTTCTGCATGAGCTCTCTCAGCTCCTGCTCGCTCAATCCCTCCAGATTTCCATTGACTGCCGCTGTATCGAAACGGAATTCTCCGCTTCCTGACGTCACATAAAACCATACGCCTCCTGCAGCGGCGCCCGTCAGAATGATACAGATCAGCAGCACCGGCAGTAATGGAAATTTCTTCTGTCTCCTCTTTTTCATCAGGATTCACCTCCCTTCTGAGACGTCTTTCCCAGCCATATCTTATATATCCTCTGATCCTCCTCTGAGATTCGGTAGCAGAAGGTTAAGCCGTAAGCCTGATCATTGCCTTCCTGATCCCACGGCCAGGCTGTCTCATCCCGGGAACCGATCCCGCTGACGCGGTAAAACGCGTTGGACACGGCTCCCAGTCTTACCAGCGTTTTCATGCTGGAGGTATTGAGACCGGTATTCAGCCAGACTCCGCTGTCCGGCACCGTATAATCGGTTCCGTCTGCCGCCACTTTCATATAGAAAGCGCCTGGCTCCGAGATCAGCGAGTGATCCATCTCCAGTTTTCCAAGGAAATCCGGCATGTTCTGCCCCAGCCTGGCTTTCTCGTCCACCAGGATCTCAACCGGCATTCCATTGGTATTCTTTAAGCTGTTGGCATTGGCGATCTGCTGCAGCTCACGTCCGTTCCGGGGCATCAGCTTGATTACCAGAGGCAGCTCCGCCTGCATCTGTGTGGTAACCTCCACATCCCCGTGAATCAGAGAGGTGGCTCCTGCATCGTCCTTTAACAGAATCTCCCATGCATACTTCCCGCATTTTGTCACTGCATTGGCGCGGTAGAGGGAGAGCCGCAGTCTCACGGCAGTTCCACTCCAACTCAGTACCCGGGGATCTTCACGGTTACTGCCGATCACATACCCTCCACTGTCTAAGACCTCCAGGATGCTTCCGTAATGATCATTGGCCCAGAGACTTCCCGCCTCATACACCCGATTCCCTACGCTTCCGTCCTGATTTACAAAGCTCTCATAGGGTTCCAGCGGCTCTGCTGCCTCGTAGCCGTCTGCCCCTGCCTGTTTAAGTGTCACAGCTTCCAGCTCCAGGCGTCCGTTCAGCTCCAGAGTCTCCGGCATATCGATCTCCCACCATACCTTGGGCTGTACGGTAATGTCCTGCTCGTTAGACAGGGTTGCGGCCTCCAGACCGAAGTACGGCTGCGTGGTCACCGGATCTGATGCGACGGCCTCGCTGACCTCCATGCTTTCAGTCTCCGCGATGCGGGTATGAACATAATAGGTGGTATTCCGCTTCAGTCTGGTATGGGTGTAACGTCTGTTTCCATCCGCCTCCTGTGCGAGAACTTTCCAGAGGCTGCTATAGCGGGCCGGCGGCTCTGCCGTCTCGGTGATGGCGTACTCCTGCATGTCGGATACTTCATCCAAATAGATCTCCGTATCCTGATGCGGGCTGACGGCCGGTTTTCCCGGAGGCTGCGGCACCGGTTTTCTCACGGCCCGGTCAGTCTTGGCCGTCACGGTCCCACTGTAATTGATTCCGTCCGCCGTATAGGTAAAGACAATACTGCTTCCGATTGCCTCCACATCGGCTACATAGCTGCAGGAGTTTTCCTCCTTCTCTGCGTCGGTTGCCGTCTGATAATGCGCCTGGTCAATCTCCTTACCGCTGCTGAAATAAACCTTCCAGCTTCCGCCGTCATAGCCTTCGCCGCTGTAAACCGCTTTTATCGTCTTTCCGACGTCGAGACGGCTGTCATCCTCACTCTCATAGACTATGGCAAGGCCGCTCTGAGTGATCAGGCCGTTTTCTACCCGGTACCGTGTTTCCTGGCTTTCTCCGCTTTCGGAATATACATTGGTCTCCCCATATTTTGCGTAGAATTCGTACTCCGTATTGGGCTCCATCTGACGGAACCAGGACTCTCCGGCGGCATTCCACTGAATCTCCCCGGCAGTGTTCTCACCCTCTGCCTTCCGGTACCCATATAATACGGACGGCCGGTCTCCGTAGGGCTTTGCCTGAGATGGATCAGCGTCTGATAACTGAACGCTGGTACCGATGCTCTGACGGATTTCCGGCGGCTTCGGCACATTCTGTTTTGCGGGCCGGATCTCACCGGTCAATCCGCTTACGCTTCCCGTACATCCGAAGCTTGCAGCTGTGTATTCCGCTTTCAGAATACATCCTTTGTCTGCCTCGCCGGGCGTATAGACGCTGGTAAGCCCGGCTGTCTGATAAAGCTTTTGATCAATCGGAAGGAAGCTTCCGTCCGGCTGCCGCCTGTACCAGCACCAGCTTCCGTTCTGGTCGTCGGTTCCGGTATAAGCCGCCGTCAGAGGTTCAAACAGACTGAAAGGTTCTTCCTCCGCCCCGGGCATGATCTCCACGTCTCCGCTGATCTGACGGTTCTTTACCGCACTTGCCGATATCCAGGTCTTTTCTCCCGTATAGTTTCCGTCTGCCTGGAAAACCACCTTGATGTGGTACCCGCTATAGTCGTAAGGCAGTTGGAAGGTATCTGAGGACAAGCTCTCCAGCTTCTGCGCCCGGCCGGTGCGGATCAGCTTCCAGCTGTCCGCCTTATCCGGCTCTCTGGAGGCGTACCAGTACCAGGTTCCCTCCGGCGCCTGGCCGTAGGTGCTGATGGTGACACGGGTATCCAGCATGGGGGTTAAGGGTTCCGCTGCCTGGATACTGCTCTCCAGCTCCTCCCTTCCGCTCCGCACCTTCTGGCTGGCTGTCAGCGTGGAGGCTGTCGTGCTTTCTGTCTCCAATCTGGCCCCATAGACCACGTAATCTGTATTGACAGTCAGTCCTGTAATATCCAAAACCCCGGCTTCCGCCTTTTTCCACCCGGATGCAGAAGCCTCCGCTTCCAAGACCAGCTCCGGTCTGGGCTCCGACGCCGGCAGTGCCTTATACCAGACGCCTGGTTCCGCATTGGTGATTCTGAGAGAACTGCCCTTCGCAGTATCCGTGACAGCCTGAACGGCCGGCACGGCCGGCGCCTGCACCGGTGCTTTCACCACGACTCCCACCTGCCGCTCTATAGTCCCCTTAAACTTTGAGGACTGAGGCGGCGTGTAGCTGACGATCACCGTGCGTCCGCGGTCCTTTGCCTCTACCGTATAGGCGTTTCCACTATGAGTTTCCTCCGCTTCCGCACCTCCGGTCAGCTTCCAGACAAAGGCTCCTCCCTCATCCGAATCTCCCGGCGGAGCATAGCTGCCCGGCTCGTAGGCGGCCTGGAGGGTGTTTCCCACCGCCAGGCTCCCCGTGATCTGAACTGTTCCGTTAATTTCCGTTTTATCAAGCGTCACCCTGCGGGCCGGTGACCAGGCGCTTTCCGTATAACCGGTCTCCGCCAGGCGCTTCATGTAACATTCATATTCCGTATCCCTGTTTAATGGGGTGATCACAAAGCTGCTTCCCTGCTGCAGGCTTCCCTCACATGGCACCACCGCGCCATTCCCGGTCCGATAGCCAAACCGGAAGGTCCCTTCCTTTCCTGTGGCAACCTCCACCGTCACGCTGGAATCGTTGGTTCCTATAATCGAAAAATCTGTGTCAGCCGGTGCTGAATATTTTTTCTTCTGTACTGCCGCCTCCGTTGTGGCCGAGGCGCTTCCCCGGAAATCACCGTTGCCTATCAGGGTCATACACAGCAGATAATCCGCATCCTCCGCCTTCAGCGTGTAGTTTATGGTGGAACCGTCATCGGATATCTAGTAATCATTTAAGGTTGCCCTTCTGGAACTGTTTTTAGGGTCCACCCGCTCCAGCTTCCATTCTCCTGTGACAGATACCCCCGACAGAGCTGGAGCGGTTACCGTCACGGTGTCTTCCACCTGCAGATTCTGCGGTGTGAAATCTGGTTTTAAATTCCCAATCTCCGTCCGGGTGGTAGAAGCCGCCAATGCCGTGCTCCACATTCCCTCCTGATATCCCGTTTGCTGAGGCAGAGCCGGTTGTGAGGACCGTTTCGGGCCTGGAGGCCAATACAACCTATGAGTTTTATTCCCGGATACCGGAACAGGCTGATAAAGGTCTGCCGCCCAGCGGCTGGAGTCCCGCGGTCAGCGCCAAAACCGGCCTGATTCCCCTGGAGGGTGAGATTGCTATCAGCGGGGAGACCAATGTAAACCAGACCATCATTGCCCAGATACCGAACTCCAATCTTCAAAAGGGCATCTGGAAGGGGGAGATCATCAAAGACGGAGTGAGCAGTGACGTGACTGCCCGTCTGGTACAGTCCTCGGTATATCGTGTGGAATATCAGATTC
>Ga0192243_10206_pt1 | contig 23865 bp, 21 predicted proteins | sample Koala_Koa27_K3_FD_131233 | JGI IMG/M metagenome (GOLD analysis project Ga0192243, IMG submission 131233) | Enriched cells from koala feces incubated with labeled cellulose particles, San Francisco Zoo, California, United States - Koala_Koa2-7_K3 ... | reverse complement strand
TTTGCCGTTGCCCTGGAGGTGGTCATCGGAGTGGCGCTGGCGATGGCTCTGAATTCCATCCCCGCGTTCCGGAAGATATTCACTTCTCTGACACTGATTCCCATGATGGTGGCGCCTCTTGTCATCGGTCTGATGTTCAGCTTCTTCATCAATCCTCAGTTTGGCCTCTATGTCTGGCTGGTGGAGACTCTTCATCTGCCTCTGCCTACGATCCTGACGGATAAGTCGGTTACGGCCATGATCGTGGTGGTGCTTATGGATGTGTGGGAGTGGGCTCCCTATCTGGGCCTTACATTTCTGGCAGGACTTCAGTCAGTCTCCGGCGAGTATTATGAGGCGGCCGAGGTGGACGGAGCCAGCAAATGGCAGATATTTAAGACCATCACCCTGCCTCTCATGAAGCCGGTTCTGACCGTCGGAATCATGCTGCGGGCCATGGAGACATTTAAAGAATTCGATAAGCCATACATACTGACCGGCGGAGGGCCGGGCAATGCCACGGAGGTTATCGACCTATACACGTACCGCCAGGCATTTATCTCTTTCAAATTCAGTTACGCGGCGGCTATCTGTGTGATTCTCTTTATCGTGCTGGTGGGCTGCGGAATGATCTATCAGAAGGTTGCGATGGGAGGTGAGGATTGATGAAACGGAAAAAAGGGATTCGGAGCGCCGTGATTTATATTCTGCTGATTCTGTTCCTGGTTATCACCCTGCTTCCTTATTTTTGGCTCATATTGACCTCATTTAAGACGAAGCTGGACGCGTTTGCCATACCGCCGAAAGTATTTTTTAAGGCCACGCTTCAGAATTATTACGACGTATTCATCACGAAGGGGATGCTCACCAATTTAAAGAACAGTCTGATCGTGATGATCGCAACGGTGGTGATCGGGCTGATCCTGGGACTGCCGTCGGCGTTCACATTTTCCAGATTCCCCATGAAGAGCGATAAGATCCTGCTGAACTATCTGTTGGGAACCAGATTCACACCGTTTGTGGTGCTGGCCCTTCCTCTGTATCTGATCATGTCGAAGGTGGGACTGTTAAACAGTTATGTGGGAATTGTGGTTGCCCATGTGGCGTTTAACCTGCCGTTTGTGGTGTGGATGATGAAGGGATTTTTTGACGCGGTTCCCAAGGAGATCGACGAGGCGGCCAGAGTGGAAGGGCATTCCTGGCTGAGGGTATTTTTGCCCATCGATATCCCGTTAGCCAAAAGCGGCCTGGCGGCCACTTCCGTGTTCTGCGCCATTAACTCCTGGAATGAATTCCTGATGGCGTTGATTCTGACAGGGCGCAACACCGTGACCATGCCGGTGGCGATCCCCGGACTTCTGACTCCCCAGGGAACGCTGTGGGGCCAGGTTGCGGCCGTAGGAACCGTGATTACGATCCCGGTTATGATATTTGCAATCATGGTTCAGAAGCATATGGTTGCAGGAATGACCATGGGTGCTGTAAAATAGAAGAAGAGGTGCTGATATGAATATAATCGAGAGAGACAAAAAATACTTAATACAATGCTATACATCGGATGAGATCGTGTTCCAGAGGGGAGAGGGCATGTACCTCTACGACGATCAGGGAAAGCCGTATCTGGATTTCTCCGGACAGTTCTCAGCCTGCAGTCTTGGACACGGCAATGAGGAGATGATCGACACATTGACCGCCCAGTTAAAAAAGCTGGTCTCTGTCACCTCCATGTACGTGACGGAGGAGAGGGCCAGGCTGGCGGAGAAGATGATCGAGATCACGCCCGAGGGGTTAGACAAGGTGATGTTTGGCTGTACCGGCTCGGACGCCAACGAGTTTGCGTTAAAGCTGGCCAAATTCTACAGAGGCGGAGGCCGTATTATCTCCTTCAGGAGAGGTTTCCACGGATCCACCGCAGGCGCGGCCGCGGCTACCGGAAAGTCGGAGATGATTCAGGAAAACTCCGGAATCTCCGAGCTGCTCCCAAGAGGCTTCGTGCACTCCGCGCCGCCCTACTGCTATCACTGTGATTTCGGCAAGAAGCCGTGCAGCTGCGGGCTTCAGTGTTTAAAATACCTGGAACAGACCATGCTTCACGAGGGCGGCGACCGCATCGCCGCGGTGATCTCAGAGCCAATCTTCGCAGCAGGCGGGGTCATCGTTCCGCCTCCGGGCTTCTGGAAGGGCGTGCGGGAGCTCTGCGACAAGTTTGGCGCGCTGCTGATATTTGACGAGGTAGTGACCGGTATCGGCCAGACAGGAACCATGTTTGCCGCCCGGTATGAGGGCGTGACGCCGGATATTCTGGTGACGGGAAAGGCTCTGACCAGCGGCTATGTGCCCGGCTCCGCCGTGATGTGCCGCAGAGAGATCGGCGAGGCCATGGACCGGATTTCCCTTCACGGCCACACCCATTCCTGCTATCCGCTGATGGCGGCGGCAGCTTACAAGAACATCGAGATTATTGAGCGGGAGGGCCTTGTGGAGAACAGCAGGCAGACCGGCGATTATCTGCATGAGAAGCTTTTGGGCTTACAGGAAAAGTACGAGGTGATCCGGGATGTCCGCGGCCGCGGCCTGCTCCAGGGCTTCGAGCTGGAGGGGATCGACGGCGGCGCCGATAAATACAAGCTGGGACAGAAGCTCTACGAAACCATGCTGCGCAACGGCCTGATCACAGAGCTGGAGAGCAGACGGAATCTGGAAAATGTCGTTATCGTCATGCATCCCGCGCTGATCACGTCCAGGGAGGATGTGGACACGGCGGTGGATATCATTGACAGATCAATGACAGAATGTATATAATGAGTCTCTATATAAAAATATGACGCAAAGGCAGGATTTGAAATGGCAGGCAGACAGAAACGAAAAGAATTATTAACCGTTTTAAACATACGGGAAAATAATAAGAGAAATCTACTATCCCAGCTGGTTGGAGCTGCGGAGCTGACAAGGAATGATCTGGCGCAGGAAAGTAAAATCAGCCTTATGACGGTAAAACATATTGTAGATGAATTGATTGAAAATGGAGTCGTGGAGGAGCGTACCTCGGAAGCCTCCGTGGGCAGAAAACCCAAGGCTCTCAGCATATCCTCCAGGTACGGCAATATCGTGTGCATTAATCTGACCTCCACGGATTCCATCAGCTACATTATCTATGACATCCGCCGGCAGCTGCTGGCTCAGAATACGCTGGACGTCCAGCCTGGAATCGCGGAGTACCGCATGCTGCTAAAGAGCGTGGTTGCGGAGATCAGGGAGAAGCTGAAAACCATCCCCACGGTCACGGTAGGCGTGGCGGCCTGTGTCCCCAGCGCGTATTACGAGGCGGAGGATCTGGTCAACTACGACCTGATTCCGGCGTTTCAGGATTTTCATATCAGAGGATTTCTAAAGGAGGAGTTTGGCCTGGACAATGTTCTGGTTCTGCACGACGTATTTGCAGCCGCCAAATCAGAATACGAGAGCACGGTGCCGGTTCCGGAAAGCCAGTTTTATCTCTATTTTGGCCATGGAGTCGGGGGCAGCATGATGGTTCAGGGCAATGCTGTCCAGGGCGAGGACCTACTGGCCGGCGAGGTCGGAAAGATGCTGGAGGTCGATCCATTTACCGGAGAATTCCAGACGCTGGAGGAGATTGTATCAGTCCGGGGAATCCTGGAGCGGGTTCACGAGAAGGTGCCCGGAATAGATTTTGAGGAAGTATTGGAGGAGTATCGGAAAGGGAATCAGGAGATCACTGCTGTCATGGACAAAATTCTGAACACAGCAGCCAGAGTCCTCTACAATCTGGTATGGCTGTACAATCCAACAAGGTTTGTGGTGGACAGCTGCTATGAGGAATACGGCCGTCTGATCAAGGAGAAGGCCGAGGAGTTCACCAGCCGGATCAGACGTGAGGAGATTCTGATCACAGTCAGAATTGTGGAAGCCAAATATGACGAATATCATATGATGCGCGGCTGTTTCCGGACGGCGCGGGAAAAATGGCTGGATCTTCTGAGCTCTGAAGCGCCAATCGGGACAGAAAAGGGGGAGCAGAGTCCGAATGGCGGGAAAGTGGAGAGAGGTTGATTTCTTTGGGGAAAATGATTATAGGGATTGATTTGGGCGGAACGAATCTGAGAATCGGAGCGGTGGACGATGACAACCAGGTCCGGTTCTGTGAGAAAAAGAGCAGCGTCCGTCTGGCAAAGGCAGAAGATCCGATGAAGGAATTCATTGCAGTGATCGACGAATATATCAGAGAGAACGGTATCTCCGACATCGGAGCGATCTCCATTGGAGTGCCGTCCTCCGTAGCCAATGACAAGGAGACGGTGATCTGCACCACCAATATACAAAACGACAAAGGCGAGCCGGTTTTTGTAAACCGCAACATCGCCAGGGATATCAGCAATTTTTTTCATATCCCCGTGTATGTAAACAATGATACCAAGAATATACTGTTATATGATGTAATGTCCAACAACCTGGATGAACAGTCCGTCAATGTGGGGATCTACATCGGCACAGGCGTGGGAGCCGCCGTCCTGATGAACGGCCAGATGCTGGATGGCAACGACGGCGCGGCCATGGATCTGGGCCACATCCCCTTCTACCATGGCGATGCACCCTGCAGCTGCGGCAAACAGGGGTGCTGTGAGTGCTACGCTTCCGGCTGGAGACTGGAGGAGATTCGGGAGCAATATTATCCTGACACCGACATCAGCGAGATGTTTGTAAAGCATGGGGGGAGGCCCCTCTCAGGGAGTTCGTCTGCTCCTGCGCCCACGTATTCGCCATCATGGCCACGATCTTTAACCCGGCGGCGATGATTGCAGGCGGAGGCGTCATGGAGATGGAAGGATTTCCGCGGGCGGATTTTGAGCGGGAAGTGAAGGAGCATACGGGTAAGGACGTGATGTCCTATGGATTCCGACTGCTGTACTCGGAGGAAACAGAGTCCAAGGGGATTGTCGGCGCTGCATTGTTTGCAAGAAGAATGAAAAAATAGTGGGGGTAGGAATGATGAGGATTTATTGTGTAAAGGATTACGATGAGCTGAGCAGGGCGGCGGCTAACAGGATTGCAGCCCAGGTAACATTGAAGCCCGACAGCGTGCTGGGCGTGGCAACCGGGTCTACACCGGTGGGAATGTATGAAAATCTGGTGAGGATGTACGAGAGCGGAGATCTGGATTTTTCTGAGGTCACCACAGTGAATCTGGATGAGTACAAGGGACTTGGGAAGGAAAGCAGCCAAAGCTATGTCTACTATATGGAGGAGAAGCTGTTCTCCAAAGTGAATTTAAACCGGGAGCGGACGTTCGTCCCGGACGGGACAGAGCTGGACAGCGAGAAGGCGTGCAGGGAATATGACGAGATTTTGGCCCAGGTCGGACCGGCCGACATCCAGGTACTGGGAATCGGCCACGACGGACATATCGGTTTCAATGAACCAGCCGATTACTTCCCGGACGGGACACACTGCGTGGCGCTGGATGAGATGACGATTCAGGCGAATAAACGGTTCTTCGAGAGTGAAAAGGATGTTCCGAGAGAGTCGTATACGATGGGAATCGGGGCGATTATGAGGGCGAAGACGATTCTGCTGCTGGTAAGCGGGGAAGAGAAGGCTGGAATTTTGAAGAAAGCACTGTTTGGGCCTGTGACGCCTAGAGTGCCGGCGTCGATATTGCAGTTTCATCAGGATGTGGTGGTGATTGGGGATGAAGGGGCGTTGAAGGAAATAACGGAGTAGGGATTTATGTTGTAGATGACAGAGAGGCGAAGCCGTGGTAAAAGATGGCTGCCTCTCTTTTTTGTTAAGAATGGCAGCATACATGTGGCGGTTATCCAGGATCAGAATAGTCGCCTGACAACAGAATAGTTGAAACTGTTTAAAATTAAGAAAAAATATTATTATATATATATTTGTACTCAAGAGGAAACGGCATAATGGAAAATGTTCAAAATACTCAATTTCATGCTCATTATAATCCTGATACAAAACAATATCAATCAAATATCATTCATAATTCAGAAACCGCTGCAATAGCGCTTAAAAAAATCCCATCCCATATTTAGAAAACATAATATGACTTATTTGTCTTTATCATGATGCCGGGAAGTTTACAATTCTTTGGCAGGCATATTTTCAGGACAAACTTAGAAATCCTGAGAATTATTCCGGACCGAAAGAGGATCATACAACTCTCGGAGGCCAGCTGGCGGCAGAGCTGTTTCCACCCTCTCTTTTGTCTGAGATGATACAGATGGCTATCTACAGCCATCATGGTCTGCAGGACGGCATTTCCCTGGAGGATGATGTCTCATTATATACAAAGCGAAAATTAAAGGGACAAAAATTAGCGCTTGAGGAGTGCAGAGAACAGTTTTATAGAGAGAATGACAAGAAAGAAATAGAAAGACGCTGTGCAAAAGCCAGGAAAGAAGCGGAGGCTTTAAAGAACCGCATCAAGACGACTATGGAATCCTGGGAAAGTCCGAAGCTCTATGGAAACCCGGATTTTTTTCGGGGGATGTATGAAAGAGTGCTGATATCGTTACTCATCGATTCAGACAGAAGAAATACCGAAGACTTTATGTCGTCCATTGTCACAGAACATCCCCCTGCGGATGAGGAACTTCAAAAGCTTTGGGAAAAATGTCAGGAGAATGTAGAGAAGAAGATCTCTGAATTTCAAGACAAAAGTGGAATTAACTTATATAGAAGCGAGATATCAGAAGCCTGCAGAAGGGCGGCTAAGATACGATGCAATCTATATCGGCTGACAGTCACCACGGGAGCAGGAAAGACCCTGAGCAGTTTGCGCTATGCCGTTGCTCATGCAAAAACATTTCACAAAAAGAGAATCATCTATGTGGCGCCCTTTCATTCCATTCTGGAACAGAATGCCGATGAGATAAAAGATGCATTGGGAATGTCGGAGATCGTACTGGAGCACCATTGTAATATTGTTATGGAAACAGACGAGGAGCAGGAGCGTTATGACCGGCTTACAGAAGACTGGTCGTCCCCGGTGATCGTCACGACAGCGGTTCAATTTCTAAATACACTTTTTTCGGACAAGACGGGGAGCGTGCGCAGAATGCACAGTCTTTGCGACAGCGTTATCATAATGGATGAGGTACAGGCTTTGCCGATTCATGTTTTAGAAATGTTTAATTTGGCAGTTAATTTTCTAACGGAGTTCGCGGGCGCGACAATGGTTTTCTGTACGGCAACACAGCCGCTGTTAGAGGCCATTCCCAAGAATCGTTTGAGACCGGCTGGAATTATGATAGAGCGTTCGGAAGACTACCGCAAAAAATTGCGTAGAACTGAAATAATAGACTGCACAAAGCAAGTACCTGGGGGAATGAGTATTGCTGAAGCTGTGGGATTTATTTTGGAGAAAGCCAGGGAACATAAAAAGGTACTGTTTGTTGCCAACACAAAAGCCTGTGCAAGAAGAATTTTTCAACAGTTAAGAGAAACGTGTGAGAACGATGCTAATATCAGTCATCTCAGCACCAGTATGTGCCCAAAGCATCGCAGTAAAACGTTGACCATGGTGAAAAAATCATTGGATGCACCGGATGATGATAAGATACAGATCTGTATCAGCACTCAGCTAATTGAGGCGGGAGTCAATATCTCATTCCGCTGTGTGATTCGCTCTTTGGCCGGACTCGACAGCATCATTCAGACGGCGGGACGCTGTAACCGCGATAAGCAGGAGGCGTTAGGACTGGTATATATTATAGAAATGAACGCGGAGGCAGAGAATCTGTCGAGACTCAGAGAAATACGATTTGCCAAAGACGCTATGCGGTCGGTCCTGGAACAATTTGCCCAGCATCCGGAAACATTAGATAATCAGCTGGACTCGGCCAAGGCTATCAAGATGTATTTTGAATACTATTTTAAAATCCACATATCGAGTTCCGGTGATCCCATGAGCTATCCGGTTTCCGTGCATGGAAATCCGTCCAGCCTTGTAAATATGCTGTCAAACAACTGTGATTTTGTAAGCACAAAGAAACCTCAGTGGCTAAAACAGGCTTTTAAAACCGCAGGGGAGGAGTTTGAGGCAATTGCAGAGAACGGAAAAATATCAGTCGTGGTGCCATACGATGAGAAGTTTGTGGAGCAAAAATTATCAAAGCTGGAAGCCCCATACGTTTCTCTGAAAATAAAGAAAAAAGATTTTAAGAGAGCTTCAGCCATATACGGTATCCATATCCCAGACTGAGAGGGAAAGGATCGGCCGGGGGATCTATGGGGCCTGGGATGGCCGTGTGCTGGTGCTGGATGGCCGGTTTTATGATCCGGAGATTGGAATCATGGATGAACCGGCGCCATTGCCGGATTTGCAAATATAAAAGTCAGGAGGTGTGAGAAATGCACGAAAACCGAGTGGAGTTTCAGGTGAGCGGGGATTATGCGCTGTTTTCAGATCCGATCACCAGGGTTGGCGGTGAGAAATGTTCTTATCAAATCCCTACTTATGAGGCGTTAAAGGGGATTCTTCACAGCATCTACTGGAAGCCGACGATAATTTGGATTATCGATGAAGTGAGGGTTATGAATCCGATCCAGACAGAAACCAAAGGTGTAAAGCCGTTGGGGTATGGAGGGGGCAATGAGCTGTCCTACTATACATATCTGAAGAGCGTGTGTTATCAGGTGAGAGCTCATTTCATTTGGAATATGAATCGGCCGGAACTGGCAGATGACCGCAATGAGAATAAGCATCACAATATCGCCAAACGTATGATCACGCGGGGCGGCAGGCGTGATATTTTCCTGGGAACCAGGGAGTGCCAGGGATATGTGGAAGCCTGCGATTTTGACTCAGGGGCAAAGAACAGTGCCTATGAAAGTATTAATGAACTGGCATTTGGCTTTATGTACCATGGGATTACCTATGCCGATGAAGCCATTCTCGACGAGGATCGCGGAAAGATGACAGTCCGTTTCTGGAGACCTGTGATGAGGAACGGTGTGATTCGTTTTCTGAGGCCGGAGGAGTGTACCGACAAGAGGTACATTCATGATATGGAGATCAAGAAATTTGACGTGGATAATTTTACCGGAACCAGGGAATTTACGGAGGAGGAGATGGCTGAGTGAACTGGATAAGGGAGCTTTGTGACCTATACGATAAAAATAAAAAGGAAGCCGGAATCATGAAGAAAGGAAGGTTCGGTGAGCCTTTGGTTTTACTGCCGATTTTCCATTCCACAGTCACGGCCCAGATTACAGTGACTATAAATCAAAACGGTGATTTTCTGCATGCGGAGCCGGTCGCGGAGGAAGATAAGATAACCATAATTCCTGTAACGGAGAAATCTGCGGCGCGAACTGCCGGTGTGGAACCTCACCCCCTATGTGATAACTTAAAATATCTCGCCGGAGATTACCAGGAATATGTGATATCGGATAAAGGAAAGGATTTTTCCGTGAATCACAGGCTGTACATGGATGTACTGGAAAAATGGGCGGCCTCTCCTTTTGCTCATAAAAAAAGTGTTAGCGATCTGCCGTTATTTACAAAAAGGCACGCTGATGAAAGATTTGATCACCCATGGGATTTTAAAGGCAGATGAACAAGGACAGCTTCTCGGCGATGAAAAATACAAAAAATAGCTCAGGCAGATTCCTTTGTCAGATTCCGGGTGGAAAAAGAGTGGGATGCTTCGGACAATCTTCTGGATTGTGGATCAGGGAGTGAAGTTTCCGAGTGCTGGTTAGATTGTTCGCTGCATGATATGTACATCGCTTATTGCCGCTCTTTGGGAAATCAGATGGGGTTGTCCTATTTAAACGGAGATGAGACGCAGATCGCATATCTGCATCCAAAAAAAATCAGGAACGAGGGTGATGGAGCAAAGCTGATCTCGGCAAATGACGAGACAAATTTTACGTTCCGGGGACGTTTTGCCAATAAAGAAGAAGCATTTTCTATCGGTTATGAAGATTCGCAAAAGGCACACAATGCTCTGAAATGGATCATCAGAAGACAGGGACGGACATGGAATGGTCTAACCGTGGTGACCTGGGAATCGGATTTGAATCGAATGCCGGACTGGGAACTTGATACAGATACTGTCTGTGATATTTACGAAGCTCAGGATTGGCCGGACGATGAGAACGAGGAAGAACAGTACGAGGGAACGAATCCTAAGGAGGCTGCCAGATTCCAGAACGCAATAGCCGGATATAAGAAGAAACTGGATTTTAACTCCAGAACAATTTTAATGGCGTTTGAAGCGGCCACAACCGGACGTTTGGCCATGATGGAATGCCAGTCCTTGTCATCCAGCCGATATCTGGAAAATCTGAACCAATGGTATGAGGACTGCGGCTGGCTGCATCCAAAGTATAAGAATAAGACCTTTTATCTGTATTATGGTATGGTGGGAATACGGGATGTGGCCAATATATTATATGGGGTGGAGAGCCAGGAGGGCCTTACATTAAAAGGCACCAATGAGGGCTTGTATTCGGAAGTGTGTAAGCGTTTGCTTCCATGTATTATCAATGGAAGACATATTCCTGAGGAGATGGTTAATCTGGCATATCGGAGAGCAGCTTCCCCAGTCTCCTATGAAAAACCATTTAACTGGGAGTGTACCCTTGCGTTGGCGTGTTCCCTGATAAAAAAGAGTATGATTGATAAAAGAAATAAGGAGGTATGGACAGTGACATTAAACAAGGACAGTGATGACAGGAGCTATTTGTTCGGAAGACTGCTTGCAGTTGCGGATCGGATCGAATATAAAGGGCTCGAAAGAGACGAAAAGGGGAAGGTTATAGAAAACCGGCAGACGAATGCCAAACGTTTTATGAATTCCTTTTCTCAACAGCCATTTCATACCTGGAAGGTGATAGCGGAACATCTCCAGCCGTATTTTTCAAAGTTGTCTATCCAGGACAGAATCTATTATGAGCATTTGATTGAAGAAATCAGCTGGAATTTCAAAGATGGAGATTTTGAAAAAAAGAAGGATTAAGCGGTTTATATTTATTAGGATTCTATAATCAGGCATATGCTTTGCGGAATAAAACAGAGGAGGATTAGAAATATGAGTGAATTAAGAGGAAAAGTTGATTTTGTACTGCTTGTTTCAGCTTCCAATGCGAATCCTAACGGAGACCCTTTAAATGGGAACCGTCCAAGGGAAAACTTTGATGGATATGGAGAGATATCAGATGTATGCATAAAGAGAAAAATACGAAACCGTCTTCAGGACTTGGGGGAGGCTATTTTTGTCCAGTCTGACGGCAGGTCAGACGATGGTTTTGGAAGTCTGCGGGAGCGGGCCGAGGGGTGTAAAGAGCTGAAAGATGAGATTGATAAAAAGAAGAAGGCTGATCGGGAGAAATGTGCCAGGATTGCCTGTGAGAAATGGATCGATGTCAGAAGCTTTGGCCAGGTGTTTGCTTTTAAGGGCGCAGAAGTTTCTCTGGGAATACGAGGGCCGGTTTCCATCCATCAGGCGGTTAGCGTATCTCCGGTTAATGTAATCAGCATGCAGATTACCAAAAGTGTCAACAGCGAAGCGGGAAAAGAAGGCAAAGCCTCGGACACCATGGGCACAAAACACAGAATTGGTTTTGGCCTGTATGTGATAAAGGGAAGCATCAATGTGCAGCTGGCGGAAAAGACAGGCTTTTCTCAGGAGGATGCCGAGCTTATCAAAGAGGCACTGAAGACTTTATTTGAAAATGATGCCTCGTCCGCCCGGCCGGAGGGAAGTATGGAGGTGTGTCAGCTTTACTGGTGGCAGCATGAGGATAAGACACCGCAGGTTTCAACGGCGAGAATCCACAGAAGTGTGAAAGTGTCAGCTTTAGCAGAACGCCCTAAGAGTTTTAATGATTATGAGGTAACATTGGAAGAACTTCCCTGTGTAAAGCCGGAGGTATATGATTTTGTATCATGAGGATGATTTTCTTCAATTATCGGGTATACAGCATTTTGCTTTTTGCCGGAGACAATGGGCCCTTGCGTATATTGAATTGCAGTGGACGGAAAACCTTAGGACAGTGGAAGGGCGTTTGCTGCACGAAAGAGCTCATGACGGCAGCATTGCAGAAAAAAGAGGGGATTTGATTGTCTCCAGGGCTATGCCGGTGCATTCGCGGGAACTGGGAATCAGTGGAGAATGTGATGTGGTGGAATTTCATAGAACCGCTGATGGGGTTTCCCTCGCAGGCAGAGAAGGATTATATTCGGTTGTGCCTGTAGAATACAAGAAGGGGAAACCTAAAGAAAATGAAATTGATATTCTCCAGTTGACCGCTCAGGCCATGTGTCTGGAGGAAATGCTGTGCTGTTCTGTCCCGGTGGGTTATCTGTATTATGGAGAAACCAGACACCGCGTGGAGATCGTGATTTCAGATGAATTAAAAGATGAGACAAGAGCGATGTTTCAGGAAATGCACCAATATTATGACAGAAACTATACACCAAAGGTAAAACGTTCAAAAAGCTGTAATGCCTGTTCTTTAAAGGATCTGTGCCTGCCCTCACTGAATGGGAAAAAATCAGTATCTGAGTATATTGAACATGCGGTGGAGGAGCTATGAAGAAATTATTAAACACTTTGTATGTTACGTCGACGGACAGATATCTGGCTCTGGACGGAGAAAATGTAGTGGTTTATGAAAAACAGGAGGAGATCGGGAGAGTGCCTCTGCATAATTTGGAAGCAATCGCGACCTTCGGTTATACAGGGGCCAGCCCAGCCCTGATGGCAGCCTGTGCGAAACATGATATCGGACTCACGTTTTTATCAGGCAGCGGCCGTTTCTTAGCAAGAGTCTCAGGAGAGGTGCGGGGAAATGTCACATTGCGCAAGGAGCAGTACCGGGTTTCAACGGTAAATGACGAGAGTATAGGGATTGCGAGAAATTGTATTTTAGGCAAGGCATATAATGCTAAATGGATACTGGAACGGGCTTGCAGAGATTATCCGTTGCGATTGGATGTGGAGAAAATCAAGCGGAAATCCGGCTTTCCGTCGGAGTCGTTGAAAAAATAAAAATATGCGGTACACCAGCTGAATTAAGAGGGCTGGAGGGAGAAGCTGCCTCTGTATATTTTTCAATATTCGATGATTTGATTCTTCAGCAAAAGGACCAGTTCACCTTCCATGGCAGAACGAAACGACCGCCGACAGACCGTGTCAATGCAATGCTGTCGTTTGCTTATACGCTGTTGACTGGGATGTGCGCCGGTGTTTTGGAAACCGTTGGTTTGGACCCTTATGTGGGATTTTTTCACACAGACAGGCCGGGGAGGATGTCGTTGGCGCTGGGTATGGTGGAGGAACTGAGAAGTGTGATTGCTGATCGATTTGTCTTGACATTGATCAATAAAAAGATGGTAGATTCGAGCGGATTCAACCAAAAGGAAAATGGAGCGGTTATCATGGACGAGGATACCAGAAAGCTATTTTTATCTCAATGGCAGCTGAAAAAGCAGGAGGTTATCACTCATCCATTTCTCGGAGAAAAAGTGGAGTGGGGAATGGTCCCCTATGTCCAGGCAATGCTTCTGGCCCGATATCTGCGCGGAGACTTAGATGAGTACCCCCCATTTTTCTGGAAGTAGGTGAACTATGCTGGTTTTAATTACATACGATGTTAACACAGAAAATGGCGCCGGTAAGAAACGTCTCAGGCAAGTGGCGAAACAGTGCGTCAATTACGGTCAGAGAGTTCAAAACTCCGTATTTGAATGCAATATGGATGCCGCAAAATGCAGAGAGGTTAAGGCAATTCTGGAAGGCATTATTGACAAAAATGTGGATAGTCTGCGATTTTACTATATCGGGGACAAATACAAAAACAAAGTAGAGCATATCGGCGCTAAGCCCGGCTTTGACGTGACAGAGCCTCTGATCTTCTAGTGCGAATGTAATGCTCTCATAAACCCCCCAGGAGATTCGCACCAGAATATAGGGGGAATTATCCTGGGGGGGGGGGAGAGAAGATAGATTTGGCTTTCTTTTTTTATTTGGCAGATAGGAGCTGAAATTGTGCAAAGAGAACAAATTTTGCGGGTGTAATTTGGCTATGTTTGCGGTCTTCCCTCGTGGAGGGAAGTGGATTTAAACACCATAGGAAAAGTCATCACCATCTCTCACAAGGTCTTCCCTCGTGGAGGGAAGTGGATTTAAACTTGCAATCTGGTAGACGATATGCGGTATGCAGAGCGTCTTCCCTCGTGGAGGGAAGTGGATTTAAACGATATGTCTATATTATATCCTTGGTCTGCACAAGGTCTTCCCTCGTGGAGGGAAGTGGATTTAAACAATGTCTCCAGCTTCTGTCCGGTATCCTGAACCGTCTTCCCTCGTGGAGGGAAGTGGATTTAAACGCCTCTGGAATAATGCACGGCTGATTTGCGGCATGTCTTCCTTCGTGGAGGGAAGCGGATTTAAACTGCATTCCTTTTTCCAACAACCTTCCGATAAAACCCCACCGTCAACCCCGTAGCCACCAACCACCCAAACGGCCACGCCATCCATATCCCCGTACTCCCAAACCTCGGTGACAGAATCCAGGCGAAAAATATCCTTAATATCAAATCCGGTACGGTAGCGGCTACAAAATACGCCATGGCTCCCGACCCTCGCAAAATTCCGTCGATCATCAGCTTAATGGCGATCATAAAGTAAAACGGTGCCACGATCCACAAAAAACATCCTCCCGGCTTCTATGGCCTGCTGGCTCTCAGCGTTAAGAAACAGTCCCATCATCTGCCTGCTGAACACAAAATACAGCACAAAAAACGGAACCGCCGCCATCAGCGAAAGCCTGACCCCTGTCCGAAATCCCAGCGGAATCCGATCCTTTTTCCCGGCCCCAAGATTCTGAGCCGTATAGCTGGAGAGACATCCGCCCAGCGCCATAAACGCATTGATCGCAAAAGTATTCAGCTTAATCGCCGCAGAATAACCCGCTATCGTAGCAGATCCGTATTGGTTGACGAAACTTTGAACCACCAGATTCCCGAGGGACAGCACACTCTGCTGCATAATACTCGGAACCGCAATCGCTGCGATCTGCGAAAACAACACGGGATGAAACAACGGACCTTTCTCGGCTGTCTTTATCGCTCTCAGCCGCCGCGCCAGCACAGTCACCGCCAGCACCGCCGAGATCCCCTGGGCGATAAACGTGGCCCAGGCCACGCCGGCCACTCCCATATGAAACCTTGCCACAAACAAAAAATCCAGCGCAATATTCCCAACTGACGAGCCAATCAGAAAATACAGCGGCGTCTTGGAATCTCCCAGCGCGGTGAAGATTCCCGTGCACACATTATATAGGAACAAAAAGGTTAAGCCAAACACATAGATCTTCAGATACAAAACCCCGTCGTCCAATATATTCCCCGGAGTTCCGATCAGTATCATCATGCCCCTGCAAAACACATACCCGAACGCGGTCAGCAGAAGACTCATTCCGGCGCAGGCCAGGAATGACGTGGTTACAGCCGATTTCATACTCCCCATATCCTTCGCCCCGAACAGCCTGGATACGACCACGGAGGCCCCTAAATTGCTTCCAACCGCAAAGGCCATAAATATAATCGTAATCGGATAGGAGGCGCCGACGGCGGCAAGGGCATTTTCCCCTGCGAATTTACCGGCGATGATGCTGTCGGCCAGATTGTAAAATTGCTGAAATGCCACGCTGAACAGCATGGGCAGTAAAAAACGCCACAGAATTTTCTTCGGGTGGCCCTGAGTGAGATCGGTAATCATGATAGATATTCTCCTTTACCAAATCTATTTAAGCACAATCGCCGGCAATTTTCAATACCTGCAGCACCGGAAAAACCTCATCCTCCGGAAACTGCATAATAACTATTAAAATAAATAATAATAAAATATAAATATTTAGTTGAAAAATGTCGCCGCATCGGGTATAATCTATTCAATTTGGGCTTAGATCAGATCGCGGCTCAAAAACAAGCAAAAGAAACATCGTTAAGAAAGGAATGGGTATCCCGCATGAAAGCTTTTTTAATACTGGAAGACGGAACCGTATTTGCAGGAACGAGTATTGGTTCGACAAGAGAAGTCATCAGCGAAATCGTATTCAATACCTCTATGACCGGTTATCTGGAAGCGCTGACTGACCCCTCCTATGCAGGACAGGCGGTCGTTATGACTTACCCGCTCATCGGTAACTATGGCATCTGTTACGAAGATATGGAGTCGTTAAAACCTTGGCCGGATGGCTATATTGTCAGAGAATTATCCCGTATCCCCAGCAACTTCAGAAATGAGGATACTATCCAGCGTTTCTTAGAAAAGCATGATATTCCAGGTATCTGTGGTATCGATACAAGAGCCCTCACCAAAATATTAAGAGAAAAAGGCACCATGAATGGTATGATCACCACCAACGAGAATTATGATTTGGCAGAGGTTACGGCGCGCATGAAGGATTATTCCGTAAAAGGCGTGGTGATGGCGACAACCTGTAAGGAAACATATGTCCTTCCGGGAGATGGAAAACGTGTGGCGCTTCTGGATTTAGGCGCTAAGAAAAATATTGCCCGTTCTTTAAATAACCGTGGCTGCGAGGTAACCGTCTATCCGGCGGACACCAAAGCGGAGGAGATTATCGCCTCCAAACCGGACGGCATTATGCTCTCCAACGGCCCTGGGGACCCCAAGGAATGTACAGAGATCATCAAGGAGATCAAAAAGCTCTATGACACCGAGATCCCGATCTTTGCCATCTGCCTCGGTCATCAGCTGATGGCGCTGGCCACAGGAGCAGACACTCACAAATTAAAATACGGACACAGAGGAGGAAACCACCCGGTGAAGGATTTAGAGACCGGCCGTGCCTATATCTCCTCCCAGAACCACGGATACGTGGTGGATACCGACAATCTGGACCCCAGCGTGGCGGTCCCGGCATTTATCAATGTCAATGACGGAACCAACGAGGGCTTAAAGTACACCGGAAAGAACATCTTCACCGTACAGTACCATCCGGAGGCATGCCCGGGACCTCAGGATTCCAGCTACCTATTTGACCGTTTCATAAAGATGATGGAGGTGAACGAATAATGCCTAAGAATACCGATATCAAAAAAGTATTAGTTCTGGGTTCCGGCCCGATTATCATCGGACAGGCCGCAGAATTTGACTATGCAGGAACACAGGCTTGCCGTTCCTTAAAAGAGGAAGGGATTGAGGTTGTCCTGTTAAACTCCAACCCGGCCACGATCATGACCGACAAGGACATTGCGGACCGGGTATACATCGAGCCTCTGACCGTGGAGGTGGTGGAGCAGCTGATCTTAAAGGAGCGTCCCGACAGCGTGCTGCCCACCCTGGGCGGACAGGCCGGCTTAAACCTGGCTATGGAGCTGGAGGAAGCCGGTTTTTTAAAGGATCACAACGTGCGCCTGATCGGAACCACGGCCGAGACCATCAAGAAGGCTGAGGACCGTCAGGAATTTAAGGATACCATGGAGAAGATCGGAGAGCCGGTGGCGGCCTCCAAGGTGGTGACCAACATCCAGGACGGTATCGCGTTCAGCAACGAGATCGGTTACCCGGTGGTTCTGCGCCCCGCCTACACTCTGGGCGGCAGCGGCGGCGGTATCGCCAAGAACCAGGAGGAGTTGGTTGAGATTCTGGCCAACGGACTTCGTTTGAGCCGTGTCGGTGAGGTGCTGGTGGAGCGCTGCATCGCAGGCTGGAAGGAAATCGAGTACGAGGTGATGCGCGACGGAGCAGGCAACGTGATCACCGTATGTAATATGGAAAATATTGACCCTGTCGGCGTTCACACCGGAGACAGTATCGTAGTGGCTCCCTCCCAGACCCTGGGAGACAAGGAGTACCAGATGCTGCGTACCTCCGCGTTAAACATCATCAGCGAGTTAAAGATCACCGGCGGCTGCAACGTGCAGTACGCGTTAAACCCCGACAGCTTTGAATACTGCGTCATCGAGGTCAACCCCCGGGTGAGCCGTTCCTCCGCTCTGGCTTCCAAGGCCACCGGATATCCCATCGCCAAGGTTGCGGCCAAGATCGCGCTGGGCTACACCCTGGATGAGATCAAGAACGCGGTCACGAAGAAGACCTACGCCAGCTTCGAGCCCATGCTGGACTACTGCGTGGTGAAGATGCCAAGGCTTCCCTTTGATAAATTTATCAGTGCCAAGAGAACGTTAGGTACTCAGATGAAGGCCACCGGCGAGGTGATGAGCATCTGCACCAACTTCGAGGGCGCGCTGATGAAGGCCATCCGTTCCCTGGAGCAGCACGTGGACAGCCTGATGTCCTATGACTTCACCGGTTTAAGCGACGAGCAGCTGACCGAGACTCTGGAGCTGGTGGACGACCGCAGAATCTGGGTGATCGCCGAGGCGCTGCGCCGCGGGTTCTCCTATGAGAAGATTCATGGGATCACCAAGATTGATATCTGGTTTATCGACAAGCTGGCCATCTTAATCGAGATGGAGGAAGCGTTAAAGAAGGGACCTCTGACCGACGAGCTTCTGACCGAAGCCAAGCGCATCGAGTTCCCGGACAATGTGATCGCCCGCCTGACAGGAAAGACGGAGCGGGAGATCAAGGTGATGAGAGACGAGCTGGGAATCCGCGCGGCCTACAAGATGGTAGACACCTGCGCCGCAGAGTTTGCGGCGGAGACCCCCTACTATTATTCCTGCTTCGGAAGCGAGAACGAGGCGATAGAGACCAGTGGAAGAAAGAAGGTTCTGGTCTTAGGCTCCGGCCCCATCCGTATCGGCCAGGGTATCGAGTTCGACTTCTGTTCCGTTCACAGCACCTGGGCCTTCAGCAAAGAGGGATACGAGACGATCATCGTCAACAACAACCCGGAGACCGTGAGTACGGACTTTGATATTGCAGATAAGCTGTATTTTGAGCCGCTGACTCCCGAGGATGTGGAGAGCATTGTGGACATCGAGAAACCGGACGGAGCCGTGGTTCAGTTCGGCGGACAGACTGCCATCAAGCTGACGGAAGCGCTGATGAAGATGGGCGTACCGATTCTGGGAACTGCCGCGGAGGACGTGGACGCCGCGGAGGACAGAGAGCTGTTTGACGGTATCCTGGAGCAGTGCGGTATCCCGAGACCTGCGGGCCACACCGTGTTCACGGCGGAGGAAGCCAAGGAAGCGGCCCATAAGCTGGGCTACCCGGTTCTGGTGAGACCTTCCTACGTGCTGGGCGGCCAGGGTATGCAGATAGCCATCAGCGATCAGGGCATAGACGAGTTTATCGGTATCATCAATCAGATAGCCCAGGAGCATCCGATCCTGGTAGATAAATATATCGCAGGCAAGGAGATCGAGGTTGACGCCGTCTGTGACGGTGAGGATATCTTAATCCCCGGTATCATGGAGCATATCGAGCGCGCCGGCGTTCACTCCGGAGACAGTATCTCCGTATACCCGGCCCAGAGCTTAAACCAGGCAATTAAGGATAAGCTGGTGGATTACACCGGAAGACTGGCCAGAGCCCTTCATGTAAAGGGTATGATCAACATCCAGTTTATCGTCAGCGGTGACGATATCTATGTGATCGAGGTCAATCCCAGATCCTCCCGTACCGTGCCCTATATCAGCAAGGTAACCGGAATCCCCATCGTGCCGCTAGCCACCAGAGTGATCTGCGGTCACACGATCAAGGAACTGGGCTACACACCGGGACTTCAGCCTGAGGCGGATTATATCGCCATCAAGATGCCCGTGTTCTCCTTCGAGAAGATCCGCGGCGCCGATATCAGCCTGGGACCGGAGATGAAGTCCACCGGCGAGTGCTTAGGTATCGCCAAGACCTTCAACGAGGCCCTCTACAAAGCGTTTGAGGGTGCCGGCATCAAGCTGCCCAAGTACAAGAACATGATTATCACGGTCCGCGATTCCGACAAGGAGGATATCGTGGATATTGCAAGAAGATTCAAGGCTGTGGGTTACAAGATTTTTGCCACTCACGGAACCGCCAAGGTCCTCAACGCCAACGGCGTGAAGGCCACCCCAGTCCACAAGATCGAGCAGGAGTCCCCGAACCTTCTGGACCTGATTCTGGGCCACGAGATCGATCTGGTTATCGACATCCCGCAGCAGGGCGCAGAGCGCAGCCGCGACGGATTTGTCATCAGGAGAAATGCGATCGAGACAGGGGTCAATGTCCTGACATCCATCGACACGGCGGCGGCTCTTGCCACCAGTTTAGAGAACAGAGCCAAGGAATTGACACTGATTGATATCGCTACGGTTAAGAATATATAAGAATACATTCTGGAAATGTTATATATACCGGGAAATTCGTCAAAGCGGCCGGAGGTGAGAGCGTGAGCGGATTGTCCAATATCAAAAGCGAGCTTCTGGCAGAGCAGACTCAGGAGCAGATTTACCAGTATATATTAAAGACTCCCATCCCCGTCGGAACCAAGCTGCCCAACGAGTTTAAGCTGGGTGAGCTGTTCGGCGTGGGACGGAGCACAATCCGCGAGGCGGTAAAGCTTCTGGTTTCCCGGGGCGTTCTGGAGGTCCGGAGAGGGTCCGGCACCTATGTGGTCAGCACCACCCCGGCGGACTTGGACCCCCTCGGCCTGCGGCATGTGGAGGACAAGGCGGCGCTGGCCCTGGACTTAGTCAATGTCCGCCTCATGCTGGAGCCCGGCATTGCGGAGATGGCCGCCCTCTATGCAAAGGAGGAGGACGTCAGACGGCTGAGAGAGCTGTGCGAGGTGGTGGAGGAGAAGATCAGGACAGGCGGCGACTACATCGAGGAGGATATCGCCTTTCACTGCTGCGTGGCCCGGTGTTCCGGCAACAAGGTGGTGGAGCAGCTGGTCCCCATCATAGACACCGCTGTTATGATGTTTGTCAATATCACCCACAAGAAGCTGGCGGATGAGACCATTTCGACTCACCGGGCCATCGTGGAGGCCATCGGGGAGGGCGACCCCATCGGAGCCCGAACCGCCATGATGATGCATATGACCATGAACCGCAACTTAATCAAGCAGCTGGTTGAGGAACGCCGCTAAAGCTTCCTGACTGTCAGACGAAGAGAAAAGCCATGAGACATCAGATGACTTTTCTCTTTTTTAATGCCCCAAAGCCCCGCAACTGTCTGATTTTGGTAAAATAATTGAAAAAACTGTACACATTACACAACAAAAATAAAAATAACACAGCAAAAAGTAGAACGGACATCGGATGACTTGCGCTGAAAACATGGAAATGATAGGATAAAACCAGTAAAACATCAGACGATTAAATGACGATTTCTAACAGGTAGAGGAGGATACAACATGGAATTAAACAGTCAGAGAGTGAGAAAGCTCGCTCCGGAAAATGATCCGCTGAAAATCGGTATGGGGTGGACCGTGGAGGATTTAGACAAGCCCCAGATCATGGTGGAGAGCACCTTCGGCGACAGCCATCCGGGAAGCGCCCATCTGGACCGGTGTGTCAATGCGGCGTTAAGGGGAATCACAGAGGAAGGCGGAAGAGGAGCCAGATACTTTACCACAGATATCTGCGACGGTATCGCCCAGGGTCACGACGGAATCAACTATTCCTTAGCCCACCGCGATATGATCGCCAATATGATCGAGATTCACGGCAACTCCACCGGCTTTGACGGAGCTGTCTTTATCGCCAGCTGCGACAAATCCGTGCCCGCCTGCCTGATGGGACTGGGCCGCTTAAATCTGCCGTCCATCGTGGTGACCGGCGGCGTCATGGACGCTGGTCCGGACCTTCTGACGCTGGAGCAGATCGGCGCCTACTCGGCCATGTGCCAGAGAGGGGAGATCTCCGAGGAACAGCTGACCTTCTATAAGCACCACGCCTGTCCCTCCTGCGGCGCCTGCTCCTTCATGGGAACGGCTTCCACCATGCAGGTCATGGCGGAGTCCTTAGGTCTCATGCTTCCCGGCTCCGCGCTGATGCCGGCGACCTGTGACGACTTAAAGGAGATGGCCTACAAGGCCGGAAAGCAGGTGGTAGAGCTGGCGAGAAAGGGCATGAGGGCCAGCGACATCGTCACCATGAAGTCCTTCGAGAACGCGATCATGGTCCATGCAGCCATCTCCGGTTCCACCAACTCCCTGCTTCACATACCGGCCATCGCCCACGAGTTTGGATTTGAGATCGACTCCGACACCTTTGACCGGATGCACAGGGGCGCTCATTATCTTCTGGATATCCGCCCGGCGGGCAAATGGCCGGCTCAGTTCTTCTACTACGCAGGCGGCGTTCCCGCCGTCATGGAGGAGATCAAGTCCATGCTTCACCTGGATGTGATGACCGTGACCGGAAAGACGCTGGGAGAGAACTTAGAGGAGCTGAAAAAGAACGGATTTTACGACAAATGTGAGGGCTATCTGCAAAAATGGGGCTTAAAGCGCACCGATGTGATCCGCACCTTCGAGGAGCCCATCGGAACCGATGGAACCGTGGGAATCCTGAGAGGCAACTTAGCGCCGGAGGGATCGGTAGTGAAGCATTCGGCAGTACCGAAAGAGATGTTCAAGGCCGTGCTGAGGGCAAAGCCCTTCGACTGCGAGGAGGACGCCATCGAGGCCGTTATCTCCAAGAAGATCCAGCCGGGTGACGCCGTGTTCATCCGCTACGAGGGGCCCAAGGGCTCCGGTATGCCGGAGATGTTCTATACCACCGAGGCCATTGCCTCCGATCCTGACCTTGGAAAGACCATCGCCCTGATCACCGACGGAAGATTCTCCGGCGCGTCCAAGGGACCTGCCATCGGCCACGTTTCCCCGGAAGCGGCGGTAGGAGGGCCGATCGCCCTGGTCGAGGAGGATGATTTGATCCACATCGATATCCCGGAGCGTATTCTGGAGATCGTAGGCGTGAAGGGCAAGGAATTGCCGCCGGAGGAAGTGGACCGGATTCTGGCGGAGAGAAAGAAAGCCTGGAAGCCCAGGGAAGAGAAGTACAAGAGCGGCGTACTGAAAATCTTCTCAGAGCATGCGGTATCCCCGATGAAGGGCGGATACATGGTTTAATCGCAGCCATATCAGAAATGCCGGTTACCCGCCGGGCTTTATAAGCCCCACAGGTAACCGGCGTTTTTACTCATTGTTTTTTCTGTATCATCGTATAGAGGCCCACCTCCTGGAAGCCGATCCCCTTATATATTTTCCCGGCTTCGGGATTGTCATAAAACAGGCACAGGAATTGTTTTCCGTCCTGGAGACAGTCGTAGCAGAGGCGGGAGATGACTGCGCTGGCGTAGCCATGTTTCCGGTATTCCTTCAATGTGCCGACTCCGATCACCATGGCGCTCAGCGAATTCTCCGCAGCCGTGGAGGCGATGGACACCAGGCGTTTCTCTGACCCTTCCGTCACGTACAGACCGTAGGTCCGGCCGGAGATATCCAAGTTCTGGCGGATGCTCTCCATAGCTGCCTCCCGCCCCTTGTGGCGGTAGCCGGTCAGCTCCTCGATCTGCATGTAGAGATCATAGATCTCCTCCGCATCCTCCTGCCTCATGTGGCGGATGAGAGACTCGCTCTGTGGCGGAACGCTCATCTTATTGAGCCGTGATAAATGGGTCTGCCTGACCTGCATATCCGAGAGCCATGGGAGAAGCTTCTCCAGGACATCTGCCTTTCCGGTGATCTCCTTCGCACCCTGTTCAGTCAGGAAATTCCCCACACTCTCCGCGTCATAGTGAGGGTCCTTGCTGTACACCATAAAATTCCCCAGATAATTCAGGACTATATAAGGAAAGCCGCCGCCTTCCCACGAATCAGCAGTGCAAACGCTGACATGGCTGCCTTCGAGTCCATAGCACTCGATATCGCCAATGATAAACAAATTGTATTCCGGTTCTGCGGCCGCAT
>Ga0192243_10201_pt1 | contig 24193 bp, 26 predicted proteins | sample Koala_Koa27_K3_FD_131233 | JGI IMG/M metagenome (GOLD analysis project Ga0192243, IMG submission 131233) | Enriched cells from koala feces incubated with labeled cellulose particles, San Francisco Zoo, California, United States - Koala_Koa2-7_K3 ... | reverse complement strand
GGGATCTGTAGTGTTCACCGCCAGTCCTTCCGCTTCCGCCGGAGCTCCTGTGGTTTCCGCCTCTGTGGACTGTGCCGCCGTGGTCTCCGCTTCCTTGCTCTCCGGCGCTTTTGCACCGCCGCCGCAGGCTGTCAGGCCCGCCGTCATAGCTGCTGCCATTACCAGTGATAATGCTTTCTTCCAATTCTTTCTCGTAAGATAATCTCCCTTTCTCTTACTTGATTGCTTTGCACATTGCTGCGTTTTTGCAAAGGTTTGCAACTTCTCTTTTAAAATTATGCATCTCTGCTATTCTGTCCCCTGTCTCTGACGGTTTCCACTAAGCAAACATGCACTGTCTTGTTGATAATTAAACTATATCACTATTCGCCCTCAGTGTCAACTGTACAATATGTATAGGTTTTGAGAATATTTTTATATAAAATAACCAATTTCTTTTTCCAAAGTAATATGTTATGATTTAAGAAATGCAAACGTTTGAAGTTTTCAATATCTTCATCAAGGAAAAGGGGTAACGTAACATGGAAATACTGGACCGCTACATTCAGCAACTTTTAGAAAAAAGCACTCCCGAAGCACCGATCTGGTATAAGGAAGAGATCGGCAAGGGCGGACATTCCGGCTGGAACTACATGGATGGCTGCATGATCAAAGCCATACTGGAGCTCTACCATATTACTGAGAATGAACACTACTTGGAATTCGCCGACAACTTCATCGGCCATTTCGTTCACGAGGACGGTTCCATCGCTTCCTATGATCCAAAGGACCGCAGCTTAGACGACGTCAACGCCGGCAAAACCCTGTTTGACTTATACAAGCTGACCGGAAGGGAGAAGTACCGGAAGGGCATTGACACGGTGTACGGCCAGCTGGTGGAACAGCCCCGCACCTCGACGGGCAATTTCTGGCACAAGGGGATCTACCCCAACCAGATCTGGCTGGACGGCCTCTACATGGCTCAGCCTCTTTATATGCAGTATGAAGTGGAATACAATCAGTGCAAAAACTGTGACGACATCATCAGCCAGTTCTTAAATGTAGAGAAGCTGATGAAGGACAACCGCAACGGCCTCTACTACCACGCCTACGACGACTCCCGCTCCATGTTCTGGTGCGACAAGGTCACCGGCCTCTCCGCCAACTTCTGGCTCCGCGCCTTAGGCTGGTTTGCCATGGCCCTGATCGACACCGCGGAGCTTATGCCGGAGTCCTTAAAGGATGACCGGGAGAAGCTTCTCGGTATCTACCGACGGCTGATCGATGCCATGATCCCCTATCAGGATGAGGAGACCGGCATGTGGTATCAGGTGGTCAACCGCGGCGGAATCGCCCCCAACTACTTAGAAGCCTCCGGCTCCGCCATCTTCGCCTATGCGATCATGAAGAGCGTCCGCCTGGGATACCTGCCTTCCGAGTATCTGCCATTGGGAGAAAAGGCATTCTACGGAACCTGCAAAAAATATCTGTCCGAGGAGAACGGCGAGCTTCAGCTGGACGGCATCTGCTTAGTGGCCGGTCTTGGCAATGTGGATCACCGGGAGGGAACCTTTGAATATTACATGCGTGAACCGATTGTAAAAAACGAGGCAAAGGGAGTAGCCCCGCTGATTCTGGCATATATTGAGATTCTTATGAGACAGTAAAACAGAAAGAAAAGTTTTGGAGGGCGTTCAGGAACCGGACGTCCTCTTTTTATTCTTCGTCCTGACTGACGCCTTCCGCAGTCTTCATAAGAAAACGCAGCATCCCGAAGGAGTCTAAGGCAACCCGGTTGGTCAGGAGGTCGCAGTAATCCTCCCTGGACGTCTCGATGTGGACTTCCAGCGCCTTCAGCGCCTCTTCCCAGTTGCCCGCTCTCATGGTAGCCAGCACGCGGCTGTGGTCATTGTATGCCTTTTTCTGATAGGACCTCTCCAGATAGGACAGGACCCTCAGGCGGGACAGCTGGATTCTCAGGGACTCGTAAAAACGGTTCAGCCGTTTATTGCCGGAGAGCAGAACCAGCTGATTGTGAAACTGCTGGTCGTAGTAGAACTGTCTCTTGATATTGCCCTTCCGGTCCATATCCTCCATCTGACTGTTGATGTGCTCGATCCGGGCCAGTTCTTCTTCGCTGATCCCCCGCTCCATGGCCAGTTTCAGGCTCATGGCCTCGATGCACTCGCGGGCGGCGAAGATGTCGCGGATCTCCTCCTCGGTGATATCACAAACCAGATATCCTCTCCCCTGGCCGCCGTCATAGATCAGACCGTCCCGCTCTAACTGTCCCAGGGCCTGTCGGATAGGGGTGCGGCTCATGCCCAGTTCCTTGCTCAACGTAAAATCCGATATCTCCTGTCCGGGATACAGCTCAAAATCACATATCTTCTGTCTAATCTTCTCGTATGCCTCTTCCACAAGGGACACCTTGTTTTCTTTATCCTGGTTCTGCACCCTTATCCTCCTCCTTTTTTATAGTTAGATCAGGTTTTTCAGCACCTCATAGGTATGGGAGGCCGAGGTCTCCGGGTCCGGGTAGTACAGACTCTCCACCGCTAACGCGTAGTCATAGCCCGCCTCCCGCAATGCCTCCACGGTCTCTTTAAAATCATAATGGCCGTGGCCTGCATACCATCTGTCATTGTCCGCGATATGCACATGGCCGATTCTGCCGGCTGCCTTCAGAATCGCTTTCCGGATATCCCCCTCTTCTATATTCATATGGTAGGTATCCAGATGAAGCTGGAGATTGGGGCTGCCGACTTGATCCAGCATCTCCAGTCCCTCGTCGATGTTGTTGGCGTAATCACACTCGTAACGGTTTAAAAGCTCTACGCCGAGAACCACGCCGTAGCGGGCCCCATAGTCGGCGCACTCCTTTAACCCGGCCAGCAGACGCGCCTCGTACTCCGCCCTGCCCTCGCACTCCGCTACCTTTCCGCGGATCAGTCCCACGATCACTACGGCGTGATCATAGTCCGCCGCCGTGAGAATATGCTCTTTTAAGCGGTCCACCGCCTGCTGCCTCACATAGCCGTCGGCGCTGGTCAGAGACAGATGATCCCACCCGTAGGCGGTTCCTGTTCCGATGGAGGTCGGCTTCAAACCGGCCTGATCCAGCTTCTGCTTCAGTTCCTTTCTGTCAATGCAAGAGGAATCATGGATATGGACCTCGGCTCCGTCATAGCCCAGAGAGGCGATCTTAGAAAAGCACTCCTCCCATGGCCCGCGGAATATCACCGGAGCCTTCTCCCTCAGTTTTGTCATGTCCGTACAAGTCATGGATATGTTCATTCTTTCCTCCTTGTGCGGCACAATGTGCATGGCTGCGCCTCGTGCCGCGTCTCCTGTTTATCATATAATCGGCCGCTTTATCCGCGGATCACCTCGTCAGCATTCTCGATCTCGACAGGTTCTCCCTCTGCGCCCTCCACTGTTACATTTTTAAGAATTACCTTTTTTCGCATTGTTAATGTAGATGCCCTTTCTGGTACAGGGCTCCACATCCGCCATCATGGCCGGATATTCGGGAGTCGGATTCTCGGCAAAATCAATGTGGACGTTCTCGAAGCTGACTTCCTCCATCTTGGACTCCGGAAGTCCGTACAGGAAGGCCGCCGCCACATGGCAGTTGTGAGCCTCGATATTGCGGAAGGTCAGCTGCTTGATCTGGGGGGGTGCGCTCATCCACCGGCAACGCCTCCTTGGTCCTCACATACTCCGAATGACCGTCGGGATCACAGCACCAATAGTAGGAATTGACGACAAACGGCGTCAGCACGCCATCCATGCGGATATTCTCAAAGGTAATATCCTCGATCACGGCGTCCTCGCCCCGTCCCCGTCTGGTCTTAACACGCAGCCCCCGGTCCGTGTCCTCGAAGATACAGTCCCGGCATACCAGGTGCTTCACTCCGGCCGCCATCTCGCTTCCCAATGTCACCGAACCGTGGCCGTGCCGCATATAGCACTGGCGGATCTCCACATTCTGAGAGGTCACTTTGTACTTGTGGCCCATGTAGTATTTGCCGGACTTCATGGCGATGCAGTCGTCTCCCAGTGAGAAGTAGACGCCCACCACCTCTAAGCCATCCACTGACTCCGGGTCCATACCGTCCGTGTTGGGCGATACCTTGGGGTTTAACACCTTCAAGTCGATCCAGCGGGTATGGTTGGAGAAATAAGGGTGCAGGTTCCAGGCCGGGCTGTTCTGCACCGTCAGGCCGTGAACCGTGATGTTCTCGCAGTGGTTTAAGAATATCATCCTGGGGCGGTACGCGCCTCCGGTCTTCTCTCTGCCGTCGCCCTCCCACCAGTTTTCAAAGCTGGCGTTGCCGTCCAGCGTTCCGCCGCCGGTGATCACCACATTGCTCACATTGATACCTGTTATAATAGAAGCGAAGCAGTCTAAGGGATTGCCCTCCCAGGTGGCTAAGTTGTATTCCGACGTCTCGTCATAGCTCTCGATCAGCCCCGGAAGAATCGGGAATTTCTCGCGGTCCGTGTAGGCGGACAGCACGGCATCATCGTCGATCTCCAGCGTCAGATCGCTCTTTAAAAACAGGGATGATACCTTGTAGACCCCCTTGGGAATCCAGACCCTGCCGTGGAGCGGGCAGGCATTGATAGCTGCCTGGATGCAGATCGTATCGTCATGTTGGCCGTCGCCTCTGGCGCCGAATCTGCGGACGTCCAGCGTGACGAACTCGTAGTCCGTGCGGAAGGTGACGGTCTCCGACTCATCCTCGTCGTTTTTCACCTGAAGCTGATATTCCTCGTCCGGTTTTAACCCCTTTACCGTCTGGACCACCTTGTCGGACTCCATATAACACTGCCCATTGAGATAAATCCGGTACGGTTTGTCAGCGTGGTAGATACCCTGATTCTTTAATTCTATGGTGATTCTTCTGGACGTCATAAAGATTATGTCAAATGCGATCATTGTTCTTCTCCTTCCGGGCAAACTTTTTGTACTCTCCGTAAGCCATAAGCAGGAAACCTTTCTGCGTGAGGGTTCCGTCCTCCAGAACGTGCTTTGACTCTAATAGCTTCACGGCGGCTCTGTCGAGATATTTCTCTGAGAGCAATGCTCTGATCCGGCAGCCCTTCAGCACCGCATAGACAACCGGCAGACTGCTCATGCCTGCGGCCTGCTTTAACCCGGTCTTCAGATGCCCTTCGGCGTTTTTATAGTGGTCAAAGACTTCCTCCGATATCAGGCTGCTGCAATCCGCCATGGCCGCCAGATACCAGCCGGCCGCAGCCTCATCCTGATCCTCTATGGACTTGGCAGCCAGAAGGGACGCTGCTTTTAACTGCTGCTGGATGTGGTTGTAGCGCTCCTTGGCGTGGAACAGATTCTCATATTCCAGATAGAACGGCTCGGCCAGATAGAAGCTCTCAGCCCAGTCCGCCGCCGCTTCATCCGGCCAGCTCTGCTCCTGCAGCCAGTTCCACAGAAGCTCTGCGGCCTCCTGGTAGGAATTCTCCGCCTGCTCCCTGTAGAGGGGGAACAGGAACCGGGCGCAGCCGGCCATGGCAAAGTTCACCCCGTCGGCGCCGTTCTTGTTCACAGCCTCCGTCAGCTGGTCCATGGCAGCCTTTACGATATCCCGGTACGCGGTGTCTCCTGCCGCCTCGTATAAGTTCCAGATTCCCGCCAGAGTGCAGGCAGTTTCGGTATTCCACTCCCATACTTTCGTCTGTGCCATCATATCCACACAGGCTTTTATATCCTTTTCTGATATCATGATGATGTCTCCTTTGATCTCAATTGTGTTATCTGCAAAGCCGTCCCTGGAAGGGAGCAGCTCCCCGCCAGGGACGGAACCGGCTGCTGAAACCAGCAGTCCAATTATTAATATGCCTTTTCTTCGTTGAGCTTGTTTACCTCGTCGATCAGATACTGAGCCCACTCTCCGGTGTCCTCACCGTCGCTGATCGCCTCAAATACTTCATAGTAAACACCAGTGCTGTCCTTTAACTTGGAATCCTCAAAGTTCGGGTCGAAGGAGAAGTTTGCTACCTTCATAACAGCCTGGTTCGCCTCGTAGGTAAGCCCGTCCAGTTTTCCTTCTTTTTCCAGGACCTCGTTGGCCGCAGAGTTTACCAGCATACCTCTCTCGGTTCCCAGGATGGATACGCCTTCCGGATCGGAGGTAAGGAATTCAATCAGCATGGCCGCTTCTTTTTTATGCTTGCTGTTCTCTGTGATCGCGAAGCACTGGGAAATCTTGGCCAGTCCTGCTTCGTACTAGCCGATGCCTGTGATAAAGTCACCCAGAACAAATTCCTGTCCCGGATCAAGGGCCTCGTCTAACTTGGCCTGTGCAGAATCCCACTCATAAAATCCGGCGTACTTTCCTTCGATCCAGCCCGGTGTCTTCTCCACAACATTGGCGCCGGAGCCGAACAGAGTCGCGATGGTCGGCAGTACGTGCTTCTCCTCCAGAGAGCACATCCAGTCCAAGCCTTCCTTCACTTCATCGTAGGAATAGTTCAGTTTTCCATCCTCTACCCACTGTTTTCCGTACTTGGACTCCAGATAGTGGAGCATAAGCAGCATTCTCTCATATCCGAACATGGTGAGCGGATAGTAGTCGTCGCCTAATTTCTCTTTGAATACGGCGCCTGCATTCATCAGATCATCGATGGTCTTCGGTGTCTCAAGTCCGGCCTTCTCAAAGGTGGTCTTGTTCCAGAAGAAGCACTTGCCGGTGGTTCCGATGGGCAGTGCCTGAAGCTCATCCGCCACCACACACTGATCTAAAATCTTCTCCGGATAATTCTGCAGGGAGATAATATCTTTAAACTCGTTTAAATCTGCAAATTTGGAGCCGTCGGCTGAGAACTGATACAGCCAGTTCCAGTTTACCTGCATAACGTCAGGTGCCGTGCCTGCTACCAGAGCCGTGGAACACTTCTCAGGCCAGCCGTCCCATGCGCCGTACTCCGTCTCCACCTTGATGTTGGGGTACTTTGCTTCAAAAGCCTTGATGGCCGCGATCGTCGCCTCATGACGGCTGTCGCCGCCCCACCAGTTCATACGAAGGGTCACGGTGTCGCCGGAAGCCTCGGAACCAGCCGCCGCATTGTCTTCCGCTTTGGACTCAGCCGTAGCCGCAGTCGTATCCGGAGCCTTGGTCTCCTTGGGTGACGAGCCGCAGGCGGTCAATGATATCGCCATGGTTGCGGCAAGGATCATCGCGGTTGCACGTTTTAACATTTTCATCATACATCCTCCTCTTAGTTTGGAACTTCTTTCCTTTGTTCTATGAGATTACTATAAGATAGTGTAGGAATAATGTCAAGATATTTTGGAATGTTTGTATGTATACACTAAATAAAATAGTTATTTTTTATGCATTAAGTACATATTTGTTTTATGAAGCTGTCTGTGGTATAATCAGGCGCATAGAAGACTGGATTGGGAAATGGAGAGCTATTATGGAATACTATATTATAGATGCGTTTACATCCGAACTGTTTCAGGGCAATCCCGCTGGTGTCTGCGTGACGCCGGAGGCATTGTCCGCGGAGCTTGTGCAGAGAATCGCAGCGGAAAATAATCTTCCTGAGACTGCGTTTGTGAGAAAAATCCGGGATGGTTATGAGCTTAGATGGTTTACCCCAGGCTTTGAGATCGACCTATGCGGACACGCAACTTTGGCCGCGGCCTGTGTGGTTTCGAATTTTGTTGAGCCGGGAGCTCAGAGAATCCGCTTTTCCACTAGAAGCGGCTCTCTGGAGGTGACGCGAAACAGCCGCCTCTACGATATGATATTTCCAAACAGAGCAGGCTCCGAGATCACCCTCTCTCCCCGGCAGCTATCTCTGACCGGCTGCCGCCCCGCCGCTGTCTATTCCGCCAGGGATCTGTTTCTCATTCTGGACAGTGAGCAGGACGTTCTCAACTACATGCCGGATTACGCAAAGCTGCAAAGCCTCACCGACTGGCTGGGAGTCGTTGTGACCGCCCCCGGCACCCGCACCGATTTCGTATCCCGCTATTTCTGCCCCGAACTAAACGCCGAGGACCCCGTCACCGGTTCCTCCCACTGCACCCTGATCCCCTACTGGTCACACCGCCTTAACAAACGCCGGCTAACAGCCGCCCAGCTTTCCCCTAGAGGCGGGCTGCTGGACTGCGAGCTGCTGGGAGATGAAGCGGTCAGGATATCGGGGGAGGCAGTGGTGTTTTTGAAGGGGGAGATTCTGGTCAATGGGGCGTGATATCGGACTCCTCCGGATCTGGTTCACCCATCATCTCATCCGGCTTTTCCTCCGCAAAAATCCCATCCCTCTGCCCTGCCAGAAAATACAGCTTCATCCAGTAACCATGATCCTCACAGTAAGTTTCCAGCGCATTTTTAATATTCTCATGGTTCAGTTCTTTCACAATAACATCCGGCGGCGCAGCCGGTACAAATTCCAGATTTTCCTTCTCCATCCAGGACAGATAAAACGCCGGCGTGCACACAGTCATGGTAAAACGCAGCCCTTCCTCGGTCTCGACAAACACATCGATATTGTCATCCAATACATTGGGGATTGTATCGAGTGCTGTGGGGTATGTAATCTCTTTAATCTTCATGTGCCCTCCCATCTGCAATCACCCGCTTTCTATATCGGTTCTGCCTGTATCTCAGCTCCTCCAAGGATTTCGGTCTAAGGTATTCCTGCAGAACCGGTATCATCTTTTCATCAGCCAGGACTATCGGTTCAAAGAATGAGACACTCACCAATTCCTTAACCTTTATGTCATCACATTCTACCATCTGCTCAAGCAATTCTCCAACTCTGATCAAACACCCCGCCGCTCCCATTTCACAGAGACCGCTGACATAAGGTATCAGTACAATTTCAAAGATACAATGGGGAAGACCTGCCAAATATTCCTCCTCGTTTAATTTCTCCTGTATATCAGGGAAATTCTTTACTAAATATTCAATTATATTTTCATAATCCATAGGAGTTCCTCTATATTCTGTTTTCTCTCAACATCCTGTATATCATAAACACTTTTATTATAACACAAACAAAAGTGCTGAATATGGGCTTTATCCATTTTCAGCACTCCTGCCAGTTTCCCAGCTTCGCAATGGCTCTCCGATCATTTCATCTTCCTTGTCATAGCCAGCGCCAGCGGAACAGCCAACACAGCGCTTATCAATTTAGCTGCCATCACTGGGCCTGTCATCTCTGGGGCCATGGTTTGGGTATAGGACAGATGGGCGGTGAATACACAGATGGCGCTGGTGGACCAGGCGGCGGACACCACGATTCCACGCGGGTTCATATCCTTGATCATCGTAAAGACTGACACGATATTGACACAGGATATGGGCAGGGAGGCCATGGCTGTAGGATTCATGGAAAGTTTTCCTCCGATCCGGGCAAGAGGCTGTCGGAAGATTCTGAGAAACAGCGAGGCCAGGGGGCAGACTTCCCAGTTGTATCACGCCCATAGCCGTGACCACTCCCAAAGCCTCCTCCACTCCCGTCATACCTGGGATCAGCACGATATGGCTCATGCCGGTAAATGCGGCCAGCCCCAGGCCCAATATAGTGATCGCCCTGATCCCCTTGGCAAATGCCAGAAACCCTTTCAGCAGCCTGTCCTGAAACAGGAAAAATCCGGTCAGAAGCAAAGCTGCAGCGCCGATGACCGGCAGTGTATTGATGAACAGCAGGCCAGGGGCCAGACCAATCATCAGCCCCCCCCCCGGCGAACGCTCCAACCGGAACAGGGATCAGGCCGATCATCACCCCCTTCGCAAACAGACCGCGGTCCTCCGCCCTCACAAGCCCCAACCCCACCGGTATCGTATAGACTATGGCGGCGCCCAGCATAGACGAGGCAATCAACCCAGAGTACAGACCTACCAGCTGATTTTCCGCCAGAGTTATGGCCAGGGGATAGCCGCCCATATTGTTGGCAAACAGACAGCCGAACATCGCCGGGTCCACACCCGCCAGGTGAAACGCGGGCACCAGAACGGGCTTCAGCAGATTGCCGGCCGCAGGCGCCAGACAGATGATCCCCACCATATTCAGGGCCACGCTTCCCATACAGAGAAAGCCCTCCTCAAACCGCTCACCGAGACCAAATCGGTTGCCCATAATACAGTCCATTGCCCCGATCAGCGCTCCAACAGCCATGAGACTCATGAGCATTCGTTTTTCTCCAGTCCCTTCTCAGCGTACCGCTTTAATTCCCCAGGCTCAAATACGCCCCGATCCGTCACGATCCCCCGCACAAGCTCCGGCGGAGTGACGTCAAAGGCCGGATAATACCCCTTCACTCCCGGCATGGTCACCTTCGTCCCCATAGCCTCCAGAACCAGCTGAGGATCTCTCTGTTCTACCTTTACAGACCCCATATCCGGGTGCGCCTGGTTGGGAATCCCTGTCGCATAATATGGAATCCCCCAGTAGCTTGCAGCCAGAGCGATCTGAAAGGTTCCGATCTTATTAACGATGTGTCCGTCCATCGTGATCACATCGGCGGCCGACGTAAATAAGTCTACCTTTTTCTCCCGCATCACACAGGCCGGCATATTGTCCGTAATCACAGTCACATCAAAGCCCATATCGCACGCCACACTGGCCGTCAGCCTGGCGCCTTGAAAATAAGGTCTCGTCTCAGGACAGATCAGTTTGATCTCATTCCCTCTTTTCCTGCACTCCTTTAACAGTGTTCCTATGATGGTCTCCGCAAAGCACTGAGTCATAATCGTGCCGCCGGCCGGAATCCTGTCTGCAAGGAGGGAACCTATGGTCTCAAACCGTCTGTAGTTTTGATCTATGTAACGGACTGCATACTCCGCCAGCTTCTCCGCCAGCGCCGTCCCGGTTATATCGTCTCCCACCAGTTTTTTCGTTTCTTCCAGAGCTCCCTCCACGACCCTTTTCATCTTCTCGACCGTAGTTGGCCGTGCATGGGACAATGTGTGAGCAGCCCTTTCCATATATTCCAGCAGCTTTTCCTCCCGCATGTCTCCGGCCTCCCAGGCGGCCAGCGCCATGCCCATAGCAGCGGCCGTATAAGGACCGCCGCTCTGAGTCACCATATCCGCGATCGCCTGCGCCACCTCCTCATGGCTGCTGCACACCACATATTCCGTTCGGACCGGGTATATCCTTCTGTCCAGAATTCTCACCTTTCCATCCTCATACCAAGCCACGTTCTCGTATCTCAGCAGGAAAGCCATTCCCTCATCCGCTCGCTCCATCTTCATCCCTCCTACAAGCATGTTCTATAGATCTCTTCGATCTGTTCCTTGGACGGCTGGACCGGATTGTTGGGAAGACTGCCGTCAAGCAGGGCCTTTTCTGCAAGCAGCTCTAAGTCCTCCTCCCGAACGCCCAGCTCACTCAGCCTTTTTCTCGTTTCGATAGCTTCCGACAGCGCTTCGATTCTGGCGATCAGCAATTCCGCCTTCTCCCCGGTTGTCAAACCGCTGCACTCCAGCGGGAACACCTCCTCGGAAAGTTTTGCATACCTCTCCTGCACCCGTTCCTCTCTCGCATGGAACCGGCACACCTCGGGAAGCAGGATGGCATTGCAAAGCCCATGGGGAAGATCATAGACCGCGCTGAGCTGATGGGACATGGAATGCACCAGACCACAGCCGGCATTTCCAAAGGCCAGGCCAGCCAGATACTGTGCTATAGCCATGGCCTCCCTGGAGGCTTCATCAGACCTTGTGACCGCCTGCTTCAGATGCTTAAACACCAGCTTCACAGACGATACGGCCAATTCCGACGTCAAAAGAAAGCCGTTCAGCGACAGATATGCTTCGACCGCATGGGTCAGCGCGTCCATACCGGTTCCCGCTGTCAGACCTGCCGGCAGCCCCATCATCAGCTCGTGATCGTCTACCGCGATAGCCGCCATGCAGTTGCTGTCTTTGGCTCCATATTTCTCCTGGGTCTCCTCATTGATGATGACATAGGCTCTGATACACTCGCTGGCAGTACCTGCGGTGGTATTGACAGCAACCAGCGGCAGCGGCGCCACCGTGCTTTTATCCGTTCCGCGGTAGTCCAGGATATTCCCGCCGTTTGTGGCCACAATCGTGATCGCCTTTGCACAGTCGTGAGCCGAGCCTCCGCCCAGGGATATCACCACATCACAGGCATGTTTCTTCAGCATAGCCAGCCCTGCCTCCACCGTGGAGATGGCCGGGTTTGGTTTTGCACCGTCGAAGATCTCATAATCGATGGAATGTTCCTCCAGAGCATGAGCAAGCTTCCCCACAATCCCCAGCTTCACAAGCGCCCTATCCGTCACAATCAGAGCATGCCGATAACCTCTCCTGTTCATCTCTTCCCCCAAGGCCGCCAGACAACCGTACCCGAACAGCGTGCACTTTGGAGCATAATAACGATAAGCGCTCATGTTATTTACCTCCTGACTTTCTCTCCAGCATCATCCTGACATACTTCTCCGGCACCTGCACAACTTCCCCGTTAGACCGGGCCAGAGAATAAATTTTGGCCGCGTCCTCCGCGTAAACCGCACGGATATGAGCCTGCTCCAGTGTAGCTCCGACCGCCAGCACACCGTGATTGGCAAGGAGGCAGGCGTTTCTGTTCTCCAGTGCCTTTACAGCCTCCAGCCCCACCTCCTCCGTTCCCGGAAGGGCAAACTGTGCGACGCCGATATCTCCGCCCAAAAATGGAATCATCTCGATCAGTATGACCGGTATCCTCTCCTGATTTACCGCAAAGGACGTTGCATAGGGAGAATGAGTGTGAACAACAGAACACACCTCCGGCTTGCTTCGGTAAATCACCGCATGCATCCTCCGCTCCGAGGATGGTTTGTGGGACGCTTCCGCAAGCTCTCCATCGGGGTGCATCGGCACGATATCCGATTCCTCCATCGTCTCATAGGGGATGCAGCTGGGCGTAATCGCCATGATATCGTGTTCCTTGTCATAGATACTCAAATTTCCGCTGGTTCCCGCAAAAAGCGCCTCCTCATAGGAGCGATGCGTCATCTCCAGCAGTCTCTTTTTTTCTTCCTTAAATCGATCCATTCCGTTTCCCCTCTCTGCCATCTGCCAGATCTATGGCATGTTTTAATGTATTGATATAATCGTTTCCTTCTCTGTACGCACTGCCCCGTCTCTTGATTAGATCCTTGGCGGCCAGCACGCAGATCCGCTCCGCCCGTGCTTTCTGCACCGGATCTTCTATTCCGTCGATATCCTTTACCTTGGCGCTTCCCACGATCCTCCGGTTCATCTCCGTGCCCGCATAGCCTGCCGTATCCGCCAGGATATCTCCCACCAGCCACTCGGCAAATCCTGGCGTCTCTGCCATCACGGACCTCGACTCCTCCCTCAGGATTTGAAACGCCTTCTCCCTGAATAAATCGACCACCTCCGTGATAGAAGCCTCCAGCCAGCCCGTATATTGGTCCCTGGCCTCCCCGTACTCCATGGTCGTCATCGCATTGACCCATGCAAATCCCAGATTGGCTATAACATTTCCCACATCATACCCGGCAGGCCCATAGCAGGCGAATTCTGGGTCAAGCACTTTGGTTCCGCCTTCATTGACAAAGATGGAACCCGTGTGTAAATCACCATGGATCAGAGCCTGCACTCCGGTCATAAACCGGTCCTTCAGCTTGGCCGCCTCCAGCCGCAGCTCCATGTCCCTGTAGAGCTCCCGCTCAAAGAATTCCCGGTTCTCCGGATTCAGCCGGTTTTTCCCTCTCACATCCGTGTACGGGTCCGTAAACACAAGATTCTCCGTAATCTCACACAGCCCCGGATTGATAAAACGCTTCACCTTCTCCTTCTTTTCGGCGGGCTCCATCATATAATCCGTGGTTCGTATCAGGGTATTGGCCAGAAAGGTGGTGATATCCTGTGAAAAACGCGGAAAGCTGTGATGAGCGATTAGCTCATACCGCATATTGCGGTAATCCTTTAAATCCTCCATGACGGTACAGCACATGACCGGATCATAGAGATACAGCTCCGGCACAGAGCCGGGCGCCAGTTCTCCCTCCAGCCTCAACACCTCCGTCTCGATCCGGTTCCTGTCCGTGCTGGCAGGGTTGCCAGACAACCGGGACACCACATCGGCCTGTTTCACGATCACGGACTTTCCCGGGCTCCGGTTCTCCACACGGAACACATAGTTCATATTTCCATCCCCGATTTCCGCACATAAAAGCGGTTCGTCCGCCGCGAACATATCCAGCTTCTCTTTTACATATTGGATTGCGTCCTCTTCCTTCATCCGAAAATGACTGTCAAACTGCGCCATGATACCCCCTCTTTCCCTATTCCTCTTTCGTCGTGTAATAAGCCGAAGCCAACGCGATTGCCAGCACCACGCCCTTGATTGCATTCAGCGCATAGTAGGGAACCGACATCATCACCAGACCATTGTCCAAAACGCCAACTAAGGTTGCTCCGATCAGTGTCCCCACGGCGTTGGGTTTTCCCTGCCCCGCCACCGAGCGCCCGATAAACACGGCAGACAATGCCGGCATACTGAATGCCGCCGCGCCTGCGATCTGGGCGGACTGATTTCTTGCCGCAACCAGAATACCGGACAGTGCGATAAAGCCGCCTGCCATCAGCCCTGCGATAATCCTGTATTTCCTGACAGGGATGCCGGACAGCCTGGCCGCAGTCTTATTGCCACCGACTGCATAGATGTATCTTCCATGCTTCGTGTAATTCAAAAAAACATGAACAAACACCACGATCACCAGCATAATGATGATAATCGTCGGCGACGTCCCCATAGTCTTTAATATCTGCGGCACCACCCCGATGGAGGGAGCTCCGTTCGGACGGGGCATCCCCGCGCTGATCGCTCCACCTCCCGAGTATGTAAGACTCAGGCCATCCAGAAAAAACATCATGGCACAGGTAGCCAGCAGATCGGGGATTTTGCACTTGACAATGAGAAACATCGTGATCATCGTGATCGCCAGGGTTCCCCCTATAGCGATCAGAATCGCCAGCCATACATTGGTGCCGTACCAGATCAAAAAAACTCATGAGTATGAAACTCGACATCGTTGCCATGGAACCGGCAGGCAGATCAAAGCCTCCGACAGCCAGGGTGACCGTAAGTCCCATTGCCATAACCGTGGTCACTGCTATGGAACGAAATATGGTTGTAAAATTGGTCCCTGTCGCAAAGGTGTCCGGCATACGAATTGAAAAAAAGCTAAACAAAAATATAACTGCTATGACTGCCGCCCAGTCTCTGATCAACATTCCTATATTGATATCTTTCGCCCTTTTAGCCACCTCTATTTTCCTCCTGTCGAATAATACATGATTTCCTCTTCGCTGGTCTCCTCCGTCTTGAGCTCCGCTGTCACTTTGCCGCTATACATCACATAGGTGCGGTCCGTTATCGCCAGAATCTCCGATATCTCCGAGGTCGCATAGAGCACGCATTTACCCGCCCTGGCAATCTCCGTAATCAGGTTGAAGATATCTCTTTTGGCTCCGACGTCCACGCCCTTAGTCGGTTCATCGAAGATATAGACCTCACAGTCGGCTCCCAGCCATTTCCCCACGGCCACCTTCTGCTGATTGCCTCCGGAAAGGTAGCGCACCATCTGGTGCTCGGAGGGCGTCTTCGCTCCCAGGGATTCGATGTAGCTTTTTGCATTGTCTATCTCCGCTTTCTTTTTGATAAAGCCAAGCTTTGTACAGTAGGAGGAAAGGTTGGCTGCCGACAGGTTAAAAAACACCGGCTCGTCCACCAAAACCCCCTCTTTCCGGCGTTCTTCCGGGACAAGTCCGATTCTCGCCTTCACTGCATCCACGGGGGAATTGATCTTCATCTGTTTTCCATTCAGCCAGATTTCCCCTGCCCTTCGTCTCCTCTCCCCGAACAAAAGCTTGCACAGCTCGGTCTTCCCCGCGCCCACCAGGCCGCTGACGCCGATGATCTCCCCTTTTCTTATGGTCAGGGATACGTCCTTCACCATCCCCTCCTCGTCGGTAAGCCCCTTCGCCTCAAACACGGTCTCCCCTGGCTTCAGCCAGGCTTTCGGGAAATTCTCTTCAAAGCTCCTTCCAAGCATCAGATCCACGATCGTCTTACTCGTTAAGTCCTCCCCCACCTTCAGCTGTCCGACCATCTGACCGTTTCTCATGACGTCGATGGTATCGCAGATTTCCAGGACCTCACCCAGCCGGTGGGAGATGAACATCACCGCTATCGCTTCCGACTCCATCAGTCCCCTGACTATGCGAAACAGTTCCTTCGTCTCACTGATACTTAACGGTGCAGTTGGCTCATCCAGAATCAAAAAGCTGCATTTCTCCCTCACCGCTCTGGCAATCAACACCATCTGCTTTTCCGCCAGCGTCAGCTGCCCTACCAGCTTGCTCTCACTCACACGAATATTCAGCCGGTCCAGTGTTTTCCTGTCCTCCGTGTTGATAAATTTCCAGTCCACAAGAGGTTTTCTGGTGGAGATGATCTGGTTCATCATGACATTCTCCGCCACCGTCTGAGCCGGGAACAGCGCCATATCCACCTCCTGATATACAATCTCGATTCCCAGCTCCTTGGCTTTCTGGGGAGAGCGGATATCCACCCGCTCCCCATTGTAATAAATCTCCCCCGTATAACCGGGATTGGCTCCCGCCAGAATCTTCATAAGAGTCGATTTGCCGGCTCCGTTCGCCCCAACGACGGCCCTGACATTTCCGGTCTCGATGGTAAAATTCACATCGGACAGTGCCTTGACACCCGGAAACTCTATGGAAACGCCGCGCACCTCCAGTTTGTTTTTTTTCCTTCTCCTCCATAGTACGCCTCTCCTACTTCTTCTCTATATAAGGGGCCATCCAGTCCGGAATATGATCGTTGTTGATGCCGTATCCCGGAATGATCTCTTTCAGATTCAATACGTTGGATTCACTTGTCAGATTATCATTGGTCACCAGAGACGGGGTCAGATTGTACACATCCTCCGTCTCGTCGCCGTGAAGCTTCATAGCCAGGATTCGGATTCCCTGCTGCCCGATAGTTCCAAAATCAACGGTGGAGCATGCCTTCCACAGATCGCGTCCATCCATCATATAGTTGATATCCTGATTGGATATATCGACAGAAACGATAGGGATATCCATACGCCTCGACTCCATAAGCGCCACATAGGCGCCGCGGGTATAAGCGTCATAGCAGCCCCATATGGCGTCAACCGCGCCCTCCGGATATTTGGGCAGAGCGGAGGCTACCACCTGGGACGTGCTGGCCTCGCCGTTGGCGGGGTCGATGGGTCCCAGAGTCTCCACCGTCTCGATCAGACCCTCGTCCTCATACTTCTTGTAGGTCTCCTGTCTGCGGTCAAACGGCGCAATTCCAGGTCCCCTCCACAGCTTCAGCAGCTTGACCGGTTCCCCTGCTGCTGCCTTTTCCGGATACAATGTATTGCAGATATAATCTAAAAGCAGATCCGCCATCATCTGGTCGTTCTGGAACATCTGGGTTACCCCTTCTACGGTCACGCTCTCTCTTTTCTCATTTGTAAGCTGGGTATCAAAGCATACCACCTGAATTCCCTTCTCCTTCAGCATCGTCACGAGGCTGTACGCCGTCTCCTGATTCCCATGAGATAAAAACATGGCGTCATACCCCTGACCTGCGCAAGTGTTTACATAATCCTGAAACTTCACATTGTCCGTATCGGTAAAATAGACATCTACAGTCATGCCCAGAGCTTCCGCCGTGGCCTTGGCCTCCGAAGCGGCCATCTGGAATATATCCGAGGAGGCCACGTTCAGTATGTGCGCGATCTTATACCCCTTGTTGACAAAATCATCTCCGTTCTCCGAACCTCCCTCCTCTGTTTTCCCCGTTTCCGCTCCTGGTGTCTCCGTCACAGACTCTACCGCCTGCTGTGATCCCGAAGTCACGGCAGTTTCCCCCGTGCTACTCTGACAGGCCGTCAGTGAAACCATCATTGCCGCCGCTAACATCATTGCAGTTACCCTCTTCATAATTTCCCTCCATTTTGGTTTTTTATGGTTTCTTTGCTTTGTATCTGTATTTTAGCACACTTTGTTGTGGATTGCAATTGGTTTTTTGTAGATTTTGTCAGTTTTTTATTGTTTTTGGTTGAATTATTATGGTTTTTTATGGTTTTTAGTCATCTGCGGAGTTGGTATATGCTGTTTTTGTAAAAGATAAGGAGGTTTTCGAGGTTTTTTTGTTTTTAATTTCCATATATTCCCTTATTATGTTGGATTCTAAAGTTTTGCAACAAAAAACCTCCTGTCAGATCATCTCGGTTCGACACCGTTCAATCTGACAGAAGGTTCTCTGTCTGACACTACTTTTATTATCTCTGATCATCCGTGATCATAACTTCCACATGATCCTCTTCCATCTGTAAGCTCCATTCCTCCGGGAGCGGGCGGTTTGTGATCAGTGCATCGATCCTGTCAAGCGTACAGGTCTGCACAAATGCAGTCTTTCCGAACTTGGTATGGTCTGCCAGCAGATAGGTATAGTCCGAATTCTCCACTATGCTTTTCCGAAGCTCGGCAACCATCTCATCCGCATCGTTCATTCCCCGTTTTAAATCCAGGGTTTTGCACGACAGAAACGCCTTATCCACACAGTGGCGGTTCAAATATCCGACTGCCTCCAATCCGAAAAACGCCTGGCTGACCACGTCAAAATTACCGCCCGGGCTGATGAGCCTGATATTGGGGCAGTCACAGAAACGATTCATCACAGAAAGAGAATTCGTCATAACCGTCAGCGGCATATCCGCAAGCGCCTCACACATCTCAAACACCGTAGTCGAATGATCCAGAAAAATGCAGTCGTTGGGTTTGATGCACGATACCGCGATTCCAGCCATCTCCTTTTTCACGTCCGTCATAATCCCAGACTTCACCCGCTGGGAGACAATCGTGTTCTTCCTCATAGCCAGAGTGGCGCCCCCATAGGATTTCACCAGAAAGCCTTCATCACTCAGTGCTTCAAAATCTCTCCTGATTGTCTCCGTACTCACTTCAAACAATTGGGCCATCTCCGCCACTGTTATGCTCTTTCTTTCCAGTAGTATAGTTTTGATCCGCTCCCGCCTCTCCGCTGATATCACTGCATTATCCTCCTGTGGTATTTTTCCTGTTTATATGTTTTTATCATATAATATCACATTTTACCACATTTTGGGTATGATATCAACTTGGTTGGGCGAGGGGCAGTTCTCACGCGATATTTTATACATTCAGGCACCATTATCCCACAAAAACAAGTTGCACCCCCCGTAAAATTTGCTATACTTAAAGAGAACTTTAATCTTGAACCGGCGGACCAATGAGAAGGAGGCGCCTATGCGTCTTGAGGATTTAATTTATAAAAATTATGATCGGTTAAACCAGAATGACCTCTATATCTGGGACTACATTTCTAAAAACAGGAAATCCTGCTCTTGTATGACGATAGAGGAACTGGCTGAGGTATGCAATGTATCCAGGACTACCATCCTGCGTTTTTCCCAGAAGATCTCCCTAAAGGGTTTCAGCGAGCTGAAGGTACATCTGAAGTGGGATCAGGAGGAAAGTACCGGCAACGACGGGGACAGCTTCGAGGATATCTGCAAAAACTATCACAAGGGGGTCGACGATGCGGCGGCTCAGGATTATACGAAGATATTCGAGATGATATACAATTCCCAGCGCGTGTTTCTCTACGGGACAGGCACCATGCAGCGTGCCCTGGTTTCAGAAACCATCCGGCTGTTTCTGGAGGCGCAGGAAGATTTTCATGAGGTAAAGGATGACGGCATGAACCTACTGCTGAAGTTCATCACGAAGCAGGATTTGGTCATCCTGTTCTCCTTCTCCGGCGAGCACGAGCTTTGTATCGACTTCGCCCAGAAGCTGAAAACCATCGGCGTCCCTGTCATCTCCGTCACAAAGCTGAGCAACAACAAGCTGTCCCGGCTGGCGGATGAAAACCTGTTTGTCAATACTGCCGTTGTGAAGAATGACGCCATGCTCAAATGCTCCACCACTTCCATGTTTTTCACTCTCACGGAGATTCTCAGCATCAAATATTCCCTCTTTAAGCAGGAGAAGCTGCGGGAGGAAAAACGGCGCCAGGCGCTGCTGGAACAGGAACTTCTGGACCGCTGACTGCGTGAAAAATCACAGCTTTTTGTGAAAAATATTAAAATATGTGTACAATGAACGATCTATCGTCGAAAGCTTGTAATGAATCCCACCATCTGGTAAGATTGCTTCTGGAATTCACCGACAATATGCACAATACCAATGAGACCCAACTATCATTGTCCGGTATAAATCCATAATCTTACCAAATGGAGGGAAATTATGAGCAGTAAAAGTACAAAATCATCACTTTGGGAATTCTTCCAAAGCCTGGGAAAAACATTTATGCTCCCAGTCGCACTTCTGGCGTTCATGGGCCTGGTTCTGGGAATCGGAAGCGCATTCACCAGTCCGTCAACCATGGAGATTCTGCCGTTTTTAAGCAATCCGGTGCTTCAGGCCGTCTTTGGCTTTATGGCTTCCATCGGCGGCTTTGCATTTACCTATCTGCCTGCCATGTTCGCTATGGCCATTCCGCTGGGACTGTGCAGAACGGAAAAGGGCGTGGCCGGTTTCGCAGGCTTCGTGGGCTACGTCATCATGCACATGTCCATCAACTTTTACCTAAATCTGACCGGCGGCCCCGCGGATGCCGAGCACATGAGAACGGCCGGACAGGCTATGGTTATGGGAATCCAGACCATCGAGATGGGCGTTCTGGGCGGTATCATCACCGGTATTATCGTCTATAAACTTCACACCAAATTCATCCGCACCCAGCTGCCGGATGCCTTCGGTTTCTTCGGCGGCCAGCGTTTTGTGCCGATCATCACGGCCTTGACCATGTCTGTGGTCGGACTGATTATCCCGGTCATCTGGCCGTTATTTGCGGCTATTATCAACGGAATCGGCCTGGCGATCCAGAAGACCGGCGTCTTTGGCCCCTTCCTGTTCGCAGCCGGGGAGCGCGCACTGCTTCCGTTCGGCCTGCATCATATCCTGGTCGCCATGATCCGCTTTACCGAGGCCGGAGGCACTCAGGTCGTGGACGGACAGACCATCAGCGGCGCCCTCAATATCTTCTATGCACAGCTGCGCTCCGGAGCCGAGATCAGCCCTGCAGCCACCGCATTCCTCTCACAGGGCAAGATGCCGACCTTCATATTCGGACTTCCAGGCGTTGCCTGCGCAATCTATAAGACTGCAAGACCGGAAAATAAACGGGCGATCCGCGGACTTCTCATATCCGGTATCATCGCCAGTGCCGTAACCGGAATCACGGAACCCATCGAATTCCTGTTCCTGTTTGTGTCACCGATGTTATATGTATTCCATGCATTTATGACCGGTCTCGGATTCATGGTGATGGCGCTTCTCCAGGTCACCATCGGCAACACGGACGGAGGTCTGCTGGACTTCTTTATCTTCGGCGTTTTGCAGGGAACCGGGACAAAGTGGCCGTTAGTCATCGTCGTCGGTATTATCTGGTTCCTGATTTATTATAATGTCTTCAAATATGTCATTATCAAAAAGAATCTTATGACCCCAGGCAGGGCCGTCCTGGAAAATGAGGCCGTGGAAGGCGAATTTGATGCGAAGCGCTCCAAAAAGCAGACCTACGATGCCGCAGCAATCATGGCCGCGCTGGGAGGCAAGGACAACATCGAATCCCTGGATAACTGCGTCACACGTCTCAGAATGGTAGTCAAGGATATGAGCGTCATCGACGACAATAAACTGAAAGCGTTGGGCGCCATCGGCGTTATGAAGCTGGACGACCACAATATCCAGGTCATTATCGGAACCAAGGTGGCAGCGGTAAAGGCTGCGTTAGACCAGTTGATGTAAGGAGCGCTCATGAAAACAAACTTTGACATAGAATATAACAGAAAAGGCACTTACTGCACCCAATGGGATTATGTGGAGGACCGCTTCGGTGAGAAGGACCTGCTTCCCTTCTCCATCTCGGATACGGATTTTAAGTTACCCGATCCGGTGTTGGAGGCATTAAAAAAGAGGCTTGAGCACGGAATCTACGGGTACACCCGGTGGAATCACGATGCATTTAAGGGAGCGATCGCCGAATGGTATCGGAAACGTTACGATTACGAGATTGATACGGACCAGATTGTCTACAGCCATTCCGTCATCTATACCGTGGCAAAAATCATGGAACTGGTGACAGAGCCGGGGGACTGTGTCGTCACCCAGATGCCTGCCTACGATGCCTTTTATAAAGTCATCAACGACAATCACCGGGTACTGTCCGACAACAAGCTCGTGCTGGTCAACGGCCGTTTTGAGATTGATTTTGAGGATTTGGAACGCAGGCTGAAGGAGCCGAAGACCAAATTGCTGCTGCTCTGCAGCCCCCACAATCCTACGGGAAGAATCTGGAGTATGGAGGAGCTGAAAAAATAGTGGCCCTCTGCCGTGAAAACCAGGTATTTCTCATCAGCGACGAGATCCACATGGACGTCACGAGAAAGGGCCTGTCCCCTCACCCGATCCTGAAGGCCGCCGAAGGGTACGACAGGCTTTGCCTGTGCACATCTGCCAGCAAGACCTTTAATATCCCGGGCCTGATCGGCTCCTACGCCATGATTCCCGATCAAAAGCTCAGAGAGGAATATCTCGTCACGCTAAAGAACCGGGACGGCTTATCCTCCACCAGTATCATGGGCATAGAGGCCACCATCGCCGCTTACAGAGAGTGCGATGACTGGGTCTGTGAATTAAATGATTATCTGGACCAGAACCTGGCTTACATCAGCGAATACTGCCGGACCTATCTTCCCGGCATCCGCTTCGAGGTCCCGGAAGCCACCTACTTAGCCTGGCTGGACTGCTCCGCTTACCCCTTCACCATGGACCAGCTCCAGGATATCCTGGTCCACCGGTACAAGGTAGCCATCATCAGAGGCTCCGTATACGGCTCCGATTATGATATGTATCTCCGCTTTAACGCGGGGTGTCCGCTGTCAAAAATAAAAAAGGCTGGAAGGATTGAAAAACGCAGTGAACGACCTGCTCAATACTTCTGCCGGGATGTAAGTGTGTGCGTGAGAAAGCCGCTGGGGCTTTCTCACGTATTTTATTGTCCCAAGCAAGAGAAACCGCCTGATCACCTTAGAATATGATATTGTTTGATATATCGCTCGGTAAACGCCTCCTGATCCATACCCGGAAGTTCGTTTATGGAGCCTGTGCAGATGATTTTGATTATAATCTCCGCTATGATTCCAAACAGCATTGGGCTTGACCCCACTTCGCAGTTGGCTGCGTATAGGAAAGAAATTCTACATTGCGGACATCGCTCCTGCTCTGTAATTGCCATTCGTATCCTGTTCATCACAAATTCCATATATTCTTCCGGCAGCCCTTTGTATACATAGCGGTCATCGGTCAGGAGAGAATTTTTGTATCTTACGGTATTGCCCGGTGTATATGCAACGGATATCATTATAGAATCCCGTCTCTCACAAGGTTCGACCTGAGCAGCCAGCAGACCGTAACACATCCTCCCGCCCGTGTGGACTTTAAGCTCCAAACCGACCAAGTATGTGTTTGATATGGGGTAGGCTGGTCTGCTAAACTGCTCCTCCCGCAGACTGTCGGGATAGTCCCGGAGCAGGGGAGGCTCATTCAGGATGAGGTTGATTTCTCCGTTTTGATAGTTGAATAATCGCTTCATAGACAGCATTTACCTTTCTGGGGCGCATTTATCGTATCGGCCATACACTCCAGCAGCAACGATTCGATATCCTCCAACTCACACCCTTTAATCCTTTAAAAAACAATATTTCAGATAATCATAACGATTTCTCTAAAGCCCGGGAATTCCTATAAAAATCACATATACCTATTTTCGGATCGTAATACTCCCAATTTAGGTAATAATTAATCGCCAATGCCGTCTCCTCCCATGTGTTTCGTGCACAGCCTGGCAGCAGCTTATTGATTTCTTTCGTAACATAGTTTACATTTTCTTGCATAGTGGAACCATTCACGATAAATAGCGCTCTTAATAGCATAGGGCCCGTTTCCATCACTAATTTCTCTAATCGCTTTGGTGTAATCATTCTAAACGAAAAACAATCTGCCCCTTTATCTCCTTCAGTATGGATACACGCCTCCAA
>Ga0192243_10200_pt1 | contig 24200 bp, 17 predicted proteins | sample Koala_Koa27_K3_FD_131233 | JGI IMG/M metagenome (GOLD analysis project Ga0192243, IMG submission 131233) | Enriched cells from koala feces incubated with labeled cellulose particles, San Francisco Zoo, California, United States - Koala_Koa2-7_K3 ... | reverse complement strand
GACAATACTTAGAAATATAGGAACTGATACAAAAGCTTTTAGAGAAAATTTAAATGAAATAGCAAAGCTTATGACTTATGAAGCAACAAAAAATCTAAAATTAGAAGAAATAGAGGTAACAACTCCTTTAATGTCTACAATAGGAAATACTCTTCAGGACAGACTTGCTATTGTTCCTATTTTAAGAGCTGGATTAGGAATGGTAGATGGAATACAAGATCTTATTCCAACTGCAAAAGTAGGGCACATTGGTGTATATAGAAATGAGGAAACATTAGAACCTGTTTATTATTATTGTAAACTTCCTGTAGATATAACATCAAGAAAGGTTATTGTTGTTGATCCAATGCTTGCTACTGGAGGATCAGCAGTATATGCAATAGATTATTTAAAAGCTGAAGGAGTTAAAGATATTGTATTTATGTGTCTGGTGGCTGCTCCAGAGGGAATAGCAAAACTTCTTAATAAACACCCAGATGTAGCTATATACACAGCAAAAATTGATCAAGGATTAACAAAAGAGGGATATATTTATCCAGGACTTGGAGATTGTGGAGATAGAATATTTGGAACTAAATAGAATATAAAAAATTAAATTTTATAGGAGCAGCTGAGGGCAAAAAAAATTGCTAATTCAGTTGCTCTTTTTTTGGAAAATGGTATAATTTTTATTGAGGTGTAAAAGGATATGAGAGAAAAAATAGTAGAATTATTGAAAAATACCAAGGAAAGAATAATTGGACAAGACAAATATGCAAACTCTGCAGTCCTTATTGCCATAGCTGAATTTAATAAAAAGGAATATATAATTCTGGAGAAAAGAGCTGTTGAGATAAGACAAGGAGGAGAGATATCTCTCCCAGGTGGAAGATGTGATGAAAAAGATAAAAACTCAAAAGAAACAGCAATAAGAGAAACAATAGAAGAATTAGGGATACCTAGGGAAAAAATAGAAGTGGCAGGGAAGTTGGGAATACTTGTAAATCCTTCAGGAATGATATTGGAGGTATATATAGGATTTGTTAATCTGGAAAATAGAGAAGATATCAAGTATAATAGAGATGAGGTGGAGAGAGTAATTTTTGCACCAATAGAATTTTTCTTAAAGAATGAACCTAGAGTTGAGAAAATTGGAATAGAAAATATTCCACAATTTTCATCAGTAGAGCTTGGATTGCCAAAAAGATATCATGGACCTTGGCAGGGAAGTCCAAGAGAAGTATATTTTTATAATTTTCATGGAGATATAATCTGGGGAATGACAGCAGAGATTATATTGGATTTTATAAAAATACTGAGAAAAGATATGGAGGTAGTGAAATGATTTTAAGTAAAGAAACAGCTGCAAAACTAATAGAGGAGCTAAAATTACAAGGGAAAAAAGTTGTTTTCACAAATGGGTGTTTTGATATTCTTCATGTAGGACATTTAAGATACCTAAATGAAGCAAAAAAGCAAGGAGATATATTGATAGTAGGAGTCAACTCAGATATTTCTGTAAAACAGCTAAAAGGACCTACAAGACCTATTAATAATGAAATAGATAGAGCTGAAATGCTTTCAGGATTAAAAGCAGTTGATTTTACAGTTATATTTGATGAACTTACACCAATAGAAACACTGGATAAATTAAAACCATCTATTCATGTAAAAGGTGGAGATTATGATAAAAATACTCTTCCTGAAACTCCAACTGTAGAAAAACATGGTGGAGAAGTTAGAATACTTTCTTTTGTGGAGGGAAAATCAACTACAAATATTGTAAATAAGATACAGTTTAAAGATGGAGGAGAAAATGAAGAAAATAATGAGCTTTAAGGAGCTTGATACTTTAGCAGAAAAACTTTCTGATTATGCTGAAGAAAATACTACCATAGCTCTCATAGGAGATCTTGGTACAGGAAAGACTACATTTACACAAACTTTTGCTAAAAGATTAGGAGTGAAGGAAAGTTTAAAAAGTCCTACATTCAATTATGTACTTGAATATTTCAGTGGAAGACTTCCTTTATATCATTTTGATGTATATCGTTTGTCTGAAGCAGAAGAGATATACGAAGTAGGCTATGAAGATTATCTCAATAGTGGAGGTATAATTCTGATAGAATGGGCTGATATAATAAAAAGCGAGCTTCCAAAGGAATACATCGAGATAAAATTATTCTATCATGAAGATGAAACTCGTGAAGTAGAATTGAGATATGTAGGAAATCCTGCAAAAGAGAAGGAGATGTTGAAGTATGTTGATTTTAGCAATTGATACAGCTACTAAAATAGGAAGTGTAGCTTTATATGATGATAAAATAGGAATAGTTGGAGAGATAAATTTATATGTAAAAGTAAATCATTCAAATGTCATAATGAAAGCTGTGGATTCTCTATTTAATCTATCTGGATATACAATAAAAGATGTAGATAAAATAGCTGTAACAATAGGACCAGGATCTTTTACAGGAATAAGAATAGGGGTAGCAATAGCAAAAGGACTTGCCTATTCTCTAAAGAAACCTATTATTGGAATAAATGAATTAGATGTTTTAGCAGAGATGGGGGAACAAAGAGAAGAGCTAATTATTCCTCTTATAGATGCAAGAAAAGAGAGAGTATACTATTCTCAGTATAAATATGAAAATAAAAAACTTGTGAGAAAAGAAGAATATAAAGATGGAGAATTGAGAGAGATACTTGAAAATTTAAAAGGTGAAAAAGTTGTATTTATAGGAGATGGAGCTGTAGTTAATCATAAACTTATAGAAGAGATTATGGGAAATGAAAGCATTATATTTTCTCAAGCAGGTTCTATTCCAAGGGCAGCTATAGCTGCTCAAATAGCTTTGGAATCTACTGAAGATAATATATATACATTGGAACCTTTTTATGTAAATAAATCACAGGCTGAAAGAGAAAAAGAAGAGAGAGAAAAAAATAAATAATATTAAAAAAATAGAGGACAGTTAAGAAAATTTAAAGAAGCAATTTTAATAAATTTTCTAAAAGACTGTCCTTTTTGTATTGTATAAATGTTATTTTTGTAATAATTACAATTGAAAAAAAGGATTTAATGTGATAAAATTAAAAAAAGATATAAAGTAGGAAGGAAAGGGAGGAAGTTATGGGAACAAAAAAATGGAGATGTACAATATGTGGAGAAGAATTTGAAGGTGATACCCCTCCAGAAGTATGTCCTATATGCAATGTGGGAAGTGAATTTTTTGAAGAGATAAAAGATGAAAAAAAAGTAATTCCACCTGTAGATAAAATTGAAAAGAAAAAAGTTATTTCTGGAAAAGCATGGAAATGTACAGTGTGTGATGAAATATTTTCAGAAGATGAAGTACCTGATACATGCCCTGTATGTGGAGTAGGAAAAGAACTTTTTGAAGAGATAGAAATAAAACCAGTTTCAGAAATAACTTGGAAATGTACAGTATGCAGCGAGATGATAGATGAAGAAGAATGCCCAATTATTTGTCTTGTATGTGGAGCAGGAAGAGAAGCTTTTGAAAAGATAGAAAAGAAAAATGAGAATTTAGATTTAAATAAGAAAGAAAAAGTAGTAATAATTGGAGGAGGAATAGCAGCTATATCAGCAGCAGATGCAGTTAGAAGTAAAAATAAAATGGCAGAGATAGAAATAATAAGCAAAGAAAATATAATGCCATATTATAGAACGATGCTTACAGAATATCTTTATGCAGATATGACAGAAGAAAAGCTGAAAATAAAAAAAGATAAATGGTATGAAGAAAAAAATATAAAATTAATTACAGGAGATACTGTAGTATCTGTAGCAGCAAAGGATAAAAAAGTAAGTTTATCAAGTGGTAGGGAATGTTCATATGATAAATTAATACTGGCAACTGGATCAGAATGTTTTGTGCCTCCTATAAAGAATGCAGCTTTAGATGGAGTTTTTACTATAAGAAGTATGAAAGATACAGAAAATGTAAAGGAATATGTAAAAAAATGTAAGAGAGCAGTTGTTATAGGTGGAGGAGTTCTTGGACTAGAGGCAGCATGGGGATTAAAAGAATTAGGATTAGATGTTTCTGTAATAGAGATGATGCAAAGAATTTTACCTAAACAATTAGATGAAAAAGGTTCTAAAATGTTAGAGCAAGCTATAGTTCGTTCTGGAGTAAAAGTATATAAAGGTGTTGTTGTAGATCATTTAGAAGGAGATAAAAAAGTATCATCTGTTGTTCTTGAAAAAGGAGAACATATTATGGCTGATTTAGTAGTTATAAGTGCAGGAATACTTCCGAATAAGCAACTTGCTGTAGATATTGGAATTCATACAGGAAGAGGAATAATTGTAAATGAAAAAATGGAAACATCAGAAAAAGATATTTATGCTTGTGGTGATGCAGCTGAGTATGAAGGTAAAGTAATAGGACTTTGGCAGGTAGCTATGGAACAGGGAAAAACAGCAGGATTAAATGCAAGTGGAGATAATGCTGTTTATAAGGAGCAAATTCAACCACTTAATTTTGACGGAATGAATATTAAACTTATTTCTATTGGTATGATTGGAAATGGAAAAGAATGTGAAGAATTTATTGAAGATATAGACACTAAAAAAAGTATTTATAAAAAATTATATTTTGAAGAAAATAAGCTAAAAGGTGCTATATTAATAGGAGATGTTTCAAAAGGTATCACACTAATAAAGAGTGTAAGGGAAAACGCTGAAAAAGACGTTGTTTTAGGAAAAATTTACTCTTAAAAAAACTTGATTTTTTCTCAATAAATTTGTACAATATATTAAATATGTATGATATAATAGTATGGATTTGCAGATAAGAATTTTCTTAAAGCAGGGAGGATAAGTAGTGAACAGTTTAATTAATCTAGATGAGATTACTTTTGAAAAAGAAGTTATAAATAATAAAGGTATTGTAATTGTGGATTTTTGGGCTGAATGGTGTGGACCTTGCAAAGTACTTGCTCCAATTTTAGAAGAAATTTCTGAAGAGAGAAAAGTAAAAATATACAAAGTCAATGTTGATGAAAATCCAAGTCTGGCAGGCCAGTTTGGAATAAAAAGTATTCCTACTATGGTAGTTTTTGAAAATGGAATAAGAGTAGACCAAGTAGTTGGATTAAGACCTAAGGAAGAGATAAAGGAAAAATTAGCTGCGTATTAATTAGAAATTTTAAAAAGACTGCTGCTTTCTAAAAGAAGAGCAGTCTTTTTTTGTTTAAAGAAAATATTGCTCTGTTATTCTAATTTGTTCATATTTGTGTTATAATTATTTCAAACATTAATTAAGGAGAAGGATTGAGATTATGAGAAGAAAAATTTATCTTGCAGCAGCGTATATTATAATTTCTTTAAATATTCTGGGAATGAGCAGTGTTCCCACGGGAAATATTGAGAACACCAGTGACAGAATATTAGGTGGAGCTGATGAGATAGAAGTAGATCTTCTTAGTGATACAGTTACTTCTCAAAATGGTGTGAATGTAAAATATGGAGATTTAAAGTTAAAAGTTTTTGATATGCAGAGAGATAAGGAAAAAAATAGGGCATATCTTAAGGGAAATATAATAACACAAGTGGATCAGCCTACAGGAATTCTTAAATTGGAATCAACTAATGGAGATGTATCTTTAGATGGAGATCAAGGAGTTTTTTATAATAACTTTGGATATCTTGAAATAGGAAAGGTAACCGGAGGAGAAGCTCCAAATGATAAAATATATTTTGGTGGAAAAATATTTGAATATGAAAATGGAAACCTCTATATAAATAATGGATGGTTGACAACTGATTATAATGTAGCTGAAACAGGTGATCCAGAGCAAACAGGGTACCATTTTCTTTCTAAGGAAATAATAGTTGAACCTGATAAACAGCTTACTTTAAAAGGAAGTGATTTGTATCTAGGAGATAGAGATATTTTTCCTTTCAGTATTCCATGGTATAGAGTTAATATAAGACAAGATTCTGAAGTGCCTCTGTTTCCAGAATGGGGAACAAAAGACTATTATGGGTGGCAGACTTCATGGGGAGTTCTTTATGGAGATAAAGACAGTAAATTTAAAGGAGGATTTGCTCCTAAGTTTGCTGATCAAATGGGACTATTAATAGGAAGATGGGAAAACTGGTATAAAACTGATAAATTTGGTACGGCAAAACTAAACGTAGATGATGCTTTGATATGGTCAAAAGCTGATAAAAAAGAGAAGTACAGTGATCCTGTTGATTATGAAGAAAGAAATAAAAGATATAGATTAAACTATACTCATGAATATAGTGGAGAAAAAGGTATTTTACAGTTTAATGCTATCAATGGAACATATAATATGATTCCTAAGTTAGAAGACATAATAACAGATTATGAAAGAAATGGAAGATTTGCAAATAACACTAGACCAAAGCTTGACTCTACAATAAGTTTCTTCTCAATGAATTCAGACTTAAAAGAATTAGGACCAGATAAAGATATAACCTTAAAAACCAGATTAAAATTAACTGATGATAAAGAAGCTTATGCTCTTATGGTATATGATGATATTGATGATATTGATTATGGAAGCAATATAGACAATGATCTTTATTCACAAATTGAGTTATATAAAGATAACAGTAGATATAGAATCGGAGGTTATTATAATTATTTATATGATATGGATCCAGGTTCTACTTTAAATGATACACAATCAAGAGCTGAAGATTTCGGATTTGAATTTTTTGAAAAGAAAAATAATATAGGATTCAGCTATGATGAAAAGAATGGAGATAAATTTAGAAGACTGGGATTATGGGAAAGAGATCCAAATCTTGATTCTATGATCCAATATAATAGTCTTTTAGGAGGAAATTTCTATTACAAATATAATCCAAGTACAATAAGGGAATATTCTCAATATGACAGCAGAGATTTGAGAGTATCTTTTGGTGACTATGATTTCTGGGGAGATTACAGAGTAAAAGCTGGGTACAATATTAATGAACATGAAAGAAAGCTTGACTTGATGGACGATCCTTTAAGAAAAAATGTTGTAAAAGGATCTAATGAAAGAGATAAAGAGTATAATAGATTTGAAAATATAATATACAGCGATTTTAGAGAAGAGAGAGCATATGTAGATTTTTATAATGATACTACTAAGTTTACCTTTGCAGCTGGACAAACAAAAGAAAAATTCTGGGATAGAGAGGGAATATATTCTGAACCGGCTTTCTCACTTAATTCTTATAGACAATATATAAATGAGTCTAAGTTCTATGAATTTGGAGCTGAGAGAAATGAAATACCTCTTGGAGTTTTTGGACAATTAGCATTATTTGGTGGAGTAAGATATGATAAATATGATAAGGGGTATAACCCATATACAAGACATTATGCAAGTGGTGAAGATTCAACTCTGAGAACTCAGTTGAAACTTAATCATACAATACAACTTTTTGACAATACAGATAATAAGGATAGAAGTATTGACTTTGCATTGAGTAATGATTTGAGTCTTTTCTATCAAAGATATGATTATGATTCTGGAGATGTTAAATTTGGAAATGCCTATAATGATATTAGAAAGAAAACTATGAGTTCTGAAGAGATCAGATTAAAAAATAAAGATAATATTTATGAAATTAAAGATACAATTAATGCAATGATAGGTAATACTGAAACAGCATATAATATTGAGTATAAAAGAAGAGAAAATCCAGCTGATACAAGTGATCTTACTGGACAGACATTTAAAAATGATGTGAATTTTAAAATTGATGACAAGCAGTCTTTAACATTGAATTATGGACAAGATAGACAATATACAAGTGAGAATGAAAGAGATAGAAACTACAATGACTTGACCTTTATAAATTATGGGGCAGTCTATAATTATGAAGGACATAGATTATCTTATCAAAATCAAGGTATAGATTCTAAGATATGGGACATGAAAAATGTAGATAATGCTAAAGAAAAAATCAGAGCAAATACATATGCTTATCAATATTCTTTTGGTGATAATAGATTAGGGCTTGATTTCAGTCAAGGTACAGATGTAAGAAAAAATTATACAAGGGATCTTAAAGAGATAGATGTAGATAATAAAATCTATGGAATTTCATTTTTAGATGGTGGAGATGTAGAAAATTATTACAGAGTCACTTATGAGGATTATAAACATAAAGAAAATGGGGCTAAAGTTACCTTAACAGATGGAAGGGTTAAAAATATTAATAACTCTGATGTATTATCATTTACTTATGAATATAGAGATAAAAGATTTACAGATGAAGAGTTGAAAAAATATGCTGAACTTGAATTTAATAAAGATTCTAATCAGTTGACCCAGGCAGAACTTTACAGAGTAAGAGATATTTTAAGAGATAGAGAGAGAAATAGTGTAAATTTCAATCTTAACAGTATAATGTATGATAGATTTAATACTCTAGGAGATTATAAACGTAACTTTAAGATTCACTTTATGATGCAGAGAAATGAAGCAAGATATGATAAAACTGGAGATTTGTGGGATTCATTAGAGGAAGTAAAAGCGAGATTCTTCTATTCACAAAATAGAGTTGGAGTAGGATATGAAATAGAGGAAAATTCAGGTTGGAGTAGTGGAAGCTGGGATAAGCTAAATAGGGAACATAAAGTTAGCCTGATGGCAAAAGTTGGAAAGCCAAGTGAAGGTTGGAATGTAAAAACTTATGCTAAATTCTATGAAAACTTTAAAGATACTTCTAATAAGAATAGAAGAAAAAGTTCACTTGATGGTTTAGGAGTGGAGATAGGTAAAGAGTTTGGTTATTATGAATGGGCAGTGGCTTATGAAAGAGAATATGACCTAGGTACAAGGGATTATGAGTGGAGAGTATCCCTTCAATTTACATTGCTTGCATTCCCGGACAAACCTATATTTGGTCTTGGAGCAGATACAGATGCCAAGAAAAAAACAACCCCTCAAACTTATTTATTTGATGGGCTGAAACCACAAGATATAGTAGATTAAAATTTAAATGTATATAGGAGGAAATTATGAGAGTAGAATTACCAAGCGGAGATATAAAAGAATTTGAAGGACAAGCGAATATGTTTGAAATAGCAAAGAGTATAAGCAACTCTTTAGCTAAAAAAGCAGTGGCTGTTAAAATAGATGGAGTACCAATGGATATGGCAACAATTTTAGACAGAGATGCAAAAGTAGAATTTATACCTGCTGACAGTGAAGAGGGAGAAGAGATAATAAGACACTCAACAGCTCATTTAATGGCACAAGCTGTTATAAGATTATTTCCAGGAACAAAAGTTGCAATAGGACCAGCAATAGAAAATGGGTTCTATTATGACTTTGATCCAAAAGAACAGTTTACAGAAGAAGATTTAGCAAAAATTGAAGCTGAAATGAAAAAAATAGTAAAAGAAAATGAAAAAATTGAAAGAGTTATGATGACTAGAGAGGAAGCTATAGAACACTTTGAAAAATTAGGTGAAATCTATAAAGTAGAAATCATAAAAGAGATAGCTCAAGGAGAAATGCTTTCTTTCTATAAACAGGGAGAATTTATGGATTTATGTAGAGGACCTCATGTGCCATCTACATCATATTTAAAAGCTTTTAAATTAAAATCAGTTGCAGGAGCTTATTGGAGAGGAGATTCTAATAATAAGATGCTTCAGAGAATATATGGATTTGCTTTCTCTGATGAAGCTAAATTAAAAGCATATTTAACTCTTTTGGAAGAAGCTGAAAGAAGAGATCATAGAAAATTAGGAAAAGAATTAGATTTATTCTTTGTAAGTGAATATGGACCAGGATTTCCAATATTCCTTCCAAAAGGAATGGTTATCAGAAATACTCTTATAGATCTTTGGAGAAGAGAGCATACTCTTGCTGGATATCAAGAAATTACTACTCCAATAATGTTGAATAAAGAACTATGGGAAATTTCAGGACACTGGTTCAACTATAGAGAAAATATGTATACTTCAACAATAGATGACACTGAATTTGCTATAAAACCTATGAACTGCCCAGGAGGTATTTTAGCATATAAATATCAACTGCATTCATATAAAGATTTTCCAATCAGATGTGGAGAACTAGGAACAGTTCATAGACATGAATTTTCTGGAGCTTTACATGGACTTATGAGAGTAAGATCATTTACTCAAGATGATGCTCATATATTTATGACTCCAGATCAAATAGAAGAAGAAATCATAGGGGTAGTTGAATTAATAGATAAATTCTACAGCAAATTATTTGGTTTTGAATATCATATTGAATTATCAACTAAACCGGAAAAAGCAATTGGTTCAAATGAAATATGGGAAAAGGCAGAAGCTGCACTTGCAGGAGCTCTTGATAAAATAGGGAAACCATATAAATTAAATCCTGGTGATGGAGCTTTCTATGGACCTAAATTAGACTTTAAAATTAAAGATGCTATTGGAAGAACTTGGCAGTGTGGAACTATTCAATTAGACTTTAATCTTCCTGAAAGATTTGATATCAGTTATATAGGGGAAGATGGAGAGAAGCATAGACCTGTAATGATTCATAGAGTTGTTTATGGTTCAATAGAAAGATTTATAGGAATTCTTATAGAACACTTTGCAGGAGCTTTCCCATTGTGGTTAGCACCTACTCAAGTTAAAATATTGACTATTAATGATGAAGTAGTGCCTTATGCTAAAGAGATATTTAAAGCTCTTCAAGAAAGAGGAATCAGAGCAGAGATTGACGATAGAGCAGAATCTATTGGATATAAAATCAGAGAAGCTAATGGAAAATATAAAATTCCTGTACAACTTATTCTAGGTAAAAATGAAGTTGAAAACAGAGAAGTAAATATAAGAAAATTTGGTTCTCAGCAGCAAGAGTCTATGAAGCTGGACGAGTTTTTAGATATCATTGTTGATGAAGCTAAAATAAGATTTGATAAATAATTAATTATAAAGGGGTTGCTACAAATTGATGATTTTTAATCATTAATTTGTGCAGCCTCTTTTATTTTGATTTTTCTTAATTGAATGAAATATTTTTATGAGAACGAACCTAATAGATATGATTTCGTGATAAAATATCAAAAATAAATATTTGATTTCGTGAAAATGAGAGGTACAAGATGTTAAAAAGAAAATTATATGAGAATTTAAAGGAATGGAAAAATAAGGATAAAGGAAGTTATTTATGTGAAGAGTTTGGAAAAATGAATATAAAAGTTATATCATTGTAGATTTTGGAAATATATCAAAAAAAATTATTGATATTTTTGAAAATGAAAGGACAAATTTAGATTTGTTTTTTATGAAACTTTCAACTTTTTCTTTTAAAGTAAAAAAAGATATAAAATATTTAAAAATTTTTTCATTTTAAAAATAATTTTTTTCTCCTAATATGTCTAGTTATATTGAAAAAATATCATAAATATGGTAAAATTTTTAGATTGAGATACCTTTTTTATTTAATAGTGGAGGAAGAAAAATTTATGATAAAAATATACACTGCTCCTATTGCAGGAGTTACAGATTATACATATAGAGGAATTCTGAAAGAATTCAAACCAGATCTTTTATTTACAGAAATGGTAAGTATAAATGCTTTAGAAGTGGCATGTGAAAAAACACTTAAAGTTATTTTAAGACTCAGGGAAGGAGATTCTGTACAACTTTTTGGTAAAGATATTAAAAAAATGGTAGAGAGTGCAAAATTTGTAGAAAGTCTTGGAGTAAAACATATAGATATAAATTCAGGCTGTCCAATGAAAAAAATAGTCAATAATGGGTATGGGGCAGCTCTTATTGAGCAACCAGAGTTGGTTAAAGCTATGCTTTCTGAAGTAAGAAGTGCTTTAAATGATAAAACAGATCTTTCTATAAAAATAAGAGTAGGGTACAAGGAAAGTAAAAATCCAGTAGAAATAGCTAAAATAGCACAAGAAACTGGTTGCAAACATATAACTATACATGGAAGAACAAGAGAACAGATGTATACAGGAAAAGCTGATTGGAGCATTATAAAAGAAGTAAAAGAAAGTGTAGATATCCCAGTTATAGGAAATGGTGATATATTTACTGCTGAAGATGCCAAAGAGAGAGTGGACTATTCTGGAGTAGATGGGATTATGTTGGCTAGAGGAATATTTGGAAATCCGTGGTTGATAAGAGATATCAGAGAGTATTTTGAATATGGGAAAATACTTCATCCAGTAACAGATATAGAAAAAATTGATATGGCAATAAAGCATACTAAAAGAACAGAGGTAGAGCACCCAGAAAGACCTTTTATTTTTGAACTTAGGAAACATTTGTGTTGGTATTTAAAAGGAATAAGAAATACTGCTGAAATAAAAGATAAAATAAATCATACAGATAATTATAATGAAATAGTAGAACTTTTAAATAGAGTGAAAGATAATCTTCTTTCAGAACCAGAAATAGTAAGTATGTAAGGAGTTGAGAAAGTGGCTGGAGATACGCCTTTAATGAGTCAATATAAAGAAATAAAAGAGCAGAATAAGGATAATCTTCTATTTTTCAGACTAGGAGATTTTTATGAAATGTTTTTTGATGATGCAGTTATAGCTTCAAAAGAACTTGGATTGACATTGACAAGCAGAAATAGAGAAAAAGGTCAAGATGTACCTCTTGCAGGAGTTCCTTATCATTCGGTATCTTCATACATAGCTAAATTGGTTAATAAAGGCTATAAAGTAGCTATTTGTGAGCAAGTAGAGGACCCTAAAAGTGTAAAAGGAATAGTAAAAAGAGAAGTTGTAAGAGTTATAACACCTGGAACTGTCATTGATACAGATTATCTTGATGAAAAAAGTAATAACTATCTTATGGGGATAAAAATAGATGGAAATAAAGGAGCAATAGCTTATGTGGATATTACAACTGGTGAATTCAAAGCCAGTGAACTGGAAGGAGAAGATATAATCTTTAAACTTCTGGGAGAGATAAATAAAATTGCTCCTAAAGAAATATTGTTAGAAGAGAAAACTTATGATAAATATTATGAGGAACTGAAAAAACATAATACTTTATCAGATGTTAACATAAGCAAAATAACTGAAAAAAGAAAGTGCGAAGATTACCTTAAAGATTATTTTAAAGTGATATCATTGGAAAGTTTTGGATTAAAAGATAGAAAAATGGCTATTGTAGTATCAGCTACTATTTTAAACTATGTAGTTGAGCTGCAAAAAGGGAAGGAACTTCCTGTAAACAATATATTATATACTAGCAGTGAAAATATAATGGAGCTAAATATAACTACTCAAAGAAACCTGGATATAGTGGATAATTATAGAGAAAAAAATGGAGTAGGAACACTTTTGTGGGTAATGGATGAATGTATGACTTCTATGGGAAGCAGACTTCTGAAAAAATTTATAAAAAATCCTCTTCTTGACATAGAAAAAATAAATGAAAGACAAAAAGATATAGCTTTTTTTATTGAAAATGTGCTTCTGAGGGAAGAGATTAGAGAAAAATTAAAAAGTATATATGATATAGAAAGAATAATAGGAAAGCTTATACTTGAAACTGAAAATGGAAGAGATTTGATTTCGTTAAAAATTTCTATAAAAAATTCATTGGAAATATTAAAACTTTTGCAAGGAAATTCTATATTTTCTATTGAAGTAAAAACTTTGATTGATATTTATAATTTAATAGAAAAAACTATTGTAGATGAACCACCTTTTTCTGTAAGAGAAGGAGGAATCATCAGACAGGGATATAATGAGATGCTTGATGAGCTTCATGGATTATCAAAAGACGGAAAAGATTATATTCTTGAGATAGAAAACAGAGAAAGAGAAAGAACGGGAATAAAAGGTCTTAAAATAAAATATAATAAAGTGTTCGGTTATTTTATAGAGGTAACAAGAGCTAATGCACATCTGGTTCCAGCAGATTATATTAGGAAACAAACTTTGGCTAATGCTGAAAGATATATAGTTCCTGATTTGAAGGAATATGAAGAAAAGGTATTAAATGCAAAAGATAAAATAGAAAATTTGGAATATCAGCTATTTAAAGAAGTTGCTTATGAAATAAAAAGCCATAAAGAAATACTTCAAGATTTGGCATATAAGATAGCCTACCTTGATGTAGCAAGTGATCTGGCCCACATAGCAATAAAAAATTCATATGTCCAACCTGAAATACATGCAGGTAAAGATATAGAAATAATTGCTGGAAGACACCCAATAGTAGAAAAACTTATTCCAGCAGGAGAATATGTAAAAAATAATATAGTATTTGATGATAATAAAGAAATGATAATACTTACAGGGCCAAATATGTCAGGTAAATCTACTTATATGAAACAGGTGGCTTTAATTATAATTATGGCTCACATGGGGTCATATGTACCAGCTAACTATGCTAAAATAGGATTGGTAGATAAAATATTTACTAGAATAGGAGCAAGTGATGATCTTCTTACAGGGCAGTCTACATTTATGCTTGAAATGAGTGAAGTTGCCAACATAGTAAACAGTGCAACAAACAGGTCATTTATAATACTTGATGAAATAGGAAGAGGGACTTCAACTTTTGATGGTATTTCCATAGCGACAGCTATCACTGAATATATTCATGAAAGAATAGGAGCAAAAACAATATTTGCCACTCATTATCATGAACTTACTCAACTGGAAGATAAACTGGATAGAGCTGAAAATTATAGAATAGAAGTAAAAGAAAATGATAAAGAGATAGTTTTTTTGAGGGAAATAGTAAAAGGTGGTGCAGATAAGTCTTATGGAATAGAAGTAGCAAGACTTGCAGGATTACCTAAAGAGATATTGGATAGATCAAAATCTGTATTAAAAAATTTAGAAGATAGAAAGCAGATAATTGAGAAAAAATTAAAAGGGGAACAGCTTATACTTTTTGGAACTCCTCAAAAAGAAGAATCAACTGAAGAAGAAAAAAATAACTTAAAAGGAAAAGAACTAACAAAAGAACAGAAAATAGTTATGAGAGTGTTGGAAGAGTTAGATCCTAATGGAATGACACCACTGGAAGCATTATTAAAGCTTAATGAACTGAAAAAAATATTAAATAGGAGTTAAACTATGAATAAAAAGAAAATCTATATAATTATTTTTGTAGTTATAATAATATTAGGTTACCTGAACTATTTTAAAGATGAAAATAATCTGTCTGATATAAAAAAAGCTATAGAAACAACAAATGTTACTTATGATAGTGAAGACTATCATGTTGAAGCAGATAAACAAGTAGATTATGTAGATGATAATGAAACAAATTTTGAAAAGGCAAAAGCCTTAGTAAAGGATATGGTAATAAGTGGAGATAATGTATTTATAGATAAAGTGAGAAATTTAGCATTAAAAAATAATATACTTGGAGTGAGTCCAAATGGGTGGAAATTTAATACAGAAGCAGCTCGTTATGATAAACTAAAAGATGAAATAACCTCTGATGTTGGAGTATCTGCAGAGAATGCTGAGAAAAAAGTAAAGGTATCTGGAAAGAATTTTGTTACTGATAGCAAGATGAGTTATATAGAACTGAAAGATAATGTAGTTTTAGAAAATGAAAAAATAAAATTAAAAGGCGACATTGGTAGATATAGTGATGCCAGCAAAATAGTTACACTTTCAGGAAATATAACTATTGATGGAACAGATAGAGAAAATGCTGAAATATCTGGAAATTTTCTTAATTTAAAATATTCAGTAGATGATAAAATTCTTGAGGCATGGGAACCTTATGATGTAACTTATAGTGGAGCAAAACTTTCAGCAGGGAACTTATGGTATCAAGACACCACAGAAGCCCTTTTGGTTACTAAAAATGTGATAATAGAAACTAATGGATATAAGATATATGTTGATAAAATTCAAAGAGAAGCCAACAGTAATATAGTTAAGTTTTTTGGGAAAATAACTGGAAGTAATGGGATATATTCTTTTTCTGGAAAAGAAGCAGTTTATGATATAAATACTGGAGAACTAACTTTTTACGGAGATGTAAAAATTACATCAACGAAAGGTGAGGAATTGACAGCAGATAAAATAGTATATAATAATAATACTAAATTTATAACTGCATATGGAGAAAAGAAAGATGCAGTATACATTTCAAATAATGGAGAATTGAGAAGTAAGGAATTTAGATATAACAATGAAACTAAAGAGCTGTTTGCAGATAAAAAATATGATTTTAAAAGCCAAAAATATGACAGTATTGGAGATAAATTCTATTTCAATGATCTGACAAAAGATGGATATATAGTAAATGGAACTATGTATGATAAAATCAAAAAACAAACTGCCAAAGGTAAAAGAATGGATTTTAATACTGAAACAAAAATATATACAGTAAAGGAAAATTCAGTATTTGAAAACCAAGATTATAGATTAGAAAGTAATGATATAACATATAATGGAGTTACTGGAAAAGTAGAAACACCAGATAAATATAAAGTTATATCTTTAAAAAATGAAACATCTTTTACAGGAGTAGGAGCAGTATATGATGAAAATACAGGGGAATTGGTAAGTAATGGAGAAATAAATGCTTCTGGAAGAAATTTTATTGCCAGTGGAGAAAATCTTACATATAATAATAAAAATGGAATAGGAGAACTTCAAAGTAAAATTTCTTTTACAAATACTAAAAATGGAACAACAGTGACAGGAGATAAACTTCTATTTCAAAAAGATAATTATATGGAGCTTATAGGAAACCTTGTAATAAATAGTGAAAAAATAGTAGCAAAATCATCAAGAGGAAAGTATAATTTAGAGGAAGAAAAAGTATATATTCCTGAAAAAATAGATTTTGAAAGTAAGGATAAATTGACATCAGGAACTATGTCAAAGGGAGTATTTGATGTAAAAGCTTCTGTATTTACTGGAGATAATTTTAAAGGCAAAAATAAAGAAAATGATATAAAAAGCGATAAAATGAAATATTATACAAATGAAGATAAGGTAGAATTTGGAAAAAATACTGTTATAGTAACTCCAGAAAGCAGATTAAGAGGAAATAGGCTTGACTATAATCTTAAGACAGAAATAGTCATTTCTCCTGAGAAGTATACTATAGATTATGGAGATTTTACTATAGTTGGAAGTGAAGGGACTTTTGATAATAAGCAAGGACTATTAAAAAGTACAAATGCAGATATAACTTCCAAAGCTGGTGACAGATTCAAATCAGATAAAGCAGATGGAAATCTTAAAGAGATGAGAATAGATTTTATAGGAAATGCTAAGGGACATATGATTCATCAAGGAAAACGTACAGATTTTACAGGAGATTTTGCCAGAGTATATTTTAAAAATGATGGTGGATATAAAGCAATAAGAAGTGAAATTAAAAAGAATGCAGTATTTATTCAAGAGGAGAAAAAACTTCAGTCTGATTACATTGAAGCAGATATAGAAAGAAATCTTATTTTCTCAAGGGATAATACAAAACTTACAGTAACTGATGCTAAAAATGGAGATACAATTGTAACCTCTGATACTGCTGAAATAGATATAAACAGAGATATAGCTACTTTAGTTGGAAATGTTTACATTGAAAATAAAAATCCTGAACAGGGAATTACCATTATTACTGCTGAAAAAGGAATAATTAGGCAAAAAACTGGTATACTTGACCTTATGGGAAATGTAAAAATTGAAAATAAAGAATCTATAATAGAAGCAGATGAAGGAACTTACAATACAAATACAAAAAAAATAAAAGCAAAAGGGCATGTATTTATAAACCATAAAAATAATTAAGGAGGAGCTAATGAGAAGTTTAGTAGCTCAGAATCTTTGTAAAAGTTATAAAAAAAGAACAGTAGTGGACAATGTAAGCCTTGAGGTAAATAAAGGAGAGATAGTAGGACTTCTTGGTCCTAATGGAGCAGGAAAAACAACTACTTTCTATATGATAACTGGAATAATAAAGCCAGAAAGTGGTAAAGTTTATTGCGATAATAATGATGTAACAACTTATCCTATGTTTAAAAGAGCTAACCTTGGAATAGGATATTTGGCACAGGAGCCATCTGTTTTTAGAAATCTTACAGTGGAAGAAAATATTGCAGCAGTTCTTGAAATGAAAGGAATAGCTCCTAAAGAACAACAGGAGATAATAGAAAAACTTATGGAAGAGTTTAAACTTACTCATGTAAGAAAATCTTTAGGTTATTCATTATCTGGTGGGGAAAGAAGAAGAATAGAAATAGCCAGAACAATAGCAAACAATCCAAGTTTTATACTTTTGGACGAACCTTTTGCTGGAGTTGATCCAATAGCAGTTGAAGATATACAGCAGATAATAAGATATTTGAGAAATAGAGGATTGGGAATACTGATAACAGACCATAGTGTGAGAGAAACATTGCGTATTACGGAAAAAGCATATATAATGGCAAATGGAAAAGTTTTAATTAGTGGAACACCAGAGGAAATATCTAATGATGAAACAGCAAGAAAAATTTATTTAGGTGAAAAGTTTAAATTAGATTAAATTTTAAATAGTTGGAGGAGAACATGTTAACAGGAAATCAAATTAGAAAAGAGTTTATTGAGTTTTTTGAAGCAAAACATCATAAACACTTTGAAAGTGCATCTCTTATCCCTGATGATGCAACTTTATTATTAACAGTAGCAGGAATGGTTCCATTTAAACCATATTTTTTAGGACAGAAAGAAGCTCCATATCCAAGAGTGACTACTTATCAAAAATGTATTAGAACAAATGACCTTGAAAATGTTGGGAGAACAGCAAGACACCATACATTTTTTGAAATGCTTGGGAATTTCTCTTTTGGAGATTATTTTAAAAAAGAAGCTATACAATGGTCTTGGGAATTTGTTACTGAAGTATTAAAAATAGATAAAGACAAACTTTGGGTATCAGTTTTTACAACAGATGATGAAGCAGAGCAAATATGGATAGAAAAATGTAATTTTCCAAAAGAAAGATTGGTTAGACTTGGAGAAGATGAAAACTGGTGGGCAGCAGGACCAACTGGTTCATGTGGACCTTGTTCAGAAATTCATGTAGATTTAGGACCAGCTTACGGAGGAGATGAGAACTCTAAACTTGGTGACGAAGGAACTGATAATCGTTTTATTGAGATATGGAACCTTGTATTTACTGAATGGAATAGAATGGAAGATGGAAGTCTTGAACCTCTTCCTAAGAAAAATATAGATACTGGAGCAGGACTTGAAAGAATAGCTGCTATGGTACAAGGGAAGTCAAATAACTTTGAAACAGATCTTCTGTTCCCATTAATTGAAGAGGCTGCAAAACTTACTAACTCACAATATGGAAGAGATGAGGAAGAAAATTTTTCATTGAAAGTAATAACAGACCACTCAAGAGCAGTTACTTTCTTGATTAATGATGGAGTTATTCCATCAAATGAAGGAAGAGGATATGTTTTGAGAAGAATATTGAGAAGAGCAGTAAGACATGGAAGACTTTTAGGACATTCAGAATTATTCTTATATAAGATGGTAGATAAAGTAGTAAGTATGATGGAAAATGCTTATCCAGATCTTAGAAGTAATGTTGAGCATATTAAAAAAGTTGTAAAAATAGAAGAAGAGAAGTTTTCTCGTACTCTTGATCAAGGTATGCAGCTTGTAAATCAGGAAATTGAAAAATTAAAAGCAGCAAATATTACTAAACTTGATGGTGAAGTAACATTTAAACTTTATGATACTTATGGTTTCCCTTATGAATTAACAGAAGAAATCTGTCAAGAGAAAGGAATTGAAATATCAAAAGAAGAATTTGAAGCTAAAATGACTGAACAGAAAGAGAAAGCAAGAGCTGCAAGAGAAGTTGTAATGGAAAAAGGTCAGGATAGTTTTATTGAAGAATTTTATGACAGATATGGAGCTACAGAATTCAGTGGTTATACAACTCTTAAAGATACAGGGAAATTATTAAGCTCAAGAGATGGAAAAGACAACAAAAAGCTTATGATATTTGATGTAACTCCATTTTATGGAGAATCTGGAGGTCAAGCAGCAGACATTGGTATGATTACTGGAAATGGGTTTGAAGGTAAAGTTATAGATGTTCAAAAACAAAAAGGAATATTTATTCATACTGTAGAAGTACTAAAAGGAACTCCAATAGAAGGAGAAGAATATTTTCTGGAAATTGATGAAGCTAATAGAATGGCTACAGCAAAAAATCATACAGCTACTCACTTGCTTCATGAAGCTTTGAGAGAAGTTCTAGGTTCTCATGTTCAACAGGCTGGATCTTTTGTAAATGGAGAAAGATTAAGATTTGACTTTAACCACTATGAAGCTATGACTGATGAAGAACTTGAAAAAGTAGAAGAGTTGGTAAATGAAAAGATAGCTGAAGCTATAGATGTAAAAATTGCTAATATGAGTATGGACGAAGCTAAAAAAGCTGGAGCTACAGCACTATTTGGGGACAAATATGGAGATGTAGTAAGAGTAGTATCTGTAGAAGGTTTTTCTATAGAGCTTTGTGGAGGAACTCATATAGATAATATAGGTAAAATAGGTTTATTTAAGATAGAGAGTGAAGCAGGAATAGCTGCTGGAATCAGAAGAATTGAAGCTGTAACTGGAAAGGGTGCTTATAAAGTAGTCAAGGATACTGAAATGCTTCTGAAGAATGTAGAAAAAGTTGTAAAGTCTGATGAAGCTAATCTTCTGGACAGAGTTGAAAAAATGGTAGAAACTATTAAAGAAAATAGCAAGGAACTAGAAGAATTAAAAAGCAGATTTACTCAAATAGAAGCTCAGGCTTTGGCTGAAAATTCTGAAATCATCAATGGAGTAACAGTTATTATGAAAACTTTTAAAACTAGAACAGCTGATGATTTAAGAAAAATGATTGACTATGTAAAAGATAAAATGACTAACACTGTTGTTGTACTAGCATCTAGTACTGATAAAGCTATATTTGCTGCTGGAGTAACTAAAGAACTTACTTCAAAAGTAAAAGCTGGAAACTTGGTAAAAGAAGCTGCTGTAATCACTGGTGGAAATGGTGGAGGAAGACCTGACTTCGCTCAAGCTGGTGGAAAAGATGTAACTAAAATTCAGGAAGCTATGGATTCAGTAAAAGAAACTTTAAAAAATTCTTTATAAGAGGTAATGAATGTATAAAAAATATATTTCCTTAGATGTGGGAGATGTGAGGATAGGAGTGGCGAAATCAGATATAATGGGGATAGTAGCTACTCCCCTTGAAGTAATAGACAGAAAAAAAACAAAAGCAGTAAAAAGAATTAAAGAGCTTTGTACTCAAGAAAATACGAAAGCATTAGTAGTAGGTATTCCTAAAAGTTTAGATGGAACTGAAAAGCGACAGGCAGAAAAAGTCAGAGAATTTATAGCTAAACTGAATAAAGAGATTGAAGGTTTGGAAATAATAGAGGTTGATGAAAGACTGACTACTGTATCAGCAGATAGAATGCTAAATGAATCAAACAAAAAGGGTGCTTTGGAAAAACGGAAAGTAGTTGATAAAATAGCAGCTGCTATAATACTTCAAACTTTCTTAGATACAAAAAGATAAACTAATATTTTGGAGGAGAAATGGGATCAAAATTATTAATGAGATTGTCTCTTGTAATAGTTGTGGTAATAGGAGCTATATGGCTTAGCTTTTTTAAACCAACTAAACTTGGACTGGACTTAAAAGGCGGAGTGTATGTAGTATTGGAAGCTGTACCAGATGAAGGGGTAACTCTTGATGATGCAGCAATGAATAGACTTATTGAAGTATTGGATAGAAGAATAAATGGATTAGGAGTAGCAGAATCAGTTGTTCAAAAAGCTGGAAGCAATAGAGTAATAATAGAACTTCCAGGAATAAACAATACAGAAGATGCTATAAAGATGATAGGAAAAACAGCTTTATTGGAATTTAAACTTGAAAATCCAGATGGAACTTTAGGAGAAACTCTTCTAACTGGAGGAGCATTAAAGAAAGCAGATGTATCTTATGACAATTTAGGAAGACCTCAAATTCAATTTGAAATGAATCAAGAGGGAGCAGTAAAATTCGCAGAGATAACAAGAAATAATATAGGGAAAAAGCTTGCTATTACATTAGATGGAAAAGTACAGACAGCACCTATGATTAATTCAGAAATACCAAGTGGAAATGGAGTAATTACAGGAAATTATACTGTAGAGGAAGCAAAAGCAACAGCTACATTATTGAATGCAGGAGCTCTTCCTGTAAAAGCTGAAATAGTTGAAACAAGAACTGTTGGAGCTTCTCTTGGAGATGAATCTATAGCACAAAGTAAACAAGCAGCAATATTTGCAATGATACTTATAGGAGTGTTTATGATTGTATTCTATAAACTTCCTGGAATAGTGGCAAATATAGCCTTGATAATATTTGGACTTATAACTTTTGGGTGTCTTAATTTTATAGATGCAACATTGACTCTTCCAGGGATAGCAGGACTTATTCTGTCTGCTGGTATGGCAGTTGATGCAAATGTTATTATCTTTGAAAGAATAAAAGAAGAACTTAGACTTGGAAACACTATACGTAACGCAATAGATGCAGGATTCAGCAAGGGATTTGTAGCTATTTTTGACTCGAATCTTACAACATTGATAATAACTGTTATTCTTTTTACTTTTGGAACTGGGCCTGTAAAAGGATTTGCTGTAACACTGACAATAGGTACATTAGCATCTATGTTCACAGCTATCACAATCACAAAGATACTTTTACTTACTTTTATTACAGTATTTAATTTAAACAGACCAGAATTATTCGGAGTTAGGGGGAAAACAGCATGCAAATAGAAATTATAAAAAATAGTAAAAAGTTTGTAGGACTTTCATTAGTTATTGTTGTTCTTTCTCTTGGAGCATTTTTCGTAAAAGGGCTTAACTATGGTATTGACTTCTCTGGAGGAAATTTATTTCAGTTGAGATTTGAAAAGCCAATAACATTGAATGATATTAATAATAATCTAGATGAAGTTTCTAAAGATATAAATCAGGTAAATCCAAATAGTAGAAAAGTACAGATTTCTGAAGATAATACAGTTATCATAAGAACTCCTGAACTTACTGAAACAGAAAAAACAGAAGTTTTAAATAACTTAAAAAAAATTGGAACTTTTGATATAAATAAAGAAGAGAAAGTGGGAGCAAGCATAGGAGAAGAATTAAAAACTTCAGCAATATATGCTTTAGGAATAGGAGCTTTTCTTATAATTCTTTATATAACTTTCAGATTTGAATTTACATTTGCAATAGCAGCAGTAGCAGCATTATTTCATGATCTTATTATAGCTGTTGGAGTAATTTCACTTTTAGGTTATGAGGTAGATACTCCATTTATAGCAGCTATATTGACTATACTTGGATATTCTATCAATGATACAATAGTTGTATTTGATAGAATAAGAGAAAATTTGAAGCGTAAGAATAAGAATTCATTTGAAGATTGTTTGAATAAGAGTATAAATCAAGTAATGATAAGATCTATTAACACATCTGTAACTACATTATTTGCAATTATTGCTATACTTGTTTTTGGTGGAGATAGCTTAAAAACATTTATTGTTACTCTTTTAATTGGTATTCTTGCTGGAACTTACAGTTCAGTATTTATTGCAACACCTCTAGTTTATTTCCTTGATAAAAGTAAAAAAGGTCCAAATAAAGGGCTTCATAGTCTTGGAGAGGAAAAAAAGAAAGAATCAAGTAATGAAGAAAAAATATTAGTTTAATAATAAAATATAATATATAATATAGGAGGGCAACTAAAAATGAAAAAATTTAAAGTCGCCCTCTATAAATTTAAATCATAATAAAAAGGGAGCATAGGAAAAATGAGAGCTTGGTTAGAAATCGATATGGACAATTTGAAATACAATCTAAATAAAATTAAAGAATTGGTCCATGGCACGAATGTATTAGGAGTAATAAAAGCTAATAGTTATGGATTCGGAGCTATCGAAATCGCTAAAGAACTTTCAAAATTTGGAATAGAGATTTTTGGGGTAGCCTCTCTGGAAGAAGCAATGGAGCTTAGAGAGGGAGGAATAGAAGAAGAAATTCTTATACTAGGTTCACTTTTTAATGATGAAATAGAAATAGCTGCTGAAAAAAATTTTCAAATAACTGTAAGCAGCATGAGGCAGATAGAATTTTTAGAATCTAATAAAATAGATGCTGAAATACATATCAAAATAGATACAGGTAT
>Ga0192243_10199_pt1 | contig 24483 bp, 16 predicted proteins | sample Koala_Koa27_K3_FD_131233 | JGI IMG/M metagenome (GOLD analysis project Ga0192243, IMG submission 131233) | Enriched cells from koala feces incubated with labeled cellulose particles, San Francisco Zoo, California, United States - Koala_Koa2-7_K3 ... | reverse complement strand
ATGCCCGTACTAAAAACCAGAAAAACGTTCCAACAAGGACTGCGATCATCACTCTCAGCACAATAACCAATATATGTATCATCATCTCTACACAGTCTCCAGAACATCATTTTCTTTATCATAGAAATATGCCTGATCCAGTTATCCCGATTCCTATCCTCCAAGGGGTTATTCACCTAAAAACTTTCGCGATTTTGTGCGCGTGACCCCCGCACCGTTCCTTGGTAGAAGCCAAACAGAGATTTGACCCGCCCCTGATGGATCAAAAGATTATTAAAATCTCGAAATTGATTGACAACGTAAACCAAAGCGGTTATTGTATGCTTGAAATGATTGCTATGGCTACAGCACCAACTCAAATTCGCATCGATTCCGATATCAAAAAGCAGGCAACAGATACCTTATGGTTATTCCCAAATATACGTCCTTATTTTTTCTTCTGCATGTCTCAGACCGGAAATTCACAGAATCATTAAATATCCCTTTACGAATTTTCTAAAACCCTTTACAATAAAACAAGACAATTTCTACAGATAATCAGGAGGTTAGCATATGTCATCAGATTTTTCCAAAATTAAAGCTGTCGCGTTTGATCTTGATTCTACCATACTGAATGATGATAAAATCTTATCCGGCCGAACCCAAAGTACACTGACCCGCATACAGGAAAAAGGAATTGCCCTGATCCCGGTGAGCGGACGGGCATACGCCACCTTTCCCGCCTGTATCCGCGAGTTGGATGGCGTCCGCTATGCAGTGACATCTAACGGCGCCGCCATTTATGACATCCGCACGGAAACACGTATCCGCGAAGAGCTTTTACGCGCTGCCGATGTAAGATCCATCATGCGCAGTGTCGGGAATTTTTTTCTCGAAGGTCAGATTACATATGAAGCTTTTGTAAAAGGTGCGGCCTATGCCTCCGCCGATTATGTACAAAATCCGTCCCGCTTCGGCGTACCTCAGGATGCCGTTTCCTATGTCCGTCAGACCCGAAAGCCGGATCGCTACATCATCGATTTTATTTTTGAACATGCGAGTGATCTGGACAGTCTGGATCTGGTCTTAAAAGACGCCGGTCTGTACCGCATGATCGAGAACACAATACGGCGCAGCGTCCCGGATATACATATTACCTCCGCGGTTCCCTACCGGATCGAGATCTCTCATGCAAACGCCACAAAAGCATCCGGTCTGTCCCATGTACTTGACCTGCTGCAGATTTCACCGGAAGAATGCCTTGCACTCGGCGACGGAGACAACGATGCGCCGATGCTGTCCTTCGCCAGCACCGGGGTCGCCCTGCAAAATGCTACGGAGACATGCAAAAGCAGCGCACAGTACATCACAGAATTCGATTCTGCGAACGACGGCGCCGCTATGTTCCTTGAAAAATATCTTCTGTAGATAAAGGAACCTCCGCAAAAATAAATTTTTAAAAAGAGGGATGAAAAGGAAGAACTTCCTATGAAATAAAAAAGTGTCGCACCGCGACACTTCGCGCGCGAGCGGTTGCGCAGCAAAATCTTCCTATCCGCGAGCTGCGCATCCTCACGGAGTGTTTTTTGTTTCATAGGAAAGCCAATACTTTAACACTTTACAAAAACAAGGTCTTTCCTATGAAACAAAAAATCTCACAGCCGCCGGACAAGCCGGATGGCTGTGAGTAAAAAAGTAATACGAAACTCTATATTTCTGTACTTCTATTCATTTGTATCTGTAAGATCAGAATATCCTTCGAATGGCTACAACAGTTCTGTACGCATAATTATAAGAAATCTTTATGCCCGAAGAAGCACTGGCCGCATGAACGATCGCGCCGCCTCCGATATAAATAGCGACATGACCTTCATAGCAAACGATATCGCCCGGCTGCATCTCTGACGCGGATACCGCATATCCAACCGACCGAAGAGAGTAGGATGAATGCGGCAGCGACACACCGAAATGCGCATATACCGCTTTTACAAAGCCCGAGCAATCAGCTCCGTTTGTCAGACTCTCTCCGCCCCACACATAAGGATTTCCTACAAACTGGCAGGCATAATTCGCAACTGCCTGTCCGGAACCGCTGGCGGTCGAAGAACTGCTGCTCGATGAGGAACTACTGCTTGACGACGAACTGCTTCCCGACGACGAAGTGTTACTGCTCGATGAGGAAGTGTTACTACCCGACGAGGAAGTATTACTGCCCGATGAGGAACTGCTGCTCGTCAACGTATTGTTCTGATCTGAAGAACTGCTGTTCGATGAGGAACTGCTGCCCGAACTACTGCCAGTAGAAGAACTGCTCTTCGATGAGGAATCCACTGATGCCGTCGCAGTACTCTCCGCCTCCGCGGCTGCTGCAGCCGCCGCTGCCGCCTGCTGTGCCGCTACCTCCTGCGCAATCAACTCGTTCTGCTCCACGATCGTTGCCTTGTACTCCGCCGCCAGAGACTGCGCCTCTGCCAGCGTCGTATCAAAATCGTCCATCTCCGCGCTTTTCTCTGCGATCATGGTATCCAGAGAACTCTTCTGACTCTCCAGCTCTGACTGCTGATCCTGTAATGCGGCTTCCTCCTCGGAAACCTCCTCGATCAGTTCTTCCACCTCTGCCACAGTCTCTTCATACTCCTGCAGCAGCGAACGATCAAAACTGTAGACGGAAGCAAACATCTGTACACGGTTCAGGGCATCCGCAAAACTGGTTGCCCCGAGCAATGCACTGAAAAAAGAAACTTCTGAACCGTTTATGTACATATAGCTGATACGTTCCTTCATGGAAGCGTATTGTTCCGCTTCCTTTTCCTCCGCTTCAGCCAGATCAGCCGTCGCCTGTTCAAGCTCCGACTGCTTCGCAACAATCTCATCCTCCAGAATAGAAATATTCGCTATGGTTGTGACAAGCTCCGTATCCAAAGCGTCTATCTCATCCTGCAAGGTGCTCTGCTGACTCTCAATATCCGAAATCTGATCGTTGACCGAATCCAGATTATCTTCTGCCTCTGCCTTTTCCGATTGTGCATTACTCAAAGTAGATGCAAATGCCTGTGCGCTTCCCGTCGCCATCAGACATACGGACAAAACTAATGCTGTTACCCTCTTCGTTAAATATCTGTGCTTCTTCATTATTACTCCTTTGCAGATTTTACACGAATCTTTTGTCTGTCCTTTTCACGAGCCAAAACTACATTGCATAATTTCTATTATAAACACATTTCGGATTTTCGCAAGCGAATCAGCCAAATATTTCAAAATATTTCAGCATATTTCTATCTTTTTTCAAAATCATTCAGGTACTTTTACGTATAAACTCTGTATCTCTTATCCTGAATTTCTTTTAGTTCTGCCATTTTCCTGCGTATACATCATCTGTCGTTTTACCGTAGGCAATCACCTGATCTGCTTCTCCGCTCTTAATGGAATAAGCGAAGTAATAAATATTGCCGCGGCGTACCGTCAGGGTATCATTACCGTCCGCGTTCCAGTCGCCGACCAGTACTTCGTCTGTCGACTTACCATAGGCAGTCACCTGATCCGCTTCGCCGCTCTTGATTGTGTTGCTGAAATAATAAGTGTTTCCTCGGCGCACACACAGCGTATCCTTTACGGCTGCCTTGCCGGAAGCATTGCCGGACCATTTGCCGACCAGAACCAAATCAGCTGCCTTGCCATAAGCAACCACTTTATCCGCTTCGCCGCTCTTGATCGTGTTGCTGAAATAATAGGTGTTTCCTCGACGCACACACAATGTATCCCTGCCATCACCGTCCCAATCACCGACCAGCACTTCATCCGTCGCTTTACCATAGGCTACAACATAATCCGCTTCACCCGACTTCAGACTGTTGCTGAAGTAATAAGTGTTTCCGCGGCGCACACACAGTGTATCGACACCGTCACCGTCCCAATCGCCGACCAGCACTTCATCCGCAGCCTTGCCGTAAGCGATCACTTTATCAGCTTCGCCACTCTTGATGGAATATGAGAAGTAATAAATATTGCCGCGGCGCACAACCAGCGTATCCCCAACCGCACTTCCATCGTCTGCATCATCACTGCCACTGTCGCTTTCCGTATCGTTGCTTCCGCTGTTTCCGCTGTCACTATCCGTGTCGTCACTTCCGCTGTTTCCGCTGTCGCTGGCCGTGTCGTCGCTTCCGCTGTTTCCGCTGTTTTCACTGTCGCTGTCCGTGTCATCACTTTTATTTTCGTCATCAGCAGAAGACGACTGATCACTCATACACGCAACGATCCACTCGATGAAACACTCATCACTGTCCGCACCTGCACGTTCCGCCGTGGTATGTCCCTGCGCCCAGAGCATAGCGAAGTCCACATCCTCCACACTGCTGTCGCCATCCGCTATATCCTCTGTCAACGCAAGATACAGGTTCATCTCTACAGTCAGAGAAGTATCACTCTGCGTGATTCCGGTATTAATCCGCCAGTAGGAAGCCGGTGAAGAAGTACCGTAACCGTCATAATCCTGACAGAGATAGTACATCGGATTATACATATTCTGACGATACTGCGAACTGTATCCCAGAACTGCATCGGATGTATAATTTTCATAATCATCCTGATAATCGGATGCATAAGCCTGAACATCCGATTCAGAGACCGAGCTGTCCGCCGCCGCGTATTCCTTATAATTTTCACTCATAAGCTCCGCCATCAGTGAATCAAAATGCGCCGCCTGGTTGGAACCGCTTCCGAACACATAATTTTCCGCCTGCGTTGTATTCAGGTCATCAAAAGCGCCGACATCTTTGGATGCCGATTTACTTCCGTAAAGGACAAAATCTTCCACACTGCGAATGCTGTACCAGTCCGTCTCCGCGTCATAGGTGATCCATGCCTCGTCCGTACCGTAATTTTCATCCAGCGTCAGTAAATACTCCGTCAGAGCGTCTGATGAATCAGTATCTGTTTCCGCTGCCGCTGTAAATACGGTTTCTGATTCCGTCAGTGTCTGACTCACAGTCAGAGATATAATGCCTCCAAAATCCGTTCCGCCGGGGCCGCCTGAGCTTCCGTCCGGTCCTCCTGTGCTGCTGCCGGAACCGGAAGAACTGTATGAGAAATTTCCGTCCTCATCGGTATAAGAATCAATAAAGTCATTCAATGAGTATTCAATCTGATACAAAAGATATTCATAATAGCTCCCGGATACATAGATACCATCATCCTCATCCGTAAGAGAAAGCACATTTCCGTCCTCATCTTCCAGTGTCAGACTGTTAATATACTCTGCAAATGCTTCCGACATGTCATCGGAGAGCAGGCTGGTCCACGTGCTGTCAGCCCGTGTACCAGAACTGGAATATTGCCCCATCATCCACTCATAGGCCTCATCCGCATAGTCCAGACTGGTGATCGGACACCAGCACATGGCTCCGCATGTGGCATCACTGATGGTGCTTTCATAGGTATTGGTTTCTTCGTTATATGTAATGCCCGCTGCTCCGATGGAATACAAATAAGGGTAATATAATTCACTGTCGCCAGAAGCGCCCAGCACCGCACTCTGCGCACCGCCTCCGCTGTGACCAAAACTGAAAATACAATCGGTATCTCCCGGCAAAACAGACATGTTGCTGCGGTAATACCGGATTGCCGCCTTCAGATCCGTCACTCCCCAGGGAGCACCGCCGTTTACGGTATCACGTCCCCGGCAGCCCGCATACAGATAAATAATTCCTTCATCTGTATATGTAGTCACACCTGAAGAAAATCCGGTGGGCGCAGCCTGTGCCGAATAGCCCGCTGTGTTTACAGGAATTACGATGGGTGCGGTCGATGCCGTGTAATCTCCCACCGCGGTATCCGTAAAGCTGACAAACGTATAGGTGCCATCCCCGTTTGATGTCATATTCATATAAGCTGCCGGCACATAGATCCCGAAGGATTCATAAGTTGTATCATACGGATCCGAACAATATACAACCCCCGTCTGATAGTATACATCTGAACCGGAATTATACTGCCATACGGAAGAGTCAAAGGTTAAGGTATCATCTGAAGAAATATTCCCGCTGTTGTTAACTGTACTGTCCGTACCGTTGCTGTTATCCGCGTCATTCGAACTGTTATTATCATCCGAATTATCGAAACCGCTGTTGTTGTCCGTATCGTCCGTATCACTGTCTTCGCTGTCCTCATCCGTTTCACTTGAAACAGTCAGCGTATAAGCGCTTCCCTCCGTTACATCCTCCGACGAATAGAACACATAATCCACTGTATAGGCTGCATCCAGATCCCATGCCGCCGTCACGGAAATCAGCTCATTATTCTCTGAATCACAGATTGTAATCACATCCCCGTTGGAAACAAAACCTGACTGGGAGCTGTCACCTCCCGGCATATTTGTGTCATTTCCATCTCCCGGCATATTCGAGTCACTGTCACCGCCGGGCATACCCATTTCATTGTCTGTTCCCGGTTCGTCCGTATCATTTTCCCCGCCGGAGAAATCCATACCGCCATTCTCTCCTGATCCGTCAAAACTGCCTGCATCCGAAGCTGCGCTTTCGCCGTCCCCCGGCATACCCGAATTACCGGCCTCACTTCCTGCCGCCACCGCCGTGCTCTCGCCGGCGGACGTCCATGTCACATAAGCCTGTGAACTGGACGGCACGACCGACATTTCCTGCATGCCGATGCCGAGTACAGTGCCGCCGGTCAGCGTAAATGTACCGTCACAATCCAGGGCATTATTCGTCTCTTCCGTGTTGTCAAGCGCACCGAGTGCAATCACGGTACCTCCGCAGATATTGAGATCCCCATTGGAATCCAGGCAGTCGCCCGCTGTTGAAGCCGCATAGATACTGCCGCCGTAAATATTTATCTCATAATCATAATCCGTAAGATCGCTGTTTGCTGCATTGATGCAGTCGTCACTTCCTGAAATCGTAAAGGTACCGCTGTAAATATTTACCGTCGCACCTTCCAACCCTTCACCGCAGGTCAGGATATCAATCACCAACGCGTCGTCCTCTTCATCCTCTTCACCGAGATTCAGAACATAGTCCGCATGAATGGCGTCCTCAGCCGCTGAAATACAAAGCGTTCCGCCAACGATATTCAGTCCGTCCTCAGAGTCTGAGTTGATACCGTCGTTGACGCTGGTGATATTTAAAGTAATATCTCCCCCGATTGAAAGTGAACCGCTTGTTTTGATACCGTTTTTCCCGTTAGCATCGATATTGACCGTTCCGCCGCCGGTGAGTGTAACATTGCTGCCGGATTTAAATTTCATCACCGCATTTTCCGCCGCGGCATTGTCCGTATAAGTTTCATCATTGTTATATTCATTGTCCGTCAACGTATTTTCCGTGCCGTCCACCGCACAGATGGTGCAGGAAGCCATACTGTCCTTACGCACAGTGATCACAGCGGTAAAAGCGGATGCAAGATCCAGGCTGTCCAGATACAGAACTGCGTCGCCGGTCGCCTCTTTTTTCACGGCAATACTTCCATTGCCGCTTCCCTGAAATACATACGAACCGCCCTTTTTCTTAATAGAAACCAAAAGCTGTCCGTCGCTGTCAGCCGGCACGGAATATACCGTATTTCCATCCGTGTCTGTCGAAGTGTCCGCCTCCGTTTCCGTATCTGCGGAATCATAAATAACTACCTCATAGTTGGCATCATCTCCCTCCACAACCGTAACAGAATCACCATCAAAGATAAATGTCGTCATCTCTGACAGATCCGCCGCGGTTTCCTCCGCAAACGCAGTCACGCTGAGGGACGAGAAAATCATGGCAAAACTGATAAACAACGCCAGAATTTTCTGTCCGAAAAAAACATGCTTTTTTTCATCATCGTTTTCCTTTCTTTTTTTGTAATAACACCAGAAACAATCTCAGTTTTCAGAATTCTATCAGAATAAAATTGAAATCAGATTGAAAATTTCAAAAAAAATACGGACTGCACTGCCTGAAAGGCAAAACAGTCCGTACAGATTATAGAAAAACAGTAACTGTAAAGGTATTGAACAGTGACGAAAAACAGGTTAAGCCGCACTCTCCAGCAGCTTTTCCACGCTGGCCAGCTTCACGCAGACAATAAATACGCTGCAGGCCTGATCCAGTTCTTCCAGCGGCGGAAGCGTGGGCGCGATACGGATCACGGAATCCTGCGGATCTTTTTTATAAGGAAACGGTGCGCCGGCCCCGGTCATCACCACACCTGCTTCCTTCGCTTTGGCGACAATATTTTTCGCGCAGCCTTCATTGGCAAAATAGGTGATAAAATATCCGCCCCGCGGATTGGTCCAGGAACCGACGCCCAGACCGGCCAGTTCCTCGTCAAACCGTTTGGTCAGCAGTTCAAATTTGGGTCGGATCAGTTCGGCATGCTTTGCCATATGGCGCTCAATTCCCTCCTGATCTTTCAGGAATTTCACATGGCGGAGCTGATTGATCTTATCAAACCCAATGGTCTGAACGGTCAGCTGCGCCAGAATATCCGCTTTGTTTCGCGGACTGGTCGCCAGCCCGGAGATACCGGAGCCGGAAAAGGTCACCTTGGATGTCGAACAGAACTCATACACCATATCCGGATTGCCCGCTTTCTCACACTCCGAGATGATATCGAGCAGCTGATCCTTCTGATCCTCATATAAATGATGCACACAGTAAGCGTTGTCCCAGTAAATACGAAAATCTTCTGCCGCCGGTTTCAGGTTTGCGAAACGGCGCACGGTCTCATCCGAATAGGAAGTTCCCATCGGATTGGAATATTTCGGCACACACCAGATGCCCTTGACTGCGGGATCTGTGCTGACCAGTTTCTCCACCATATCCATATCCGGGCCGTCCTCGTGTAAAGGCACATTAATCATCTCAATCCCGAAAAACTCGGTGATCGTGAAATGACGGTCATATCCCGGAACCGGGCAGAGAAACTTCACCTTGTCCAGCTTGCACCAGGGCGTATGGTCAAGCACGCCGTGAATCATCGAGCGGTTGATCGTGTCGTACATGATATTCAGGCTGGCGTTTCCATAGACGATCACATTCTCCGGCTTCGTATCCATCATCCCTGCAATCAGCTCCTTCGCCTCATCGATACCGTCCAGGACACCGTAGTTTCTCAGATCCGTGCCAAGCCGGCTTTCCAGAACAGTGTCGCTGTGCAGCACATCCATCATCGGCTGGGAAAGATCCAGCTGTGCTTTGGACGGCTTCCCTCTGGACATGTCCAGCTTCAGGCCGAGCGCACAGATATCCCGGTACTGCTGCTCCAACGCCTCTTTTTCCTGTAATAATTCCTTTTTCGTCATCTGATCATATGCTTTCATGTATATCCCTCCTGTAAACATTCCCGACAGCCGCATGCTGTCTGTATATGCTGCCGGCATCCCGGTGCATGTCCGGGCGCCGGAGTAAATCATTTCCTGATTAGCCGTTGCTGTCTTTCCCGATCTTCCTGAAATATTCCCGGATATTTTTCTCATATCCGTTTTCCGTCGGTTCATAGAACTTCATATCCTTATAAGCATCGGGCAGATACTGTTGCTCCACATAGTGATTCGGGAAATCGTGGGCGTATTGATATCCAATGCCGCGCCCAAGCTTCTGTGCCCCCTTATAATGACTGTCACACAGATACGGAGGCACCGGTGCAGTCCTCGTGTTTCGTACCACCTCCAGCGCTTTGTCAACCGCGAGATAGGCCGCGTTGCTCTTTGGCGCACTCGCCACATAGGTCGCCGCCTGGGACAGGACAATCCTGGCCTCCGGCATCCCCAGCCGTTCCACTGCCTGCGCCGCGCTGACAGCCACGGTCAACGCCATCGGATCCGCATTTCCCACATCCTCCGACGCACAGATCATAATGCGCCGCGCGATAAAAGCCACATCCTCCCCGGCATGCAGCATCCGGGCCAGATAATAGACCGCCGCGTCGGGATCGGAGCCGCGCATACTCTTGATAAACGCGGAAATCGTGTCATAATGGCTGTCCCCGCCCTTATCATATCTGACCTTGCGTTTCTGAATGCACTCTTCCGCCACGGAAAGGGTGATATGAATCATACCGTCCGCAGCGCGCTCTGTGGTAAGGATTCCCAGTTCAATCGCATTCAATGCACTTCTGGCGTCTCCGTTTGCCACATCCGTCAGGAAATCCAGCGCCTCCCCGTCAATCACCGCCCGATAAGATCCCATACCTTTTTTCCGGTCGGAAACCGCACGCCGGAGAAGCGTTTTTATATCCTCTTTTTCCAGCGGTTTCAGTTCAAAAATGATGGAACGCGAGAGAAGCGCGCCGTTGACCTCAAAATAGGGATTTTCCGTTGTGGCGCCGATCAACGTAACCGTACCGTCCTCGACAAACGGAAGAAGATAATCCTGCTGCCCTTTATTGAATCGATGGATCTCATCGATGAACAGAATCGTCTTTTTCTGATACATACCCTGAAGCTGCTTTGCCTGCGCCACCACCGCTTCCATATCTTTTTTCCCGGCAGCTGTCGCATTGATCTGCATAAACTCCGCACTGGTAGTCTGCGCGATCACTTTCGCAAGCGTCGTCTTCCCTGTACCGGGCGGTCCGTAAAAAATGACGGACTGCAGCTTGTCTGCCATAATCGCGCGGTACAAAAGCTTGTCCTTTCCGATGATATGACGCTGTCCTACCACTTCATCCAGAGATGTCGGGCGGAGTCTGGACGCCAACGGCGCTTCCCTGTCCTTATTCTGTTCTCTCGCATAGTCAAATAAGTCCATGCATCCGTCCTCCGGTTTTATCCGTCAGTGAAGAAATTTTACAACATCGAAAATTCATTTCATGTCTGTTCCGGCTGTATTTACTCCTGATTTTCATATAATTTTGAATAAAGAATGTTCTTCATCCTTCAAATTCAGGGTTCAAGCGACACCCGGCTTAAACAAAATATACAATAACGCAAACCAAACGGAAATACAAGTTTTTTCTTATAATTATGTCAAAAAAGTAACAATATCTCACGGAAAGATCAATTCATCCACCGTCACAAACTCATAATCCTCCTGCGACAGGACGTCAATCGTCTGCAGCGCCGCCTGCACGCTGGATGCGGACGCGTCATGCAGCAGAATGATATCATACTCCTCTGTATCCGCCAGAATTCTCCTGACCACGGTGGAGGCATCCTGTGTCGCCCAGTCCAAAGGATCAATATCCCAGAATACGGGAATCATACAGAAATCATCATCCAGACAGGAAAGCCAGTTCCCATAAGGAGGGCGCACAAAGGATGGGTGCCTCCCGGTAATCTCATAAATCAGATCACAGGTTTTCTGTATCTGCGCACAGGCATCCTCCTCCGTCAGACTGCTCAGATTCACATGCTCATAGGAATGAATACCTATCTCGTGTCCGTCCCGACTCATTTCCTCCACAAGATCCGGGCTGAGTTCCACCGCCGTTCCCAGCAGGAAAAAGGTTGCCTGTACATCCCGCTCACGCAAACCTTCCAGAAGAATCGGTGTATACTCCGGATTCGGACCGTCATCAAAGGTCAGGGCAATCTTCTTCTTTTCCGTGACAGTCTTTGTCTGTGAAAATGTTTCTGCAGCATCCTTCATCCGGAAATTTCCGTAAAAAATGATTCCGCAAAGCAGGGCGCCAAGCAGCAGATCCGCAAGCAGGAGGATTCGCTCTCTTCTATACATAAAACACATCCTCTTTTCGTCTTATTTTCAACTTATGAATACGGACAGGAAAAAGAACATCCCGCATATCTCTGTCGGATACGTTTCATTTGTCCGCTTCCTGACTTATGCTCATACGTGATTAAGTCACGCGAATAAAGAATAACCAATTTGGCCGACTTACTATATTTTAAAACATTAAAATGTTAAAATAACGTTACTTACTGATCTCGGATATGCTGCGGGGCTTTGGCAGTATCTTATTTATTCATACGGAGGATTACATATGATGAACATAGCATACAATCTGTCAGACATTGCTCTCTATTATAATGGCGATTCCGGCTACACGCAGCATCTGAGGGATACCGGGTGCAGCCGTTTTTACATCGGCTCCTATTTCTGTGGGAAATACTTTATGCGTTCCATACATTTTTTCATGCAGTATCTGTCCGGTTTTTTTACGGAAAATCAGCTTCACGTCACACTGGTAATCCCATCCGTTCCGGAAACTTCGAATGAGGCGCTGAAGCAAAGCATTTCCGGTTTTTTCGCCTGCTGCGGGGAATATGCGGATGAACTGGTTGTCAATGATTATGGCATGCTGCAGTTTGCACAGCAGCTGAAGGATTTCTATCCCGTCCGCATCACAGCCGGACGCATGTTTTCTAAAAATTTTCGCGATCCCCGCTATCCGAATTACGGAAAAGAGTCTTCGCTTGTCTTTTTCCCTGAGATGCTTCGCGGAGCCGTATCTGCTATAGAGGTGGATCTCACCTCCTCAAAACTGGATTTTTCGGAAATAGACGACGCCATAGAGATTCACGCGCACTATCCTTATGTCTATGTGACAGGCGGACAGAACTGTCAGTTCGCCGCGGCCATGCACCCGGCAGGACAGCAGTTTATCGGCAGACCGGGCTGCGGTCTGTCCTGCATGAACGGATATATGGAGACCACGGCGGAGGATGCCGTCTTTTTCCACATCGGGAAGGGCTTATACACCAGAAATGACGCGCCTGTTGTGTATTCGAAGACGCCGGACCGCTTCATCTACTGGCCCGCCGATGAATTTTTAAAAAACGAATAAACGATAACATTTTCAGGTCAGGCGGAATAAATACATGATTCCGCATTCATTCCAATCATAACAGGAGGCATCATATGAAAATACTGACGCCGTTTAATGACATCAAATATCTCGAACCGCTCCTTGACGCAGGAGCTGATGAGTTTTACATAGGTTTTTTCAGCGACGAGTGGAAACAGCGCTTCGGTCGTTACAGCGATATAAACCGGCTTACCCTGTTTAAAGAGACAGCGAACCGTTACACGCTGGCGGATATGGCAGAGATTACCCGTCAGGTACATGCTGCAGGCAAGCCGCTGTACATCACTTTGAATGCGCCCGGCTACCACAGGGAAGAGCTCGAGCTTCTCGCGGAATATATCCGGACGCTCGGCAGCTTCGGTGTTGACGGTATTATTACCGGCATACCGGAGATGACAGATCTCATTCATCGAAACGGCATGAAGGCCATTGCCAGCACCATGTGCGGGATTCAGAATGCGGATCTGGCAGGATGGTATCGCGACATGGGTATCGACCGGATTATTTTCCCGCGGGAGCTTGCCACACACGAAATGTACTCCATCATTCAGGCTGTACCAGAGCCGGAATACGAAGCCTTTCTGATGCGAAACGGCTGCCGGTATCAGGATGTGAACTGCCTCGGACTTCACGGAGGTAAACACGGTGCGCTCTGCTATAGTCTGCGTTTCGGAGACACAGTCTGCTACGGCCGGCCGGGAAGCGGAGATTTCGCCGCCTGGTTAGAACAGGCACATGATACATTTTGCCACGCATTCCATGAGTTCACCTGCGGACAATGCGCGATCTACCGGCTGAACCGCATCGGTGTCGGGACATTCAAAATCGTAGGGCGCTTAGACGACCCCGACGAGATTCTGCAGGATGTTGCTCTCACCAAAAAAAATATTGAGATTGCCGCGCAATGCGACAGCGAGGAAGCATATTTAAGTGCCATGACTCTCCCCGGCGATTTTGAACAATACTGCCGCCATGGATTATCCTGCTACTACCCTGAAGTACGCTGGCGGTAAATAACAACGACATTCTTTCATTTTTTTATTCCATATATCATGCAAACTGTCCGACAGGACAGAATTTCGAGCAGAAAGGAGATTTCTATGGCAGATGAGACAAAACTTACAGAAGAAACTGTAAAGACCGAAGGTCAGCCCCCGGTACCGCCGGAAAAGCCCGAACACGGTGGCGGCGGTTATGGCGGCGGCAATTACGGTGGCAAGCCTGAAGGCGGCCCGAAAGGTCCCGGTGCAGGCAGCTACGGCGGCGGCAATTACGGTGGCAAGCCTGAAGGCGGCCCCAAAGGTCCCGGTGCAGGCGGCTACGGCGGCGGCAATTACGGCGGCAAGCCTGAAGGCGGCCCCAAAGGTCCCGGTGCAGGCGGCTACGGCGGCGGCAATTACGGCGGCAGGCCTGAAGGCGGCCCCAAAGGTCCCGGTGCAGGCGGCTACGGTGGTCCGCAAGGCGGTCCTCCGATGGGACGGCCTCCGATGGGCGGCCCGCAGGGTGGTCCTCCGATGGGACGGCCTCCGATGGGCGGCCCGCAGGGTGGTCCTCCGATGGGACAGCCTCCGATGGGCGGCCCGCAGGGTGATCCTCCGATGGGTATGCCCCCAATGGGACAGCCTCCGATGAATATGCCCCCAATGGGTCCGGCTCCCATGACATGGGTGCCCATCGTGATTTACGTTCCGGTTATGGCCGGCCAGCAGCCTCCGATGGGTCCCCCTCCGATGAATATGCCCCCGATGGGCGGTCCGCAGGGCGGTCCTCCGATGGGTATGCCTCCGATGGGCGGTCCGCAGGGCGGTCCTCCGATGGGTATGCCTCCGATGGGTCCTCCTCCGATGGGCGGCCCCGGCGCAGGCGGCTATGGCGGCGGTAACTACGGCGGCAAACGCGAAGGCGGCCCGAAAGGCCCCGGCGCAGGCGGCTACGGCGGCCCGCAGGGCGGTCCTCCGATGGGACGGCCTCCGAAGGATCAGCCCCCTAAAGGCAAACCTCCGGTACCTCCGAAAGAGGGAAAAGAAGGGTGTGACAAATAAACCATGTTAAAAGGGAAAATCATTTTACTGGGCATATGTGCATGCACCCCGGCTTATCAGGCCGCAGACATCGTTATTGCTCTGCGTAATGAGGAAGCTGACGTTAAAGTGATCATGACAGAACACGCGGCAAATTTTGTGTCGCCTCTGCTTTTGCAGTCTCTGTCCAAAAACCCTGTTCAGATTGATCAGTTCGCTCCTCCGGCTGTGTGGGATAAATCCTACCAGTCCTGGACCATGAGCGGCGATCTGCTCCTGCTCGCTCCTGCCTCTGCCGACATGATCGGCAAGGCAGCGAACGGGATTGCGGATGACCTGCTCTCCACAAACGTCCTCTCCTTTGAAGGGCCGAAACTGATCGCGATGAACATGAGTCCCATGCTTTACAGAAACGCGGCTGTACAGCGCAACGTCCGGCAGCTGGCAAACGACGGATACTACTTTATTGACAACGGCAACCCGAACAATCCGTCCGGCATACCCGGAGTAGACCGTATTGTCGACGCTGTGATCCGATGTATCTGACAGCCCGTTTCCAGACGGAATCTGAAAATGAAAGAATGGTAACTATTCAGGTCAGTACTTCGCACTTGCTGCGAAGTACGTCTGATAGCGTAAATTACGCAGGGAAAAGTCCCATCGCGAAGCGATTTTTAATGCACTTTTGTCATATAGGAAACAGTGTTTCCTATATGACGAAAAACCGCCACATTCACGGATAAATACCCATGAATGCGACGGTTCTTTTATCATACTATCTACGCACCCTTCACTCCCGCTTTCAGATGATCTCCCTCGACGTCAATAAGAATGATATCATCCGCGCGTACCTGATCAGCCAGGATTAATTTCGCAGAGAGCGTCTCCACATGCTTCTGCAGGAAACGTTTCAGCGGCCGTGCACCGTAGACCGGATCATATCCGTGATCCACCACAAACTGCTCGGCAGCCGGCGTCAGCTCCACGGAAATCTCCCGATCCTTCAGGCGTTCGTTCAGTTGATCCATCATCAGATGGATGATATTGCCGATGTTATCCTTCGTCAGCGGCTTAAACAGAATAATCTCATCCAGGCGGTTTAAAAACTCCGGCCGGAAGTTACCGCGCAGTTCATCCATAACCCGCTCCTCAGCCTCCGGACTGATCGCTCCGTTTTCATCAATGCCTTCCAGCAGATACGCAGACCCCAGATTAGACGTCATGATAATGATCGTATTCTTAAAGTCCACGGTACGTCCCCGGGAATCGGTGATACGTCCGTCATCCAGGACCTGAAGCAGCACATTAAATACATCCGGGTGTGCTTTCTCCACCTCATCAAACAATACAACCGAATACGGTTTCCTGCGGACTGCCTCGGTCAGTTGTCCGCCCTCATCATAACCCACATATCCGGGAGGCGCTCCGATCAGTCTGGATACAGAATATTTCTCCATGTACTCACTCATATCCAGCCGGACAATATTCGCTTCCGAATCAAACAGGCTTGCCGCCAGTGCTTTCGCCAGTTCAGTTTTGCCCACACCCGTAGGACCGAGGAACATAAAAGACCCGATCGGTTTGCCGGGATCCTTGATACCGGCTCTGGAACGAATGATCGCCTCCGTCACCTTCGTCACTCCCTCATCCTGACCGACCACACGTTTATGCAGTTCTTCATCCAGATGCAGCGTCTTGTTCCTCTCGCTCTCGGTCAGTTTTGTCACCGGAATTCCTGTCCAGCGGGAAATAATCTTCGCAATCTCATCCTCGCTGACATTCTCATGCACCAGAGACATGTCCTTATTCTTAACAGCTTCTTCTTCCCTGGCAAGCTGTTTCTCCAGTTCCGGTTTTCTGCCGTATTTCAGTTCCGCAGCCTTGTTCAGATCGTAATTCTGCTCAGCCAGCTGAATTTCCTTATTCAGAGACTCCAGCTCCTCGCGCAGCTTTTGTACGCGTTCCACCGCTTTTTTCTCATTATCCCACTGTGCTTTCCGGCTCTGGAACTCATTCCGCAGATCCGCAAGTTCTTTCTGCAGAACCTCCAGGCGATCCCTGCTCAGGCTGTCGTCCTCCTTCTTCAGTGCCGTCTCCTCAATCTCCATCTGCATCACGCGGCGGTTCAGCTCATCCAGCTCCGTCGGCATGGAATCGAGCTCCGTCTTGATCAGGGCACAGGCCTCATCCACCAGATCAATCGCCTTGTCCGGCAGAAAACGGTCGGAAATATAGCGGTTGGAAAGAGTCGCCGCGGAAACCAGCGCGCTGTCCGTGATCTTCACACCATGAAATACCTCGTAGCGCTCTTTCAGACCGCGGAGGATGGAAATGGTCTCTTCCACCGTCGGTTCATCCACCATCACCGGTTGGAATCGACGCTCCAACGCAGCGTCTTTCTCAATATATTCCCGGTATTCATCCAGCGTTGTCGCACCGATGCAGTGCAGCTCACCCCGGGCCAGCATCGGCTTTAACATATTGCCGGCATCCATCGCACCATCCGTCTTCCCTGCGCCGACGATTGTATGCAGCTCATCAATAAACAGAATAATCTGTCCGTCGCTTGCTTTCACCTCGTCGAGAACTGCCTTCAGACGTTCCTCAAATTCACCGCGGTATTTGGCACCGGCCAGCAGAGCGCTCATATCCAGGGCGAACAGTTTCTTCTCCTTCAGTCCCTCCGGCACATCGCCGCGGACAATCCGCTGAGCCAATCCCTCGACCGCCGCCGTCTTGCCGACACCCGGTTCACCGATAAGCACTGGATTATTCTTTGTCTTCCTCGAAAGGATGCGGATCACATTCCTGATCTCGCTGTCCCGGCCGATGACGGGATCCAGCTTCTGATCACGGGCGCGCTCCACCATATCATAACCATATTTCTCAAGCGTATCATAGGTTGCCTCCGGATTGTCCGAGGTCACACGCTGATTGCCCCGCACCGTGGAAAGAGCCTGCAAAAAACGCTCTCTCGTGATACCATACTCTTTAAAAATCTCTTTCATCGCCGGATTCGGATAACGCAGCAGACTCAGGAACAAATGCTCCACGGAGACATATTCGTCACCCATCTGCTTCGCCTCATCCTCAGCAGAAATCAGCACTTTATTCAGCATCTGACCAATATGCACCTGGCCGCCGGAGACCTTCACCCGCTTTGCAAGATGCCGCTCGGCATTATCCGTAAAATGCTCCCGGTTGATATCCATCTTCTCGATCAGCTTCAGAATCAAACCATCCTGCTGGCGGAGCAGCGCGACAAGCAGATGCTCCTGTTCAATCTCCTGATTTCCATATTCGTAAGCCAGCTTTTCACAGTCCTGGATCGCTTCCATAGACTTCTGTGTAAATTTCTGAATATTCATAACGCTCCTCCTTTCAAACGATACATTTCTTTCACAATACAAACCTCCCTGTGAAACAAGAAGGGAACATGTCCGCCGCAAGGCATAATGTTATACATATTGTGTAATAATTCCTTTGTCTTCTCTGTTATAACACAAAAATTAGCACTCGTCAATAACGAGTGCTAACAATTTTTATTTTTCCAACAATTCCTTCAGAATCTGGTTCACCATGCCGGGATTTGCTTTCCCCTTCATGGCCTTCATCGTCTGTCCGACCAGAAAGCCCATGGCCTTCTTTTTGCCGTTTTTATAATCCTCGACCGATTTCGGATTATCTGCAAGGATCTGCTCGATCGTACTGCGCAGCTCGCCCTCATCGTTGACCGCCTTCAGACCGTGTTCCTCCACGTATTTCTCCGGATCAATATCGTTCCTGAAAATCTCCTCAAAAACCTCCTTTGCCACGGTGCCGTTAATCGTACCGGCATCCGTCAGGTCAATAAGTGAAGCCAGATGCTTCGGCGCAAAGGAGATATCCTCCGCATCCTGTCCGTTCTCCTTCAGCAAACGCATGGTCTCACCCATCAGCCAGTTGGAAACCTTTTTGGGTTTACCGCAAACGGCACTGGTTGCTTCAAACAGATCCGCCATACGCTTGCTCTCCGTAATGATCTTCGCGTCGTACTCCGGGATATCGTATTCTTTTTTATACCGCTCCAGTTTTTCCGGACGCAGCTCCGGCTGAGCCGCCCGGATGGTTTCAATCCACGCGTCGGAAATCTCCACCGGCACCAGATCCGGATCCGGGAAATAACGGTAATCCTGCGCATCCTCCTTGGAACGCATTGCATGAGAAGATTCCTTATTATCATCCCAACGGCGTGTCTCCTGCACAACCTTCCGTCCCATCTCCAGAAGTTCGATCTGACGCTCCCGCTCACCCTCGATTGCGCGGGCAATCGCTTTGAAGGAGTTCAGGTTTTTCATCTCGGTACGGGTACCGAATTTCTGCGCCCCCACTTCCCGAACGGAAAGGTTGACATCGGCACGCATGGAACCTTCGTTTAATTTACAGTCAGACGCGCCCAGATACTGAATGGTCTGACGCAATGTCTCCAGATAAGCGATCACCTCATCGGCTGAACGCATATCCGGCTCGGATACAATCTCGATCAGCGGTACACCGGAACGGTTGAAGTCGACAATGGAAACATCCTCCCACTCATCGTGAACCAGTTTGCCGGCATCCTCCTCCATGTGAATCTCATGAATGCGGACATCTTTCTTCCCGCCCGCGGTCTCAATCTCCACATGTCCGTCCCTGCAGATAGGCAGGTAAAGCTGTGATATCTGATAGTTCTGCGGGTTATCCGGATAAAAATAATTCTTCCGGTCAAATTTACAATGCTGTGTGATCTTGCAATTCGTCGCCAGACCGACCGCAATGGCATATTCAACTACCTGTTTGTTCAGAACCGGAAGCGAACCGGGCATGCCCGTGCAGACCGGACAGGTATGGGTGTTCGGCTTGCCTCCGAAGGCGGTGGAACAGGAGCAGAAGATCTTCGTCTTTGTCGCAAGCTCCACATGGACTTCCAGTCCGATGACGGTTTCGTAATTCTTACTCATATCTTGCTCCTTTCATCTCCTGAATCTGCACCGCGGCAGGTGCGTGCTGATACGTTCTTGTCTGCTCGTAACTGTAAGCCGCGCGGATGATATTTTTCTCCTTGAAGCAGTCGCCGATCAGCTGCAGGCCGATGGGTAATCCGTTGCTGTCCGTACCGCAGGGAAGTGAAATTCCCGGCAGTCCTGCCAGATTAACAGAGATAGTGTAAATATCACCCAGATACATGCGGATCGGGTCGCTTAAGGATTCTCCCAGCTTCGGCGCGGTAGTCGGCGCCGCAGGACCGAGAATGACGTCATATTTTTCAAATGCCTCGTCGAACGCTTTTTTGATCAGCGCCTTCACACGAAGAGCTTTCAGATAATACGCATCGTAATAGCCGGAGCTGAGCACAAAGGAACCGAGCATGATACGCCGTTTTACCTCTGCGCCAAAGCCCTCGGACCGGGACTTTTTATACATATTGTGAAGACCGTCATATTCCGCGGTGCGATAGCCGTATTTCACGCCGTCAAACCGGGACAGGTTGGAGCTGGCCTCCGCGCAGGCGATCACATAGTAAGCCGGGATCGCGTATTCCACCAGACCGAGGTCAAATTCCTCCACAACAGCTCCCTTCGCCTCCAGCGCTTTTGCCGCCGCCAGAACAGCCCCTCTCACTTCCTCATCCAGACCTTCCCCGAAATAATCCCTCGGTATACCGATGCGCATACCCTGCACATCATCTACCAGTGCATCGGTAAATTTCAGATCATCCCGCTGCACCGAAGTGGAATCCTTGCTGTCATAAGAGGAAATTGCCTCCAGGATCGTCGCACAGTCGGTCACATCCTTCGCGATCGGACCGATCTGATCCAGAGAGGAACCGTAGGCGATCAGACCGTAACGGGATACGGTTCCGTAGGTCGGCTTAATACCCGTCACGCCGCAGAAGGAGCTGGGCTGGCGGATGGAACCGCCGGTGTCGGAGCCAAGCGCGTAAGGAACTTCCTCCGCAGCGACCGCCGCGCAGGAACCGCCGGAGGAGCCGCCGGGCACATGCTCCGCATTCCACGGGTTTTTCGTCTCGCCGAACGCGGATGTCTCCGTAGTGCTGCCCATGGCAAATTCATCCATATTCGTCTTTCCGATGATTACAGCTCCGGCTTTTTCCAGATTTTCAACCGCTGTCGCCGTGTAGGTCGGAATGAAATTATACAGGATCTTTGAAGAACAGGTCGTCAGGATCCCCTTCGTACACATGTTATCCTTGACCGCTACAGGGACGCCTGCCAGCGGTCCGGTAAACTCGCCGCTGTCAATTTTCTTTTGTACCTCTTCTGCCCGTTTCAAAACATCCGCATCATCAAGGACAGTCACAAAACCGTTGATTTTTTCTTCTCTTGCCCTCACTGCTGCCAGAGCCGCCTTTGCTGCCTCCGTCACAGTGACTTCTTTTGCTTTTATTTTCCTGCCGAGTTCCACAGCCGTCAGGCTCATCAGGTTCACATCCGAACAGCCGGAGCAGCAGGCGCCCGAACCCGCATGTATTTCTTTTGCCGTACTCATATCTGCACCTCCTACTCTCCAATCGTTTTCGGCACTTTAAAACCGCCGTCCTTCAACACCGGTGCGTTGGCCAATGTCGCCTCACTGCCGTCCCCGTTCATCACCACATCCTCGCGGAATACATTGTGAACCGGGAAAACATGGGACATCGGTTCAATGCCGTCAGTATCCAGTTCATTCAGCTGATCAATATAATCCAGCATATCCGCCATATCCTTTTTCGCGGTTTCAGCCTCCTCCGACGAAAGCTCCAGCTTTGCCAGAATGCCTACGTACTCCATCGTCTCATCGGAGATAACGTTGCGTAGCTTTCCGTCTTCGCCCATAACCTTTGTGACATGAGTTGTCATTTCCGTGTCTTCTGTCTGAGCATCCTCTGCTGCAGCAGCACTGATTGCCTTTCCGTAAACGGCCAGATCCACGATACCCGTGTTATTCCATCCGGCACGTTTTAAAACGCCCTCCAGAAGCATGCCGCATTTTTCCATCACCTCACCGGCATGAACGTTTGCTGTGTCTGTTTTCGCCCACACACGGCCGGCGCCAACCTCTCCCATGAGAAAGCGGATAATCTCCGCCAACGCTTCCGAAGTATAACCGCGATGCCAGTATTCCTTTCCGATTCGGAAGCTTACCTCGGCACTTCCGATCCGCTCGTCCAGGGAGCACACCTCGATCACTCCGATCGGCTGCTCCGTATCATTTAACTCGATAGCCCAGCGATAGACTGTGCTGTCCTCGTATTCCTTTTCCCACTGTTCCAGAAACGACGCTGTGCTCTCCACGCTCTCCTGCGGTTCCCAGGTGAGAAATTTCGTCACTTCAGGGTCACATGACCAATTGAAAAACATATGCTCGGCGTCCTCCGGGGTAAACCGGCGCAGTGTCAGACGCTCGGTCGCCATCATTTGGGTTCCCAGATGTTTCATTTATGTCTCCTTTCTATTACTGTTAATCGAATCTTTTTCGCTCCGCAGTGCTAAACTCAAAATGCTCCGCATTTTTCGTTTTCCGGGCTTCGCCCTATCGGATTTGTGGGAAATGCATCTGCTTACATGCAAGCATGACGCATCTGCCTTTCCCGCAAATCCGGCACTGCTCATTGCCAACGCTAAGGCTCCAGCCGACTCAAATCCCGCGGGAACAGTGTCGCCTCGCGCACATTTTCCTCCCCGATCAGATGCATGGTCAATCGCTCCAGTCCAATGCCAAGACCGCCATGCGGCGGCATACCATATTTGAAAGCCGCAAGGTAATGCTCCATCCCTTCCGTCTCCATGCCGCGGGCCGCGGCCTTTGCGGTCAGTTCATGATAATCATGGATTCTCTGCCCGCCGGTCGTAATCTCCAGCCCGCGGAACAGCAGGTCAAAGCTCAGCGTATAAACCGGATCCTCCGGGTCATCCATCGCGTAAAACGGCCGTTTTTTCGACGGATAATGTGTGACAAACACAAAATCCGCATCATACTCTTCCTTAAAAAGCTGTCCGATCAGATGTTCTTCCTCCGGCTCAAGGTCAAACGGATTCCGAAACTTCCGGTTATATTTCTCCGCCGCCATCTGTTTCGCCTCAGAAAACCGCACCTGCGGAATGTTGTCCACGCGCGGCGTTGTGATTCCCAAAATCTCCAGATCCGCGGCGTATTCCCGGTTCAGCAGATCCATTGTATACTGCAGGAAACCGGTCTCCATCGCCATGATCTCCTCAAAGCTGTCTATATATCCCATCTCAAAGTCAAGAGACGTGTATTCATTCAGGTGACGCTTCGTATTGTGCTTTTCAGCACGAAATACCGGAGCTGTCTCAAATACCCTGTCAAACACCCCCACCATCATCTGTTTATAAAACTGCGGGCTCTGCTGCAGAATGGCCGGCCGGTGAAAATACTCCAGCTTAAACATATTCGCGCCGCCCTCAGCGCTCTTCGCGCCGATCTTCGGCGTGTGGATCTCCGTAAAGCCCTGTCCATACAGAAAATCCCGGAATCCTCTGGTAATGCCCTCCTGAATACGAAACTTCGCCCGTTCCCGGACATTGTGCAGGGATACTGCCCGATTATTTAATTTCGCATCCAGAGAGGTGTTCATCTTCCATTTGGAAATCTGCAGCGGCATCGATTCCGACGGTTCGGAAAGAATCCGCACGGTTCGGACGCGAATCTCAAATCCCTGCGGTGCCCGCTCTTCCTGATTCACGCGTCCCGTAAACTCTACCGTGGCCGCCTCCCGGATATCCTTCAGATCAAATTCACTGACCCCTTCCTCATAGACGCACTGCAGCAAACCCTCGCGCTTTCTCAGAACAATGAACGCCACATCGCCCATATCGCGGATCGCATGTACCGCGCCGTTTACACGAATGTCGCAGCCGTTCAGATCCTGCGCCAGGATCTCGCTGATTTCCAGCGTCTCCTTCTTCGCAACTCCTGTGATTACTTTCATGACTTATGCTCCTATCTCATTCCCATATAATGAAAAAACGCCCCGAAATGTCTCTGAGACATTTCGGGGCGAAATAACAAACCTGTTCCGCGGTACCACCCGTATTGAGAGCCGATTACGCTCTCCGCTTGTCCTGTATATCCGAAAGCACCCTCAGACATATCTGTCTGCAGGCCATCTTTCGTCCATACAAGCGCGCGTAACGGGCGCCACCCGTACAAACCTACTGGAGACGGCAGCATCGGAATCATCATCCGTATCCATGTCCTCTGGGTAACCGTTCCTCATTCGGTCTGTCTGCTCCGGAGTGTTCCCTGTGTTTCCTCCTCCGAACGGCGCTTTCAGTCGGTGACGCCATATCCCTGTCGGTATCTGAAAACCAGAGTCTCCATCTGTGCATTTCTCTTCTTACTCATGATTTTGTATCATAACACATTGGCGGAACATTGGCAAGCGGGAAATATTTCTGAAAAGCTTCTTATGAGGAAGCCTGAACACTCTCCTCGTCTTTCTTTCTCCGCTTTTTCCCGAGAAGGAACCACCAGAGCAGAAGAACAATAACTGCCGCAATCACCGCAATGACTCCGATGAGCAGCGGCGTATTAGATATAAACTGGCTCCGACGGTTCTGATTTCCGGTATAACGGACGGAGAACAGCTGAGAGAAGAGACACATAATATCGTGATCAGTGCGGAGGATAATGTCCGCCTGGACTACGTGACAATTATTAATGATGGTGAATCCGCAGAATA
>Ga0192243_10198_pt1 | contig 24506 bp, 23 predicted proteins | sample Koala_Koa27_K3_FD_131233 | JGI IMG/M metagenome (GOLD analysis project Ga0192243, IMG submission 131233) | Enriched cells from koala feces incubated with labeled cellulose particles, San Francisco Zoo, California, United States - Koala_Koa2-7_K3 ... | reverse complement strand
GAAAGCGAACCAGAATTTCCTGGAATTGCAGGCACAGTTAGAGGGAACGGAGAACCGGATCGCTGTGGAACGAAAAAGATTCAATGAAACGGCTCAACAGTATAACACGTACATCCGTAGTTTCCCGAATAACATTTTCGCAGGCATGTTCGGCTTTACTCCTAAAGCTTACTTTACCGCTGAATCTGGTGCGGAAAGAGCTCCGGTTGTTGAATTTTAAATATATTCTGAATGAATAAAATAAAGAAGATATCACTTACAGAAAAAGGGTACAGAATCGTGTTTTCTGTAAGTGTATTTCTTGCTATATTATTACCTCTTCAACTCTGGGGAGGTACTTATACCCTTGAAACCATACCTAATACACGGCTCTCGGACCGTTATAATTATGTAAGTAATCCGGATGGGATCATAACCCCGGGGGATGTACAGCAGATTAACCGCCTGCTTCGTAGCTTAGAGGATAGTTTAGGCATTGAAGTCGCTGTAGTAGCCGTAGAAAGTATCGGAGACAATGAAGCCCGTGATTTTGCAACTGATCTCTTTAAAAAATGGGGAATTGGTAAAAAGGCAGATGACAATGGGCTACTGATCCAGTTAGTGACAGAACCTGTTCAACGTTCGGTGGTGTTTGAAACCGGATATGGAATTGAGGGTGTTCTGCCGGATGCGATCTGTTACCGCATTCAACAACGGTATATGATCCCTGATATGCGGGAAGGAAACTTTAGCAGTGGAATGGTAAAGGGGGTAGCTGCTGTCAGGGAATACCTGTTAGCCAGTGATTATGAAAGAGGGGCTATCGTGGGGAATGGCTATTCCTCCGGAGAAGAGATCTCTACCTGGGCCTTGTTAGCATTTATCCTAATCGCTCCCCTTGGGATTATGATCATTGCACTGATCGCGAACTATATGAAACATAGACCGAAGAAATGTCCCCGGTGTGGGAAAAAGACATTTCGCTATATCCGGCGCCAGACAGTTCAGGCTGCGACCTATGCACGTGCCGGTATGGCTGAGGATCTGTATAGATGTTCCAACTGTGAATATACCGAGAAAAAGAATCATCCGATTGACCGTCTGAGAAGAGGGGGTGGCGGTGGTCCTATCATTTTCGGTGGTCTCGGAGGGATGGGAAGCGGAAGAGGCGGCAGCTTTGGAGGAGGTGGCTCCTGGGGCGGCGGACGTTCCGGTGGAGGTGGCTCTATCAGCCGGTTCTGAACTTCGCCTTACTCCTTCTTTTATATCTGGATATTTTAAGGAACGCAGACGGGCGCAGACAGGATTTTACTGATCCTGTACAGTACGCCCCTGAAGAATTTTGGAGAAGGGTGGAACATCATGGGTTAACCAGATATTACCTCCGATAATGGAGCCCTCTCCTACTGTGATCCGCCCTAACACAGAAGTATTGGAATAGATCGTTACATGATCTTCAATCACCGGGTGGCGTGGAATATCAATCGGCAGTCCTTCTTCATCATAGGAGAAATTTTTTGCTCCTAATGTGACTCCCTGATATAACCGGACATGATTACCGATAATGGCTGTTTTACCTATTACGATCCCTGTTCCGTGATCCATACTAAAATATTCTCCGATCTGAGCTCCCGGATGAATATCGATCCCGGTCTCTGAATGGGCTATTTCCGTGATAATACGTGGCAGGACGGGAACCTCCAGTTTATATAGTTCGTGTGCCACACGCTGATATAACATCGCTTTCGGAGACGGGTAACAAAAGATGACCTCACTCAGGCTTTTTGCTGCCGGATCTCCGTCCATCATGGCTTTCACATCTGTTGATAACAAGTGTTTAATATGAGGGATTTGATTGATAAAGGCCAGGGCAATCTCCGCGGCTTTTCCTTTCGAATCACAACAGTTCTCTATCTCAAAACAAAGTCCATTAGAGATTTGCTCCTGAAGCAGATCATATATTTTTTCCAGGTAGACCCCGGTATAATACTGAATGGAATCACTTTGTGCCTCTTGCTCCGTACCAAAAAAGCCCGGAAAGATTACTTTCCGGAGAAGGCGCATCACTTCCTGCAAAGCAAGTACAGAAGGGGATGGTTTCTGATGTAGTGGAATATACTGATAATCCGGCGAATCAAAAGCCGACAACAATTCCACATTCTTTTGTATTTGTTCTAATATTTCGCTTCTTTTCATCTTTCTCTTCCTTCCGGATCCCAAAGCGGATCGTATGTGACAAATGTGGTCCAGTTTTCATTTTGCCCCAGACCCAGAATATAGATCTCATCATTTAATAAAAACATATGAAACTCATTCTGTGAACCGGAAACACCGGCTAAAACACCCCGTTGGTACCATTTGTTTCCTTTAATATCATATTCCCACAGGCGTCCTTGCCTGTTTATACCAAAGAAACTATCTCTGGAGACAACCCCTGTTGTGATATCTCCTATATTAGACGGAATACTATTATTTTCCACTCTCGTCCAAGCGGACATATAATTACCTGCAGAGCTCCACCAAAGATTGGGTTCATTGTCTCCTAAACCGACATATACTTTCCCATCGTGTTTGAACACAACACCCTGGCTAAGATTTCCTCCAAAATTTGCAGACTCCGGTTTAATTCCACCGAATCTGTAGCTATATATTTTATTTGAATAGGTAGGTCTGGATTTATTATCGATTTTCCCCCCTATAAAATAAATGGTATCATCTTCCGCAAAGCTGGCTGCATCAAATAACGGGTCTGTTAATATCTCTCCGTCATCAGACCAGTATTTACGATTATAGTCATATACGTACATAGATTTCAGGACCGTATTGTCCTGCCCCAGTCCGCCCAGCGCAAAAAAGTAGGAACCATTTTCTAACGCAGCAACGGTAGTCCCTCTGATAGGGATAGGGAATGAACCATACCGGCTCCAACTGTTTGTCTGTGCATTATACCCATAAAATGCATCTAATGTCTCACCTCCGGCAAAACCTCCTAACATAAATGCAAAATCCGTTCCGGAAGTAAAGCCTGTTACATAGGAGGCTTTTACCGGATACGAAGCTTTCGTGCTAAATACAGGAGGAGGAGTAAAAGAGATAGTATCCCCATACACACTTCCTGCTTCATTTATTGCATAAGCTGTTACATAGTAGGTGGTCCCACCAGCCAGTGGCCCGATTGTTTCCTTAAAAACATCCCCGACATGTATAAATCCCTGCGAATATTCCAGATTTTCACATGCTTCATTTTCCAGGCTAAGAGAAGACAGATCTGTTGAATAGAGGATTCCCATAGCAACCACAGAACTGTTACCGGAAGCAGCTAATTCCATACCGAGTGTTGCATATCCATCTTTCAGATTCTCTATCTCATACGTCGTAACTGTTGGGACATGGCTTCTTGGATAAAAGGAGATCACTTCACTGTAAGTGATTCCAAAACTATTTTCAGCATATGCCCGGACATAATACCGGGTATGGTCTTCCAGTTTTTCTGTTATTTCCCCGACAAATTCACCGGCTCCTCCATCTGTCACATCCACCGGTACTGTTGCATGATCGAGTTTATTCAGTTCCTCAGTTGCTTCCCGGGCCCAGCAGAATCCCCACTCAATGATAGGGCTATCTCCTGCATCCAGGACCTCTGCAGTGAAAGTAATGGAATGAAAATCCGTTTTTACCGAATAAAACTCTGCCAGTATGGGTTTTCCATCCGTCGTTGTAAATGTTTTCAGCGTGCCTTCAAAAATTCCAAATGTATTCTCTACAAAAGCTTTTACATAATATTTAGTAGAAGGCTTTAATCCTTTGACTTGCTGAGAGAAAGGATCCCCTGTTCCATCAAAGGTAACTTCTTCAAGTTCGGTCATCTCTTCATTTTCAGCATATCTCACGCCTCTTCTCTTAATTTCTCCTTCCCCCGGATCCATAATCTTTCCCCCTAAAATGGCGGTAGTTGCTTTTACTTCTTCAGGTTCTGAAGTAGAGACAACCCCAAGTCCATTTTCCGTAGAGACCTGGTCCACATCACTGACTCCTGTTCCTTTTAGATTGGTGGCATAGGCACGAATCTCGTATTTCGTATTTTCTTTCAGATTTTCAATTACCAGCGAAAAAGTAGTTTCCTTATTTCCGGATCCTACCTCTTCTGTTTTTTCTGTTTCACTACCTTGTTCTTTATAGATAAACCCATAGCTGGTCACCGGAGCACCATTTTTTGCAGTGATCTCTGCAGTCACTTTAAATGAGGTTGCTGTTTTATCGGTTATGGTATCGATCTTTACTTCCGGAACCTTCGCATTCAGGATATCATCCGGACCTTCCGGATCATCCAGGCATCCATGTAAAAAAGGAAAAGCAATCAGCAATAATAATACTTTGTATAGATGTTTCATAGGTAATCAATTAAAAAAATACACCTGCCCCTACATTTAAATCCACATATTTAAACTCCAGGGTACTACAACCGGCACTCAGATAAAAAGTTTTACCGATTTTGACTGTGAAATCCAGATCAGCAATAACCCCATTATAAGAGTCTTCCAAATTCTTTGCCCAGACACTTTCCTTTGGTTCTCCCATCTGATCTCTCAACGTAAAAGAATAGAGTAGATCCCGGTTGAAATAGCCGGCACCTATAGATGTATACAGCCATGGAGTACATTTTACCATCAATCCCCCCGATGCCGCATAGTAATTTATCTTTTTGTGATCATAGGAATAGGTTTGATTTTCCGGCAATTCTACGATCCTATGTGTGGAGCTATTATAGGTGTAAGGATAACTTTTGGAAGAAAGGTTGGATTTAAACCGGACATAGAATCCCAGCCGGTTGAAAACACCTCCTATCGTAATTCCTAAAGGTGCTTCCAGAGAATAAAGATATCCGGCAAAAAATTCAGCCTCTACCGGCTTTTTCTCCGGATTCTGTACAGAAATTCCTCTTTGAGCTTGCCTCAGCTGGCGACTCCAATAGGAAGTCAAATCTTTGTTTCTGGGAGTTCCGATCCCTTCCGAATAGTAGAGCACCAATTTTGCCATCGCTGCTGTGTCCCGCTCATTTGCCCGTACTGTCATGCAATTCAGGCATTTGTTCATCAGGCTGCGCATAGAAACACGCATCGTTTCATTTTCCTGCCAGATTTTCGTTAGCTGATCAATACTATACATATCACATTGTGATAATCCCTCTCCATACCAAAGACGGGCATCTGTATAGTCTTGTCTCCGCATAGCATCATCCCCTTTCCTATTATACTCTGTCTGCTGCTGGGAAAAAACCAAAATAGGTAATGTCACACACAGAAGAGTCAGAAACATTCTTCTCATATCATTCAATTAATAAAAGGCAACCCCTTCACTTACTAAAGAACCATCTTCACCATACACATCAAATAAACTATCTTCCCTTTCAAAAGCACGTCCATTCTCCGCTTTATCCACACTCAGATATTTGCACGGAATAGATTCATTTGCTTTCTCGTCGATTGCTCCATATTTCCCAGTAGATATTTTTCTCACAATAATATATTGCCCTAAATGTATTTTTTCTTCATATAGAGCCCTCTTCTCCATGATCCGCTGAAGATCTATTTTTTCCTGCGTATCAATCTGTAAACGGATCACCTCTTCTGTGATTCTTAATTCTTTTGCTTTCGCAAAATCTTCCTGAGCCGCCTGTAAATTTCCATTTTTCAGATTTTCCTTTCCTGAGTAGATCCATTCATCATAGGATATTCCTGGTTGATCAGTTTCCGGTAAATCCGGTACCTGGACCGGATTGCCTTCCGGAAGGATCTTCACAGGTGCCGGATCTTCCCTGACAACCGGAGAAGCATGTGTTTCCGGAATGACCGGATCCGGATCCGGCTGTAAAACTAATTCCACATGCTCATGCTTAGAATCGATTTCATTCTCTCCGATCATATTTATCTTTTCTTCTGTTTCTTTCTCATTTCCGGACAGCAAATCTGTTGCTGGCAAATTTAGTTCCTGTTTGTCTGTATCCAAAACAGCCTCATTTCTCTGCACCAAAAAAGTAACAGCAGAGGCAGCCAGAACAAACAAAGTTCCCAAAGCAGCCACCCATGTAAATCTCCTTTTCTTTTTTTTCCCTTCTTTCATAGGAGATGGGTGAATGATTGTCTGCTCATCATCCGTTTCATGCCCGGAGTCAGGTATATGAGTATGAGGTTGCAAAACCGTTGTTTCTCCGGAGGACGAAAGGAAACCCTCCACATAGCTATTGACAGCCTTTTTTTTCTCTTCCGGTGGCTGGTCCAAAGCAGCTAACATCTCCCTGACAGATTGAAAACGATCTGCCGGAATGATCTGCATTGATTTCCGGATCACCTCCTCCGTTTTTGCAGAGATACGGGGGTTTAATTCCGAAGGTTTCTGTAAGTCCCGGGTGGCCCTTAAAATCGATTCGGTTGGGATTTTACCTGTCAACAAATTATACATCGTTGCTCCCAGTGAATAGATATCCGGACAGGGTGAAAAGAGTTGCGTCCCTTCATCATCATATTGCTCGATAGAAGCAAATCCTTTGGAAAGAGTAAGCATCGTGGTACTCGTTTCCTGTGCCTCTATATCATATCTTTTACTAACACCAAAATCTATTAACCGGGCCGTATCATTCCGGTCTATCAGGATGTTACTGGGCTTGATATCTAAATGCAGGATGTTGTTTTCATGAACAAACTGCAACGCATTCCCTATCTGGTGAATATATTTAAGGACTTTCGCTTCCGGCAGTACACCTTCCTGTTCAAGCATATACTTCAAAGAGCAGCCGGCAATATATTCCATCGCAATATAAGCCGTATTATTCTCTTCAAATACGTCTAAGACTCTTACAATATGGTCATGATTTACTTCGGAAAGGATTTTTGCTTCTTTGATCAGCTTCTCTTTAAACTTATAGAAAAGGACTTTTCCTGTTTCAGAATGAACTATTACCGCATGATTTTTTTTGTCCCGGTCACAGTAATCTTTGAAAAAATACTCTTTAATACAAACGGGGACTTCTGTTTGGATAGTTCCTAACTGGCCTTTCGCCTCTGTGTACCAGATACCTTTATAAGTTATTCCGAATCCGCCTTGCCCAACCACATGGGTAAGTTTATATTTTCGGTTAAAAAGAAGATGACCTTCTGGCAGATTCATAATTAGAAGCGTATTATTTTAATACGCCAAAAATACGTTTTTTATGCCAAAGAATAAAAGAATGAAAGAATATTTTGCTTAAAACCAACCATGTCTGTGACATTTTGTATAGGAATTATATAAAATGAAAAATTATCCCGTGTCCGGTCCAGACATAAACTCATTAATTGGTCTTTAATTACTTCAGAAGAAAGAGACATACTGAAGATACTGCACAGATCCCGTTCCGAAACATTTTCCAACACTCCATCCGTGCACATAAAAAAATAATCACCGGGCATAACGTCTGGAATGACCACCACGTCCGCTTCCGCCACCTCTCCGGTTCCCTGAATAGCCCGGGTGATCACATTCCGTTGCGGATGGGTCAACGCCTCTTCCGGAGTGATCTTTCCTAATTTCACCAGACTATTGACCAAAGAATGATCTTCCGTCCGGTATAATATTTTCCCATTCCGTATGTGGTAAATACGACTATCACCGACATGTGCTAACGTGGCTCCTTTTTGACTCAGATAGAGCATACTCAGTGTGGTTGCCATTCCTTTTGCTTCCGGATGGGCATCCACATAACTACAAAAATGTGCCTGGGTGTATTGTATGGCTTTATTAATAAACTTAGGATTAGGTTCTCCTTCCAAAAAAGTAGAAAAGTAGGTTTCAAATAAATCACAGGCCAGCGAACTTGCCACTTCCCCTTTATCCGCACCTCCTACCCCATCACAAACCAAAAACAGGTTCGGGTCCGAATCGATGGCTTCCGGAGAAGGATAGATGAAATCTTCATTATTCCGGCGACTGCCTTTTTCACTAATAGCACAAGGTTTACCTATTGTTATAATCATAACCGCTATCTGATTTAGATATTAAAACGCAGAATTGTACGGCCAATAATGATCTCATCATTGTCTTTCAACACCACGACCTCTCCATCCTGCAGATAACTACTATTATATAACGTATGATTTTTGCTGTTATTGTCAGACAATAAATGCTGATAGCCGTTTTTCCCATCTTTTTTTACTTCGATCCGGATGTGTTCACGGCTCATCGATTTATCAGCGGTTAAGATCCCGATCGTAGCTGTGGAAGGCTTAGAAGATTTCCGGCCTATAACAAAAACACCTTCGGATAGAGGAAATACCTGTTCCTGATGATCGGCTGAAGAAATGACAGTAAGCTTACCGGAAGTAGTTTTGCGGGGTTGCAATAAAACAGTTTCAGAAGAAACAGAGAAATCCTGTTCCGTATTTCTTTTTAATACGGTAACAGGAATAGCTTGTTTACAACGAGGGCAATTAAAGGTTTCCCTTCCTGCCGGAATTTTCTCTTCCTTTACATTTAACCCTACGTTGCAGTGAGGACATCGTAATGATATCATAACATGAAAGAAATATCTACATCATCAATATCTGTAGAATAAACATCAATCATATCCGAATCGAAAAGCATTACCGTATCGTCAGCCAGTGTAATAAAATCGGCGTTATCTGCGCTTTCATCTATCATCACAATCCCTTCGAGATCGTTGTCACTATCCATATCCACCATTACCGCATCCGACAGATCTAAATCGTCACTATCATCGATAGTAACAAAATCATAATCATCCGCTTTCATACTCTTTAATTTATATGTTTCTCCAATTTCTTCAACAAAAGTAGAAAAAGTGATCCATTAATAAGTTATATGAATGTCTCTAATAATCAAAAGGATGTGTTTTGTGTACGAAAGTGTCACTTTGACATACAAAAGGGCTATTCCGACCATTTGGCTTTACACGAAGAAAGAGGACAGTATTTTCTATTCCGGAGAGACTCCCAGGGGATCTCTCCTAAAAATGAACCGCATTTAGGGCATACGTAATCAATTTTAAACTGATTGGCTAAATCCTGCAAATATTTCGGAGCCCTGGCAGCTTGTTTAGCTCCAAGATAAACCCCTAATGTAGGAGCACATATAGCGACTATGAGACTGGGGACCATAAGCGCCGGATTTCCTTTTCCCAGAAGACCAACCACAATACCCAACACCCCTAAAACAGCGAACGGAGTCGTTTGGAATATCCTCGTTTTAAACTGGTTAGATGACTGGATCCGAATCTTTTCTTTCATATAATTATCATACACCTCTTTCAATAGACCAAACTCCTGACTGTAATCATTTGTGTGTTTCAGAAGCTCTGCCACCGTAACAGTATACTCATCTCCAAACGTGATCCGGTCATTCGGGATCACCTTTTTTCTCCGGATCTGGCATCCGTCGACAAATGTCCCATTCGTAGATCCTTTATCTTCGATGAATAAGGATCCATCTTCCTCCCGTGTCAGGACTGCATGATATCTGCTTACATGGGGATGATGAATGATAAAATGATTATCGGAAGCTTTACCAATCTTTATCACCATATCTTATTTCGATTCTTCCGGTTTAAACATCTCTTTTTCAAAAGAATCTTTCAACGCTTTTAAAGGATCTTTGGAAATAATCAGTTCGCGGGGCTTTCCTTCCGCGGTTAAAAGCAATAGTTTTTGCTTCGGCAAATTGATCTGTAAAATATGATTCTTATTAATAATATGACTCTTTCCTGCCCGCATTAGTATTTTATTACTTCCTGCGACCTGTTTCTCTAAAATCTCTTCTATTTTGCCAATATTAATTGCAAAGGTAAATTGCATTCCATTTGATAAGAGTAGTTTAGTGTAATTTCTATCGGCTTCAAAATAAAGGATTTGTTCAATTTTTATTCTCAGTAGTTCGTCTCTCGTCTTGATTATAAGGTATCGCTCCATAAGTAGCTTGCTGTTTTTTCAATAAATAATAAAAACAAATGTACATTTTTTTCTTCTTATTACCATTCCTTTAAGCCTATTTATTTAGAATTTACAATCTTTAATTTCTGTCAAATATAAATGGATAGAAAAATAAAAAGAAATGCAGACCGCTATTTTATCCTATAGAAAAGACTAAACTTCTTCTCCAAAACACAAAAGACTTCCCTGGGTGGTCAAAATATAAAAATGATCTTTAATAACAGCCGGAGAGCCCAGAATCTCTTCCCCTGTCTCATATTCCCATAGTACTTTGCCTTTATTGGCATCCAGTATGGTGATTACTCCATTGCGGGTACAGAAAAGGACTTTATCTCCGCAAATGACAGGGGCACTTTCTCCTCCTCTTCCTTTCACGCGGTATTTCCAGGGTTTACTTCCATCTTTCCGGCTCACTGCATACAAATGTTCCGGATCGGCATAAGCAATAAACAGTTCACTGGAAATAGCAGGTACAGAGACAAACGAAGTATTTTTATCCATTGCATTTAATAGTTTCATATGCCGGATAATCTTTCCTTTTTCTATATGGAATTTAAATATATTACCCGAATTATCACCGATATAACAATAGTTTCCCCGGATAGCAGGAGACGAGGAGATCGCTCCTTCCAGCAAAAAGGAATCCTCTGCCACTCCTGTCCGGTAATCCACGATATGTAAACGGGAATCAGCGTCACCAAAAAGAACATATTCATTCCACAAGGCTGCTGTTCCTTTTATAAAAGAATGGGCATCATATCGCCTGACTTCCTTTCCCGTCTGACTATCTATAAAATAGAGAACATGATCCAAACTTCCGATAACCAGCAATTTCTGTTCTTCCATTTCTATCATATTCGGAGATGCCAGCACTTGTCCATATGTTTTAAAGTCCCAGAGTTTTTCTCTCCGGTCAATAGAAAGAGCGGTTACCAAACCATCGTTCCGGCCCAGATAAAGAACAGAATCCCAAATCATAGGAATCGATTCAACCGTGACAGCCAGATCATACTGAAAAGAGAGATTTCCATCCGGATCAATTCCACGCACCACTCCTTCCCTATCCGGCCAGTAGACGATCGAATTATATACAACCGGAGAAGAGAGAGTGGTTTCTTCACTGGTAAAAACCCATTTCAGGGCAGGCTTTTCCGGTAGTTGTTTTTTAGTATATCCACTACAAGAGACATCTCCTCTGAACAAAGGCCAGTTTTCTCCTATTCCTGCTCCTGGTGACAGCGGAATCTCGCGGCATCCGGAGAGCGTGAGAAATATGATTCCTAATATGGACAAAACGACCTGTTTCACAATCTGATTTTTTAAAGCCATTTTTTAGTGAACTTACTTCAAAAGTAGATAAATAGAATTCATTCTCCTTTCTTTTCTACTTTAAAACGAAAAACAACTACTTTAAAACGAAATCGTAGGATCAGGGGGTGAGCATAAAAAGATGTCCGGCTCCTTTCACTTCCAACGCCTGCCACTCTATCCCTTCTATGCAATTAAGAAACGTCATGGTCGCTTGTCCTCCCACTCTTTAATCCGGGCTTCCAACTCTTTCACTTTTTGAAGCAGCAAAGCGGTTAAACCATTGTAATTGACAGCCAAATAGCCTTCATTTTCTGTTACCAGATCCGGATAAACTTCCTGTACCTCCTGTGCGATCACTCCTATTTTAGGTATTTCTTTTTTGTATCTTCTTTTCCCACATTTATCGTATAATTATACGCATAGATAGGGGTAAGATCTACTTTTTCAATTTTACGGATCTTATTCTTCAGTCTCCTGTCAGATGTTTCTGATGAAGAAGGAGTTACTAAATTAGATTTAACTTCCAGGTTATTACATACTATGTTTTCTGAATCCACTGTTGTTGCCAATAAGGCATTACAACCGATTCTGGCTCCGTAAATTGTGTAATTCTTTGAATCCAATATGGCTGCCTGAGAGTCATAAAACCCTTTACCATCTCTTTCTCCTACATACAATTTCCGATACATCATCCAATAGGTTTCAGCACCATTTACTAATCCTGCAGAACCGCCATTCCCTTCCCATGTGGAAGTTAATACAAAACCTTGCCGGCCTTCTTCCCGCTTAGGATCAGCTTTACCAAACGCATAAATAGAATTCTGGTGTCCGGCAAGAGTCAGTCCCCGCACCCCATTATCAACCGCACTATAATTATTTTCTCCTAAAAAAATCCTGCGCCCATAATAATCACTATATCGTCTGGTGGGACTGCCCAGATCATAGGATTCTGTCTGCGAAGGCAACATGCCATCGGCATCCGTAAGTGCCCCTTTTACATGCCCATCATCTCCAACCTTTTGCCCCCAGTATTTATTATCACTGACAATAGCACCTCCTAAATACAGATTCCGCCATCTCTGGGTCTTTGTACCCAAATCGTATTGATTATCTGTTTGCGGGACCAGATGAAGGCTTTTGAACGTAAGGGAATCTGTACCATCAAACTGCATGCTACCCAAAACCTTCTCTTCTCCATCTATGAAATTGATAGATGCATCCTGATCAAAACACAAAGCCCCCTCATCTTCTCCTGAAACATAATAGATACCTTCTAACGTATCCCCCCCACTCATGACATAATCTCCACTAACTGATCCGGCTGAAGAAGAGTCTTCTGCCTGAGAATTATTATAGGAAGTTGAATTTAATGCTTCACCATATACATAATAATCCTGTCTCCTGGACCTGGGAGATGCCAGTACCCTAACAGGAGCTGCTAAATCTATTTTCATATTTGCCTTTTTAAAATAAATAATGCTTGACTGCTATATCTACCCTCATAAAACCTGTTCCATAGTCAATGAAGAAGTATTACCTTTATAACTGATCTCCTCTCCTGTTATAAAAAATTTCATACCCGGGAAAGTGGAGTCTTCAATAAACTGACAAGGGACAAAATCTGCCGTTGTATCCTGAGTAAGCTTTTTACGAGGTTCACTATATTGATTCAGATACTTCGCTAACAGATGATTTTCCGGCCTGTCTGTTTCTTTAATCGGACCACTCGCAGGTATTCCTGAATGTCTGATATTCTCAACCGGAAGACTATCTGTAAAAACACGGGAATAGCTTTTTACAGGTTCAGTCTGTTTTTGTGTCGTGATTTTCAATTCTATATCTTCATATTCATTTATATAATCACAATCCTGGTTAGTTGCCGTATATAAAGTATCCTGCTTAGCTTCCAGATACTGATCCTCTTCTTCAGCTGATACGGTTAACTTCAGATTTTTTATAAAAGTAAATGTAGAACCATAATGTCTGTCAGAATCACCTGTTTTCCACTGGTAACGAGGGTAATAAAGTGTTAATTCAATATCTCCAAAGACAATATTAGGAAAACCTTCTTTGGCTCTTACCGGAATAATATATCCACCTTCAAACCCTCCTTCTCTAATGTTTGTTTGGCCAGGTAATATTTTTCTAAATTCCCCAGTAGAGGTATGATCGTCTTCAGCCACCGAAAAATCAATACGAAATTGGGCTTCACCCTTTTTCCATTGATTACCAGTCCAATAGTAATCACCAATCCTGAAAGAAGCAAATGTATAAAACTTTTTATCTGTAGAAACATGTTTATATGTATCATTACGCCATAGCTTTTTATCTGATAAGGCACCATATACTTCTTTAGTTGTAGCAGCTTCAAAGTTTATTTGTAAAATAGTATTTCCCATTACTACCGGATCAGTTCTCACAGACAAACATTTACGTCCTATCTGCTGTGGATTTGTACTACCAGTTAATAATAATGAATCCCCACCGGTATTTTGTATTTTATCTTTCCGGTACTCTCCGGTAGAATCCGCGGCATTCATAAAATTCTTAAAAACATATACCGGACCATACTCCCATTCCACTTTGCCTCTATTTGAATCGTCAAAGCGTTGGTGACGTTCAATCCTTGTACCCATATAACTATCCACAACATCAAAAGAATCCGGATAATTTATAGGATTTCCGGATCCATCATATAGATAAAGAGTGATTTTATCATTCCAATCATAATATCGATAAAAATTCCAAGCCTGATATCGATTTTTTCTATAACTACTTTTGTCCCTTGAGGATCTGAAAAGGTTATTCCGTAAAACCGGACTATGATTATCATACGCTTTCAGATTTTTAAGTTGTGGGAACTCTGCTTTAAACTCGTAATCCGAATCTTTGATAGTTACTTTACTATAGGCTGGGACAATACTGATTTCGTTTCCGGGACCTGTAGACTCTTTCTCCGATAAAAGTTGTAAATCCGGTGAAAAGGAATCACTACCAACAACAGATAAAGTTCCGTTATATTTAAACCAGGATGTATAGGACTTCATGTAATCCAGATCCAGAAAATAAACTTCCCCATCTTTCTCGGTTAATGTCCAGCCCCAGAACTTACAAAACTCTTCCAGAAACTCTTTAAAAGTCCATACCTCTCCATCATCGTCTCTAAAGTTTTGTGCCAACATCCAATAGTTTGTCATGGAATAAGAAGACTCCTCTCCAAATATTTTAGGAAAATAGATCGCTTCATACGACTCCGGAATCTTTTCAAAGGCCATATTCAAAATCCCATACTCATTTTTTCCTTTAATAAAATCAAGGCGATTGGCACCCGAAAGAGAATCCAAATCCATTTTAAAGTATTCAAGAACCGCCAGAGCACTAATACTTTCAATCTGAAATTGAGTCAGATACCCGTTATAATCCTGTGAAAACACCTCCGGAGTAATAAACCCAGTATATTTCAGCTTATTCTCCTGTTTCAGATCTACTTTATATTGCAGGGGCTGAGTCACATACAAGTCAAACATGGGAGCCTCCACCAGGATAGTGATCGTTGCAGCAGCAAATCGCAAAGGATTATAAATATTATCATCATCTTTGTAAGAGACCACAATCGGGTCTTCTCCAGGTATCAATTCGACAGGATTACCACTTGCATCTTCAGATGATATTTCAATTACATAGGGAAGATCATTTACATCCACAAATGGAATTCTATATTTTATATTGTATGCCATTATCCTAATTTACGTTGAATTTTACGGTAATTATTTCCACTGATCTCAATATCTTTTCCTCTGATACGGGTACTTAACACAACCATTTGAGGCGAACCGGTATAGTTCATACCACCATTGACCATATTAAACAGATTGGATTGCTGTGCCTTATTGAGGATCATTTCTCCACTATTTACACGAGCCAGCAAATGATCACCGGTATAACTTCCTCCACCAACAATACCTCCTGTAGCAAAAGAGCCAATCGCTTTCACTCCGGCAGAAACAGCAGCAATAGCTGCCGGGATAGATGCTAAAAGAGCGGGGAAACCCATAGTAACAGCCTGCGCAATAGCAGTAGCAAAGGCTAATCCCTGCTGAGCCAGTGTCATCGCATTCGCCGCAATAGCTCCCTCCTTACTATCTCCGGCAAACTGTTGAATAGCTTTTCCAGTATCCCCAAAAATTGTCCCAACTTCTTTAGATGATCCCCAAAGATCTGCCATTACACTACCAAAGGTCCTCGCATCGTCTGCCGGGAAGTCCATTCCATCCTCCTTTTTAGGCAAATCCAGCCCTCCTTTAAAACTTTGGAGATCAGCCGATAGTCCTTCCATATTTTTACCTGCAGTATCCAATTTGGGTATAGCATCCGGTTCTATTAAAGTTAGGGGCTCGTTCAACCGCTGCATAATACCTTCTATCCGGGATAAATTTCTTTCAAGCTCCATTACCTCAGCATTCTGCATTTTCCATTCCCGAGACATAAAAGCATAGGAATCCCGTAATCTTTCAGCTTCTGATAACTGTTTTTTATATACGCTACCGAACCTTCCTGTGCTGTATTGATGTCTTTCATGGGAGTATTTGTCTCTTTAATAGCTTCTACCATAAGTTCATAATCTTTGTAACTGCCTTCTATCAGTCTGTCAAAGTCTTCCATATGTCCTGCCATTTTTACAAACTCAGCTCCCATTCCCCGGCCTTCCTCTTTCATCCGGGAAATATAATAGACTAATTCCAGAAAATCAGTGCCCATTTCTCCCCCGTATCCAAGGCTTTCACGAACCTGATTATCCAACATACCACGGGCAGAGCTTTTGGATTGACTCTTACCGTCAACCACAACCCAGGGTAAAAATGCAGTTTCAACTTCATGTAAGTTTTTCAGGGTCTGTTTATTTTTAGGATCAGAGACATATTCCAAAGCAAGTTTTACCTGTGGAGCATCTACGTCTGCTCCCCCATATCCTGTTACAGCGAGTTGTTTATTAAATGCCATTCCCTGTTGTTCCAGGTCTAACTGCAAAGAAGCCTTCTTCACTCTATTTTGTTCCTGTAAAGCAACAAGATAAGCTTTTGCAGCTTTTAACCTTTCCTCTTCACTTTTTGAGCGATCCTTTGCTATGTTTCCCTGAATGATTAATTCACGCTCCAGTTCATCCAATACTATACTTTGATACTCTTTCTGTTTACTAATCCGGTCTAATGCATCACTCAATTCTTTTGCTTTCGATATTACATTTCCCAGATTCCCTAAAAAATTAGATACATTTCCCTGAGTAAGAGATATAAAAAAAAGCATCCACTCCATCTTCGGCAATTTTTACGGTTTTGGCAAAATCTTCACTAACACTGCTTGCTATATCAACTACCTGCTTAAAGGTGTTAAAAGCAGAGAAAGCCAGTTGAATCGGATTAAGAAGTCCTTGGATTGCCCCCTGAACACCCTTAGAAGATGCTTTTACTTTATTCTCAAATTCAGCCACCATTTGAATAGATTGATTTAACTTACCATTAAACAAACTATTTTCCAAATTCAGGCTGACCGTTATATTATCTGCCATATATTTTCAATTTATCCAAATTAACTTCTACTCTTTCACTATTTATACACTTGAATGCCTCTTCCTGAAACTGATGAATATATTCAGTGGAGGGTTTTTCTTTTTTTCCGGCAGATCTTTTCTGCTCCTGCTTATCCCAGGGAAGAGGAAACACTTTTTGTGCTTTTAAACGTTTTGAAGAATTAGATTGCAAAGATGCAACAACCAAAGTTCTTACTTTTTCCCAATTTTCTCTTTGCTTTAGGTCATATCCATCGAGGACTGCTTCTACTTCATACCATTGCATCTCGTCTAATACATATGCCGGAGAGATTCCGGCACCTACGACCAAGGTGGTATACAATTCCCGTAGGCTTACTTGCTCTTCCGCTTTTTTTGTATCCGCTTTTTTGTTCAACTGTTCATTCATCTTTACAGACTTATTCATATACTCCGATAACTGAGTAATAAGTTGGGGATCAGTATCACATGCATCAATAAAATCATCAAACGCAAGAGGCTCTTCATTCATTCCTGCTAAAACCATACTATAGCAAAAGATGTAAAGATCCGTCAGACTTTTGATCTCAAAATTTTTTCCGGCTATCTGTTCAAAAGCCATCATTGCCCTGATACTATATTTTACTTTATAACTTTTCTCTTTAATTATAATTTCCATTTTTCTACGATTTACTTTAAGTAGTTGACTATTCTCTGATCATGGGTAAAGGCATGGACCCAGGGCTGATCACTACCCTGGGTTCTATAGAAGGACTATCTATTTCTGGGACTTTAAATTCGTTTCTTATTTAGAGGTGGAAGCAAAAGTTCCGGCAGTACTGGCTGTAGTCAAAGGACCAATCCCTGTGAACTCTGCTGAAAAAGTAGCATTATCCGCATCCGGTGCACTAACAGATAAAGAAGTGATAATTGCCTCTCCGCTATATTTAGGACTATTGATTTGTGTCCAGCCTCCGGAAGGAACACCCGTAACCGGTTTATTCTTATAACCACTTTCCAGACAGAAAACAATTTGTACCTCCTTTTGCAGAAGTTCAAACAAATCATTAAAAGTCTATCCCTCACCTTGTAAAGCATAGAGGTTTTCAGTAGATACAGTCCAGCTGGTACGGGTCACTTTTGCTGAGGTCCAGCGACCTCCGGTGTCCTTATTACTGGTATCTGCAGTTTCATTCGTAATATCTAATGAATGACTGGTTGCATATGCCACTGATTTTCCATCCACAAACAGCATCAAGTCCGAGCCATTTATAATATGATCTCCATTATAAGCCATAATTGTTTTTTAATTAATGAATTAATAGTTTATTTTTATTGTAAAAAAAGTCGTTGTTTAAACGCATATTCGGAAGCCTCCTCTTCAGCATTCGACAAACGGATCTGCAATTTTCCCCGTTTCATCATATTATCCAGGCATCTCCTGACTAAAGAGGCTACTTCAACACATTCTGAGTAGGAATCAGAGACACAATCTATTTGCATAGTGACTTTATCCTGAACTACTCTGTCTTTGGAATACACAGCTTCTAATTCCGTACGCTGATAGATCACAAAAGGATAAGGAATCTCTTTTTTGACCATCAACGGATGAATATTCCCGTGTACTATTTTTTTTATTTCATTATCCCGGATCAGCTCATTATAAATAAGCACGCCCACATCAACTCCGTCTTTCACTCTATTTTCCCTCCTGAATGATTCTTTGTTTATATTCTATGGAATGGATATTTTATCTGTTCCAGTAAATCGTATGAATAACCGTCCGATCTCTTTCCCGAAGAATACTGTGAATCCGGTAAGCCCGTTTATCAAAAAAGGATCCGCATATTTTCATGAATGATGTTTCCCGGATAAGAACGTACAATGAATGTCTTGGAATAGGAAACAATCGTTTCTCCATTCTCTATGACACGAGTTCCGGTCTCCTCCTCTACCAGCGCATTCGCTTCCAGAAATAGTTCCCAGCTTACTTCGACCTCACCAAACCGGTTCTTTCGCTCTTTCCGGTTCTCAACCCGGATGATCTTATTTAAACCGCCTGCTCTCATACCAGGGAAGGATTTTTCAGATAAAGGGATAAGAGATATTCATAGGTATAAGGGATCTCATTCACCTCTTCATACGAAACCGGTTCCCGGTTAGCATAAAGATTTCCTACCAGCAACAGAACTGCTGCCTTCAAGGGAGAAGGCAGATATCCTCTCTCTTCAGCAATCTCTTTAAGAGTCCGCTGGATATGTAAGCCCACTGCATCAATCGCTGTATCAATCAGTGAAATGATATATTCATCATCTCCCTGATAGTCCGGATCAATGACTAAGTGCTTTTTTGCTTCCTGTAATTCAACTAACATTGTTTTCGTTTTTTAAATAGATATGAATAGAGAATAGGAAAGATCTTTCCACTTTATGATTAAAATGAACTTTTTATCTAACGTTATTTCCAGTCATCAGGAATCTCTTCATAGTCAGCCAATCCCATACATGCCTGAAAACAGGCCGAACCTGACAAAAGAGAAGGATATCCCTCTTTACCATTTCTCTCCCATAATTTCCCTCCATTCGGATCCACAGGTGTTAATCCTGTCAAAGTTACACAATCACTAAATGCCGATTCGATATACTCAATTTGCCGGTTCTCTGCAAATAGCTTTTCCGGAATAGAAGTCAAGGAAGTACATTTATAAAAAGCATAAGAAAATCTGTACGCCCTTGTGTTCTTGACAAAAAGGCCCTCCGGAATAGATGTTAAACCTGTACATTCATAAAATACGGAAGGGAATACCCGTACTTTGGGATTACGGCTAAATAAGCTCCCCGGCACAGAAGTCAAAGAAGTACATCCACGAAATGTAGAAGAGAAATTAGATACCTCCCGATTATTGGCAAACAGGTTTTCCGGAATAGATTGCAAGGAAATACAAGCACTAAATGCCAAAGCAAAGCTCAGAACTCCTGTATTTTGTGCAAATAAATTTTCCGGTACAGAGACTAAAAAGTAACACTCAGACAATACCGCCCTAAAATCCTCCACTTCCGGATTATTCACAAACAGATCTTCCGGAACAGTCGTCAGAGAATGACAACCCATAAATGTATAGGTGAAATCTGTCACTTTGGGCGCGTTTGCAAATAAATTACCTGGGATAGACGTAACCTTTCTGCACGAGGCAAACGTATACGAAAAAGTTTCAATCTCCTTATTATAAAGAAATAAATTCTCTGGAATAGCTTCCAGCACTATACAGTTTTTAAACGTATGAGAGAAATTTGTTACTTTAAGGTTGTAAGTAAACAATCCCGGAAAAATACGGGTCAAACCACGGCACTCCATAAACGTACCTTCAAAAGTAATCACCTCCGGATTAGCCACGAACAAAGACTCCGGAACCGTTTTGACCGATATACACCCTGCAAAAGTATAAGCAAAAGTTGTTACCTTAGGACAATCCTTAAACAGAGATTCCGGAATTGATTCAACCAACGGACAACCATAAAAAGTATAAATAAAAGTCTCTACCTCCGGCGTATAATCAAACAAAGATTCCGAAATGACGACCACCGATTTACAATTACAGAATGTATAGGAAAAATCGGTTACCAGTGGTGTATGATTAAAAAATCCAACCGGGATCTCTCCCAGGTTTCCACAATTCCTAAACAGATTAGAGAAATTCTTCACGTTGGGTGTATGATCAAATAGTCCTTCCGGTACAGATTGTAACGAGTTACACCCCCAAAATAATCCGGCAAAAGTAATCACATGTGGTGTATGATCAAACAATCCTTCCGGAACATATTCCAACATACTACAATTACAGAAGGAATAATTAAATGTAACCACCAGAGGAGTATGATCAAATAAATGATCCGGAATAGCCCTCAAAGAACTACATCCCCAGAAAACACCACCTATAGCAGTAACTTCCGGTGTATAGGCAAACAGACTGGCAGGTATAGTTTCCAGTGCTGAACAGTTGAAAAATGTATGATAAAAAGATTTCATATCCGGCATATTTGAGAACAGGTTGCCAGGGATATGGCCTAAAGAGCTACAGTTATAAAAAGTATACGCTGCATTTACTTTGGTTTTTCTGATCTCTTCCGGTAAAGATTTCAGATTTATACAATTGTAAAACCCTTCATCCTCCACTAACACATTTCCACTACCCCAACTATCTATAGATTGAAGTGCTTCACAATAATGATCATATCCTTCACGGACAGAGATCCACGTAATATCTCTTGAATATATTTTAATTATATATTCACCCTCTGAAGGATAGGTATGTACAATCTCTTCATGATCCACCCCTGTCGTATTTCCATCACCAAAATCTATACTTCCAGTAAAACGGACCGGGAAAACTATTTCTTTTTTATCAGAGTCACTAATCTGTATAGTAAATATAAGTGCCTCGTTTTCATCGCTTCTTCTTCTCATTTTTTTATTTTCTATCCAACAAGTGGACTGTTACCTTTAAAAAAGTGACAGGTAACAGTCTTACTTTTTGAATAATCAATTAAATCAGATAACCTTAATCACAAATTTATCAAACAGATAACGCACACTGATTTCACCAATTTCACCGGCAGCAATTGTCATACTTGTTTCATCCGTCTGCACATTCGTCGCCGGGAAAGTAATAGTGATCGTGGCTGCAGCAGAGTTTTTAATAGAAATAATACATTCTGCACCATCCGTTCCGGCCGCAAAAGACAATGTCTGATTCGCACTTGCTGTAAATCGCAGGTCATAATTGGCTGCAATATTTACCGAATTTAACGATGTCAGTGTAGTAATACCGGTAGATGGGAATTTAAGAGGAACCGTAATGGCTCCTTCACCATTAAAATTCACACCATTGATCGCCCTTGCTGTTGTTAACTTAGCCGCACTGGCTGCTGTTGTTGCATTCGTAGCGTTTGTTGCATTTGTAGCAGAAGTTGCCGTATCTGCATTTCCCTGTAAATTTCCCACAAACTTAGCAGAAGTAGTAATGTTTCCACTGGCACTAATGGTGGTTACCTCTTCCAAAGCTCCGTTTACATTCGCTTCCCCATTGAAAGAACGTCCCCACAATGTACGTGCAGTTACCAGCTTAGTAGCAGAAGCCGCATTTTCTGTTTTACCTAAATAATTGCTTAACTGGCCAACATTTGCTTTCTCTTCTAATAACAGATCTGTTTCTGTCTTTGTATAATAAGAATCCAGATCCACATCTGCCGCGACATCCCCTTGTGATACCCATACACCTTCTTCCCAAACATATTTTTCGAAAATAGTGGTAGTGTCTTCTCCATCCTGAATCAATAAGTACAGTACATTCTCCTTTCCGCTTTCAGGTAATTCAGTAACAATTTTCACACTGTTAAACTCATTACAGTTAATAGTCACTGTTCCATCACCATTTTGGACAAGAGAAATATTATGACCTTCTACCAGCTTGTTTTGCTTCGTATCCAGCTCTTCATCAATTTCAGTTTTTGTGTAAACACTTTCTTTATCCGCTTTCAATTTCAGCGTTTCCTCTATACTTTCGAGGTCCTCCTGCAAACGTTCAGTCTCTTTTTCCACCTCCTCGAGCTGTTCACAGATCGCTGTATCATCATAAATTGTATCAACAGCCGAAATCTTGTTGTCGTCATCAATCTCAATGTTATCACCAGCCGTTAACTGAGCCTGTTTTTCATCTAACAACTCATCCGTTTCAGTCTTCTTATAATACAAAGACATATCTACCTGGCCGGCAACCACATCATCTATCTTTCCGTCTACATCCTCTTTAGTGTAAACAGTGTCAGCATCTGCCTTTTTATCCACCTCTTCTTCCAGGGCAGCGATCAATCCTTTCACTTCCGAATCATCATAGACCGTGTCAATCGCTGAGATCTGATTGTTTTCATCAATCTTGATGTTGGCACCAGCCGTTAACTGAGCCTGTTTTTCATCTAACAACTCATCCGTTTCAGTCTTCTTATAATACAAAGACATATCTACCTGGCCGGCAACCACATCATCTATCTTTCCGTCTACATCCTCTTTAGTGTAAACAGTGTCAGCATCTGCCTTTTTATCCACCTCTTCTTCCAGGGCAGCGATCAATCCTTTCACTTCCGAATCATCATAGATCGTATCAATAGCCGAGATCTTTCTTCCATCTATCAGGATATTATCACCAGCAATCAGTTTATCCTGCTTATTATCTGACAAATCCTGGATCGCTTCATCTATATTTATATTTAACTCAGAAAAAAGGATATCCGATTCTTCTTTCGTATAATATCCGGACAGATCAATTTCAGTAGTACCTATGGAAGCATATTTAGCGGTTGATTCAAGCCATACGTACTCAAAATAATAATCAATCCTATCATTCACACTTTGATGAGGTACCAGATAGATTATATTACTACGTCCTTCTACAGGAAGTTCATCCACCTGTTCAAACTCAATATGCACCAGATTGGCAGCGATCTCTTTCATTTCCTCCACTACTTCCTGTACTGCATCCACATCTTTCAGGAAAGCTATTTTTTCCGCATCATCACCACTCTGTCCTGCCAACTGAACTGTCGGACGTTCACTGGCATTCAGATTCAAAGGTAAGGTGGCAGAACCGAAATCAGCGACATCCCACTGGCTTACCATCGCCAGATTCACACCTTCTCCATCTGTTCGTAAGCCCAACAGATTCCGATGATTGTCCAGTAAGATCCGTTTATCATCAAAGTAAGGAACCTTTCTGGCTTCCAGTGAATCAATTTCTGCCTGTACATTCTGGAAGTTTCCGGCTGTCTCAGCTTTGAAATCATTCATTTCCTGGTCACATGCAATCTTATTCGCGTCTACCTTGTCGTCCAGATCAGCCACTGCTTTATCATTAGATTGCTGATAGATTTTCGCTTTTTCAACAAAATCGGTAATACGAGTATTAATATTCTCCTTGTAGTTTTCAACTTTGTTGTTCAACGCTGCTACAGACTGGTCTATCTCTTCCCTGTTTGTATCGACTTTGTCATTTAAGTTAGCAACCGCCTGATCATTTGAGTCCTTATACGCTTTCGCTTTCACAACCAGATCAGAGATCTCTGTTTGGATTTCCTCTTTGTAATCTTCCACTTTGTCATCCAAAGAAGAAATAGACTGATCTGTTTCTGTTTTATTTGAATCGACTCTGGCTCCTAAATCTGTAATAGATGCATCTGTCAATTCTTTATAAGACTCGACTTTTGTTTCCAGAACGGAAAGACCCTGTTCCGCAGCATCCTTATTGGCATCCACCTTATTCTCTAAATCTGCAATGGACTGGTCGGTTGATTCTTTGTAAGTCTCTACCTTTGTATCCAGATCTGCGATGTTTTGATCGGTCGCATCCTTGTTTACATCTACTTTGCTATCCAGGTCAGCGATGGACTGGTCTGTAGCCTCTTTATACGACTCAACTTTCTCATCCAGATCTGAAATACGCTGGTCTGAAGCAGATTGATTAGCATCCATTTTTTCTTCCAGGGTCCGGATCGTTTCATTTAATTCTTCTACTTCATCATCAATACGGGTATTCACCTCCTCTTTCAGCGCATCGATCACTCCGGTATTGTCAGCCTGGAATTGTTCAAAAACAGTCTGATCCACTTTCAGATTAAGAAGATAATCCAATTCATCCTTGGTGT
>Ga0192243_10196_pt1 | contig 24528 bp, 20 predicted proteins | sample Koala_Koa27_K3_FD_131233 | JGI IMG/M metagenome (GOLD analysis project Ga0192243, IMG submission 131233) | Enriched cells from koala feces incubated with labeled cellulose particles, San Francisco Zoo, California, United States - Koala_Koa2-7_K3 ... | reverse complement strand
GCCTGTGTGGGCAAAGGCTTTTTAGAATATTTTAAAGAGATGGACGCGGATGTGTTCTGTATCCAGGAGAGCAAGCTGCAGGAAGGCCAGATTGATGTGGACTTAGAGGGCTATCACCAGTATTGGAATTATGCGGAGAAGAAGGGATATTCGGGAACCGCCCTCTTTACAAAGGAGGAGCCGCTGTCCGTGTCCTACGGAATCGGAGTGGAGGTCCACGACCATGAGGGCCGTGTGATCACAGCGGAGTTTCCTGATTACTATGTCGTGACCTGCTACACCCCCAACTCCAAGGACGGGCTGGCCCGCCTTCCCTACCGCATGGAGTGGGAGGACGCATTTCTGGCCTACTTAAAGGGCCTGGAGAAGACAAAGCCGGTGATCTTCTGCGGCGATTTAAACGTGGCCCACAAGGAGATCGACTTGAAGAATCCCAAATCCAACAGAAAGAACGCAGGCTTTACGGACGAGGAGAGGGAGAAATTCACAAAGCTTCTGGAAGCCGGATTTATCGATACCTTCCGTTATTTCTACCCGGATCAGGAGGGGATCTACTCCTGGTGGTCCTACCGCTTCAAGGCCAGAGAGAAAAACGCAGGGTGGAGAATTGACTATTTCTGCGTCTCGGAGGCATTGAAGGAGAAGCTGGTGAGTGCGGCGATCCATACGGAGGTTATGGGATCGGATCATTGTCCTGTGGAGCTGGTGATTCAATGATGAATATATTGACGATCGAACATCTGACAAAATCATATACGGAGCGGCTTCTGTTTCAGGATACCAGCTTCAGCATGAGCGAGGGCGACAAGGTGGGCCTGATCGGGGTCAACGGCACCGGCAAATCCACCCTCTTAAAGATAGCGGCAGGACTTGAGGAGCCGGACGAGGGAAGCGTGGTCCGCAGCCGGAATCTGGACATCCGCTTTCTGCCCCAGAACCCGGTGTTTCAGGCGGGAGATACGATTCTGGAGAGCATCGTCCGGGACAATGAAGGACATGCCCATGTGTGGGACTTGGAGAGCCAGGCCAAGACCATCTTGACCAAGCTTGGGATTTTTGAATTTGATACAAAGGTGGAGACTCTCTCCGGCGGACAGAAGAAGCGTGTGGCACTGGCCAGCGTGCTGCTGTCGGAGACGGATTTATTGATATTGGACGAGCCTACCAACCACTTAGACAGCGATATGTCCGACTGGCTGGAGGACTATTTGAAGAGGTTTAAGGGCGCTCTTTTGATGATTACCCATGACAGATATTTCCTGGACAGCGTGACCAACCGGATCGTGGAGCTGGACAAGGGAAAGCTCTACAGCTATCAGACCAATTATGAGGGCTTTATCGAGCTGAAAGCGGAGCGGATGGATATGGAGCAGGCTTCCGAGAGAAAGCGCCAGTCCATACTCCGGGTGGAGTTAGAATGGATGAGGAGGGGCGCGCGGGCCCGTTCCACCAAGCAGAAGAGCCATATCCAGCGTTTCGAGCAGCTCAGGGACCAGAAGGGACCGGAGGTGGATCAGACCGTGGAGCTGGATTCCGCGCCCAACAGACTGGGCCGGACTACAGTGGAGGTGGACCACCTCAGCAAAGCATACGGCGACAAGGTTTTGCTGCGAGATTTTACCTACATCTTTTTGAAGGATGACAGGATCGGCATCATTGGCCCCAACGGAAGCGGCAAGTCTACATTGATGAAGATGATCGCCGGCTGGGTAGAGCCGGATGAGGGAACCGTGGAGATCGGCCAGACGGTCCGCATGGGGTATTTCTCCCAGGAGAACGAGGCCATGGACGAGAGCCTGAAGGTGATCGACTATATCAAAAACGCGGGGGAGTACGTCCAGACAAAGGATGGCAGCATCAGCGCTTCCCAGATGCTGGAACGGTTTTTATTCCCCTCCAGCGTCCAGTATACGACCATCGAGCGCCTGTCGGGCGGGGAGAAGCGGCGGTTGTATCTGCTGCGGATTCTGATGGAAGCGCCCAACGTCCTGCTTTTGGACGAGCCTACCAACGATTTGGACATCCAGACACTGACGATTCTGGAGGATTATCTGGACAGCTTTAAGGGGATCGTGATCACGGTATCCCATGACCGGTATTTTCTCGACAGGGTGGTCCGCAGAATCTTTGCCTTCGAGGGACAGGGACGAGTGGTTCAGTATGAGGGTGGCTTTACCGACTATCAGGCCACGCTGGAGATGAAACAGCAGGAGGCCCAGGCCCAGGATACGCCTGCGGTGGCGAAGAAAGAAGAAAAGAAAACTTCGGGTAATGCTAAGCCCAGAGAGCGGAAATTAAAGTTTACCTATAAGGAACAGCAGGAGTGGGAGACCATCGAGGATGAGATCGGCGGCCTGGAGACGGAGATCGCGGACTTAGAAGCTCAGATGGAGGCGGCCGCAAGCGATTACGGCAAACTGAACGAGCTGATGGAACGCAAACAGCTGAAGGAGCAATTGCTGGAAGAAAAGATGGACCGATGGGTATATTTAAACGACCTGGCAGAACAGATCGCCAGCCAGTCATAGACGGGAGATGAAAACTGATGGAAAGTTTTAAGATCGATGAGAAGGACGGACGAATATTCCCCCTGGGAGCGACTGCGGTGGACGGAGGCGTACACTTCAGTATGGTTTCGGAGGGAGGTGCGTGCAGCCTGGTACTCTTTAAGAAAGGCCGGGAGGAGCGCCTCAGTACGATTCCTTTTCCATCACGGCTGAAATTTGGTAATCTCTGGAGAATGACGGTTCTGGGAGAGAATTTTTCAGAGCTGGAATACTGCTTTGAGGTGGACGGGCAGATGCAGCCGGACGCCTTCGGCAAGATGTATACAGGCAGGGAGAGCTGGTACGATCCGGAGCAGAGAGGACGTCTGATGAAGTCCCCTGTGCTGATCAGCGACTTCGACTGGGAGGACGATGCGCCCCTGCACATCCCCTATGAGGACAGCATCCTGTACCGGATTCACACCAGAGGTCTGACCAGGCATACATCGTCAAAGGTGAAGAACAAGGGAACCTTCGCAGGCATCATGGAGAAGATTCCGTATATCAAAGAGCTGGGCGTTACTGCGGTGGAGCTGCTTCCAGTCACGGAGTTCGACGAGGTGATCATGAGGGGCGGCATCGACGGCAATCCCTACGGGGCGGACGAGCCTACGGGCAAGGTCAACTACTGGGGATATGGGCCGGGATATTATTTTGCGCCCAAGGCTTCCTACAGCTCCGGGAAGATAAAAGACCCGGTGGGAGAGTTTAAGACACTGGTGAAGGAATTCCACAGAGCGGGTATCGAGGTGATTCTGGAGCTTTATTTCACCGGCAGTGAGAATCCGCTTCAGGTTCTGGAAGCCGTTCGGTTCTGGGTGAGGGAATACCATGTGGACGGGATTCATCTGGTAGGTTTTGCTCCCACGTACTTAATCGGCAGCGATCCCTGTCTCAGCGAGACCAAGCTGTTTGCAACCTCCTGGGACGGCGTGGCCGGGGGACGGAAAAAGCATCTGGGCGAATACAACGACGGCTTCATGGTCGATATGCGCCGCGTCCTCAAAGGCGACGAGGACCAGATGAACAACTTAATTTTCCGCAGCAAGAGGAACCCCAAGGAATGGGGCGTCATCAACTATATGGCCAACACCAACGGTTTTACCATGATGGACATGGTCTCCTATGAGATGAAGCACAACGAGGCCAACGGCGAGGGCAATCAGGACGGCAACTCCTACAACTATACGTGGAACTGCGGCGTGGAGGGGGCGACCAGAAGGAAGAAGATTCTGGAGCTGAGGAAAAAGCAGATCAGAAACGCGTGGCTTCTGCTGTTTTTAAGCCAGGGAACACCGCTTCTGCTGGCAGGAGACGAGTTCGGCAACTCCAAAAACGGCAACAACAACTCCTACTGCCAGGACAATGAGATCTCCTGGCTGAACTGGAACCAGCAAAAGACCAACCAGGACATCTACAACTTTGTCAAGTATGTGATCGCCTTCCGAAAGAAGCATCCGGTATTTCACAAAGATGTGGAGCCAAGGGTGATGGACTATTTAGCTTGCGGCCATCCCGATGTCTCCTACCACGGCGTAAAAGCCTGGTGCCCCGAATTCGAGAATTTCCGCCGTCAGCTTGGCATCATGTACAGCGGCGAGTACGGCCGGAAGGCGGACGGCACGGCCGACGATTACTTCTTCGTGGCCTACAATATGCACTGGGAGCCCCACGAGTTTGCGCTCCCCAACCTGCCGAAGAAGATGAAGTGGCACGTGGCGTTCAACACCGATGAACATGAGATAAACGGAATCTACGAGGAAGGAAAGGAGCCGGAGCTGGAGAATCAAAAGCAGTTCCTGGTAGGCCCCCGGACGATCGTGGTGTTTATAGGAAGACGGTAATTCATAACAGGCGGCGTTCTATCTTGGGATAGGGCGCCGTATTTATGTCAAATCTATTTTCTCATATCGTTTAAACAGATCCCTGGTCAGGGAGATGAAATCCACCAGATATTTGGGAATAATTTTATCCTGTCTGTGTATCAGAACCACGCTGTTTTTCAGCGAATGGTCCAGCAGAGGAAAGATATTGACCTTTCTTTTTAAATCCGGGTCCTCCGCCAGGGACGAGTGGAGAATCATCTGGAGTACAAAGACGGCGCAGTAGCCTTCTGTACAGAGGGAGAGGAGAGAGCTTCCCCGGTTGGATTCGATGCACAGGTTGGGCTTCCTGTTTTCATGGAGGAACAGCTGATTGACAGAAGCCTGGATGCGGCTGGTCTGGGCGTCCATAATCAGAGGCAGATCCATGAAATCCTTCATGTATATGCCATGCTTCATATCCTCCTTGCAGCGGGGCCAGGTGTTGGGAAAATACTCTTTTAAAAGATTGTCCGCCACCAGGAAGTAGAGCGTCTCATTCAGCAGGGGTATGTAGTGAAACAGCGGGTTGGTCAGTCGGGAATCCCCGTGCTTCGATCCGATCATGATATCCAGCTCTCCGTTCTGCAGCATCTTTTCCAGCGCCCCCGTGTGGCCTTCCACCAGGGAGAATGTGATATGAGGATACAGCTCCTTAAAGCGGGGAAACAGAACCGGGAGAAAGGTGTGGGCCCTGGATGAGGGGAGCCCCAGAGTAATGATTCCGCATTGATTCTGATTGACATAGCTGAGCTGAGCTTTCAGAGAGTTTTCGATATCCAGGATCTGGCGGGAGGCTTCCAGGAGAAGCTTTCCGGCGTAGGTCAGTCTGACATGGGGCTTTCTCTCGAACAGCTCCACCCCGTAATGAGTCTCAAGCCTTTTGATATGCTGGCTTAAGCTCTGCTGGCTGGTATAGAGATTTTCGGCCGCCCTGGTAAAATTCAGTTCCTTGGCCAGCTCATTAAAGTAGATAAAGGACTGTAAATCCATAAAACACCTCCGAATAACAATTTATAATTGTCAAAAAAACAAATTATAACTGTTTTACTTTGTGATGGTTTTATACTAACATAAAGACACACAAAGATAAAGAAAAAGTTGATAAGGGGGTTTACTATGAGGATTGGTTTCTTAGGGTTTGGCGAGGCGGCCTCCTCCATCGCGGCGGGACTGAGCGGGGAGGGCGTCGTGGAGATGGCAGCCTACGATATTCTCTTAAATGACAGTGGGAAACAGGAACAGGTTGTAAGCAGAATAGAACAGAGCGGAGCGAAGCCCGCGTACACGCCCGGCGAGGCGGTAAAGGCTGCGGAGGTCGTCTTTTCGGCGGTGCCTGCCGGTACGGCTGTGATCATGGCGGAGAGTGCGGCGGGATACTTGGAGGCGGGTAGCCTGTATGTGGACGTGACGACAGCCTCACCGAGGGAGAAGCGAAAGATCGCGGATCTGACAGAAGAACGCGGGGCCAGATTTGTGGACGGGGCCATGATGGGACCGCTGCTTCAATACCGCCATCAGGTGCCCATGCTTTTGAGCGGCTCCGGCAGCGGGCAGCTGGTGCAGTTGATGGAGCCTTACCACATGAACATGACCGCGGTCAATGAGATCCCAGGGGCCGCTACCAGTATCAAATTTATCAGAAGTATCACGGCAAAGGGACTGGCATGTCTGCTGTTTGAGGCCCTTCAGGCGGCCCAGCATTTTCATGTGGAGGAGCTGATCGTGGATTCGCTCTGCGAGTCCTACGGGAAAGGGTTCGAGAAGGTGATTGACGGCTACATATCCGGTACGGTCATCCACGCGGGCAGGCGGGAGCACGAGATGCAGAATGTAGTGGATTTCCTGAAAGAATCCGGGCTGCCGGCCGGTATGGCGGAGGCTGCGCGGCAAAAGCTGGAGGGAATCGCACAGCTGGAGCTGAGCAAACAGTTTGCGGACGGAGTTCCAAGAAACTGGCGCGGGGTACTGGAAGGCTGGGGTTTGTAAAGTCAGGGGGATAAGGTGGGAAGACAGATTCGGATAGAGGGAGGGCACGTGATAGATCCTCGGAGAGACGTGGACGGTCCGGGAACCGTAACTGTGGAGGGAAATCGGATCGCAGAGGAACGCCCGGCTCAGAATGGGCAGGTGATCGATGCCCAGGGCTTATATGTATTGCCTGGTTTCATCGACTTTCATACCCACCTGTTTGAGGGCAGCGTCTTTGGCATCACACCGGAACTGTTTCCGCCGTCGGGCGTGACGGCGGCAGTGGATGCGGGAACCACGGGAGTGATCAATTTTAACGAGTTTTACAGAAACACATGGAAGACCAGCAGAATTCATCTGAAGGCGTTTCTAAACGTATCCCCCATCAGGCAGCCGGGAGGAGGAGTCATGGAGCCTCTTGACCCGGAATGTATCCAATGGGAGCGATTGTTGGAAATGCTGGAACAATACCCGGATATACTGCTGGGGTTAAAGATCAGAATCAGCAGAGGGATTGTGAAGGATCTGGGGCTGAAGCCGCTTGAGGATACCTTTCGTTTTGCAGAAAGACATGGGCTGAGGGTCAATGTACATATTACCGATCCGCCGGAGCCTCTGGAGGAGATCATACCCATGTTCCGCCCGGGAGATATCGTCTGCCACATGTATCAGGGGAGCGGGCATACCATCTTGGGTGAGGATAAATCGGTGGGAAGATGCTTTTGGGAGGCTAAGGAGCGGGGCGTGATCTTTGACGCAGCCAACGGGCGCTCGAATTTTGATTACGACGTGGCGAGGGAGGCTCTCGCACAGGGCTTTTTGCCGGATATCATCAGCACTGACGCCACGGCGCTCAATTATAACCAGCCGGAACAGGTGAAAAATCTGCCCTTCGTAATGTCCAAATACTTAAGTCTTGGCATGAAGCTGAACCAGGTGGTCCGCGCCGTGACGGCGTTCCCGGCCGCTCTCATGGGGATGGAGGGGGAGATCGGTACTCTGAGTCCCGGCGCCTGGGCGGACGTGGTGATCTGCCGTCTGAGAGAGGAGACCGTGCGTTTTCGTGATACCAAGGGAACCATCCACTACGGAAACCAGCTTCTGGAGCCGGTGTGGGTGATGAGCAAAGGCCGGATCGTGTATTGCAGGCCGGATTTTAGTTGATAAAGGAGGAAATTTATATGATAGAACCATGTGCACCATTACTCGATCAGAAGGTGATCGAGCGGGCGAAAAAGCTGGGTGTGGCGCTGCTGTGCGACGGAGTGAAAAAGGCAGGGCTGGATCTGGTGAACTGTGGATGTATGGAGGCTTCCATTATGCCTGTGGAGAGAGGGATGACCATGGTGGGAACCGCTATGACGGTGGAGACCGCGGACGGAGATAATTTCCCGATTCATGTGGCAAGCTACAGCGCCCCGTCGGAAGGGTATGTGATGGTCATAGACGGCAAAGGGTACGCGGGAAAGGCTTACTTTGGCGATCTGATCATGGGAGGCTGTCAGGCCATGGGGTTTGAAGGCATGGTGGTTGACGGCTATACCAGAGACCGGGACGGCAACGTGGAGCTGGGGTTCCCGGTTTACAGCAAAGGGTTTATGCCCAACGGACCGGTAAAGAAGAACGAGGGAAACATCAACACCGAAATCGTCTGCGGCGGCGTTCCGGTGAAACCGGGAGACTTGGTGGTTGGAGATTCCGACGGCGTGTGTGTCATTCCAAGGGAGCATCTGGACGTTGTGCTTGATATGGCGGAGGAGAAGCTGGCATACGAGGACAAACGAAATGAGACCATCGCAAAATACCGGGAGGCGAAACGCAATGGGACAGAACTGCCTCAGCTGGCTCCGCAATGGGTTCTGGATATGCTGATGCAGTAGACAACGGGGAATAAAGAAGGATAGGGGGATTGACAATATGAATCAGGCTACAATAACATTGATTATTTTGGTGATAACAGCAATCGTATTTATAACGGAGGTAATTCCGGTTCCGTTGACAGCCATGCTCTGTGCGGCCGCTCTGGTACTTCTGGGAATTGCGGACCCGGCGGAGGTGATCGCGGGATTCGGAAACAGCACGGTGATTATCCTGATATCCATGATTATAGTCGGCGGCGCTCTGTTTGAGACGGGGATCACCGACAAGATAGCCAGATCTGCCGTGAAGGTGGCAAAGACGGAACGGCAGATGATTATGGTACTGTTTGCTATCGGCGCGGTGCTGTCCGCACTTTTAAACAATACGGGCACCATGGCGATGATGATACCGATTATCCTGGGTATCGAGGTTGCCATCGGCTACAGCGCCTCCAAGCTGATGATGGCCGGCTTTCTGGGGGTCATGTGCGGCGGAAGGCTGACGCTGGTGGGGGATGCGACGGTCAACATGATTGCAAAGGCGGCCATAGAGGATGTGGGCGGCACCTTTGGATTCCTGGATATTGCCAAGATCGGCCTGCCGCTGACGATCGTCACGGCGTTGTGGTTGTACTTTATCGGCTATAAGATTCTTCCGGTCCGCAAGGTGTCCGACGAGGCCAGCATCTTCTCCGACGGGGCCAGCAAACAGGCGCCGATGTGGCAGCAGGTGATGAGCGTGGTGATCATCACGGCCGTGTTCTTCGGCATGGCGTTTCAGTCCCATGTGGGCCTGCCCTTATATATGATCGCTATGCTGGGCGCCATCGCAGTCTGCGGCTTCCGGATTCTGAAAGGAAAACAGGTATATGGCCTGGTGGATTTGAAGACCGTGTTCCTGTACGTAGGTATGCTTCCGCTGGGAACCGCGTTAAAGACCACGGGAGCGGCTCAGATGATCGCCAACGGCGTCTCCTTCATGGTCGGCGGTTCGGGAAATGTATATCTGATCACAGCGCTCGTGTTCATCGTCACCTGCTTCATGACGCAGTTCACATCAAACGTCGTGACCCTGAACCTGATTGCCCCCATCGCGGTAGCTATCGCCGCCACGCTGGGAGTCAGCCCGGTGGCCCTGGTCGTGACCGCCTGTATCGCCGCCACTCTTGGGTATGTCAGCCCGGTGGCTTGCCCGCCGGCAACCATCATCTACGGAAACGGCGGATTTAAGTTCAACGACTATGCAAAGAGCAACTGGATGATCCTGCTGATCAGCTTTGTCATGTGCGTGGTGCTGCTTCCTATGATTTGGCCATTGTAACAGATAGAAAGATAGAACGCAGAAAAGAGGGGGGACCGATGGTTCCTCCTTCTTTCTGCCCATGAATGCCTCCATAAAAACAGGTTGACAAGGCCTGAGGTTGGAACTACAATTAGAAACGATGCAGGGGGACCGGCGGAGCCGGTTGAGAAGGTTAAAACCTGACCCTTTGAACCTGTCGGTTAATACCGTCGTAGGGAGCGCGTGGGTTATGGAGCGTGCGCCTGTGATGGGGCGTTTTTTTATTTATTTGATCAAGCAGACCACAGGATTCGCGGACGAAAGAGGAGGAACGATCGATGAGAGACGGCGGACTGAACGTGAAGAAGATGGTGCTGCTGGCTATGTTTGTGGCGCTGGGAGTGGTGATTTCCCCCATATTGAGGGTGGAGGGCTGCTGTCCCATGCAGCATTTTATTAATATTACCTGTGCGGTATTTTTGGGACCAACCTACGCGCTGGCCTGTGCGGTGATGATAGGGATTATCCGCATGAGTCTCATGGGGATTCCGCCGCTGGCGTTGACCGGGGCTGTGTTTGGGGCTGTGCTGTCGGGGATTCTGTACCGGGTGTCGGGAAAGAAGATTCTGTTCGCAGTGCTGGGCGAGGTGATTGGGACCGGGATTATCGGGGCTCTGGTGTCCTACCCCGTGATGAAATTTATCATGGGAAGAGGCGGACTGACTGCATTTTTCTATGTGCCGTCGTTTCTGTTGGGCACGGTCATCGGTGGAACCGTGGCGTTTGTTTTTCTGACTGCTTTGAAGCACGGAAAGTTCTTGGGCAGGCTGCAGGCCCGGCTGGAGGAATAGAGGACGATGATTGAGATAGAGAGGTTGACAGAGATTCGCAGAAGAACCATGGAGGCGGGACCTCTGATCCACTGCCTGACCAACCACATCACGATCAACGACTGTGCGAACATGGTTCTGGCAGTGGGCGGCAGGCCGATCATGGCGGAGCACCCGGCGGAGGTGCAGGAGATTACAGCGACGGCCGGGAGCCTGGCCATGAATCTGGGCAACATCACGGACGAGAGAATGAAAAGCATGAGACTGTCGGCGCAGACTGCCGCAGAGCAGGGAATCCCGTCTGTGTTCGACATCGTGGGCGTGGCCTGCAGCAGACTGCGGCTGGACTTTGCTAAGGAGCTTTTAAAAAGCCAGCCGGTCAGCGTGATCAAAGGCAATATATCCGAGATGAAGGCGCTTTGCGGAGTGGCCAACAGCGCCCGGGGAATCGACGCCGGGGAGGCGGATGCGGTCCGCGTGGACAATCAAAATCTGGTGATCCCCATGGCCAGGGAGTTAGCAAAGCAGTACCGGGCAGTGATTGTGATCACGGGAGCGGTGGACGTGATCACCGATGGAAATGACGCCTGGCTCATGGAAAACGGCTGTCGGGAGCTTTCCAGAGTCACGGGAACCGGCTGCATGCTGAACGTGCTGATCGGGACCTATCTGGCGGAGAAGGACGCCCTGGGCGCGGCGGTTTTGGGCACCGCGGTCATGGGAATCGGAGGAGAGCTGGCAGCGAAAGAGGCGGAAGGCATCGGCAGCTTTAAAGTGAAATTATTTGACCATATAGACACGCTGACGGATAAGGTTCTGAGAGACAGAATCCGCATAAAGAAAGCAGGAGGGGTATCATGAAGAGGAAGATTGATCTGGCACTGTATCTGGTGACTGACAGCACGGGGATGGAGGAGGAGCGGTTCCTGCACGTTGTGGACGAGGCGTGCCGCGGCGGAGTGACCTTCCTCCAGGTGAGGGAAAAGTCAAAGACCGGCCGGGAGTATCTGGAGCTGGCCGCTAAGGTGAAGGCGATCACGGACCGGTATGACATTCCGATGATCATCGACGACCGGGTGGACGTGGCGCTGGCAGTGGATGCGGCGGGTGTCCATGTGGGGCAGTCGGATATCCCGGTGGATGTGGCCAGACGTCTGGTGGGCGAGGACAAGATTGTGGGAGCCACCGCAAAGACCGTGGAGCAGGCGCTGGCGGCGGAGAAAGCCGGGGCGGACTACTTGGGCGTGGGAGCCATCTACCCTACCACCACAAAAGTCATCACAAAGATAACAGAGGTTTCCACCTTAAATGATATCTGCCGCCACGTGTCGGTCCCGGTGACCGCCATCGGCGGACTGAACGCGGGAAACATGGACATCTTAAACGGCAGCCTGATGGATGGAGTGGCCGTGGTGTCGGCGATCATGAAGAGTGAAAACCCCTATGAGACCGCGGTTCAGTTAAGAGAGACGTTCCAGGCCGTGAAGTCGGCGCCGCGGAATATTTGATCATGCGGGAACCTTGACATTTCCCTGTGGGAATGCTAAACTAAGCCTATTCAAGAAGTGAAAATCTGGGATCAAAAGAGTATCTTAGACCAGACCAGTCCAGAGAGCCGGGAGGGTGGAAACCGGTGTGGAAGGTTTAGGAGAATGGGCTTGTGAGATGATCCGGTGAACATATGACAGTAGCCGGTTCCGTATTTCCTGCGTTAAAAGGATCATGAATGAGGCGGACCAAGGGTCCGTGAATCAGGGTGGCACCACGAGACATCGTCCCTGGCTGTTTGATACATACAGCCAGGGATTCTTTATTTTTTGAAAACAAAACAACAAAGGATATTATAAAGAAAAGGAGCAGACGATATGTTAGACGGAAAGAAAGTATTGTTCAGCGGTATGCAGGCAACCGGAAACCTGACACTTGGAAATTATCTTGGGGCTTTAAAAAACTGGGTTACTATCAGCGATGAATATGAGACCTTTTTCAGCGTAGTCGATATGCACTCCATCACGGTCCGCCAGGACCCGGCGGAGCTGAGAAAGAGAGCCAGAACTCTGCTGACGCTTTACATCGCGGCCGGCCTTGACCCGGAGAAGAGCTGCATCTACTACCAGTCCCACGTGTCTGGCCATGCGGAGCTGGCCTGGATTTTAAACTGTTTCACCTACATGGGCGAGTTAAGCCGCATGACCCAGTTCAAGGACAAATCGGCAAAACACTCCGACAATATCAACGCCGGTCTTTTCACCTACCCGGTTCTGATGGCGGCGGATATCCTGCTGTACCAGGCGGATGTGGTGCCGGTGGGCGTGGATCAGATGCAGCATCTGGAGCTGACCAGAGACATTGCACAGCGTTTTAACGGCATCTATGGGGATGTATTCACCATACCGGAGGCATATCTGGGCAAGGTAGGGGCCAAGGTTATGAGTCTTCAGGACCCGTCCAAGAAGATGTCCAAGTCCGATGAGAACATCAACGCCAGCATCTACCTGATGGATGACCCGGATACCATTATCCGCAAGTTCAAACGCGCGGTGACCGACTCCGAGGCATGTGTCCGCTACAGCGATGAGCAGCCGGGAATCAAGAACCTGCTGGATATCTACTGCGCGTGTACGGAAAAGACCGTGGACGAGGCGGTGAAGGAATTCAACGGCAAGGGCTACGGCGATTTCAAGATGGCTGTGGGTGAGTCTGTGGTTTCCGTGCTGAAGCCTCTCCAGGACCGCTTTAACGATCTGACAAAGAACAAGGATTATCTGGACCAGATCATCAAAAACAACGCCGAGAAGGCCGGATATTTCTCCAGCAAGACCCTGCGCAAGGTACAGAAAAAGATCGGCTTCCCGGAAAAAATTCGTTAAAATTCCATTAACTGGTATAAAAGTATTGACAACAGCGCCCATATTGCATATACTGGGAGAACGAAAACTTCATATCGATTAAAAGGGAGTAGTTTAAATGTACCGTCAACATACCCGACTGGAACCTCAGTCTGGCGGTGCATGCCATATATGGTGACAAGACTTTTAATGCAATTCATTGTAAAACTTACGGGTTTGTACAAATGGATGCATTAAAAGTCTTTTTTGTTCATAACATGTGTATAAGAGAGGAGAGTCCAAGATGAAAGAATGGTATCAATTATCAAAAGAGGAAGCATTGGAACGGCTGCACGTGACAAACAATGGCTTATCCTCAGAGCAAGTACAAAAGCTGCAGGAGGTACATGGAAAGAACGCTCTTTTGGAGTCCAGAAAAAAGAGCACCCTGCGGGTGTTTCTGGAGCAGTTTCAGGATCTTCTGGTTATTATCCTGATCATTGCGGCCGTGATCTCCATGATGTCCGACAATGTGGAAAGCACCATGGTAATCTTTGCGGTTATCATATTAAACGCCATACTGGGAACCGTACAGCACCAGAAGGCGGAAAAATCCTTAGACAGCCTAAAGTCCCTGTCCTCCCCCAGCGCCAAGGTAAGGCGTGACGGGCGGAAGACAGAGGTTGACTCCACGGAGGTGGTGCCCGGCGATATCCTTCTTCTGGAGGCCGGAGACCTGGTGGTGGCGGACGGACGTATCCTGGAAAATTATTCTCTCCAGGTCAATGAAAGCTCCCTGACCGGGGAGTCCACCAACGTAGACAAACATGCCCAGACGATCAGCAAGGATCAGGTGCCGCTGGCGGACCGGACCAACATGGTGTTCTCCAGCGCGCTGGTCACGGGAGGCCGGGCCGTGGTTTTGGTGACGGCAACGGGGATGGATTCGGAGATCGGAAAGATCGCCTCCCTGATGAATGAAACCAAGAAAAAAAGACTCCCCTCCAGATCAGCCTGGACCAGTTCAGCAGCAAGCTGGCGCTGGTGATCATGATCATCTGCGCCCTGGTGTTCGCGCTCAGCCTCTACCGGAAGATGCCGATTCTGGACTCCCTGATGTTCGCGGTGGCCCTGGCCGTGGCGGCGATCCCCGAGGCGTTAAGCTCCATCGTCACCATCGTTCAGGCCATGGGTACCCAGAAGATGGCCAGGGAGCACGCCATCATCAAGGAATTGAAGGCGGTGGAGAGTCTGGGTTGCGTATCCGTGATCTGCTCCGACAAGACGGGAACTTTGACTCAGAACAAGATGACCGTGCAGCAGGCATATGTGGATCACCAGCTGATCAAAGCACATAAACTGAGCATGAGCCATCCGGTTCACAAATACTTACTCTGTGATGCGATTCTCACCAATGATTCCGCCCTGGTAGACGGAAAAGGCGTGGGAGATCCCACCGAGTTCGCGCTCTTAGAACTGGCCAACCGGATCGGAATTGACAATGAACAGCTGCGCAAATCCATGCCCCGAATCGGTGAAATCCCGTTTGACTCCGACAGAAAGCTGATGACAACCAAGATCCGTATCCTGGGAAGTCCGGTCCTCCTTACCAAGGGCGCCATCGACGTGCTTTTAGACCGCAGCCACCGTCTGCTCACCGGCAGCGGAGTCAGACCCATGCGGGAGACGGACCGCCAGCTGATCCTGGAGCAGAACGACCGGTTTTCAAAGCAGGGACTTCGGGTCCTCTCCTTTGCGTATCGGGAGGCCAAGGAGGGAGAACCGCTGACGCTGGAGTCGGAAAATGATTATATCTTCATCGGTATGATCTCCATGATGGACCCGCCCAGAGTGGAGTCGAGAGGAGCCGTGACCAGCGCCAAGAGAGCCGGTATCAAGCCCATTATGATCACCGGAGACCACAAGGTGACTGCCTCCGCCATCGCCGAAAAAATCGGCATCCTGGAGGATGGAGACTTGGCGGTGACCGGCGTGGAGCTGGACGCCATGCCGGAGGCTGAGCTGAATCAGAAGCTGGAGAGAATCTCCGTATATGCCCGGGTGTCGCCGGAAAATAAGATTCGTATCGTGGATGCCTGGCAGAAAAAAGGCAACATCGTGGCGATGACCGGCGACGGCGTCAACGACGCTCCGGCCTTAAAGAAAGCGGATATCGGCGTGGCCATGGGAATCACCGGAACCGAGGTGTCCAAGGACGCTGCGTCCATGATCCTGACCGATGACAACTTTGCCACCATCATCAAGGCGGTGGCAAACGGCCGCAACGTCTACCGGAACATTAAAAATGCCATCCAGTTCCTCCTGTCGGGAAACACAGCGGGCATACTCAGCGTGCTTTACACGTCGCTGATGGCGCTTCCGGTGCCGTTTGCGCCGGTTCATCTGCTGTTTATCAACCTGCTGACCGACTCGCTGCCCGCCATCGCCATCGGCATGGAGCCGGCGGAGGCGGACCTTTTGGAGCAGAAGCCGAGAGATCCCAGCGAAGGAATTCTTACAAAATCCTTCCTGCTCTCCATCCTGGTCCAGGGCGGTCTGATCGCCGTGTGCACCATGATGGCTTACCACACGGGACTGGCGACCGGCAACGGAGCAGTGGCCAGCACCATGGCCTTCAGCACCCTGACCCTGGCGAGGCTGTTCCACGGCTTCAACTGCCGAAGCCGCCACTCCATCATCAAGATCGGCCTGAAAAGCAACCTCTACAGCATCATGGCTTTCGAGGCGGGCGTGATCCTGCTGGCAGCCGTGCTGTTTGTGCCTGGTCTGCAGACCCTGTTCTCCGTGGCGGACTTGAGCGTCAGACAGCTGCTGACCATCGTGATCTTCGCCATCGTGCCGACCACGGTGATTCAGGCATATAAGACTATCAGCGAAGCATTGCATTAAACAGACAGGCCGCAGCGGTGATCAATATCCGCTGCGGCCTGTGTTTGTTTGATATTATCTGCTGTATCCCGGAATCGCCTGGCTCCAGCTCTCGATGCCGATCAGTGGTTTGGCAAAATCCGTGACACTGGAAGACTCTCCGGTGTCAATTTTCTGGAATACATCATAGATCTTCTTTTTGGAGGGAGGATTCACTTCCTCCGACTCAGACGCCGCATTCCACAGCCCAAAGGCATATCCCTGACCTCTCTCGGCAGTGCTGTCCACATGGCGGGTCAGCATGAAGGCTTCGATGTGAGGATTGGCCTCGGCCGCATAATAGGCATAAGCGTAAGCCGCTGCCTGCAGCTCCTCCGTCACGCCTCTGGAGGCGCTCTGTGAGGTAAATCCGGCCTCGCTGAGTATGATGTGGCGCACTGCGCCTGCCGGGTTCAACAGAGCTGCATTCTGCATATAATCAGTCAGTATATGGAGATTCTTAAAATTCACCACCTGAGCGCCTGCCTGATCCGGCGCAAACTGGTTGTCGGTCCAGAAATCCGGTTCATTCATGTTAGCTGGATAGGGATGATAGGCGACACCCCAGTCGATATTGCCCTTGGCTGCGGTGATGCTGTTGAATTCGTTGATATAGCCCTTAACGGAATAGATAGGCCCTGGCTGACGCCCCAAATCCTCCATGTTCCATGCGTAATCGAAGGGAACGAAGATGCGGGCCTGGCTGTTCTCCGACTTGATGGTGTTGTAGAAGATACGGAAGCTGCGTTCATACTCCCGGATATAGGTGGATTTGTCCACAGCGCCCATATAGTACCAGGCGGACGCATTGACCTCGTTTCCCAGAACCCAGTTGGAGACGACGCCCTTATATTTTTTAGCCAGATAGGAGGCGAGAAATTCCATGGCCTTTGCACCGTCCGGGGTGGAGGAGTCAAAGGAATAGTAGGAGGCCCCGCCGTTCTGTCCGCAGCGATAAAATTCGCTGACATCACTGCCCCAGGGGTTTAAGATCTGGACTGTGACATTCATGCCGCTGTCGGCCAGACTGCGGATGGCAATATCGTAAGCGCCCATGATGCCGCTGGTCTCGACCGTATAGCTGTCACCGCTCTTGTGCATATAGCTGGTGATCGGAAGATTGACAAAGGCGTGTTTGACACCGAGATTCTGTGCATCTGTTGTGAAATTGTTCATGAGAAGGCTGACCTGAAGCCCTTTTTTGATGCCACAGCCGTGTAATGGCCGCTGGAAGCGCAGGCTTCCGGATTGGTGATGTACATTACATTGCTGACCTGAGTATATCCGGACCCGCTGTGAACGGCCACTGCAAACTTGGAGTTTAACCTGGAGTTTGAGGAGCCGTGATTGAGCGAAGTGGTCAGTATGGTTTCGCCGGCGGCTGCAGAGACTGCATAGTCAGTTCTGGAGCCAATGGAATCCTCCCAGGGCTTTAACTCAAACAGATAATAATTTCCGTCATCACCTGAGGCAGTGCCGGAAATGCTGACATTGACGCTGCTGCCGTCTGTGGTGCAGGAAGTGATATTAAGCTGTCCTTCCGCCATGGCAGGCGCACTCATCAGAGCGGCCAGCACGGCGGCAGCCAAAAATGTTACAAACTTTTTCATATCTCAGATACCCTCCTGATTTTTGTAATTGTCCTTATAATACAACTAAAAAGAGGAAATGTAAATTATAACCAAATTAAAACCTTATTGTCAGAACAACAAGTTAATGCTAAGATAAAGCACAGAAGGCAAAAATGTGTATGCAATAAGGAGGAGTAGTTATGGCGAAGTATATGATTGCCCTGGACCAGGGGACAACCAGTTCCAGATGTATCTTATTTGACCGGGATGGAAACATCAGAAGTGTGGCTCAGAAGGAATTTCCCCAGATATTTCCTCAGCCGGGATGGGTGGAGCACAACCCCATGGACATCTGGTCGTCACAGCTGAGCGTGACGATGGAGGCCATGGCCAAGATCGGGGCGGACACGGGGGACATCGCAGGCATTGGAATCACCAATCAGAGGGAGACGGCCATCGTCTGGGATAAAAAGACGGGCCAGCCTATCTACAATGCTATCGTGTGGCAGTGCCGCAGAACGGCGGACAGGATCGAGCAGCTGAAAAAAGACGGTCTGGCCGATATGGTCAGGGAGAAGACGGGGCTAATCCCCGACGCCTATTTTTCAGGAAGCAAGATCGAGTGGATACTGGATCATGTGCCGGGAGCCAGAGAGCGGGCCGAGCGGGGGGAGATTCTGTTTGGAACCGTGGATACCTGGCTGATCTGGAATCTGACCAAGGGGGAGACCTTTGTCACGGACTATACCAACGCTTCCCGGACCACGCTCTTTGATATCCATAACCTCTGCTGGGATGATGAGATTCTGGATTACTTTAAGATACCCAAGTGCATGCTGCCGGAGGTCAAGCCCTCCAGCTGCATCTACGGTCACACCTCCGAGGAGATCATGGGCGGCAGCATCCCCATTGCCGGAGCCGCCGGAGACCAGCAGGCCGCTCTGTTCGGCCAGTGTTGTTTCGAGGCGGGAGAGGCGAAGAATACATACGGTACCGGCTGTTTCCTGCTGATGAACACCGGGAACAAGAGCGTAAAGTCCGAGCACGGTTTGCTCACAACCATCGCCGCCAGCGTGGGTGACAACGTGGAATACGCTCTTGAAGGCAGCGTGTTCGTGGCCGGAGCCGCGATCCAGTGGTTGAGAGACGAGCTCAGGATGATCCGCACCGCCGCCCAGTCCGAGGAATACTGCCGGGCAGTGGAGGACACCGCAGGCGTCTATGTGGTTCCCGCCTTTGCCGGCCTGGGAGCGCCCTACTGGGATCAGTACGCCAGAGGAACCATCGTGGGCCTGACGAGAGGCGCCAGCAAGGAGCACCTGATCCGCGCTACCGTAGAGTCCCTGGCCTACCAGGTGTACGACCTTCTGGAAGCCATGGAACAGGATTCCGGCATCCACTTAAAATCCCTGCGTGTAGACGGCGGCGCCTGCGCCAACAACTTCCTCATGCAGTTCCAGGCGGACCTCCTGCATGAAAACATCGTCCGCCCCCAATGCATCGAGACAACCGCCCTCGGCGCCGCCTACTTAGCCGGCATGGCCGTAGGCTACTGGAAAAACAAAGAGGAGATCAAAGACAACTGGCAGGTCTCCAGAGTCTTCGAACCGACCATGGAGGAGGAGTACAGAAAGAAACTGATCAAGGGGTGGAAGAAAGCGGTCAAATGTTCTTTTGATTGGGCGGCGGATAATTAGTTGATATAGTTATACGGTTTTTTTATTGACATTTTAGGCGGAAAAGTGGTATTCTAATAGTAGCCAAAAGTAAGTAAGTAATGCAGTCACAAAGCGAACCCCCAAGGAGTGGATTTCCTTGGGGGTTCATTTTAGGCTAGCTGTTGTGCTTGATTCGGTCTAACCATTTGCATATGTAGTGGCCAGCTACACTTGCCATGACCGAACCTAAAAAAGTAAGTAAGTCTTTCATGCAGTCACCTCCTTCCCGCTGTGGGATTGGAGTACAACAGCAAGTCTATTATATCGTTTTTATACCGACTTGTCCAGGAACGTTGTTGCATTAAAAATGCCTTATGGAGGGCAGAGATCAGGTCTGTTTGATTGGCCTTCCGATCATGTTCAAGCCAAAGCGGTATGCAAAAATTTTACTTGACATCGCCCCCATCCGGTGATAGCATAAAAGTAACTTAATAAGACCTTTGAGACGAAGAGTAAGGTGATTATACGGAGTGTTTCTCCGTGTATTTTCCTTACTCTTTTTGCGTTTAACCGTGGGAGGGATCGGAAGGAGGGGGAGGTATGTATAAAAAGGAACAGCTGCTGAGGGACACGGGGGTGTTTGTCCTGGGGCTTGAGGGAACCCTGGTGAGTGGAGGGTGTCTGGTTGAGGGAGTACCGGAATTTCTGGAAGCTGTGAGACAGACAAAACGGGAGTTTCTCATATACACCAACCAGAACGATCTGTCCGGAACGATGTGCAAAAAGCTTCTGGAGGAGCTGGGGTGCGACGTGCCTGTGGAGCGGATTCTAACGTCGGCGGAAGTAGCACTCCGTTACTTAAAAAGCCGGGAGGCGGGGAAAGGCGTATATCTGATCGGACCGCCTGCCATGGAGGAGCTGTTTGCGGAGGCGGGGGTCCATCTGACAGAGGACGCGCCCGACCTGGTGGTGGTAGGCACGGACTGTACGTTTACATACGAAAAACCAAAAAAAGCCTGCGGGTTTGTGAGCGGCGGAGCCGGTTTCCTGGCTACCGGCGCGGAGCCCTTCTTCAAGCGGGACGGGCAGCAGGTTCCCGACAGCGGGGCCATCTGCGCAGCCATCACCGCCGTGACAGGAAAGCAGCCCACGGTCTTGGGACTGCCGACGAAGGAGGCCGTGGAGATCATCTCCGATTACACCGGGATCAGGACCGACTATATGACATTTGTGGGCGACCGCCTGGATGTGGAGGTAGCGGCCGGAACCAGGAATGGGCTCATGGGATTTCTGGTACTGACCGGGGAGACGGCGCTGGAGGATGTGTTTGAAGCCAGGAGAAAACCGGATCTGATATTCGGCTCCGTCAAAGAGATGGGCGATATTATGAGAAGCTGGATCATGTAGAGCAATTAGATATTCATAGAATATGACAAGGAGATAGAGAGATTATGACAAGTCATCAGGACGTAGACGTAACAATCATCGGAGGAGGAGTCACGGGAGCGGCCGTCGCCAGAGAGCTGTCGAGATATGAGCTGACTACCTGTCTGCTGGAGAAGGAGGAGGACATCTGCTCCGGCACATCCAAGGCCAACAGCGCCATAGTCCACGCAGGCCATGACGCGGCCCCCGGCTCCTGGAAAGCACGCTTTAACGTGGAGGGCAACCGGATGATGGATCAGCTGTCCAAGGATCTGGACTTTGATTTTGACCGCAATGGTTCCCTGATTCTGTGCTTTGACAAAGAGGAGCTGCCAGCCTTAAACGCCCTCTACGAGAAGGGACAGAAAAACGGCGTTCCGAAGCTTGCCATCATCACCGGCGACGAGGCCAGAGCCATGGAGCCAAACCTCTCCGAGAAGGTGGTTGCCGCACTCTACGCCCCTACCGGAGGAATCGTCTGTCCCTTCGGCTTAACGATTGCGCTGGCGGAAAACGCCTGTGACAATGGGGTGGAATTCCGTTTTCAGACCAGTGTGGAAACCATAGAAAAGACGGAGGACGGATATCTGCTGAACACAAGCGCCGGTCCGGTCCGGTCCAGATACGTGGTAAATGCCGCCGGCGTCCATTCCGACGTGTTCCACAACATGGTCAGCGAACATAAGATCCATATCACCGCCAGAAAGGGCGAATACCTGCTGTTGGATAAAGAAGCGGGCCATCACGTATCCCGCACCATATTCCAGCTGCCGGGTAAATACGGCAAGGGAATCCTGGTAACACCCACCATCCACGGCAACCTCTTAGTGGGTCCCACCGCCACGGATATCGACGATAAGGAATGTACCGCCACCACGGCGGAGGGCCTGGCCGATGTGATGGAGAAAGCCGCCATAAGCGTCCGGGACGTTCCGTTCCGCCAGGTGATTACATCCTTTAGCGGGCTTCGTGCCCATGAGGACAGCGATGATTTTATCATCGGAGAGCCTGAGGATGCACCGGGATTTTTTGACGCCGCGGGAATCGAGTCACCGGGACTTACCAGCGCGCCCGCCATCGGGGTGTACATGGCAGAGCTGATCGCCGGAAAGGCGGGGGCGAAGAAGAAAGCAGACTTTAAGCCCACCAGAAAAGGCTTTGTACACGCCAACAAGCTGAGCCTGGAGGAGAGAGCGGAACTGATTAAGAAGAATCCCGCCTATGGAACCATCATCTGCCGCTGCGAGGAGATCAGCGAGGGCGAGATCATCGATGCGATCCACCGCACGCTGGGAGCCGTATCCTTAGATGGAATCAAGCGCCGCGTCCGCGCCGGTATGGGAAGATGTCAGGCAGGCTTCTGCACACCGAGAACGATGGAGATTCTTGCCAGAGAAACCGGAAAGACCATGGAAGAGATATGTAAAAATGCGCCGGAGTCCAGGATGCTGACTGGCCGGAAACAGGGGGTAGTGAGATGACAGAGCATGACATTATTATAATCGGCGGAGGCCCTGCCGGACTGGCGGCCGCGATCGCCGCGAGAAAAGCGGGAATCCAGGATATCATGATTATCGAGCGCGACGACCGCCTGGGAGGAATCTTAAACCAGTGTATCCACAATGGTTTCGGCCTCCACACCTTCAAGGAAGAACTGACCGGCCCGGAGTACGCTGCCCGCTACATCGAGCAGGTGGAGGAGGAGCAGATCCCCTATAAACTGAACACCATGGTGCTTCACATCAGCAGAGATAAAGAAGTGACCGTCATAAACCGGACCGACGGGCTGACCGTCTTAAAGGCCAGGGCCGTGATCCTGGCCATGGGCTGCCGGGAGCGCCCGCGGGGAGCTCTCAACATCCCGGGATACCGGCCGGCCGGCATCTATTCGGCGGGAACCGCCCAGCGTCTGATGAACATAGAGGGCTACAGCGTGGGCCGTGAGGTGGTCATCCTCGGCTCCGGCGATATCGGCCTGATCATGGCCAGAAGGATGACTCTGGAGGGGGCCAGCGTCAAGGTGGTGGCAGAGCTTATGCCATATTCCGGCGGCCTCAAGAGAAATATCGTGCAGTGTCTGGACGATTACGGAATCCCGTTAAAGCTGAGCCACACCGTTGTAGAAATCCACGGAAAGGAGCGCGTGACCGGTATCACCCTGGCCCAGGTAGACGAAAACCGCAGGCCCATACCGGGAACCGAAGAATATTACGGCTGTGATACGCTGCTGTTGTCCGTGGGTCTGATCCCGGAGAACGAGCTGACCAGAGAGATCGGCGTATCCATCAACCGCGTTACCTCCGGCCCCAACGTCAACGACCAGCTGGAAACCGACGCCGAGGGCGTCTTCGCCTGCGGCAATGTCCTCCATGTGCATGACCTGGTGGACTACGTGTCGGAGGAAGCCGGACTCGCCGGTGAGAACGCCGCCCGCTACGTGCTGGAGAAGTCCAGCGGAGAGCACGGCGCTCAGACCGTGCTGAAAGCCGAAAACGGCGTGCGCTACACGGTGCCCCAGTCCCTCGATATCGCCCATATGAAGGACCAGATTACCGTCCGCTTCCGCGTGGCCGATGTCTATAAGGACCGCTATATTAGCGTCTATTACGACGGGACCCGGGTGTCCAGGAGAAAGAAAAAGGTTCTGGCTCCCGGAGAGATGGAGCAGGTGATCCTAAAGAAAGAGAGCTTCGCCGACTATCCAGATATCAAAGCCATTACAATCTGCACGGAGGAGGAATAAGAATATGGAAAAGAGAGAACTGATCTGTATCGGCTGTCCTCTGGGCTGCCCACTGTCTGTCACCATCGAGGGTGAGCAGATTGACGTAAAAGGCAATACCTGCAAGAGAGGCGAGGACTATGCCATAAAAGAGATACTGAGTCCCACACGAATCGTCACCTCCAGCATTCCGGTCGCCGGCGGCGAGCTGGCCATGGTCTCCGTAAAAACCAGAGAGGACATTCCCAAGGGGAAGATCTTCGAATGTATGGAGGAGATCCACAAGGCCACAGCCAAGGCGCCTGTGGCGATCGGCGACGTGCTTGTGAAAAACTGCGCGGGAACCGGCATCGATGTGATTGCTACAAAGAATGTGAGAGCTGTTTAGAATAAGGTGTCAGACAGAGGGCGTCTCATAAGTCCTGGGGCGGTGCAGCATTTCCGCGGCTGGGATTCGTGAGACACCTTTTTAAATGATATATAATAAAGTAGGTATATCATCACGGCAGCATCTGTGGTATAATATTGTATACTGTATGAGAAAATTTTATAAGAAAGGGTTACATATGAAACCAATTGATCTACTGGAATCCTCACCTGTCATCGCCGCGGTCAAGGACGACGAGGGATTAAAGCGCTGCTTTGATTCGGACTGTCAGGTGGTTTTTATTCTATATGGAAATGTGTGCAATATCGGAGATATCGTGGATCAGATTAAGGCGCACGGAAAGACAGCATTTGTGCACGCGGATCTGACGGGAGGGCTCAGTTCTAAGGAGATTGCCGTGGATTTTATCAAGCAGAGCACCAGAGCGGACGGAATTATCAGTACCAAGCCCATGCTGGCCAAGCGTGCGGTGGAGTTAGGGCTGTTCGGAGTGCAGAGAACCTTTATCATCGATTCCCTCGCCATGGCTACGATGAAGAAGCAGATTGACACCTACCGGCCCGATATGATCGAGGTGATGCCGGGAATCATGCCCAAGGTGCTCCGGGAGATCCGTTCCCATACCAAGATCCCGATCATAGCCGGAGGGCTCATATCC
>Ga0192243_10193_pt1 | contig 24707 bp, 27 predicted proteins | sample Koala_Koa27_K3_FD_131233 | JGI IMG/M metagenome (GOLD analysis project Ga0192243, IMG submission 131233) | Enriched cells from koala feces incubated with labeled cellulose particles, San Francisco Zoo, California, United States - Koala_Koa2-7_K3 ... | reverse complement strand
TGTTCAACGACTTTATCTTATAACGGTTCTTATACTAACACTATCAACTTTGAATGTCAACAAAATTTTAAAGTCTCATTCATGCTCCCCGTCCGATATCCAAGAAGATCCATTGTCACATAAGAAAAACCAAACGACTTCAGCTGACTGTATACGGTTTCGCGTACATCCTCTGCCAGCAGTTTTTCAAATTCCGACGGTTCAACCTCAATTCTGGCCATCGTTCCGTGGATACGGACGCGCACCTGACGAAAGCCCAGATCAAGCAACAGCTGTTCCGCACGGTCCACCATGGACAGCTTGTCCTCCGTGATCGTCTCCCCGTAAACGAAACGGGAGGACAGGCAGGCAAAGGACGGCTTGTCCCAGGCGGGCAATCCCAGTTCCTTTGAAAGCTCACGTATCTCTGCCTTTGACAGCTGCGCCCGGCGCAGCGGGCTCAGCACCCCAAGCTCCTCCACCGCCTGCAGACCCGGACGGTAATCGCCGTTATCATCCAGATTGGATCCCTCCATCACACAGCGAAGGCCCTGATCCTTTGCGATCTCCCATATCTTTTCAAACAACTCACGCTTACACAGGTAGCAGCGGTTCTCCGGATTCCGGCGAAAGCCCTCGATCTCCAGCTCCTTCGACTCGAATGCTACGTATCTGATACCGTTTTGTTCGCAAAAATCCCGGGCCGCCTTCCACTCACGCTCCGGGAAGGAACAGGAATGCGCCGTGACAGCAACAGCCCGATCCCCCAGTACATCATGGGCGGCACGAAGCAGAAGCACGGAGTCCACGCCGCCGGAGAAAGCAACGGCTGCACTGCCGGTCTGTCGAATATATTCCTGTAATTTCTGATATTTTATCTGTAACTCCTGTACCATGGAAATCTCCGTTTATCTGAAATCAAACAATGCTCTTTTTATACTTTTTCAATGATACATGTATGTCGTTTCATATCAGCACCATTCAAATCTTTATTATAATTTATCCCCACCAGAAGCAAATTTCCAAAATATTTTTTTAAATCTCCGTCATAACGGTTTTCGTGTATTTGTTTTATTGCGGTATCCGCGTCTTTATCATATTTTAACTCTATGATCATAGCCGGTTTGTCTACATCTTTGCCGGGCAAAAAAGCCAGATCTGCAAATCCCTTTCCCTCCGGAAATTCAGGAATAATCTTATAAAATCTTCTGGCCGTATAATATGCAATCATAATGGCACTGCTTAAAGATGCTTCATTATTATAGCGTAATACTGATGAGTTTAAACTATGCACCTTTTCCAAAGCATTCGCTACAGTCTCACTGTCTCCGCGAAGTGTCGCATCCAGTAAATCTTCAGATTCACGCAGTAATTCGGCTACATCCTCCCATTTATCACCGCTGACTGCATCCGCAAACGCCTCTGCAATCTCTTTATTGGGAATAAATACCTTCTTTTCAACTGAGTCATAACCCAGATATCCCAGATGAATCAGCAGCGTCAAAACGTCATCTTTATTTTTAAATGAAGTCATATCATTTTGAAACGTTCCGATCCGAACTCTTACCGAAACACCTCCCAACATGGAAATAATGTCATCTCTAAGCCCGTCAAAATTCATGCTGATATATCCTTTTAATGAATCATAAGATTCAGAATCTGTCCAATAATTCGCAAATTCTTCATTAATCACCGCATTCATAACAGAATTCGGGCTATACACATGCCGAATTCGGCTGAACGAATAGCCATCATACCATGCGCTCATACTTTCAGGATCCATATGATGCTCTTGACACAAACATCTTACTTCCTCTTCTGTAAAACCTACATACTCCGCAAGCTTTGCAGGTCTCGTCATAGTAAATTCCCTGAAATCTGTCAACGCTGACTGTGTACCATATTTTTTAATCGGAAGTATCCCCGTCATATAAGCAGCTGCGATGGTTTTATCGGTAGACGGACCGGCTTTGAAAAGACCTCTCAAAAGCTGAACATATTCTTTTTGTAAAGCAAAATCATTCTTAGTTTCGCGAAACAGAGCATCCCACTCATCAATTATAATCACGAATTTCTCATTTGTTTTCGCCGTGATTGAAGATAAAACATACGCTAAAACAGTTTCTTCCATCCCTTTCATTTCTGGAAATTCGGTTTTTAATTCCTGAATGACTCTTGCCTGCAAATCTTTTACAACATTTTTTTGTCAGTACAATTCGAAATAAACTGAACGATGTCAAGATAAATAACATCATATTTATTCAGATAACTCTCAAACGATTCGGCTTTCGATATAATAAGCCCGTCAAATAACGCGTGAGAATCACAGCTTCTGTCATAATAAGCACAGAGCATTTTGGCCGTAAAAGATTTTCCGAATCTTCTGGGGCGGCTGAAGCAGGTCAGCTTTCCGGGAGTCGTATCAATCGTACTGTTTATATAATCAATCAGCCCGGTCTTATCAATATAATGTCCTCTCCGAATGGAAGCAAATGCTTCATTTCCCGGATTGAGATACTCACCCATAACCTGTCAATCCTCCTTAAACACACAAATGCCGATGACGCAGTACTCTGATATCAGTAAAACTCAAATTTTTTTCTGTCATGATTCAGTGTATCATAGACAAAACCGGGAAGCAAGGAATATAATCTTACCGACTCAATCATCCAGTATCATTCGGGCTCCGCCGTAGATACCGGCGTCATTGCCGAGTGTCGCCAACGCAAAAAGAGTACCGCGGGCCGCATGGAACGCATACTCAACGAAATATTTACGAACTGCCTCGATCACGATATCACCGGCTTTTGCCATGCCGCCGCCGATCACGAAGGCCTGCGGATCTATCACACAGGAAACCTGTGCCAGCGCTTTTCCGAGTGTTTTACCGAATTCTTCCACAATCACCAGTGCAGCCTCATCGCGATCCTTCGCCGCGTCAAAAACATCCTTTGATGTGATCGCGTCCCTGTTCAGGCTTCGCAGGACACTTTCCTCTTTGTGTTCCTTTAAATACAGCTTCGCCATACGCGCCACGCCGTTGGCGGAAGCATACTGTTCCAGACAGCCGCGGTTTCCGCATCCGCAGGTCTCCGGCTCGTCATCTCTGACATGCATATGCCCAATCTCACCGGCCGCTCCGTTAAACCCCGAAACAATTTTCCCGTTTAAAATCACACCGCCTCCGACGCCGGTCCCCAGTGTGACCATGATAAGATTCTCATATCCTTTGCCGCCGCCCATCCACATTTCGCCGAGGGCTGCCACATTCGCGTCATTGCCCGCTTTTGTGCGGAATCCGGTCAGAGTCTGCATCTTCTGCTCCACGTTAAAAATATCCCAGCCCAGATTCGCGCATCGGAAGACCGTTCCGTCCGCTCCGACAGGTCCCGGGACGCCCATGCCGATCCCTTCGACCTGCCCCGGTGCAATGCCTGCCGTTTCCAGCTTTTCCATGATACCTGCAGCAATATCTCCCAGAATCCCGGCGCCGCCGTTTTCGGTTCTGGTTTTGATCTCCCAGGTATCACAGAGTGTTCCGTCGGTCTCAAACAACCCAAGCTTCACGGTCGTGCCTCCGATATCCACACCAAACGCATATTTTCTCATGATAATTCTCCCATCGAAAGATAATTCTGTCTCCATTTATCATTAAAAAACAGGGAAATCATACGGAAACAATCTCATCCGGACAATTACTCGGCTGCTCCATTCTCCGTCACCGTAATCAGATCAGACAGCTTCGGGATGGAATCCGGCAGCGATATGCTCCGACTGATTTCTTCCTGCATCCTGTCCGCGTCAATCTCCTGAAAGCTCCAGCCTGTCTGCCTGAGAACAACGAATCCGAGAAACAACAGCACGGCAAACAAAAGCCTTGCTTTAAAAAAACTCCTGCTCTTTTTTCCGGTTTCTTCGTATTCTGTATCATATGAGACAGTCCCTGATTTTGCCGGGCGGTCTCCGAAACTGCTTCTCACCTGTTCTACATAACTTTTCCGGTCATTATATTGCTGCTGATCCATGCTCATACCCTCCTGTCCTAACATATGAGAACAGGCAGGTAAATATGATTATCCGTTCAGGCAATGGAACGCATCATCAGCTCCTCAAGCACGTCATTCAATGTAATATCCCGCTCCGCCATCAGCACCAGTACATGATACAGCAGATCGGTAGTCTGATAGATCAGATCCTCCTTATCCGGATTCTTGGCCGTGAAGATGAGATCCAGCGTCTGTTCTCCTACCTTTTTCAGGATTCGGTCGATTCCCTGTTCAAAGAGGAAGCTGGTATATGAACCGTTTTTCGGATATTCTTTTCTCGCTTTGAGCACATCATAGACACGGCTCAGCACTCCGTACAGGTTTGCCTGCAGCGAATCCGTCTCCGCCATTTCCGTGAAAAAACAGCTCCGGTTTCCGGTATGGCAGGCCGCTCCGACCTGTGAGACCCTGGCGAGAATCGTGTCCCTGTCGCAGTCCGCCTTGAGCATCTTGACATATTGATAATGTCCGGAAGTCAATCCCTTGATCCAGAGTTCCTGCCGGCTGCGGCTGTAATAAGTCATTTTGCCGGTCTCCAGCGTCGTCTGAAAGGCTTCTTCATTCATGTAAGCCAGCATCAGGACCTCATTTGTCTGATAATCCTGCACGATCACCGGTATCATACCGTCCGAATTCAGTTTTAAAGAAGACCATTCAACAGAAGATACCAGATGGGCGGTACTGATCCCGCATGTCTTCAGATATTGCTTCAGCTCCGGCACATTGCCCGGCTCTTCGCAGAATGCCCGGGCAGAAATTCCGGTGATATTTTCATCTGCCAGAAGAATATCGCGAACTCTCTCCGGTGATGTTTCCTGAAGCAGGATGGTATAGGGCATATCCGTCACATTGTCCATCGTTCCCGCCAGCTTCTCGTCCAGCACGACCAGTTCACTGATATACTCTTCCACGGAACTCTTCTGCTTGAAAAACAGGTCCACGTTAAAGATGGACAGCGCCATATGGTCTCTGCCGAATCGCTGCTCTCCCTGCCGTGCCAGCTGTGCAGTCTCATTTTTCAGCGAATTCAGGATTGCCTTGCTGCATCCCGCATAGAGAATCTTTTTTATGTCGTTGACGGAATTGATATTTCCGCCCGCATAGACCGGCATCTCCGCAAGAACGCAGATATTTTTCATGATATGCAGATTGTCCTCGTGCTCTCTCTCATTGTCAGACAGATCAAACAGAATGATTTTATCTATGCCATAAATATTACATGAACGAATCAGATCTTCAGCATCTCCGGCCGGCGCATGATCGTGAAAGTCTTTCACAAGCCCGCCATCCTTCAAAAACAACGTAATAATTATATCTTTCTGCTCGTATTTCATCTCTTATAAACTGCCTTTCGTTGATAATACATCCGTCACGCGGGGATCAAAAGAAACAGCCTCATCCAGTGCTTTCCCAAATGCCTTGAACATGGCTTCGATCATGTGGTGGTTGTTGGAGCCGGACAGAACCTTCAAATGGAGATTCATCCCGGCGGCATAGGATACCGCATAAAAGAACTCTCGAACCATCTCCGTATCCATATCACCCACACGGTCTGTGGTAAATGCCTCGTCCATGACAAAATACGGCCGTCCGGACAGATCAACGGCTGACAATACTAACGTCTCATCCATCGGCAGAATCATGCTGCCGAAACGGCGGATGCCGCGTTTGTCACCGACGGCTTCCTTCAGCGCCGTCCCCAGCACAATACCGGTGTCCTCGATCGTATGATGACAGTCGACTTCCAGATCCCCCCGCACACTGACTTCCAGATCAAAAAACCCGTGACGCGCGAAACCGGACAGCATATGATCGAAAAAACCAACGCCGGTATGAATCTGTCGTTTCCCTGTCCCGTCCAGATTGATCGTCAGGCTGATATCGGTCTCATTTGTCTTTCGATTGATTGTTGCAATTCTGTTTTCCTGCATCTTGTCCTCCGTTCTAAAGCCCCTCTGTCATACATGGTGATGACTGCGTCAGCAGTCATGTCCGTTTATTATGAAAATTTCCTGTTATATTTCCGTATCATCTTCAAACCGCACCAGCACCGAATTCGCGTGCGCCGTCAGCTGCTCGCAACGGGCAAACTGAGCAATGTCCTGATATACATCCTGCAGCGCCTCCCGGGAATAGGAGATAATACTGGATTTCTTTATAAAATCATCTACCGAAAGCGGCGAAAAGAATTTCGCGGTTCCGTTCGTCGGCAGCACATGATTCGGCCCTGCGAAATAATCGCCCAGAGGCTCGCTGCTGTACGGACCGATAAAGATGGCTCCGGCGTTTTTAATCTTCGTCATTACCTCAAACGCGTTCTCCGTCACAATCTCCAGATGTTCTGAAGCAATCTCATTCGCTGTCTCGATTGCAGTGTCCAGATCAGGCGCAACCAGGATATAACCGTAATTATCCAGCGACTTTTCTATGATCTCCCGTCTGGATAAGATTTTTGTAAATGCATCGATTTCCTTAGAAACTTCAGCGGCCAATAATTCACTGGTTGTAATCAGAATCGCAGAGGCCAGCTCGTCATGCTCCGCCTGTGAGAGCAGATCAGCTGCCACATAACGGGGATTTGCACTCTCATCCGCCAGGACAAGAATTTCACTCGGCCCCGCAATGGAATCGATGCTGACATGACCGAATACCGCTTTTTTAGCCAGCGCCACATAGATATTTCCGGGACCGACAATCTTGTCCACCTTCGGAATGCTCTCCGTACCGAAAGCCATCGCGGCAATCGCCTGCGCGCCGCCGACCTTAAAGACCCGGCCGACGCCGGCCTCTTTCGCGGCGACAAGTGTCGCGGGATTTACCTTTCCCTCTCTGCTGCAGGGCGTCGTCATGATGATTTCTTCTACACCCGCAACTTTTGCGGGAATGATATTCATCAGTACGGAGGACGGATAAACCGCCTTGCCGCCCGGCACATACACACCGGCTTTTGCGATCGGCGTTACCTTCTGACCGAGCATCGTGCTCGGGATGGAACTGTCAAACCAGCTGTATTGCCGCTGTTTTTCATGGTAGATACGGATATTTTCTTTTGCTTTACGGATCACATCCAGAAGCTCCGGCGGCACCTCGTCATATGCCTCCCGTATCTCGGCATCTGTCACCTCAATATCTGCCGCGGAGAGTTTCGCACCGTCGAATTTTTCTGTATATTCAAAGACAGCCTGATCACGCCTGCTCCTCACATCGGCGATGATGGCGTTTACGCGTTCTTCATATCCCGCGTAATTATTCGGGCTGCGTTTCAGCAGATCCGTCAGAATTTTACTTATGGTATCCTTTGTCAGTTTCAAAGTACGCATTCGTATCTCCTCTTTTCATCAATATCTAAGAAATAACGCAACTGTAAAGGTACGGAACCGTTACGAAATGACGCTTCGCAAATCCCTGATCAGTTTGCTCACACGCTCCTGCTCCAGCTTCATACTGACCGGATTCACCACCATCCGCGCGGAAAGCGGGCAAACCTCCTCCAGTACCTCCAGACCGTTTTCCTTCAATGTGGAACCTGTCTCCACAATATCCACAATCACATCAGCCAGTCCCACAATAGGCGCCAGTTCAATGGAACCGTTCAGCTTTATGATTTCAACGGTCTGGTGTTTTTTATTATAAAAATAATCTTTCGCAATCTTCGGATATTTGGTCGCTACACGAATCTGTTCATGATGCTCCAGCAAATCCTTCGCGGAAGCGTATCCGCAGACACACATACGGCATTTACCGAATCCCAGATCCAGAACCTCGTAGATATTCCGGCCTTCCTGAAGGATTGTGTCCCGGCCGACAATACCGATATCAGCCGCACCGTACTCTACATAAGTCGGCACATCCGGTCCCTTCGCAAGAAAAAACCGAAGCTTCAGTTCCTCATTCACAAAAATCAGTTTCCGCGTGTCTTTATCCTTCATCTCCTCACAGGTAATGCCGATCTGTTCAAACATCGAAAGCGCAGTTTTTGCCAGACGGCCCTTGCCAAGTGCAAATGTTAAATATCTCATCTTTTCTCCTTTTCCATCGGGGAAATATCGTATTATATGGCAGTCATCAGATATAATAAATAATATCCTGAATATGGTACTGCTGGGCGTATCTCTGGTAAGTCTCAACCGTATTCGCCTCTGTCAGCGGCATTAATTCCACGTTTTCACCGCGATTCCGCAGAATCATCGCGTCCCGGATGACTTCATCGTGTTTTTCCTCACGATAAACAAACCATTTCGTCCTGTTCTCGAACGGGATACATATATTCTGATGGCGAAGCGCGTTCATCAGCTGATCGATCACAATCGCAAATCCGATCGCCGGAGCCGACTTTCCGAAAGATTCCAGAAGACGGTCATAGCGTCCGCCCTTGACGACCGCGTTTCCGCTTCCGAACGTATATGCGGAAAATATAATACCGGTATAGTAATTCAACTCGGAAATCATCGCCATTTCGTAAAAGACATACTGTTCGACGCGATAGATACGAAGCAGGTCTTCCAGCTGTTCCAGCCGCTCCAGCGCACAGAAAATCTTCGGATAATCCGCCGCTTTTCCTTTTGCCTCCTGAAGCTTTTCCTTTGTAAGCATCACATCCTTAAGAAGACCGAACAGGAAAGCAAGATCATCGTTTAAACCAATCTGTTTCACGATCTCCTCCACTCCGTAAAAATTACGGTTCAGCAAAAGCTCACGAATCTCATTCTCTATATCCTCTCCAAGCTGAGCAGCCTCAAACAGTCCCTTCAGAAAATCAGCGTGTCCCACACTCACCTGAAACTCTTTCAGGCCCGCATTTAAAAGAAGCTGCACCGTCAGCGCAATCAGCTCCGCGTCTGCCTCAACAGAACCGTCGCCGATCAGCTCGGCCCCCGACTGTGTCGTTTCCTTTAAGAGTCCCTGATAGCTGCTGTTGTTAATAAAGGTATTGCCGGTATAGCAAAAACGGATCGGAATCGCGTCTTCCATATAGTATTTCGAAGCACAGCGCGCGATCGACGGCGTAATATCCGGCCGGAGAACCAGCGTATTGCCCTCACGGTCAAAAAATTTGTAAAGATCCTTTGACGGCGTCGTGCCGATCTCTTCCCCGAAAATATCAAAAAACTCAAATGTAGGCGTCTGGATCGGATGATAACCGTATGATTTTAACGTCTGGTGTATCTTGTCTTCCAGAATATGCTTCCGTTCACACTCATCGCTGTAAATATCCCTCACACCCTCCGGTGTATGCAATAACTGATTTGACATAAAATTCTCCTATTACACTTTAGCATGCTACCATGCTACCATATGAAATCCCGGTTATTATATTTCATATCACATATAAAGTCAAGAAATATCCTTATTTTATCTGGTTTGTTTTTCATGAAAATCATCGCAGTTCTATATCCAGCTGCATCGGTTCAAGATACGGCACCAGTACTCCGCCGTGCATGGAAAAGAAAAACCGTTCGTCCAGTTCTTCAAACCGGATACTCTTGCGGCCCCCCGCCATACTCCGGTTCCAGAACGGCAGCAGCTCAGAATATCGCATATAAAAATAGATATCCCTGTGTTCATAATATATGATCAGGAAAGACATCCCGCCCTGTTTTTCAAAATCACCCATGAACTTCACCTGATGTTCATGAACATTCTGCAGCGGGAACGTATCCGCCCTGCACTCTTTCGCATCAAAGCAGACCGGAATCCCCTGCACTGCGCCGATGTAATCCACCGTGCTCTTCTGTTCAAAATAAGCGAGTGTGATATGGCGGCTCGCGGCGTCAATCTGCACCGGTGTGATCGGCGTCGGTATCTTCTGTATCAGCGCAAGACCTTTTTCCTGATATTTCTCATTTGTCAGATTGATGAACTCTTCCAGGGTAGACCCCCGCAGACCTCTTGAATTCCATGTCGGCATAATCACTCCTGTTATGATTTCGGTTTCCTGGATATCACAGGATCCCGCGGTGCAGTAATTCTTCTGATTCGTAGTACAAAATCTGTTTCTGCAGGCACGTAAATACACCATCCCGCAATTCTATTTTATTAATGGAACAATTCGGCTGACGTACATTCCAGAAATCTTCCATATCAAACTGATCGATCCTCTGCAGGAAAGCACGGATGACTGTCCCGTGGCACAGCACAAGAACATTCTGCAGTTCCGCATTCTGTTCCAGCGGCAGCAGCTCGCGCTTCATAAAATCATCAATGCGCGCAAAAAGCTCCTCATAACTCTCTCCCGTCTCATCCGGTACGTAGCGGGTCGGATGGGAAAAACAGTTGACAATATTCTCATCATACTCTTTCAGAAGAGAAAGCTTTAAACCCTCATACTTTCCGAAACACATCTCACGCAGACGGTCATCGATCCGGAAATACGGCTCCGGCGCCGTCTCGCGCCTGTTTTTATCCGCGATCAGACGGGCTGTCTTTTCTGCGCGGATATAAGGACTGGTATAAATACGGTCAAAACGGATACCGTCCCTGTAAAACCCGTCCCGCGAAAGCTCTGCCAGCTCCACTCCGAAATCGGTCAGCTCGATATCCGACGATCCCTGTATGCGCCCTTCTTTATTCCAATAGGTTTCTCCGTGTCTCATTATGTAAATATACATGATCATTTCTCCGCTTGTTTGTCCTGTGTGATCAAAATACCGTCAGGCCGGAAGGCCGCTTCTGCACAGCCACTGCTCTGCTTTCCGAAACGTATCCGGCACAGGGGCTTCCAATATCCTGCCGTCCGCCAGTTCCATACGCCAGGCATGCAAAAGCTGGCTCCGGATTCCGGTTGCCCGATATAACTCACGGTTGACGGAAGAATCTCCGTATTTTGCATCGCCCAGAACAGGATGACCGACAGAGGCAAGATGCGCCCGAATCTGGTGAGAACGGCCGGTGATCAGATGCACCTCCAGCAATGTCGCATTGCCAAAATATGCCGCCGGCCTGTAAGCAGTCTCAATCCGGCTGCCAGGCCGGGATGATAATATTTTGCTGTTATCCGAAATGGACATCTTCGCACAGTCATCAACGAATGAGCTTATCTGAGTCCGGTCGGCGAACGACGCATCCGGCAGAATCTCTACACGATTTGTCCGGTGATCCTTGACCAGGTATCCATGTAAATGGCACGGCTCTGCCACTCTGCCCCGCACCAGAGCCTGATAATACTTTTTTGCAGAGCGGTCTTTCAGCTGTTCTCCCATCTGCTGCAGACCCCGCATGGTCTTCCCTGCGATCAGCAGGCCGGATGTATTTCGATCCAGCCGGTTGCAGATGGAAGGATGAAAGGTGCGAAGCTCCTCTTTTGTCAGCTGTCCGCTCGAAAACAGATAAGAAATGATCCGATCGTTAGCGGAATCGTCTCCCTGCGACGCCTTCTGGGAAAGAAGACCGGCCGGTTTGTTGATCACAAGGATATCTCTGTCCTCATAAACGATCTCCAGTTTTGATCGACTGTCTGAATCCGGTATTTGCGGATTAAGATCTGTATACGGACTGCTGCCGTTTGTCCTTTTAGCGGTCTTTTCATCTGTATCTGTTCTTTGCCGGTCGGAATCGCCGGGAAACACAGATGCAAATTTTGCAAAGGTCTCATCGGAAAGATAAATTTTTATATGATCCTTCTCCTGTATGATCTCCCTGCCGGAAGCCTTTCTGTCGTTCAGAACAATATTCTTTTTTCGCAGCATTTTATATATAAAACCGCCCGGCGCCCGATCCAGCACTTTAAACAGATACTTGTCCAGACGTTGTCCGTATTCTTTTTCCGAAATGATGAATTCTTTCATCGCAAGTGCTCCGTTCCTGACCTTTGGATCGCCATGATACCTATAATAGTTCTCTGAAATCTTCTATGTAATAATCCGCGAGGCGCCGTTTTTCCTCTCTCTGTGCAGCGGAATAAGCATCTTCCAGCGCACAGACACGCATACCGGCATGAATCCCGGCAAGAATACCCATGGGGATATCCTCAAAAACCAGGCAGTGCACCGGATCTGTGTGCAGCTTCCTCGCTGTAGCCAGATAGACATCCGGAGCCGGTTTCCCTCTGCTCACATCACATACCGTGGTGATCGCGTCGAATTCAGAACGGATACCCTTCGCCTCCAGAAAATGATCCACAAGCAGCATGGAATTGCTGGTAGCGATTCCTGTACGGATACCTCTGTGCCTCAATTCTGACAGGAATTCCGCCGCTCCGGGTTTTAAGGGAACCTTTGTCCGGTATTTTTCCAGAGCCATATCATTCCAAAGCTGTTTGATCTCCTCCACGGTCTCCGTAAGAGGAAAATGATCTACAAAAAACTGTGCGGTTTCCGTAAACCCCATCCCCTCAATCTGACTGTTTAAGTATTCCGGGAAGTCTATATGATGACTGCGAAAAAAATCACGGTCTATTTCCGACCAGACCCACATAGAGTCTGCCAGAGTGCCGTCCAGGTCAAAAATCACAGCCTCTGTATTCTCAAGCATTTTATCTTTCATATTCATAGTATGGCCTGTTTTCATTCCGCAATCTGTCTATCATATGATGATGTTGCCGGGGCGAAAGCACATGATACTACGGGCTGCCGTATTCCGCCGTAATCACATTCTCCCGCACTGCTTCCAGATAGGGAAAAGGATTCACCGCGGCATCCTCCCCGTCCGCATCCGGCACATAAATCCCGATGTGAAGATGCACCGCAAACTGCCCGACGGTTCCTTCTTCTCCATAACCGCTGTCACCCGCAAATCCGAGGAACTGTCCCGCAGAAACCTCCTGCCCGTTTTTCAGATCCGCCGCGTAGGATTCCAGATGGGCATAATAATAATAAATACCTCCGGAAGAACGGATACCGATCCGGTAACCGCCGAGCCGCAGCCAGCCGATCGCTTCAATCACACCGTCCGTCATACTGACAACCGGGTAAATTCCCCGGGTATCCTCAGACATGATAATATCGCATCCCTCATGACTTCGTTCTCCGCCGTAAGTACGATCTGCCAGCCAGGTATCCGCAAAATCGAAGGAAAGAATCTCATCCGCGCTGACCACAACCGGAAAATATTTCATTTCCTGTACAATCAGCTGTTCCTTTTCCTCTGATACCGACCCATCGCCCGCAGCTGATCTCACAATCTGTATCATCATCCAGTCAAATAAAATAACAGAAATAAATACCGGCAGATAAAAACGAACGCGTTTCTTTTTCATGTTTTTTCCATAAACATTGAATCAATTTATTTTACGCAAAATATAATTCAGTATGAAAAAGAAAATCTTTGTCCTTCTGGTTACGTTTATAATTCTATACTGCCTGCTGTTTCCGGCAAGAATGGCCATGTCTGTCACGGACGGACTGACACTCTGGTATCATTCTGTCCTGCCCACCCTGCTTCCCTTCAGCATCTTTTCAAATATCATCATCCGCTCCGGCCTGTTCGACCGCTTCTTCGAACGGCTGCAGCCTGCAGTCAAACGGATTTATCCGGTCCGCAGTCCTCTGATCTATCCGCTCTTCGCCGGATTTTTATTTGGTTTTCCGCTCGGAAGCAAGATCTGCGCCGATCTCTGCCGTGAGGGAAAAGTATCTCCGAAAGAAGCAGAGATCATCAGTTCGATCAGCAACAATTTCGGACCGGCCTTTATCTGTAACTATCTGTATCAGACTGCTTTCGGTGAACAGATTCCTGCCGCGGTTTTCTTCGCCGCCTGCTATCTGCCGCCGCTGCTCCTGGGACGGCTGTGGCTTATGCGCCTGTCTCCCGAAAACCGGGGAGCCGAAAACAAAAAAATGGCACCCGGATCTCATATAAATATGGAGATCATGGATGCCAGTATTATGGACGGTTTTACAACCATGATAAAACTCGCAGGGTACATTATGCTGTCCGCTCTGCTCGCAGATATCATCCGTCAGGTTTCTTTATCAAATGACATCCTGCACTGTATCTGCATCGGATTCGTCGAAATCACAAACGGTATACATCAGATCAGCCTGCTGTCAACTGACATGACCGTCCGGGCTGTTCTTGCCGTGGGAATCGTTAATTTCGGCGGATTATGCGGATTAAGCCAAACCTGGTCCATCATGCGGTCAACAGGCATACATATCAAAAACTATATCTGTTTTAAACTGCTCTGCAGCCTGTGCGGAATGATTCTTGCAGTCCTCATCCTGCAGTCATCAGATCAGATCAATCTCATCCGTCTTCGTCTCCTGCTCCGATGATTCAGACTCTTCCTCCGAATCATCCGAAGGATACAACTCGGTCCGGTTTGCCTTAACGATATCATAACAGTTCTGAAGAGAAGACAACAGACCGTCATATTTGGCCTTATATGTATCGATCGCGTGAATCAGAATATTCTCCGTATTGCTGAGAAGATTATCTGTATACTCAATCGAAGCCGTACGAATCGCGTTCGCATCGTCGGTAGCCTTGTCAAGAATCTCCTGCGCCTGATTCGTAGCAATGGATACAACCTCATTCGCCTGGGCATACGCCTGCTGCATGATCTGATGCTCGCTGACAAGCTCATTTGTCTGAATCTTTGCCTGTGCAAGAATCTCATCCGCTTTCGCCTGCGCGTCCGAGATGATGGCATCCTTATTTGCAATGATCTTCTGATAACGCTTGATCTCCTCCGGCGTTCTCAGGCGAAGCTCAGTCAAAAGCTCCATAAGTTCCTCTCTGTCAACCACGATCTTCCCTTTTGATAAAGCCTGCGGTTTACAGTTGTCTATGTATTCTTCAATCTCCGCAATGATCTGTTCTAAACGGCTGTTCATATGAAAAAAACTCCTTTCTCTACGTATTCTGTCTATGTAAAACTCGTTTCAGTTACGCCATCTGACGCACTTCACAGCAAGTGCGAAGTACTGTCCTGAATAGTTACCGGCAATCGATATGAAACTTCTCATAAACCCTGTCGATCACAGACTCCGGCACAAACTTGGAGATGTCGCCTCCGTAGGAAGCCACCTCCTTTACGATCGTAGAACTCAGATAAGAATAAAGCAGACTGGTCGTCAGAAATATCGTGTCCACCTGCTCATTGACTACATGATTCGTCTGTGCAATCTGAAGTTCGTATTCAAAATCGGTGACTGTCCGCAGTCCGCGGACAACGATGGTAGCGCCGATGCTTCTCGCGTAATCGGCCGTCAGACCATCAAAAGAACTAACCGTCACATTCGGAAGATGCGCTGTCAGTTCTTTTATCATACTAACACGTTCTTCGACAGAAAACAACGGATTTTTTGCATTGTTTTTTAATACGGCGACATTCAGCTCGTCCACCATTCTCGATGACCTCTCTATGATATCCAGATGTCCGAAGGTAGGCGGGTCAAAGCTCCCCGGATAGATTGCTCTTTTCATTTTTCCTGACTGACAAAAAGTCAGCTCCCCCTTTTCATAAAAATGTGCTGATTGGTTTTGTATGTTTTAATCCGGTATATATCAAATCCTTTTCCGGACAGATCCTCCGGCGAAAAATCAAGCGATTCCTCCACGATGATCATCGTCTCCTGACGGCACAGGGAGGATTTTTTTAAACAGGAAAGGACTTCACCGGCCATACCGCGCCCGTAAGGCGGATCAGCAAAAATAATATCAAATACATACTTCCCTTCAAGCGAGCGCAATGCCGTCATAAAATCCATACATTTCAGCTCCGCTGCCGCCTGAAATTTTGTAAATTCGATATTCTCCCGAATACACGCCGCCGCTTTCCGGCTGCTGTCCACAAAGACAGCTTTTTTTGCCCCCCGGCTGAGCGCTTCCAGACCGATTCCGCCGGATCCGGCAAACAGATCCAGGAAAACGGCTCCCGGTATATCACTCTGAATGATATTAAATAACGTTTCCTTAATCCGGTCTGTTGTCGGGCGGGTGTCAAGACCCTTTACCGTCTTCAGCGGCATGCTGCGGGCCGTACCTCCGATAATCCTCATCATTTACTCCTGATTCTGCTCATTCTTCTCAATGACTGTATGGAACCGTTACAGATAAAGGCAATGCCCAACGTATTAGTCCTGCTCTTTTAAAACATCTTTGTTTTTGGCAAGATAGTCGACCAGGGAGACCGCAGTCAGAACCAGCGCAATATACAGCACGATCTCCGCCAGTATATAGATGATATCAACACCGCCGATAAAAAGACTGCCGGCACAGTTCAGGATCAGCAGAATGATGGCAGTCATCTGAAAAGTCGTCTTAAACTTTCCCCACATGCTGGCTGCGATCACGATCTGATGATCTGCCGCGATCAGGCGGAAGCCGCTGATAATAAACTCACGCGCAATGATGATGATCACGATCCAGGACGGGATCTTCTCAAGCTCGACCAGACAGATCAGGGCGGAACAGACAAGAAGCTTGTCCGCCAGCGGATCCATAAACTTCCCGAAATTCGTAACCAGATTATATTTCCGGGCAATCTTTCCGTCCAGCATATCCGTCAGACTGGCAACGATAAAAATGATCAGTGATAATATCGGAGCCGCTTTTCCCAGACCGATGTCCGCCAGAAGGAAAAAAACAAAAAACGGAATCAATATCACACGAAACATAGTCAGTTTATTCGGTAAATTCATAATTTTCTCCTATTCACTGCCAATACACTGCGTCTTCATTAACAGCATACAGCTCGAACAACAAAATAACATATAGTCAGATCAGTTCCCCGATCAGGTCATATTCATACGCACCCGTGATCTTCACTTTCACAAAGTCACCGCTCATCAGCTCCTGATCGGTATTGACAAAAACATATCCGTCAATATCCGGCGCATCCCGGTAGCTCCTGCCAATATAGGCATTCTCATCCGACACTTTGCCTTCAATCATAACAAGCAGCTCGGAGCCGATCATATCGGCATTTTTGTCCATAATGATCTCCTCCTGCAGTTCCATCACTTCCGCCTGCCATGCAGCGCAGGTTGCCTCATCAATCTGATCCGGATAATCCGCAGCAGGCGTATTCTCCTCCTGAGAATACTCAAATGCCCCGAGCCGGTCAAATTCTGTACGGTTGATAAACTCCATCAGTTCTTCATGCTGCTCCTTTGTCTCTCCCGGGAATCCGCAGATCAGCGTCGTCCGGAGCGCAATATCGGGGATAGCCGTCCGCAGCGCCGTAATTCTCTCTTCCAGCGTCTCACGACTGGTACGGCGCCCCATTTTCTTTAAAACGGAGGTGTTGATATGCTGGATCGGCATATCAATATAATGACAGACCTTATCATTATCACGAATCGCCTCAATCAGTTCATCGTAAATCTCCTCCGGATAGCAATACATCAGACGAATCCAGTAAAGTCCCGGTATTTTGTTCAGTTCGTTCAAAAGCAGGTGGAGAGATTTTTTCCCATACAGATCCACCCCGTAAAGTGTCGTCTCCTGCGCAACGAGGATCAGCTCTTTCACCCCCTGCGCCACCAGTTCCCTCGCTTCCGTAAGCAGCGTATTCATCGGCACGCTCCGATACGGTCCCCGGATGGAAGGTATGATACAGTAGGTACACCGCTTATCACAGCCCTCCGCAATCTTTAAATGCGCATAGTGGCCTCCGGTGGAAACACTTCGCCTTGCCGTATGCTTTTCGATACCCTGTAATTCCTCATAAGCCTGATATTTCTGTCCGGCAAGCACGAGGGTGACCGCATTCAGGATATGTTCAGTGGAATTAGTGCCCAGAACCGCGTCAACCTCCGGTATCTCAGTCAGAATCTCCTCCCGGTAGCGCTCTGCCAGACACCCGCAGACGATCAGCGCCATGCAGGAGCCCTGCGTCCGGTAAGAAGCCATCTCCAGTATAGTCTGAATACTCTCCTCCTTTGCGTCGCGGATAAAGCAGCAGGTATTGATCACAATGATATCCGCTTCCGCCTCGTCATCCGTAATCGTATAATTGTGCTCTACCAGCTTCCCAAGCATGTATTCAGAATCAACCAGATTCTTGTCGCATCCCAGAGAAATAAATAATATTTTCATGTCCACTCCCCGGATAAAGATTATGCATCCTCCTCATCGTCCTCACCGAGGATACGGACATCTTCATTATAAAGCTCCTCAACGGCGATCGATAAAGGTTTTTTATTTTCCGCGTTTTTAACATTCGTCTCAGCGCCGGCGATAATCTGGCGGGCGCGTTTCGCTGACGCGATTACAATGGAATAGCGGCTGTTTACAACCGGCATCTCCCCTATATTATCAGCTTCCTTATTCACAACTTTCATTAATTCTACATAAGACGGGTGTATCATATCTGTTCTCCCTTCACATATTTTTTCAGATCCTGTTTTATATCTTCTATACGGCTGAGCCTGTGTCTCATGCGGCATCGTTCACTGCGTATAATATGATGAACCTCCTCCACACACGCATCCAGATCATCATTGATGATCAGATAATCATAAACCTCGCAGCCGTCCGCTTCCTCAACCGCACGGGCCAGCCGTGAATGAATGACCTCGGGTGTCTCTGTCCCTCTGCCGACCAGCCGGTCTCTTAATATCCGTGCAGACGGCGGTGTGACAAATATCAGCAGCGTATCCGGAAATCGTTCCCGAATCTGGAGGGCTCCCTGAATCTCAATCTCCAGAATCACATTCCTGCAGGCCGACAGCTGTTCCGCCACATAAGATCTGGGCGTGCCGTAATAGTTATCCACATACCGGGCATATTCCAACAGCTCATCATCCGCAATCATCTGCTCAAACTCTTCCGTCGTCTTAAAAAAATATTCCCTGCCTTCTGTCTCTCCCGGCCGGGGCTGCCGTGTCGTCGCCGAAACAGACAGCGCATATTCATCGGGATAACGGGATAAAAGTTCTTTCATGATCGTACCCTTCCCCGACCCGGCAAACCCGGAGAGAACAATCAAAAATCCTGTATCTCTCATATCATTCCGCCTCCCTGTCCTGACAACGCCCTGCCAGCGTCTCCGGTTGAAGGGCAGATAAAACAATGTATTTTGTGTCCGTAGCGATCACGCTTTTCGTCCTCCGTCCCTGTGTCGCGTCAATCAGCGACTCCGTCTCCTTCGCTCTCTGAATCATTCGTTTCGCCGGAGCCGAATCCGGGTTAATGATCGTAACTACCTTATCCGTATTCAGGATATTGCCAAACCCGATATTGATAAAACCTGACATAACCACCTCATGTATAACTTTGTCGTGATACTACGGATTCCTCCGCACTTCGTGCTCCCGTAATCCTACAGCCATTCGCAATCCGCCCTGACCGGGCTACTTGCTCATATCTGATCGGGTCTTAAAGTCACACAATTGGATGCAAGCATCCATTGCGTGACTTTTATTCCCTTGTATCACTCTATGTTTTGTATCTGTTCTCTGACCTTTTCAATCTCTGTTTTCAACTCGATTGCTGTATTCGACGTCTCCAGATCATTCGCCTTGGACAAAATCGTATTCGCCTCCCGGTTCATCTCCTGTGCGATAAAATCAAGCTTGCGTCCGACGCCGTCCCCATCCTCAAGAGTATCCAGCATGGACTGAATATGCGCCCGCAGACGAACCGTCTCCTCATCCGTACAGATCTTATCCGCGAACAGCACCATCTCCGTCGAAAGCCGTGCCTCGTCCATCTGAACGTCGCCGAGAAGCTCATGGACCTTAGTCTCCAGCCTGCTTCGGTATTCAGCCAGAATCTCAGGCGCCCTTGCTTCCACTTTATCAACACCCAGCAGCATGTTCTGAAGCTTTGACAAAAGATCCTCCTTCAGACGTGCACCTTCACTCAGCCGTCCGTCCACAAACTGTTCCAGAGCTGTGCGGAGTGTCCGCTCCAGAAGAATCCATATCTCCTCCTCATCCAGAGGCTGTTCTTCCATAGAAAAGACCTCCGGATACCGTGAAAGCGCCGCTGCGCTGATATCGCTGGGCAGTCCAAAATCCGCCGCTATATTTTCAACATAAGAAAGATATTCTGCTGCCAGCTCACGGTTATACTTTACCGCGGCGGAATGGCCGGATAATTCCTCATATGTAATAAATATATCCACCTTGCCCCGCTGAATATAATCCTTCAGCAACGCCCGAATCGCCGTCTCAAAAACATTCAGTTTTTTAGGCATTCGGATATTGATATCAAAATATCTGTGATTCACCGACTTAATCTCTGCCGTAATTCTGCGGTGCTCGTCGGAATTCTCACAGCGTCCGAATCCGGTCATGCTCTTTATCATGATCTGCTCCTGTAATGCTAAAAATGTTTACAAGTCAATCTATTATACGTGTTTTTCTCTTTGAAGTCAATTTCAAAAAAATGATTTTAACCGTGATTTTAACCGGAAATCAGTTCAATCGCCGATATATCCGGTATACCGACCATGGAATAATTGGTATAATAGATCACAAACCCGGGTCTGCCTTTATTCGGTTTTTTGACGTTCTTCTTCTGCAGATAATCAATTTCTACTTTCTCACTTTCTCTGCCCCTGGAATAAAATGCCGCCAGCGCCGCTGCTTCCTCGAAGGTACGATCAGGAAGTTCACCGGTCTTTGTCTTTACCAGAACGTGGGAACCGGGCATCTGCTTCGCGTGAAACCACCAGTCATTCCCCTCTGAGAAACGAAACGTCAGTTCATCATTCTGCAAATTGTTTTTCCCGACATAAATATCGAAACCGTCTGTGCTTCGGTAATGCCATGGACGGCTTTTCTGCTGCTGTTTCTTGCGCCCGGATTTCTGGCGGATATATCCGCTCTGAACCAGCTCCTCCCGGATCTGTGACAGATCGGCTTCCGACCCGGCGATATCCAGGGCCGCGGCAACGGAATCCAGATGCTCAATTTCCATGCGGGTCTCCTCAATCAGACCGGTCATGGCTTCGTTTGTACGTTTCAGTTTCCCGTATCGGTCGAAATATTTTTTCGCATTTTCCTGCGGCGTCAGATCGGGATCAAGGGGAATCCGTATCATTTCGTCTGTATAATAATTAAGTGCTTCGAAGCTTTTGGAACCCTCCGGCACCTGATAACCGTATGTGTGAATCAGTTCTCCGTAAATTCTGTATTTTTCCCTTTTTTTGGTATCTTTCAGCTGTTTCACCTGAAGATCATATTTTTTGCGGTTCCGCTCCAGATGAGTCGACACGATATGCCGCAGATCAGCGGATTTCTGCCGCATACGCGTATAGGCGTTCTTTTCCGCATAAAAGCTTTCCAGAACAGCGGAGACGGACGCACAGGGTTCATCGTTACAATCGGCATAGGAATAAAGCGGCAGAGAAGAAAATTCCACCGGCTCATTTCCTTTTCTGTATATATGCGGTTCAAAACCGCCCTCCCGGATCTGTGTCATGGCAGCGCAAAAGCCGTCTGCAAGAACAGACCATTGCCGATCTGTCACTGAGGCACAGGAGGCATGGCCGTCAATGCCGGCGCGATAACACAATTCGTTGGCTATCAGCGGACTGATACCGGTGTAGGATCCGTAGATCGCTTTAGAAACCGCAGAAGGCTTTTGAGATATCGTCTTCATAAATCCGTCCGCCGTTTCTGTCAACGGAGACTTTTTCCCTTCCTGAGCGGGGATAAAATACGGACGGCCGGGAAGAACCTCGCGCACGGAACTGATCTGTGTGGAAATATGCTTGATGCTGTCCAGAATCTTATCCTGATCATCCGTGAATATGATATTGCTGTGCTTTCCCATCAGCTCCACGATCAGCTTTTTCTTACAGAGATCTCCAAGATCATCCAGATGTTCTACCTCAAATACGAGAATCCGTTCCATTGACGGCTGTGTAACAGAAAGAATGCGCCCGTTCGCAATGTGCTTGCGCAGAAGCATACAGAAATTAGGCGCAGTCATCGGACTCGGTTTGTTCTGCTCTGTCAGATAGGCCAGCGGCAAAGAAGCGCCGGCAGACAAAAGAAGCCGCCTCTGACCGTTTTGCCCTTTCAGTGTAAGCAGCAGTTCGTCCGTCTCGGGCTGCGCGATCTTGCTGATACGCGCCCCGGAAAGTTCTTTATTCAAATCATAAGCCAGATTGGCGACGACAATTCCGTCAAGAGCCATATCGTTCCTCCCTCAAAATCATATTACTATTCTCAATCGTCCGCACCGCATGTGCCATTCATTTCATACGCGGAATACAGTTCCGGCCGCCGGTGTTTTAAAAGCGGCAGCTGCTCCCGCACTTCATCCACCACGCCCATGTCTATCTCCGTCACCTTTACCTGTTCGGTCTCATCCATCTCCATCAGCACCCTCCCCCAGGGATCCGTAATCACAGAGTGCCCCCAGGCCTGATAAGAAGCATATTCATCCCGCGCAGGAGAAGTGCCGACCATGAACACCTGATTATCCACCGCCCGCTGCCGGAACAGAAGTTCCCAGTGCATCGGACCGGTCGTCGTGTTGAACGCCGCCGGACAGAGCACCAGCCGCGCTCCGGCATCCGTCATCAGGCGCAGCAACTCCGGGAAACGAATGTCATAGCAGATGCAGATTCCCATCTTGCCAAACTCCGTATCAAAAACGACGATCTCATCTCCCGCCGTCAGTGTATCGGATTCTTTAAAGTATTGCCCGCCGCGGACATCAATATCAAACAAATGTGTTTTCCGGTATTTTGCGATCTGCCTGCCTTCCCGGTCAAACACATAAGCCGTATTATATATTTTGCCATCCGCAATCTCCGGAATCGTACCGGCTGACAGATAGACGCCGTTCTGTCTTGCCAGTCCGGAGCAAAGCTGCCAGCTCTGACCTCCCTCCGGCTCTGCAAAAAGCGGGAACTTCTCGTTCTCATAAGGGCATTGGAACATTTCAGGGAGCGCCACGAAATCCGTATTCTTAAAACTGTCCCCGGCAAAAAGAGTCCTGACTGATTCCAGTGTTTTTTCTTTTGATTCATACACTCTCGACTGAACGCTTGTGATTTTCATTGTGATCTGCCTTCCCGTTAAATACACACCTTGCGCTGCTGATGCAGCGCGCCAACATTTATGAAAGCTACAGGTTCAACAGTGAATACTCATCTCCCGCATACATCCGCAGCCTCTGGCGCAGCACGCGATGTTCTTCTCGCACCAGCTTCGGATCATCCTGCATCAGCATCGACACTTCAGCGGAAGCTCTGCCCATCACCTGAGCATCCTGATAAACATCCGCCAGCTGAAACCGGAAATCGCCGCTCTGCCGGATGCCGAAGAAATCTCCGGGTCCGCGCAGTTTCAGATCCTCTCCGGCTATGTAAAAGCCGTCATTGGATTGATTCAGAACCGCCAGTCTGCGGTTTTCCTTTTCACTATTATTTCCCTGCATGAAAATACAGTAGGACTGCGCGTCCCCGCGTCCGACACGCCCGCGCAGCTGATGAAGCTGGGCCAGGCCGAACCTCTCCGCGTTCTCAATCATCATGACCGTCGCATTCGGCACATCCACACCGACCTCGATCACCGTTGTGGAGACCAGAATCTGAATCCGGTTGGCAGAAAAATTTTCCATGATACGGTTCTTCTCCTCCGATTTCATTTTCCCGTGCAGACAGGAAATCTGAATATCAGGAGGAAACATCCCCCTCAACCTCTCCGTATAATCCAGTACATTCTCCCCTTCGGTATATTCAGACTGCTCCGCCAGAGGACAGATAATATAAACCTGATGTCCCCCGCGGATCTGACTTTCCATAAAATGATACGCTTTTTCACGGAACGAAATGTCTACCACACAGTTTTTCACAGGTTTTCGTTTCGCCGGGACTTCATCCAGCACAGAGATATCCAGATCGCCGTATAAAATAATAGCCAGCGTCCGGGGAATCGGCGTCGCGCTCATCACAAGGATATGAGGATGACAGCCTTTAAAAGAAAAACTTTCCCTCTGCTTCACACCAAACCGATGCTGTTCGTCCGTAATCACCAATGCCAGGCCATGGTATTGCACCTTCTCCTGAATCAGCGCGTGCGTACCCACGACCAGCGCTGCCGGCTCGCGCTCAATTGCCGCATAAGCCTCCCTGCGCTGTGCAGCCCCCAGTGAACCGGTCAGAAGAATTACGGGAAAATCAAGCCCCATCTGCTCACATAAATGCTCCAGTTTCCCGGCATGCTGTCTGGCCAATACATCGGTCGGCGCCATGATCGCAGACTGATAACCGCTGTTTGCGCAGTCCAGCATCGCCAGAAAAGTCAGAATCGTCTTTCCGGAACCCACATCGCCCTGAACCAGACGCTGCATTACCTTTTCCGAACGCATATCTGTCTGAATCTGCGCGGCCACCCGGCGCTGAGCACCGGTCAGTTCATACGGAAGCCGTTGTATGACATCCTGCACAAAATCATTGTCTGATTCAACCGATCTGTCCCCGTTCTCCGGCTTTATAAAATGAAATTCATTTTTCAGCGTTCCCGACTGTTCCTTTGTCAGCCGCATACACAACAGAAAGAAGAAAAACTCATCAAACACAAACCGTTCCCTTGCCGTGATGCAGCCTGCCTCATCCGCGGGCATATGTATGTTCTCCAACGCGAAATTATATTCAGCCAGCTGATTGCGGACACGGATATCCTCCGGAAGATATTCCATCTCGATCGGCAGATCTTCCAGCGCCAGACGCACTGTCTTCTGATACACCGGCTGCAGAGTCTTCTGCCGTTCCCTGTACTGTTCCGGCGACAAAACCTCCGGCTGTTCCATGTAAAGTAAATCATTTTTTTTCGA
>Ga0192243_10192_pt1 | contig 24778 bp, 17 predicted proteins | sample Koala_Koa27_K3_FD_131233 | JGI IMG/M metagenome (GOLD analysis project Ga0192243, IMG submission 131233) | Enriched cells from koala feces incubated with labeled cellulose particles, San Francisco Zoo, California, United States - Koala_Koa2-7_K3 ... | reverse complement strand
CACAAGTTGGACAACTTTCAGGAGCTTCAGCACCATAATGTACGTGTCCGCACTGTCTGCACATCCATTTAGTTTCTCCCTCATTTTTGAATACAAGGTTTTTCTCAACATTAGCAAGAAGTTTTAAGTATCTTTCTTCATGCTCTTTTTCTACTCTAGCTACATTTTCAAATTTAACAGCTAACTCTTCAAATCCTTCTTCTCTTGCTTCTTTAGCCATACGAGCATACATATCTGTCCACTCGCCATTTTCTCCCTCAGCAGCAGTTTTTAAATTTTCAGCTGTATTTCCAAGTCCATGAAATTCTTCATACCACATTTTAGCATGCTGACTCTCTTGTTCAGAAGTTTCCATAAATATAGCAGCTATTTGTTCAAATCCTTCTCTTTGTGCTACTTGTGAGAAATATTTATACTTGTTTCTAGCTTGTGATTCTCCAGAAAAAGCTTCCATAAGATTTTTCTCAGTTTTAGTTCCTGCATATTTGCTTCCAGAAACTTTCTCCTCTTCTACTAAAACAAATTTGTCTGCTCCTTGTTTACATACTGGGCATTTTTCAGGTGCAGTTTCCCCTTCATGAATATATCCACATACTGTACATCTAAATTTTTTCATATTATCCTCTCCTTTTCCTAATTCTTTACTTCTATCATAATATTGAGTATGCAGCATTTCTTCTGCCAGCTCACTCAATGGATGACCATAAAATTCTTTGTATAACGCTATTATTTCACTATTTTCATGACTGCTTCTTATTGGTGTAAGTGTATCTTTTTTATATAGGCTGTCTATCCTTTTTTGATTTATCTCATCTCTTTCTGCATCGAGATCTTTAGGCTGACCTCCTCCACCAATACATCCACCTGGACAAGTCATCACTTCTATAAAATGATATGATTTCTCACCATTTTTAACTTTCTCTATAACCTTATCTGCATTCTCTGTACCATATATTACTGCTACATTTACAGTTAAGTCTCCAACCTTTATTCCAGCTTCTTTTATTCCTTCCATTCCACGAACTTCTTTTAATTCGAATAAGTCAGCAGGTGCTTTTTCATGAGTAACATACTCATAAGCTGTACGAAGTGCTGCTTCCATTACTCCACCTGTGTTTCCGAATATTATTCCTGCTCCTGTAGATTCTCCCATCACTTTATCAAATGATGATTCTTCTAAAGCTTTAAAGTCCACTCCTGCTTCTTTAGCCCAAAGAGCCAGCTCTCTTGTAGTGATTACATAATCCATATCACGCATATCTTCTATTCCAAGTTTTTTACCAGCATCTTTCATTTCATCTCTGCGAATTTCAAACTTTTTCGCTGTACATGGCGTCACAGCTACATTTACTATTTTTTCAGGGTCAATATTCATCTTTTTAGCAAAATAAGTTTTTATAGTTGGACCCTGCATTCCAATAGGACTCTTTGCAGTAGACAGATTAGGCAGTATTTCTGGATGATAGATCTCTGCATATTTTACCCATGCTGGACAGCAGCTTGTAAACTGCGGCAAAGGTTTGCTTCCAGTAGTTATTCTTTGAATAAGTTCGCTTGCTTCCTCCACTATAGTAAGGTCGGCTGCAAAGTTAGTATCAAGAATATAGTTTCCTCCCAATGCTCTCAAAAGAGATACCATCTTTCCTTCTACTAAGCTCCCTTTCTCCATTCCAAACTCTTCACCTAAGGCTACTCTTACTGAAGGAGAAGTTGAAAAAATAACTATCTTATCTTTGTTTTTTACTGCTTCAGCAATCTGCTGATACTCGTATTTTTCTGTGATACTGCTTGCTGGACATACATTAGCACATTGACCACAGTTAATACAAACAGCTGTATCATTTGTATCTTTCAAACTGTATGTTCCATGTACACCTATGTAATCACGGCATATATCTCTGCACATACCACACTTAATACATTTTTCTTCAAAACGCATAATTGACGGATTATCAAGCTCAATAGGAACTCTGATATCCATTGATAAGTGTTTACTCACGGCATTTCCTCCTAAAATTACATTTTTTCTTACATTTTTTTCTTACACTCTTTACATATTCCTACAAACTCTAAATTATGACTTTCTATTAAAAACCCATCTTCATCTCCGTGATTGATAATCTCGTGATAAGGATAAGTACTGTCAATTATTTTCCCACAGATTTTACATCTCAAATGATAATGTTTTTCTGTATGAGGATCATATCTGTCCTCTCCATCTGGAGAACTTATCTTGGTAATTATTCCATCTTTTTCAGCTTCATTCAATACTCTGAAAACTGTAGCTCTACTTACTTTATATCCTCTTTTTTCCAGTTCTTTCATTAATACAGCAGCAGTAGGATGGTTGTCTAGTTCTTTTATTACTTCAAATATAGCTTTTTTTTGCGGTGTATTCCTTTTCATTCTAACACCTCCTTATTAATACTTAGTCTCAATAAAACAATAATATATTTTTTATAAAAAATCAAGCTTTTTTTTCGTCTTTATACAAGAGTATGGATTATATTTTTATTCCAACCAAAGAAAATACTGGAAAAGAATCAATTTATTTTAAATAATTTTTTTATTTTTTTCTTGACTTCATATACCCCTATAGGTATAATTATACCCGTATGGGTATATTGTTTTTACATCCAATTTTTAATTATTAAAGGAGGAGTTTATGTATTTTACTATTTTCATGATCATAGCTGGTTTTTGTCTTCTGCTTGCTGGACTTCATTTTTTCATCAAAGAAAAGCACGATAAAGACAGCAGAAAAATTTATGGAAATATGACTTTGATAGGAGCAATTATAGTTATAATCAATATTTTTAAAATTTAATTTATAAAATTTAAGGGGGAAATACTTTGGAAAAAGCAGAAGAATTTTTAGGCAGTATTCCTATGACAATCATAGGAGGAATATTTTTAGGAATAAGTCTTGTTTGTATACTTACAGGGATAGAACTTCCTGTGAATCCAGCATGGGTACCAATAATAATATCTGGTATTCCTATCTTATATGGAGCTTTAACAGCTCTTTTTTGTAAAAAAACTATTTCATCTGAACTTTTAGTCTCTACTGCAATAGTTGCATCTGTTGCAATAGGAGAGATATTTGCAGCTGGTGAAATTGCCTTTATTATGGCAATAGGAGAAATATTGGAAGATATTACTGTAAATAGAGCCAAAAAAGGTATCAGCCAGCTTATTAAATTATCCCCTCAACAGGGACGTAAAATAATAAAAGAAAATGGAAAAACAACAGAAAAAATTGTTCCAATTGAGGAAATATACAAAGATGATATATTGAGAGTGCTTCCAGGAGAAATGATTTCTGTAGATGGAAAAATAATTTTTGGAAATTCATCTGTTGACCAATCTATAATGACAGGGGAATCACTTCCAATAGATAAAACTATTGGAGATGAAGTTTTTTGCGGTACTGTAAACTGTGATGGCTCTATTGATATCATAGCCACTAAAATTGGAGAAGATTCTTCTCTTCAAAAACTTATAAGAATGGTAAAAGAAGCTGAAGAAAACAAAGCTCCAATGCAGAGAGTCGTTGACAAATGGGCTGGTTGGCTAGTCCCAGCAGCTTTAATTATAGCTATTGCAGCATATTTTATCACATCTGATATTATTAGAGCAGTTACTGTTTTAGTTGTTTTCTGTCCTTGTGCTCTGGCTCTTGCCACTCCTACATCTATCATGGCAGCTGTGGGACAGGCTGCTAAAAATGGAGTTTTAATAAAATCTGGAGAAGCACTGGAAAAAATGGGAAAAGTCAACTGTATTGCCTTTGATAAAACAGGAACTCTTACCTTTGGAAAGTTGAAAATAAGTGATATTATAACAACTTCTTCAGCAACAGAAAATGAATTATTAAAACTGGCTTGTTCTTCTGAAAAAAGATCTGAACACCCATTGGGAAAAGCTATTGTGGAACATGGAAAAAAACAGAATGTAGAATTTCTGGAAATGGAAGACTTCAAAATGATTCCGGGAAAAGGGATTGTAGCAAAAATTGAAAATAATGAGATATATTGTGGTAACAGCAGATTTCTTCAAGAACAGGGAATAATTTTAGATGAAAATATTGAAAGTATTCTGGAAAATCTTCGTAAACAGGGAAAAGTATCAATATTAGTAGGAAAAAATAGAGAATGTATAGGTATAATAGCTCTATCAGATACTATTCGCCCTACTGCTAAAGAAATGGTAGTAAAATTGAAAAATATGGGAACAAGGGTAGTTCTTCTTACAGGAGATCACAAACAGACAGCAGATTATTTTGCTGAAGAGGTAGGAATTGAAAATGTATATTCTGAGCTTCTTCCAGCTGAAAAAGTTACATATATAAAAAAATTGGAAGAAGATGGAAATAAAGTCTGTATGATAGGAGATGGGGTAAATGATGCTCCTGCTCTGAAAACTGCTGATGTAGGAGTATCTATGGCAAGTATGGGGACTGATATTGCTGTTGAAGCTTCTGATATTGCTCTTATGGGAGATAATATAGAAAAAATTCCATATCTGAAAAAATTATCTACAGCTACTATAAAAACTATAAAATTCAACATCACTGCTTCTATGGTTATAAATCTTGCAGCAATTATTTTATCTGTTATGGGACTGCTGAATCCTATCACTGGGGCTCTTGTGCATAATGTAGGATCTGTTCTTGTAGTATTAAATGCTGCTCTTCTTTATGACCGTAAATTTGCATAAGATTTAAAAATATTAGAAATATCAACAAGCTGATTTAAAAGTTAGAATAAATTTTAAATATTTGAAAATTGAAAGGTTTTAAAATTTTCTCCTCTTTTATTGAAAAATTATTAAAATAATATTCAGACTTATGAATCAGCCTTTTTTATAATCTATCCAAGTATAAAAATATTCCAGATAAATATTTTCTGTTAATTGTATGTAAAAAAAATTGATTTTTTTTATATTTTAATATATTATCCTCTTATATAGTAAATAAATTTCAATAAGAGGTGAAAAATGAATGCAAGAAAACAAATAAATAAAGAAGTCATCATTACCATTATTCTTTATTTAATATATTTTGTATGGTGGTATTTCTGGGGATATATTGATGAAAATATTTCTCCTTCAGAATATAAATTTATTTTTGGATTACCTAGATGGTTTTTTTATTCATGTGTTGTTGGGCTTTTTCTAATCAATATACTTGTTTTTTTAGCAGTAAAATTCTTTTTTAAAGACATTGATTTAGAGCAGGAGGGAGAATAATGATAATAATTCCTATTATAATATATATTTTAATTATTCTCTTTATTGCATGGAAAATGGGAAAATATAAAAATGAAAAAGGAAAATTTATTGAAGAATATTTTATTGGAAGCAGGAGTATGGGAGGACTTGTCCTTGCTATGACTCTGATTAGCTCTTATGTTGGAGCCAGTTCTTTTATAGGAGGACCTGGAATAGCATATAAACTTGGACTCAGTTGGGTATTTCTTGCTTGTATTCAAGTCCCTACAGCTTTTTTAACACTTGGAGTTTTAGGAAAAAAACTTGCTATTATATCAAGAAAAATAAATGGTGTTACTATTACAGATTTTTTAAGAGCAAGATATGAAAGTAGCCTTGTCATTATACTTTCATCTTTAATGATGCTGATATTTTTTATTGGAACTATTGTTGCTCAATTTGTAGGAGGTGCTAGATTATTTGAAAGTGTCACAGGATACTCATATACCCTTGGATTAATTATATTTTCTGCTGTAGTTATTATATATACAACCTTTGGAGGATTTAGAGCTGTAACTATAACTGATGCCATACAGGGAATAGTTATGCTTCTTGCTACTGGACTACTTTTTGTAATAATATTAAATAAAGGTGGAGGAATGGAAAATATAATGAAGAAAGTTCTTGAAACTAATCCTTCTCTCCTGACTCCTGATGGTGGAGGAGCTGTATCAAAACCTTTTATTTTATCTTTCTGGCTACTTGTAGGAATAGGTGTATTAGGACTTCCTGTTACTGAAGTTAGATGTATGGGATTCAAAGATAGTAAAGCAATGCATAGAGCTATGATAATTGGAACCTCTTTTGTAGGACTCCTTATGCTTGGAATGCATTTAGTAGGAGTAATGGGAATAGCTGTAGAACCTGGAATTGAAGTAGGAGATAAAATAATTCCTATACTTGCTATAAAAAATATGTATCCAATTCTTGCTGGGATATTTATTGCTGGTCCTCTTGCTGCAATTATGTCATCTGTAGATTCTTTACTTATAATGTCATCTGCTGCTATTGTCAAAGATTTATATATAAACTATGTAGAAAAAAATCCAAGTGAATCAAAAATAAGAAAACTTTCTTTGGGAACTTCTCTTATTCTTGGAATAATAGTTTTTGTTTTAGCTTTAAATCCTCCACAGCTTCTGGTATGGATAAATCTTTTTGCACTAGCTGGTCAGGAAGCTGCTTTTTTCTGTCCTATACTTTTTGGTTTGTACTGGAAAAAAGCTAATGCCACTGGAGCTGCTGTTTCAATGATATTTAGTGTCATATCTTATTTATACATGGTAATTATGGATATAAAATTTATTGGTATGCATCAAATTGTTCCTGTAATAATTTTTTCTATAATACTTTTTATTGGAGGTTCTCTTCTTGGAAAGCCTAATTCACAAAAGGTAGACAACTTATTTTTTGGTAATTAAGTATTATTTTTTTGTAATTTTAAAAAATTTTTCTTGCAATTTTTTTAATTTGGGTTTATACTCTGAACAACAAATAAATTAGGGGGAGGTCAGAATATGTTTTTATTTAACATAATAATATTTGTCATATGTATAATAGTGCTCATACTCAGTTCTAATAAAATTTCATATGCAAATAATTATGTTAAGGTCAATTTAAACATTATTCGACTTTTTGAGGAATCTAAAATATATAACTGTTTCATATAAACTTAGATTATATTAAGTTATGTATTAATCCTATTTAAAAATATTTTTAAATTCTTTGTGATACTCTATAGTGAGTTTATTCAGGATAAAAATATAAAATGTCGTTTTAGTTATTAAAGCAGCCTAACAGGCTGCTTTTTTTTATACAAATCACAAAAAATAACTTTAGGGGGAATAAAAATGAAAAACTTTAAAACTAACTATTCTACACTACTCTGTTCATCACTATTACTAAATAATGGGAAAAATATTTCTAATTCTATCTTTAATAATTTTGATGATAAACACAGGGAGTGGTATAAATGGAAAATAAAAATAAAGTAATAAAAAAAATTGGAATAATAGCTGTTGCTGCAGCAGTTATATTTTTTACAGGAATGAATGTCATTGCTACTGATAAAAAAGTTGAAACTAAAAAAACTGAAACAGTTAATTCTTATAAAGAAAATATAGTAATAGCTTCAAAAGCTGATGCAAAAACACTTGATCCACAAAGAACAATTGATACAACATCTAACAAAACTATTCGTTTGATATTCAATGGATTGTTGTCATTAGATAAAGACTTAAATGTTCAGCCTTGTTTAGCAGAAAGTTGGGAAGCTGTTGATGATACAAATACTATATTCCATTTGAAAAAAGGGGTAAAATTTCACAATGGAGATACAATGACTGCTGAAGATGTAAAATTTTCAATAGACAGAGCAAGAGTTTCTAATCAGACATCTTACTTATTCAAACCAATAACTGAAGTTACAGTGATTGATGAAAATACTGTAAAAATTACTACTGAAAAACCTTTCGGTCCTTTATTGACAAACTTGGCTCAAACACAAGGGTGCATAGTGAGCAAAAGAGCTGTGCAGGAAGTTGGAGAGGAAAATTTCTTCCAACACCCAGTAGGAACTGGACAATATAAATTTAAAGAATGGATACCTGGTGACAGAATAATCGTTGAAGCTTTTGATGATGCTTTTCAAGGTGCTCCAAAAGTTAGACAGATTACTATGAGAACTATAACTGAAGTAAGCAATAGAATGATAGCTTTGGAAACTGGTGAAGCTGATATCGCTTTCGATATTGGAATAATGGATAAAGAAGCTGTTAAAAATAATAAAGATATGGAATTTTTAGAAGTTGCTTCTCCATCTTCATTGTACTTAGGATTTGACCAGACAACTCCTGAATATCAAAATAAAAAATTAAGACAGGCAATAGCTTATGCAGTGGATACTAAAGTTTTAGCTGAAGCTGTATTCAGAGGTTCTGCAATAGCTGCTGATTCTCCTTTGCCAAAAGCTTGTCCTGCTCATATCACTCCAGCTAAACAATATGATCAAGATATTGAAAAAGCTAAACAATTAATGATAGAAGCTGGATATAAAGATGGATTGAATATAGAATTATGGGTTAATGATGATGGTCCTAGAACTGATATGTGTGTGATTATGCAGGAACAGTTAAAAGCTATTGGAATTAACGCTGAAATAAAGATATTTGAATGGGGAGCATATGTATCAAGAACTGCTCAGCCGAATAAACAATTATATTTACTTTCTTGGAATTCTACTAGTGATGGAGATGCTGCTTTATATGCTTTATTTCACTCTAGCCAACAAGGTTTATCTGGAAACAGAAGTTTCTATAAAAATGAGAAATTAGATGAAGTTTTAGATAAAGCTAGATACTCAGTTAATCAAGAAGAAAGAACAAAATTGTATCAAGAAGCTCAAGAAATATTACAAGAAGATATTCCACATTACACTTTAGTATATCCTATGTTGAATGTAGCCATAAGAAAAAATGTAAAAAATATGATATTTAGAAATGATGGATATATAGATGTTGAAAATATGTATGTTATAAATGAAAAATAAAATTGATAATTAAAACTGGGAGGAACCAATTATGAAAACTTTAGATTTAGCTAAAAAAAATCAAGATTATGTCATACAAATGAGAAGAGAATTCCACATGAATCCTGAAGTAAGTATGCAGGAATACAATACTTGCAAAAGAATAAAAGAAGAGCTTGAAAAAATGGGTGTTGAATATAAAGGAATAGCTGGTACTGGAGTCATAGCTACTATAAAAGGTAATAAACCAGGTAAAACTGTTGCACTTAGAGGAGATATTGACGCTTTGGCTGTTGTTGAAGAAAATACTCATAACTATGTTTCAAAAGTTCATGGAATGATGCATGCCTGTGGACATGATACTCATGGAGCTATGCTTCTTGGTGCTGTAAAAGTCTTAAATGAAATGAAAGATGAAATAGAAGGAACTATTAAATTTTTCTTCCAGCCTGGTGAAGAAGTTGGAAAAGGTGCTGCTGCTATGGTAGCCGAAGGAGCTCTTGAAGGAGTAGATGGTGTTATGGGAATACATATATCTTCTGATATGCCTGTTGGAACTATAAATGCTGATCCCGGTCCTAGAATGGCTTCTGCTGATTCTTTTAAAGTAACTATTACAGGAAAAGGAGGACATGGAGCAAGACCTGAACAATGTATAGACGCTGTTGTTGTTGGAGCTGCTACTGTTATGAATCTTCAATCAATAGTGAGCAGAGAGCTTTCTCCATTTGACCCTGTTGTAGTAACTACTGGTTCAATAAAATCTGGAACTAGATTCAATGTTATAGCTCCTACTGCTGTATTGGAAGGAACTGTAAGATATTATAAACCTGAATATAAAAAAATTATTGCTGATGCTATTGAAAGAATTGCAAAATCAACAGCTGAAGCATATAGAGCAACTGCTGAAATGAAATATTCAAGTCTTGTAAAACCTACTATCAATGATGATGTCTGTGCTGAACTTGCTCAGGAATCAGCTGCTAAAATAGTTGGAAAAGAAAATGTTATACACACTCCTGCTGGTACAGGTGGAGAAGATTTCTCTGAGTTTTCTTCAATAGTTCCAGGAGTTATGACTAGACTTGGAGCTGGAAATGTGGAAAAAGGAATAACTTATCCTCATCATCATGGAAAATTTGATGTAGATGAAGATGCCTTTGTTTATGGGGTTGCATTCTATGCACAATATGCTATTGACTATTTAAAGAAGAATCCCAAGTCCCTCTAAGGACCCTTGGGAATAATTAAGGAGATGTGATTAAAAATGAATTATAAAATGCTTAAAAAACTTGGAATGGGTGTACTATTGGTTTGTGTTGGTTTATTCAGTGCTATGAAAATTTCTGCTTCATCAAAAGAAGAAAAAGCAGCGCCTGTGGCTACTGCCAATGTTCAATTAAAAGATACTCTTGTTGTAGCAATGAAATCTGATCCCAAAACTCTTGATCCTCAAAAAAGTATTGATACTATGTCTAACAAATCTATCAATCTTATGTATGATTCTCTTTTAGAATTAGATGAAAACCTTAATATAGTACCTGCCCTTGCTGAAAGATGGGAAAGAATTGATGAATATAGTGTTGTCTTTTACTTAAGAAAAGGTGTTAAATTTCATAATGGAGATGAACTAAAAGCTGAAGATGTTAAGTTTACATTGGAAAGAGCTGTTGTTTCTCCACAAACTATGTATCTTTATAATCCTATTTCTGAAGTTACTGTTATAGATGACTATACTATAAAAGTTACTACAAAAACTCCTTTTGGAGCTCTTCTACAAAATCTTGCTGCTATTCAAGGGGGAATTGTTAACAAGAAAGTTGTTGAAGCTGCTGGGGAAGATTATGTTAAGAATCCTGTAGGAACTGGACAATACAAATTCAAAGAATGGCTTCCTGGAAATAAAATTGTTTTTGAAGCGTTTAATGATTCATATCATGGTGCTCCTAAAATTAAAGAAATCACTTTTAAAACTGTTCCTGAAGTTAGCAACAGAATGATTTACTTAGAAACTGGAGAAGCTGATATTTCTTTTGATATTGGACTTATGGATAAAGAAGCTGTTAAAAATCACAAAAATTTAGAGTTACTTGAAGTAGAATCTCCTTCTATTCTTTATATTGGATTTGATCAGACTGTACCTAAATTCCAAAATAAAAAATTAAGACAGGCAATCGCCTATGCTATTGATAATAATGTTTTTGTAGATGCAATTTTCAGAGGTTCAGCTGTTGCTGCTGACTCAGTTATGGCTAAAGCTTCTCCTGCTTATAATCCAAATGTAAAAAAATATGACCAAAACATTGAAAAAGCTAAAGAGCTTTTAAAAGAAGCAGGATATCCTAATGGAATTGACCTTCAGTTATGGGTAATGGATGATGGACCTAGAGTTGATATGTGTGTAATTATTCAAGACCAATTAAAAGCTGTTGGTATCAATGTTGAAATTAAAGTTTTTGAATTTGGAGCTTATGTTTCTAAAACAGCTCTTCCTGATAAAGAACTTTATTTCCTTTCATGGAATTCATCTGGAGATGGAGATGCTTCTCTTTATCCTCTGTTCCACTCTACTCAGCATGGAGCATCTGGTAACAGAAGTTTCTATTCTAACAAAGAGGTAGATGACCTTTTGGATAAAGCAAGAACTTCGGTAAACCAAGATGAAAGAACTGAAATCTATAAAAAAGTACAAGATATTCTTCAAGAAGAACTTCCTCATTATACTTTAGTTTATCCTAAACTTAATCTTGCAAAAAGTACTAAAGTAAAAAATATGATTTTTAAGAAAAATGGATATGTTGATTTAACAAAAGCATATGTTGAAAAATAAAACTGGTTGGGAGGAAAAATGCAAACTAAGAAATTGGCAGAAAAATATAAAAATTATGTAATAAATATGAGAAGAGAATTTCATATGAATCCTGAAGCAAGTATGGAAGAATATAATACTTCTAGAAGGATAAGAGAAGAACTTAATAAAGCTGGTATTGAAAATAAAAGTATTGCTGGCACTGGAGTTATTGCAACTATTAAAGGTACCCATCCTGGTAAAACTGTAGCTTTAAGAGGAGATATTGATGCTCTTGCAGTAGTAGAAGAAAGTGGAAAAGAATATGCTTCAAAAGTACATGGACTTATGCATGCTTGCGGCCATGACACTCATGGTGCTATGCTTCTTGGTTCTGCTATGGTTCTCAATGAAATGAAAGATAAAATAAATGGAACTGTTAAATTTTTCTTTCAGCCTGGTGAAGAAGTTGGAAAAGGAGCTGCTGCTATGGTAGCTGAGGGAGCTCTTGAAGGAGTAGACAGTGTCATGGGAATGCATATTTCAAGTGGACTTCCTTCTGGAACCATAAATGCTGACCCAGGTGCAAAAACAGCGTCAGCTGATTATTTTAAAATAACTGTTACAGGAAAGGGAGGACATGGTGCTGAACCTGAAAAAACAATAGATGCTGTTGTTGTTGGTTCTGCTGTTGTTATGAATCTTCAGTCTCTTGTAAGCAGAGAGTTCAGTCCTTTCGATCCTCTAGTTGTGACAATAGGGTCTATTCATTCTGGAACTAGATTCAATGTTATAGCTCCCAGAGCAGTTATTGAAGGAACTGTAAGATATTATAATCCAGAATTTAAAGAAAAAGTGCCAGCTGCAATTGAAAGAATAGCCAAAGCTACAGCTGAAGCATATAGAGCAACTGCTGAAATGGAATATTCCAATCTAGTAAAAATAACTATCAATGATGATACCTGTACTTCCATTGCTCGTGAAGCAGCTGGAAAGATAGTTGGAAAAGAAAATGTAATAGAAACTCCTCCTGCAACTGGTGGAGAGGACTTTTCTGAATTTTCTTCAATAGTTCCTGGAGTTATGTGTAATTTAGGTTCAGGAAATGAAGAAAAAGGTACTACATATCCACATCATCATGGAAAATTTGATGTAGATGAAGATGTATTTGTAGATGGAGTAGCGTTTTATGCTCAATATGCTCTTGATTTCTTAGATAAAAATAAAGATTAAAAAATATTTTAAAATATTTCTTGACTTTTCGTTTTTTTAGTATTACAATCCTCTACAAGAAGTAATCATTTTGAAAAGGAGGACGCAGGGTATGTTAAGAACTAACTTAGAATTTAGAGCATTTGTATATTTTTATTACTTTTACTACTTTTTTTACTTTTACTTTAAAAGAAATATATATACAATTATCTCTGATGTTAGGTTTAGTTTCCATAGTTTTAACAACTTTTGTGTTCCTATTGATGTCAGTTGTAATTAATTAGGAAAACCTTATTAGTTATAATTGAATAAATGATTATTTTAGGATAAATGAAAGTATATTTAAAGCAGCCTGACTGGGCTGCTTTTTTTTATACAAATTTCAAGTTTATTATAAAATTTAAGGGGGAAAAAAATGAACAAGAAAATTTTAAAAACTTTAGGATTAATACTTACGATACTGGTATTAGTTGGATTTGGAAAAACTGTAACTTCTGAAAAAAAGACTGGTAATGATACTGCTTTAAAAGAAACTCTTGTCATAGCTCAAAAATCAGATGCAAAAACTCTTGATCCACAAAAAAGTATTGATACTGTTTCAAACAAAGTTATGCAAATGATATTTGATACTCTTACTATTATGGATGAAAATCTTAATATTCAACCTGGACTTGCTGAAAAATGGGAAAGAGTTGATGATTATAGTATTATATTTCATTTGAGAAAAGGAGTAAAATTCCACAATGGAGATATCCTTACTTCTGAAGATGTGAAATATTCTTTAGACAGAGCAATAGCTTCTCCACAGGCTTCATATCTTTTTAATCCCATAAAAGAGGTTGCTATTATTGATGAAAATACTATAAAGGTTACTACAAAAGAACCTTTTGGACCTTTATTAAAACATTTAGCTACTACAAATGGTTCTATTATCAATAAAAGAGCTGCTGTAGAAGCTGGAGAAGATGTTTTTAAAAATCCAGTTGGAACTGGACAGCATAAATTTAAAGAATGGATAACTGGAGATAGAATAATTCTTGAATCATTTCCTGAAAATTGGAAAGGTGAATCAAAAATAAAAAATATAATTTTCAGAAATATTCCTGAAGTGAGCAACAGAATGATATCTCTTGAAACTGGGGAAATAGATGTAGCTTTTGATATTGGTATCATGGATAGAGAAGCTGTTATGAATCATAAAAAACTTGAATTAGTAGAAGTGGAAGCACCTTCAAGTTTATATCTTGCCTTTGATCAAACAAATCCACTATTTGCTGATATAAGAGTAAGACAAGCCATAGCATATGCTGTAGACAACAGAGTCCTTGCAGAAGCTGTATTCAGAGGAGCTGCTGTTCCAGCTAATTCAACACTTCCTACTGTTGTTGCTGGATATAATCCTGATTCAGATATTTATGAAGTGAATATAGAAAAAGCTAAAGAACTTTTAAAAGAAGCTGGATATCCAGATGGATTTAACATAAAATTATGGGTAAATGATGAATCTACAAGAGTTGATATGTGTGTTATCATTCAGGATCAATTAAAAGCTGTTGGGATAAATGTTGAAATAGAAGTTTTCGAATGGGGAACTTACCTTTCAAAAACATTAGAACATAACAAACAGCTTTACCTTTTCTCTTGGAATGTATCTTCTGGAGATGCTGATGCAGCTTTGTATCCAATGTTTCACTCTTCACAAAGAAATGGTTCAGCTAACAGAAGCAACTATGTATCTAAGGAAGCTGATGAACTTTTAGACAGAGCTAGAAATTCTGTAAATGAAGATGAAAGAAATCTTTTATACAAACAGGTACAGGATATTCTTCAAAGAGATCTTCCTCATTATACTTTAGTATTTCCTAAACTTAACTTGGGAATGAATAAAAATGTAGAGGGACTTATCATGAAAAAAACTGGATATATAGATATCTCTAATGCCTTTGTATTAAGAGAAAAATAATAATTCTATTTCCATAAATAAAAATATGAGTTAAAATGTATCTAATATTTTAATATATAAGGGGGAAACAAAATGAAATCACAAGAATTAGCAAAAGAGTACAAAGATTATGTAATAAATATGAGAAGAGAGTTTCATATGAATCCAGAACCAAGTCTTCAAGAATATGAAACTTCTAAAAAAATAAAAAATGAACTGGAAAAAGATGGGATAGAATGTGAAATTGTAGCTGATACAGGAGTAGTTGCTACAATACGTGGTGCCCATTCAGGAAAAACTGTTGCATTGAGAGGGGATATTGATGCTCTAGCTGTTATTGAACAAACTGGAAAAGAATATGCTTCTAAAGTGCATGGATTGATGCATGCATGTGGACACGATTCTCATGGTGCTATGCTTCTCGGAGCTGCCAAGGTTTTAAATAGAATGAAAGATGAAATAAATGGTACTGTTAAACTTTTTTTCCAGCCAGGAGAGGAAGTTGTACTTGGAGCTAAAAAAATGATAGCTGCTGGAGTTATGGAAGGTGTAGATGCTATCATGGGTATTCATGTTTCATCAGATGTTCCTTCTGGACAGATATCTGCTGACAGTGGTGCAAGAATGGCCTCAGGGGATATGTTTAAAATAACTGTAACAGGTAAAGGGGGACATGGAGCAAGACCTGAACAATGTATAGATGCTGTTGTAGTAGGTTCTGCTATTGTTATGAACCTTCAATCTGTAATCAGCAGAGAATATTCTCCTTTTGATCCTGCTGTACTCACTGTTGGAGAAATTAAATCTGGAACAAGATTTAATGTAATCGCTCCTACTGCTGTATTGACTGGGACTACTAGATGTTACAGTCCAGAAGTCAGAAAAAATTTCTTCACTTCTATAACAAGAATAGCTAAATCTACAGCTGAAGCTTACAGAGCTACTGCTGAGGTGGAATTTACAGAGGGAGTTGGACCAACTATCAATGATGATAACTGTGCTGCTTTAGCAAGAGAAACAGCTGCTTCTCTTGTAGGAAAAGAAAATGTTGTTACTGTTCCTCCTTCTACTGGAGGAGAAGATTTCTCATTCTTTTCTAATATAGTTCCTGGAGTTATGGTAAAACTTGGAACTGGAAATAAAGAAAAAGGAACTGATTTTCCTCATCACCATGAAAAATTTGATATAGATGAAGATATGCTTGAAGTTGGTACTGCATTATATGCTCAATTTGCTTTAAATTATTTATCAAACAACAAATAGGAGATTGCTATGAAAAAAGAAACCAAATAAACTGGTTTCTTTTTTTATTTCTCTATTACTTTACATAACTTTTTTCTATAAATAAAATTCTCATTTATTCCCCTTTGTTTTTTGTAAGTTCACTTACAAATGTGGAACCTAAAATTAAAATTCCACCTGCTATCTGAAGTAATCCCATTTTTTCTCTTAAAAATATAGCTGAAATTATTACAGCAGATATGGGATCTATATAACTCATAACTGCTATAGTCTGACCTTTTAATTCTTTCAGAGATGAAAAATATAACAAATAGGCAAGTCCAGTATGAACCATTCCCAATATCAGTATATATGGTATTGAAGATACAGGAACTCTGAAAATATTAAATCCTTCAACAGTGAATACATAAGGCATAAGTACAACTGCTGCTAAAATTAATTGTATGTAAGTTGTTTCAAGACTTTTTAAATTTTTTAAAAATTTATTCATAAGTATAACACTGGCATAAAAAGCTGCTGCTGTGAGTCCATAGACTATACCTAGAAAATCATTTCTTCCTTCTGCTCCACCATTACTATTTCCTACTATACATATCATTCCCAGCATTGCACATACAACACAAAATATTTTCTTTGCAGTTAGTTTTTCCTTTAATATAACTGGTGAAAGAAGCATAACAAAAACTGGAGCAAAATAGTAACTCAATGTAGCATTAGAAATAGTTGTATATTTATATGCTTGAAACAGAAATATCCAGTTTAATCCAATAGCTCCTCCTGATAATAAAAGAAGTAGAAGATTAGATTTTATATCTTTAAAAGATATTTTATTTTTTACCAAAATAGAAACAATAATAAGAACAATTCCTCCTATTATTCCTCTTAGCAAAGCTATTTCGCTGGAAGCTAATTCTATATTTTTTACAAATATTCCTATTGTTCCAAATATCAGCATTGCACTTATGTTTTTTAATTTTCCTCCCATACTTCCCCCTCTATGTATTATAAAAAAGAATGATGAGTTGATATAAAATCATGCTCATCATCTTGATTATTAATCTAATTTAAGTTCTGTTTTCAGATATTTTAATAATTCTTCTCTTGTTTCTTCATTTTTAAGTCCAAATTCTATATTGGCTTTTAGAAGTCCAACCTTATTACCAATATCATATCTTTTTCCTTCAAAGTTGTAAGAAAGAACTCTTTCTCCATCTTTAAGCATATCCAATATGGCATCAGTAAGCTGTATTTCTCCACCTTTTCCTGGTTTAACCTCTTCAAGATATTTGAATATCTTTCCAGTTAAAAGATATCTTCCAAGGCATGCAAAATTAGAAGGAGCTTCTTCAAGAGATGGTTTTTCTATAAAGTCTTCTATAACACAAGTACTTTTATCAAGTTTTTCAATTGGTTTAACTATTCCATATTTAGAAATATCTTTTTCATCTACCTCTTGACACCCTACTATACTTGATTCATATTTTTCATATACATCTATTAATTGCTTAGCTACTGGTTTTTCTGGATTATATACTATATCATCTCCAAGAGCTATAACAAAAGGATCATCTCCTATAAAAGGTTTTGCTTTCAATATAGCATGTCCCAATCCTTTAGGAAGATTTTGTCTTACATAAAAAATATTTGCCATAGTTGAAAGATTTTCTATTTTCTCTAAAAGTTCATCTTTTCCATCTTTTTTTAGTGTATTTTCAAGTTCGTATGAGTAGTCAAAATGATCTTCTATAGAATTTTTATTTCTTCCTGTAACAATTACTATATCTGTGATTCCAGACTCTACAAGTTCTTCCACAATATACTGTAAAGATGGTTTGTCAACTATTACAAGCATCTCTTTAGGCTGTGCTTTCGTAGCAGGTAATACTCTTGTTCCTAGTCCTGCTGCTGGAATTACTGCCTTTGTGACTTTTTTCATTCTATCTGTTCCTCCTATCTCTATTTTGCTCTTGATCCTACTACTACACTTTTATCTACTTCTACTAATCTAAGTCCATTTACTTTATCTTCAGTACTCAAAAGCATTCCTTGAGATACTTCTCCTCTTAGTTTAACAGTTTTTAGATTAGTTATAGCAAGAACTTTTTTTCCTACTAATTTTTCTGGTTCTGGATATGATTTTGCAATTCCAGAAACTATTTGTCTAGCATGATCTCCAAGACTTACTTTAAATTTAAGAAGTTTATCAGCTCCAGTTATTTTTCCAGCTTCTAATATCTCTACTACCTGTATTTTTAATTTATCAAATTCAGAAATATCTACTGCATTTTCTATTACCAATTCTGGATTTACTGACATTGGATCTTTTTTAGGTTCAAGAGCTTCTAAATCAAGTCTTGGGAATATTGGTTCAGCATTTCCTAATATATGTCCAGCTGGAAGAAGATTCCAGCCTGTAATATCTGCTACTTTAGCATCTCTTACAAGTTTTTCTACTCCTAATTGATTCCATATTTTTTGAGCTGCAGCAGGCATATATGGATAAACCATTACAGCTATTTTATACAATCCATTTACTAAATGGTTCATTACAACTGCCAGTCTATCTTTTTTATTCTCATCTTTTGCAAGTGACCAAGGCATAGTTTCATCAATATATTTATTAAGTCTTGATATAAATTTCCATATAGCTTCAAGAGATTTTGAAAATTGAACTATATTCATTTGTTCAGTAACTTCACTTAAAGTTTCATTCCATAAATTTTCTATTTCATCATCAAAAACATCTCTTTCTGTTCCATCAACGATTACACCATTAAAGTATTTTTTATACATTCCCAGTGTTCTATTTAACAAATTTCCCAAATCATTTGCAAGATCAGAATTGATTCTAGTAACTACTGATTTTGTTGAATAATCTCCATCATTTCCAAATTGAACTTCTCTAAGCAGACAATATCTGAAAGCATCTACTCCATATTTTTTACTTTCTGCTATTGGATCTACCACATTCCCTTTAGATTTAGACATCTTTTCTCCTTCAGAAGTCCACCATCCATGAGCCACAATATTATCAGGAAGCTTTACTCCTGCTGAAAGAAGCATACATGGCCAAATAATAGCATGGAATCTTACTATGTCTTTTCCTAATAGATGCATAACTTCTCCATTAGTCCAGAATTTATCAAATAACTCAGGGTTATTTTCATATCCTACTGCTGTAAGATAGTTAGTAAGAGCATCAAACCACACATAAGTTATATGTCCAGGAGCAAACTCTATTGGAATCCCCCATTCAAAAGTATTTCTAGATATAGACAAATCTTGTAATCCCTGTTTAATAAAAGAAACAACTTCATTCTTTCTTGAACGAGGAAGAATGAAATCTGGATGAGAATCTATATGAGCTAAAAGAGCATCTTGATATTTTGACATTTTAAAGAAATAAGATTCTTCTCTTACTACTCTTAATTCTTTTCCACAGTCAGGACAATGATTCCCATTTACTATTTGATTTTCAGGAACAAATGTTTCACAAGATACACAATATTTTCCTGAATATTCTCCTTTATATATATCTCCATTATCATAAACTTTTTTTAATATTTTTTTTACAGCTTCCTTATGTCTTGGTTCAGTAGTTCTTATAAAATCAGTGTATTCTATATTTAAAGCTTTCCACATCTCCACGAACTTTGGTGCCATTATATCTGTCCATTCTTGAGGTGTGTATCCTTTTTGTCTAGCTGTTTCTTCTACTTTTTGTCCATGTTCATCAGTTCCAGTTAAAAAGAAAACATCATACCCCATAGTTTTTTTATATCTTGCTATAACATCTGCTGCTATAGTTGTATAAGCACTTCCAACATGTGGATCTCCATTCACATAATAAATAGGTGTTGTTACATAAAAATTTTTACTCATTTATCTCTCCTCTTTTGTTAGATATTTTTGCTAAAAATATTTTTCAGCTTCCTTATCTAATTCATTTAATTTATTTTTTAAAATTTCACAATATTCTTCTATATTTGCATCTTTAGGTATTTCTATTGGATCTCCCATCAAAAATACCATTGTTGTAAAAGGTTTTGGAAATTGAAATTTATCCCATGCTTTATTAAATGTCCATTTTCTCTTATAGGCCCCTCCCAGGGGAACCATCCGTATCTTTCCCTTTTGAGCTAAATAAATCATTCCAGGCTTCACTTCATATATAGGTCCTTTAGGTCCATCTACTGGAGTTCCTATACTATATCCTTTTTTCATAAGTTTAATAAGAGATATCAAACTAGATGTTGAATTTTTATCTGAAGAACCTCTTACCATATGGAATCCCATCTTTTCTAGAGGAACTGAAATAAGTTCACCATCTTTTGATGGACTGGCAAGTACTGCTCTTTTCTCTATATAATCAAGACAAAGACTTGGAGCTACAAGTTTATTATGCCAAAATGCAAAAACATAGCTCTCTTCATTTTCTTTAATTTTATCATTTGTTATTATTTTTATATTTAATGTTTTTCCTACTATTTTCAGTATGTAATAAAGAATTAGTCCATACCTTCGATATTTAACTGCTTCTCTCTCCCTACTCATGTCAATTCTCCTCAAATCAATTATAGTATTATTAATTATATCACATTGGACCTATTTTAAAAAGTAGGTTTCACAAAAACATTTCAATCTTTTTATACTTTTTAAGAAAATATCATACTGTTAAATATCTCACCTTATTTTTGAAATTTAATATTTTTATAGAATCAAATTTTAATTATAAAAAATATTCATTGCTAAAAATTTCTATTATTCATAATTTTACATTCTAAAGTTTTTTTATTCTCATTCTATTTTTTTCATCATACTTATCACATTTTTTTAACACACATATATATTAAATTTAATTAATAATATTTTTTATCTTTTAAAAACTTTTATTTAAAGAAATGTTTAAAATAAAATGATGTCATATATAAAAAATTGGAATATATATTATCGTTGCTTATAAAATATTTAAATTAAAAATTTTTTATAAAAATTTATAAAAAGCGAGAAAAACTTAACATAATATATCTGCTAAATTCTCATAAAAATAAAAATCACAGACATTAAAAACATTCTTGGAGGATACAGCAATAAAATATATACATTATTTAGTAATAAATATATTTTTACCACTGTGATGATAACAGGAGGGATTAAGTGAATACATATATCTACTAGTAGAATAAAATGAACATTGACATAAAATATATATGACATTTCATAAATACTTTAATAAAAAGTTTTATTTTTTAATTTAACGTATAATAGGGGGAAAAATGAAAAGAAAATTATTTTGGGGACAATTGATTGCAGCTTTTTTATATATAGGAAATAGTACATTTTCTCAAACAATTTGGACAGATGGAGATTTTACTCCATCTAAAGGTCATACTTGGATTAACTCAGGAAATTGGGAATATGGAGGAGATGTTCATATTCAAAATATTAATGAAGTTGTATTTGAATCAAATATGTCAGGTAAACCTAATACTGGTGTGTTAAGCATAGAGTCTGGTGGAAAACTTACAGCTGATGGTATGGTAATTGTAAATCAATTAGGTCCTACCACTGGAGATGCTGTATTAGTAACTGATGGAGGTAAAGCATACTTTAATGGAGGGCTTACTGCAAATATAATGAATAATAACAATGATTATTATCCTATTGGAGTTATTGGGGTAAATTCTCAGCTTCATATAAAGGGAGATACTATAATCAATTCTAATTTTGAAAAAGGATATGGATTATATTTAGGTGAAGGAACTACTAACAGTTTTAGCAAGAACAATACTGGTTATGGCAGTGTAAATATTTATACTGGAAAAATAGGAATTTACAGTCTTGGAAATACAGACTTCAATCAAGATGTAAATATATACCTTAATTCAAATGGAGCAACTGGAGTAATTTCTAATGCAACTAATACTTTATCTACTACAAATTTTAATGATTTTGTTACTGTAATAAATAATTCTGTCAGTGACAATACATCTAGTGCTTATGGACTTGCTGTATCTAATGTTAATGGCATTCTTAATTTAAATAATGGTGGGAAAATAATATTTGGAGATAACTATACCAATGGACATGAAATAGGAATCTATGCCAATAAAGGAAGTGTAAATATAACAGGAGATTTTACTGTTCAAACTAATTCTGGAGGTATACAAGCCGTTTTTTATGCAGTTAATGGTGGAAAAATAAATGCCACAAATTCTTTAATGAATTTAAAGGGAAGCATCTATGCTAATAATAATTCTCAAATACAGGTTTCTATGAATGATGGTTCTTTTTGGGAAGGAGCTTCATATATAGGAAATGAAAGTACTGTTGACATTACAATGACTGGGAGTCAATGGAATGTTACAGATGATTCAATAATATCTAATCTAAATATACTAAATGGAACAACTGTTTATATCAATGCTGTTCCAGACTATAATAATTTTTCTGCCAGAACTCTCACAATATCTCAAAATTATTATGGAGATAACAGTACAATAGTTTTTAATACTCAACTTGAAGATGATAATTCTATTACTGATAAAATGATAGTTGAAGGAGATACCTCTGGAACAACTAAAGTAAGAATTAATAATATGGGAGGAAAGGGAGCCTATACAGTAAATGGGATTGAACTTATTTCTGTTCTTGGAGTTTCAGATGGAGAATTTATAAAAGATGGAAGAATAGTAGCAGGAGCCTATGAATACTTCCTGAATCGTGGTGATGGAGTCATTACAGATAGTAATAATTGGTATTTGACAAGTATGATTCCTTCGATTGTTCCACCTACTGTTATTCCTCCAACTATTGATCCAACAGATCCTGAGATTATTGCTCCTCCTTTGGTGGTTCCACCTGTAATTAATCCTATTTATCGTCCAGAATCTGGAGGTTATCTAGCAAATGCTGCAGCAGTAAATTCTTTATTTATTCATACACTTCATGATCGTTTAGGAGAACCACAATATACAGATGCTCTGAATAAAAAAGAAAAAGTATCAAGTATATGGGTGAGAAATGTTGGTGGATACAGTACATTTAGAGATGGTTCAAATCAATTAAAAACTAAAAATAAAAAGAACGTAATTCAAGTAGGAGGAGATATTGCTGATTGGAGCAGTAATGAAAACAATCGTTATCATTTAGGTATTATGGCAGGATATGGGTTCAATCACAGCAAAACTGAGTCAAATAAAATATCTTATACTTCAAAGGGGGAAACAGAAGGTTTCAATCTTGGAGTCTATGGAACATACTATGCCAATGAAAATGATAAATCTGGATTCTATACAGATACATGGCTGACATACAGCTGGTTTGATAACGAAGTTCATGGTGAAGAGTTAGAAAAAGAAAAATATAAATCAAAAGGGGTTACAGCTTCAATTGAAAGTGGATATAGCTTTAAAATAAATAATGATGACTTTCACAGAAAAACATATTATATTCAGCCAAAGGCACAGATTATATATATGGGTGTTAATACTGATAACCATACTGAAGTCAATGGAACTAAAGTTGAAACTAAAGGGGAAGGAAATATTCAAACTCGTGTAGGAGTAAGAGTATATGCAAATCATTTCAACTCTGCAGACAGAAACAACAGCAAGGAGGTTCAACCTTTTGTTGAAACAAACTGGATTCATAACAGCAAAGATATCAAAGTATCTATGGACGATGTAAATAATAAAATAAGAGGCACAAAAGATATTGGAGAAGTAAAAATTGGAACAGAAATAAAAGTAAATCCTAATTTTAACCTTTGGGGAAATGTTTCTCATCAATGGGGAGGAAGTGGATATAGGGATACAAAAATTACTATAGGTTTGAAATATAGTTTTTAGATAATTTCTAACTAAAGCACACTAGCTGCTTAAGTAGCTAAATGAAAAATTACACAGTTGGCAAATCAATTCAGTAAGGCAGCACCGTATCCTTATAGGGTGAAACAAACCACCACTTGAAGTGGTGGTTTGTGATTTTAAAACCTTTTATTCTATAAATTATCATATCTGTATTACGATATAAAAAGAAGCTGAATGACTCAACCTCTAAAAAATTTTAATTTTTAAAAGAAAATTTTGCCTTATAATTTTTAATAAACTCACAAATAAATATTAAAAATATACTTGTAAATAATCCCAGTATTGTTCCTACACCTAAAAATAAAATTATTGGCTTTCCAGAATTATTTATCTCTACTGGTGTCAATATTTTTATCATATCTCCATATTTTACTTCATAAAATTCTTTATTTATATTATTTGTATCTTCTATTACTTTATTTAACTTAGTTACTAACAAATTTATATTTTCATTTATTGCTTTATTTTCTTCATTGGTAGGATATACAATTTTTGATATTTCTTCTTCTTTAAATTTTATTTCATACTCTGTGTTTTCTCTAGAAGTATTAATAAGAAGATATTTTTCAATCAATTTTGAATAATATTCATTTTCAGTTTCTAATTTAATTCCCATTTCTCCCATAGAAGGAACTACAATTTGTCTATTCGTTGGTTTATATTCATCTAATATATTTTTTATTACTTTTGATTCTCCAATTAGTTTTTCTTTTTTCAAATTAAGAAGTTTTATATCCGCTCTAAGTTTCATTTCTCTTTTATTTTTAGAATTTGAAAATCCTTTTATATTTAAAAAAGATTCTAAATTTTTCAATTCTATATTTTGAAGATTATCAAGTCTATTATTTAATTCATTAAATGAATACCCTAAGGTTTTTGAATAGTAATTCATCTTACCATCTAAAGAGAAATTAAGTTTTAAATTT
>Ga0192243_10190_pt1 | contig 24826 bp, 39 predicted proteins | sample Koala_Koa27_K3_FD_131233 | JGI IMG/M metagenome (GOLD analysis project Ga0192243, IMG submission 131233) | Enriched cells from koala feces incubated with labeled cellulose particles, San Francisco Zoo, California, United States - Koala_Koa2-7_K3 ... | reverse complement strand
AAGGCGGAGGCCACGGCCCCGGTCCCGGCAAAGATGTCGGCCACCGTGTGAATGTTGGGGCACTCCTGCTCCACGATCTCCTTGATAAATGGAATCAGCTTGTATTTGTTGCCCAGATATCTCCGGTTGTTGATCCTGATCGTTTTTAACGGAATCTCCGGTTCCGGCTCTGGTTCCGGCGCTCTGCGGCCGTCCACATAAGCCTTCACCGCCTCGTAAGCCTCCTGATTCCAGTTTAAATGTCCGTCCTTCTTCCTGGGTATGTCTATCAATCCTTTATCCACCAGATTATACAGATTGGATCGGGATATCCCCAGCTCCCGCGCAATCTGTCTCGCCGTTATATTCATGTATCCGCTCCCGCTTATGCAACATATTTTCATCGTCTATTGGACATTATAGGTTATTTACAGCGGCTTGGCAAGCAAAATGCATGTGTTTTTCCGAATTTATGTTCTAAAAATGGATGCTAACAGGGGAGCCCGGCTGGTCGGACTCCCCTGTGAAATTAAAAGCTTCGGATTTTGTCATCCTCGTCTGTCTGATTCTTTTCTATGGATTTGATCTCCACATAATAGCCATAGCTGGCATTTACCTCCACCATCACACGGTCGCCGGCCTTGTGGCCCAGGATCGCCTTTCCCAACGGGGACTCCGTGCTGATATAGCCCTTCATGGAGTTGCCGCGGATGGACGTCACCAGCTTAAACCGGTCGGTCTCATCGTCCTCCTCAAAATACAGCTCCACCATGTTGTTTAGTCCCACCTCGTCCGCGCCGGACTGATCCGAGATAATCACTGCGTTTTTTAACATTCTCTCCAGATAACGAATCCTGCTCTCGTTCTGGTTTTTATCCTTCTTGGCAGCGTGATACTCAAAGTTCTCGCTGAGATCTCCGTGGGCTCTGGCTTCCTTTACGGCCTCCAGCGCTTCCTTCCTGACCACCAGCTTGCGGTGCTCGATCTCCGCCTGAATCTTTTTTACATCACTCTCAGTTAACTTCTCTCCCATCTCTTCACCTGCTTACTCTATTCTTTATGCCTTACATCAGGCTTCCAGCAAAAACCGTTCCACCACGTGGGCGATTCCATCCTCGTCATTGGTGAGGGTTATGTAATCGGCGGCTTTTCTGACAGGCAGAACTGCATTGCCCATGGCTACGCCCAGTCCTGCGCACTGAACCATGGTCAGATCATTGTAGCCGTCGCCGCAGGCAATCATCTGCTCCCTGGTCAGATTAAGCGAATCTAAAAGGCGCTCCAGGGACTGCGCCTTGTCCACGCCCTTGGGAAGGACCTCCAGGAAATAAGGCTCCGACCGGTACACACTGAAGTTCCTGCCCAAAGCCGCCTTGACCCTGGCCTCCACGCTCTCCAGATAATCCCCGTCATCCAGCAGAAGGAACTTGGGCACGGCAAATTTCATGTAATCCTTAAAGTTTTCCACCCTGCGGGCCTCCATGTGGTTGATCACCGCCTCCTTCTGAACATACATATCCTCCGGGTCAGGCGTTATGATCCCCTCCCCCTCATAGGTCAGGATATTGACCCGGTGCTCCTCCGCCAGGCCGATAATCTTCTTGTTGGCCTCCACCGGAAGCAGACGGCTGAACTTGACCTCCATGGTCCGGCAGTTGATAATCATACCGCCGTTAAAGGACAGGATATATCCGCCGTATTTTTCCAGCTCCAGCTCCTTGGCAAGGGGCATCACCCCGTAGGTGGGACGCCCGGAGGCCAGAACCACGATCTTCCCTTGCTCCTGGGCTCTCATCAGGATATCTCTGGTTGCAGGCGTAATAACCTTTTCCCTGTTCGTCAGTGTTCCGTCCAGATCCAGAACGATCATCTCATATTTCATCATAAACCCCCTGATATAATAACGGGAACATCGTTGAGGATGTCCCCGTAAGCTTGATTTCTTTATGCTATGATTATATACCATCACACCTGTTTTATCAACCGTCCCCGCCACTTTATTTCTTCAAAACACATCCTCCAGCCCCATCCTGTAAAGCTCAAACTCCCATCTGGTCTCCTCGTCCATGCCGCCGTATTCATTGTCCGCTTTCCCCATGGCGTACTCATCCCGCAGCCGGTGCTGAAGCTGACATTGATAACCGGACCGGACGGCTCTCGCAAACCGTTCCAGACAGGTGCTCCTTAGATACTCTAAGTCCCCGAAGCAGATCTCGTCAAACTGCCTGCGCATGAAATCTATCAGCTCTGCATCCGTCAGCTCGTCCTGAGCTTCATTTTTATACAGATAAAAGATCTCCTGCAGCTGCCCCAGCGTCTCCGTATAGTTGTCCTGACTGATAAAATCAGAATCACAGAAGGCGTAGATGATATCCGGCAGTATCCCGCCGCCAAACTCCACCCTCCGCTGTTCCTTCAGCGCATCCGTTCTGCATACCATCAGCCCTTTTACGTCCTCCTCCGTCAAGGTCAGTCCGAACTGCTTTGTCCTCTCGTTGCAGGAGATCACTCTCTGCATCTCCTGCTTCTGCACTCCCGCCACCAAAAGCTCAAACATCTGCTCCATCCTGATACCCTCCCGGCCATCCGCCCAAACACAACGCCTCCTGTTTCCTTAGGAGTATGATTGTATCTCAATATTTTCTCTATTACAAGACTGTTCATGAAGCCCAATTTGTGGTATAGTATAGTTAAGAAGAGAAGTGATATGCCGGTTCGCATACACTTCTCTTTATTTATATCCCGGGATGCAAAAACTCCCCACAGACCCATGGTCTGAGGGGAGCAGATAACAAAACAATTATCTCTTGGAGAACTGAGGAGCACGACGAGCTGCCTTTAAGCCGTACTTCTTTCTTTCTTTCATTCTCGGGTCTCTGGTTAAGAAACCGGCTTTTTTCAGAATCGGACGATAGTCAATGTCTGCCTGAAGTAAAGCTCTGGAGATACCGTGTCTGATGGCACCGGCCTGTCCTGTGAAGCCGCCGCCGTGTACGTTTACTAAAACGTCGAACTTGTCGTTGGTCTCTGTAGCAACCAGCGGCTGACGTACAACAACCTTTAAAGTCTCAAGACCAAGATACTGGTCAATGTCTCTTTTATTGATGGTGATCTTTCCTGTACCCGGTACTAAATATACTCTGGCGATAGATTTTTTTCTTCTGCCTGTTCCGTAAAATTTTGCGTTAGCCATAATAACTGTTTCCTCCTTTCAGCACCTTTAATTAAAATTTGATTTCTAAAACTTCTGGTTTCTGAGCTGCCTGCTCGTGATCCGGGCCTGCATACACATGAAGTTTGTCAATCATGCTTCTTCCTAAAGGTCCCTTGGGAAGCATACCCTTAACAGCTAATTCAAGAACCTTCTCAGGCTTCTTGGCCATTAATTCTCTCAATGTGGTCTCTCTCATACCGCCTACATAGTCAGAGTGATTGTAGTAAATCTTCTGATCTAATTTCTTGCCGGTAACTTTTACCTTCTCGGCGTTTACGATGATGACATAGTCACCACAGTCCATATGAGGGGTAAAGATCGGTTTGTTCTTTCCTCTTAAAACCTTAGCTACTTCTGAAGCCAAACGTCCTAATGTATATCCGGTAGCATCTACTACGTACCATTTTCTTTCAATTGTCGCTGGACTTGCCATAAAACTCTTCATTGGTCAACCTCCTGTTAAAATCAACTGTTTTTAATGATATTCCTATCGTAAAATGCTCACTCCGGGGCTTCGGCCTAAGCGCTTTCGTCTAACGTCACAGTTATACATTATATTACATTCATCCGGGTGTGTCAACCTCTTTTTCACATAAAATCAAGGGTTTCGGCTGATTTCTCACTCTTTCTTCTCTTCCCACTCATCGACGGCCTCATACCAGGTTCCCGCCGGCCCTTCCGGCTGCCCTGCGGGATAGAGAACGTAGTATCCAAAACATCTCCCTGTCTCCAGCCGCGCCTTCTCTAAGTCCGTCACATATACCCGTTTGGCGCCATTGCGGCAGGACTGGTGGATGATCCGGCGCAGAAGGCCGTCCCACTCCTCATCCACACAGCGGTAAACCGAGATCCTGGTCTCCCCGCTCTCCGTCATGCGGCTCTGGTCTATGCGGTAATGCCAGTATTTGTTCTCCCCGCAGATCTCGGCGGCAGGATATCGCTCGTATTCCAGGCTGACCAGTGTCAATCCCTTGGCCGGCACTTTAGGCCCCGCCTTCTGCCGGTCTTTCGCGTCGAGAATCTCCTCCACGTGGGCGGGAGGGTAGGCGCCTGCGCCCACCCTCAAAAGAGTTCCCACGATAATCCTGACCATGTTGTAGAGGAAGCCGCTGCCGCTGATCCGCACGGTGATCAGATCGCCGTCCGCAATTAAGTCCAGGCTGTATATGGTTCTGACCGTCTCCTCCGCCTGTCCTCTCGCGGTGCAGAAGCTTTTAAAATCATGCTCCCCAACCAGGTAGGCGGCCCCCTCCCTCATCTTCTCTATATCCAGAGGGAAATAATAAAAGTAGGAATACAGCCTCTGGGTGGGCATGTCGATCCGCCTGTTTAAAATCCTGTATTCATAAGTCTTTATACAGTTCTGCTTTCTCGGGTGGTAATCCTCCCCCACCTCCTCGGAGGACTGAATCCTGATATCCTCCGGCAGCCGCTGGTTGAGCGCCAGGGATATCTTGTCGGCGGGCATCCGGTTGTTGGTGTCAAACACGGCCACATTGCCCAGCGCATGTACACCCGAGTCCGTCCGGCTGGCCCCGATTACAGCAATCGGCTCCTTCAGAAGATCTGAAAGAGCTTTGTTAAGTACCTCTTCGATTGTAATTCCATTGATCTGATACTGCCATCCGCAGTAATTGGTGCCGTCGTAGGCCACCACCAGTTTTACACGTTTCATAGCCATATCCTTGCTCCGATCACGATCAGCAGATAAAGCACGTAGACGCCGTAGGTGAAGCCGTCCCTGGACGCGTAGTGCAGCGGCTTCATCTTGGTGCGCCCCTCTCCGCCCCGGTAGCATCTGGCCTCCATGGCCATAGCTAAGTCGGTGGCCCTCCGGAACGCGGAGATAAACAGCGGCACCAGAAGCGGCACCATGCTCTTGGCCTTCTGAATCAGGTTGCCGCTCTCAAAGTCGGCTCCCCTGGCCATCTGTGCTTTCATAATCTTATCGGTTTCTTCTATTAATATCGGGATGAACCGCAGTGCGATGGACATCATCATGGAGATCTCATGGATCGGCACGCCCACCACCTTCATAAATCCCAGACTTCTTTCCAGCCCGTCCGTCAGCTCATTGGGCGTGGTGGTGAGAGTCATGATCGACGACCCTATCACCAGGTAGATCAGCCTGAGGGCCATAAAAAATGCGGTCCTCACACCCTCCCTGGTTACTTTTAAGAATCCCAGCTGGAAGATCACGTCCCCCGATGTGAGAAACAGATTAAAGCTCACACTGATCAGCAGCAGAAAGATCACCGCCTTCAGACCGCGCACCATGAACTTAAAGGGCACCTTCGAGCACTTCACCGCGACGATCAGGAAAACGGTCGCAACCGCGTAAGCACCGATGTTGTTGGCCACAAACAGGGAGATGATAAAGATCATGGTCCCAAACAGCTTCGTTCTGGGGTCCAGCCGGTGCAGTACGGAATCCACCGGATAATATTGTCCCAAGGTAATGTCTCTGATCATAGCGTCTCCTGATTTCTAAGCAGCTGCAGTATGGCGGTTTTCGCCTCCTCCACGGTGGTGATGTTGTTGTCAATGGGAACGCCGTGGTCCCGCAGCGCGTGTACAATGTATGTGATCTGAGGGGCCGCAAGACCGATGGCCTCCAGCTCCTTATAATGCTTAAATACCTCTTTGGGGACGTCGTCAAATACCTTTTCCCCGTGGTTCATCACCAGAATCCGGTCCACGTATTTGGCAATATCCTCCATGCTGTGGGATACCAGGATAATGGTCATCCCCTGATCCTTATGGAGCTTCTCAAGCTGATCCAGAATCTCATCCCGTCCTCTGGGGTCCAGCCCCGCAGTGGGTTCATCCAGAATCAGTACCTCCGGCTTCATGGCCAGCACTCCGGCGATGGCTACCCGCCGTTTCTGACCTCCGGACAGTTCAAAGGGAGACTGGTCGTAGAAGCTCTCATCCAGTCCCACCAGGGTAAGGGCCTCCTTAGCTCTCTGCTCCACTTCCTCCTTAGAGAGGCCCTGATTCTTCGGTCCGAAGCAGACATCAGAAAAGACATCAACCTCAAACAGCTGATGCTCGGGATACTGGAACACCAGACCCACCTTGCTGCGCAGCTCCTTCATGGAGTAGCCCTGGCTATAGATATTCTCTTCGTTATATAAAATCTCACCGCTGGTAGCCTTGATCAGTCCGTTCAGATGCTGGATCAGCGTGGACTTGCCGGAACCCGTATGGCCGATCAGCCCCACGAACTCTCCGTCCTGGATCTCAAAGCTCACATCCTTCAACGCATACTGTTCAAACGCGGTTCCCTGCCCATAGATATAATTTACATTGATTGCTTTTATCGACATCTCTTATTCCGCCTCTACTTTCACCGTGTCCGGATAGCGCTCCTGAAACAAAGGAAGCAGGTACTTTAAAAGCTCATCCAGGCTCAGTATCCCATCCGGCAGAGGAATTCCGGCTTCCCCAAGCTCATAGGCCAGCTCGGTCACCTGAGGGACGTCCAGACGGTAGGATTTCAGTTCCTTCACCCTGGAGAATACCTCTCTGGGCGTGCCGTCCATCACGATCTTTCCATCGTCCATCACGATCACCCGGTCCGCGTCGATCACCTCTTCCATATAGTGGGTGATCAGAAGCACGGTGATACCCTCCTGACGGTTTAGGTCGTGTACGGTCTTGATAACCTCCCTGCGGCCGTTGGGGTCCAGCATGGCGGTCGGTTCGTCCAACACGATACATTTGGGCCGCATGGCCATCACACCGGCGATGGCGACCCTCTGCTTCTGGCCGCCGGACAGCTTGTTGGGGGACTTCATCCGGTAGGCGCTCATGCCCACAGCCTCCAGGCTCTGATCCACACGCTTCCAGATTTCCTCCGTGGGAATGCCCATGTTCTCCGGTCCGAAGCCCACATCCTCCTCCACCACGTTGCCTATGATCTGGTTGTCCGGGTTCTGGAACACCATGCCCACCTTCTTGCGAACATCCCAGAGGCACTCGTCGTCGGAGGTGTCCATGCCGGAGATCCAGACGGTTCCCTCAGTGGGCATCAGAATCCCGTTCATATGCTTTGCAAAGGTAGACTTCCCGGAACCGTTATGGCCGAGGATCGCCACAAAATCGCCGTCCTTAATATCCAGACTGACATCGTCGACCGCCCGGTTGACCTCTTCTATTTTCTCTTCCTCGTCACGCCTGACATAATCAAAGATCAGTTTCGTCGCCTTAATGATTCCCATGGTCTGCCTTTCCGCTTTGCCCGCTCACAGTAATATATCCTATATGTTTCTCAATTTTAGATGAAAATACACGATCAGTCAAGCAAAAAAGAAGGAGACATGACGTCTCCCTCTCAGTCTTTTTGATTATTGATACCACAGTCCGTTCTTATCTACCTTGTACTCTCCGTTGATTTTGGTGGTAACAGCCATGCTGCCATCCTCATAGAGGTAGTACCACTTGTTTCTCTCCGGGTTGATCCAGCCGGTCTTCATGGCTCCGCTCTGATCGAGGAAATACCACTTGCCGTCTACGTTTACCCAGCCGGTCTTCATCGCACAGTTCTCGTCTGTGTAGTACCATTTGCCATTGTCCTGGAACCAGCCTCTCTTGGCATGTCCGTCGGCCTGAAAGAAATACCATCTGCCGTCCAGCTGTCTCCAGCCGTCGTTTAAGTAATTCCCGTTGGCGTCCTTGTACATGTTGCCGGCTGAATCATTGATCCAGTAGCCGCCGGCTCCGCCCTCTAAGGCAACCACCTCGTCGGTGGAGGTCACAACCTCGCCGTCGCGGATATACTCACGTGCGTCGGTGCTGGGAGCAATCGCTCTCACCTCATATGTATAGTTGGAATCATCAGTGATATAGGGTCCAAAGTCCACGTTGTTGGTTCCCACATTCACCGTCTTAACGCCTTCGTTGCCCTTAAAGAGCTTTACCTGATACGCGCTGGCGTAGGCTACCGGACTCCATACGGCCCGCTTCTTGGCTGAATCACTCCAGCCTGCCTTGGCCGGCGCTCCCAGCGTGATCGACGGAACGTAGTCCACGGTCACGATAACGCTGCTGTCGTTGACGCCTCTCACTGCCGACACATACTTGGCGTTGCCGATGATCTTGCAGATGCTTCTTCCGTAGGTGTCCTTAAAAACCCTCTCAGGGTCTGTGCTTCCGATGGTGATCTTCATCTGAACAGTCTGTCCCGGCACCCAGGTGCTTACGTCCTGGCTGTACTCTGTCCCGCGAACCTCCAGACCGCTTCCTGTGGGAAGCTCGATCCCCGGAGTTCCGACGGAGCCCACGTTCCAGGCCCGGTTGACCGTAACTTCCAGCCTCGGTATGTTGACCGGATCAGCCATGGCTGTGAATCCCATAGCCAGTGTACAGACAGCGCTCAGAGCTACTGTCATAAGTTTCTTTCCTGCTTTACTAAACATGATACATTTCCTCCCTTTTTATTAGCGTCTCCAGATACCGTTGCCATCCACGTAAAATCCATCGATGGTCGTATCAACTGCTTTTGTATAGTCGCTGGTGGAAAAATAATACCAGTTTCCGTCCACCTGGTTCCATCCGCTGATCAGTGCGCCGCTGGTGTTAGCATAATACCAACGGTCGTTCACATTTATCCAGCCGGTCAGCATGGCGCCCTCCACTCCCTGTGCGGGGTTGGGGTTTAAGTAGTACCATTTGTTATTATCCACAAACCAGCCGGTCTTCATATCGCCGCTGCTGTTTAAATAATACCAGATGTTGTTGCGCAGCTGCCAGCCTGTCAGCATACGGCCCTGGGCGTCAAACAGATACCACTTCTCACTGATCTTGGCCCAGGAATCCTTCTGATAGGCTCCATCGGGATATCTGTAATACCAGACCCCTCCGTCCAGAATCCAGCCTACCTGGGACGTGTTGTTTATGCCGGTCTGACCGCTGCCATCGGATACATCTTCCTTCGCTACATAGATCTCATCCGATTCGGTCCAATCGCTTTTTTTGCCATAGTCCTTCTGATCTGAAGTGCTTGGTACGGTTCTGACTTTAAAGGTATAGGTTCCCTCCTTCGTCATGTACGGATAAAAGTTATAGCTTGTGGCGTGAATGCCCTCCAGCTTTGTCACCAGACCGCTCTGGCGGTACAGATATACATCGTAGTAGCCGGATGTGTTGTCCGGTGCATCCCATCTCGCATTGCCCAGTCCTGAGCCCTTCCACTCTGCATAATCCGGAGAGTCATAGGTTCCCTTCACTGGGTCCGCAGTCAGCGTCACCGTCAAAATATCGTCATTTCTTCTGCTTGCAGAAACATAGTCGCCATACTTAACAGTGACATTGCTTTCCCGGTAGCTTCCCTTAAAATAATAGCCGGTCTCCGCTTCCAGTGTCACCTTAATCTTCGGGCGGTCGCCAATCTTCAGCTCATGGGACTTCGAGGTCACCCATTCCGCATCTCTGATCCGGTACCTTGAGTTACTGGTCGATACCACCGAGTCCGGATTCGTATCGGACAGCTCGTTCCCGATCTCAAACTGATCCCTCTCGACCGTTATACTCACTGAAGAAATAGCCGAATCTGCCCATGCATTCGTGACCATGACTCCTGTGAGTAATCCCACCGCCAGTAATCCACTTAAAAATCTCCTCAATTCCATCATAGTCATCCCCTCCTCCTGACCGATTAGCAGATATGCTGCACGTCTATCTTATAAAGATATTATAGCGTGTCATCAAGGGTACAGTCAACTTACGATATTCTTTCTTTTCTTTTGCAATACATAGGCGAAAAGGGCCAGCAATGTAAGCTGACCCTCTCTTGTACGGTTTATACTAATTCAATTAATACTTCCATAGCGCCGTCGCCCTTACGCTGGCCAACCTTCACAATTCTTGTGTAGCCACCGTTGCGGGAAGCGTATTTAGGAGCAACCTCGTCGAAGAGCTTGGCAACTAAATCAACTTTCTTGGTGTTTTTCTTCTTTCCAGCCTGCTCAGCCGGAACCTCGGTTACTCCGTAGAGAACCTTTAACATCTGTCTTCTGGCATGAAGTCTGGAAGGAAGATCTTTCTTGATCTCTTTCTCAACTTCGTCATAAACAGTTACTTTCTTGCCGTTTACAACTTCTTTGACTCTCTTGCCGTCTTTGTCCTTGCGGGCAACCTTAGCGGTAACCTTTACGGTCTCAAAGTTGTCTTTTTCCTTAACGGCCAGGGCGATCAGACCTTCCGCTACCTTGCGGATCTCTTTTGCTCTGGACTCGGTGGTTACCATCTTGCCATGGTATAACAGGTTAGTAACCTGACTTCTGATTAATGCTTTTCTCTGGCTGGAAGTTCTTCCCAGTTTTCTATATCCTGCCATGATTTTCTTTCCTCCATTTGTGGAACATCCGGCCACGCTTCTTCGGTCTTACTGACGGGATGCTGTTGATCCATATTGGGTATCTGTTGGACTCAGCCGTCCTGCGATCACTCGTCGTTGGGGTTCAGCTGCAATCCTAATTCTTTCAGCTTTGCAAGGACCTCTTCCAAAGACTTGCGGCCTAAGTTTCTGACCTTCATCATATCCTCGGAAGTGCGGTTGCAGAGCTCTTCAATGGTATTAATACCGGCTCTCTTTAAACAGTTATAAGAACGAACGGATAACTCCAGTTCGTCTATGTTCATCTCAAGCACTTTTTCTTTCTCGTTATCTTCCTTCTCCACCATAACCTCTGCGGTCTTGGCATTCTCGGAAAGGTCGATAAACAAGTTTAAATGTTCGCTTAAAACTTTTGCCGCCAGGCTGACTGCTTCGTCCGGCGCAAGAGTACCATTGGTGTATACGTCCAAGGTAAGCTTATCATAATCGGTAATCTGACCTACACGGGTATTCTCAACAGCGAGGTTCACACGCTCAACCGGTGTATAGATGGAGTCCACTGCGATCACGCCGATCGGCAGCTCCTCGTTCTTATTCTTATCCGCGCTCACATAGCCGCGTCCTTTGGTGATCGTAAGTTCCATATAGAACTTGCTGTCTGTTCCGCCGCTTAATGTTGCTATCACCTGCTCCGGATTGAGTATCTCGATGTCCGGATCTGCCTGGATATCAGCTCCCGTAATGACGCCTTCTCCTTCGAATTCGATATAAGCCACTTTGGCATCGTTTGAGTCACTGTTGTTTCTGATCGCCAGACTCTTGATGTTCATGATGATCTCAGTCACATCTTCCTTTACTCCGGAGATGGAGCTGAACTCGTGAAGAACACCGTCGATCTTTACCTGACTGACTGCTGCACCTGGTAAGGATGAAAGCATGATTCTTCTCAATGAATTACCTAAGGTCGTGCCATAGCCTCTTTCGAGTGGTTCAACTACAAACTTGCCATATTTCTTATCTTCTGAGATCTCAGCAATCTCAATGTTGGGTTTTTCAAAATCGAACACTAACAGCCCCTCCTTCTGGGTATAAATCGCTGGACTTGCGTCCGCCGCCCGCGCACAGCCGCAGTCGGCTGCAAACAGCCGCGCGGCATCTCGTTTTTACACGGAAATTATCGAGGGAATTTTTGATTCTAATTAACATTAATTATTTAGAATACAACTCGACGATAAGCATTTCATTGACCGGAACATCAATCTCATCTCTTGTTGGCATCTCTTTTACAGTACCACGTAAGTTCTCCTGATCTACGTCAAGCCAAGCCGGAACCATTCTTCCACCGGTTGACTCAAGAACGTCTTTATATCTCTGAGAGGATTTGCATTTTTCCTTCACTTCGATCACATCGCCAGCCTTTACTAAGTAAGACGGGATGTTTACACATCTGCCGTTTACCAGGATGTTCTTGTGATCGACGATCTGTCTGGTTTCTCTTCTGGTTCTTCCGAATCCCATACGGAATACTACGTTGTCCAGTCTTCTCTCCAGGAGGATCATCAGGTTTGCACCGACCATACCATCCATCTTGGAAGCTTTTGCATAGTAGTTACGGAAAGGTTTCTCCAGAACACCGTAGATGAATTTGGCTTTCTGCTTTTCTCTTAACTGCAGGCCGTACTCACTCATCTTTCTGTTAGCTCTTTTTAATTCTCTGTTTGATTTTTTATCTATTCCTAAATAAATCGGATCAAGACCAAGGGATCTACATCTTTTAAGAACAGGAACTCTATTAACTGCCACTTTTAGTACCTCCTATTAAACTCTTCTACGTTTTGGTGGACGACATCCGTTATGAGGAACCGGAGTTACGTCACGGATACTGGTTACTTCCAGACCACATGCCTGAAGCGCACGAATAGCTGCTTCACGGCCTGAACCAGGACCTTTTACCATTACGTCTACTGATTTTAAACCATGTACTAAAGCTGCTTTTGTAGCAGTTTCAGCTGCCATCTGAGCTGCATATGGAGTAGATTTCCTTGAACCTCTAAATCCCAGACCACCGGCACTTGCCCATGATAAGGCGTTACCCTGTGCATCGGTTAACGTTACGATCGTATTGTTAAAGGATGACTGGATATGTGCTTGTCCGCGTTCAACGTTTTTCTTTACACGCTTTTTTGTCACTTTTTTAGCAGTGGACATTTTTTTAGCCATTTTAAACTAACCTACTTTCTTTGTTTCTTGAATCCTGTTTCCTGTTTTTAAAACATGTAACGTGATTCATAATTTACAGTTGCCATTCAAAACTTATTTCTTTTTGTTAGCTACAGTCTTTCTCGGACCCTTGCGTGTTCTTGCGTTGGTCTTTGTCTTCTGACCGCGAACCGGAAGGCTCTTTCTGTGACGAATGCCGCGATAGCAGCCGATTTCCTGAAGTCTCTTGATGTTCATAGCGATTTCTCTACGTAAATCACCTTCCACCATCTGGGAATCTGCAACCACTGCTGAAATTCTCTTAACTTCGTCGTCCGTTAAGTCTCTGACACGGGTGTCAGGATTAACTTTTGCTTCTGCAAGAATGCGGTTTGCACTTGTTCTGCCGATACCATAGATATAGGTCAAACCGATCTCCACACGTTTTTCTCTTGGTAAATCAACACCTGAAATACGAGCCATGTGTGTAGTACACCTCCATTAATTATTTTATTAGTACATTAACGATATGAACAACTTATCCGAGTGGTTCATACCACAGCCGCGCGAAACCGAAACTGGCCCTCAATATTAGCCCTGTCTCTGTTTATGCTTCGGATTTTCACAGATCACACGGATACTGCCTTTTCTCTTGATGATTTTGCATTTTTCGCAAATCGGTTTTACTGATGATCTAACCTTCACAGCAATTCTCCTTTCCTCTACATCGTATAGATAATATCTATAAGACGTCAGCCATACTTTTGGGCAAAGTACTCCCACTAGTTTCAACAAAGTTCGCTAGAGCATTATATCACTAATTCCTTGATAATGCAAGCCTTTTTTTACTTGTCACGCCAGATAATTCTGCCCTTGGACAGATCATACGGCGACAGCTCTATCGTAACCTTATCGCCCGGTAAGATACGGATATAATTCATACGCAGCTTTCCGCTGATATGCGCCAGTACCTGGTGTCCGTTCTCCAGTTCCACCTGAAACATTGCGTTCGGTAATTTCTCCACAACGGTTCCTTCAATCTCAATCACATCTGCCTTCGACATAACTTTTACCTCCTAAACCTGATTTTCTCTCTTGTAGCATCTGATGAAGTATCTGATTTCCTCATCGGTCACTCGGGTTCCATCTATCAGCTTCCTGCTTAAATCCTCATCGTTTCTGAGGATGATCTGTATATGCTTCTTGTTTTTGCGTTTGGGTTTATCCAGCTTTCTCAAATTTCCGTCCACTAGATAAACATATTCACCATCTACTCTTAATATGATAAAAATATCATCTTTGTCATGGCCGGCCAGCGACACCGCCAGACTGCCCGTCTCATACTTTATCATGTTATTCCTCTCCGCTTCGCAAGGACAAAATTTCCGGATCACCTTCCGTAATGAGAATCGTATTCTCGTAATGGGCCGATAAAGAACCATCATCTGTTACAGCAGTCCAACCATCCTCCAGCCATTCCACATCGTAACGGCCGGCATTGATCATAGGCTCCACTGCCAAAGTCATGCCTGCCCGCAGCTTGAGTCCCTTGCGTCGTCCCCCGAAGTTTGGTACCTCGGGCGCCTCGTGTAAGTGCGCTCCGATTCCATGTCCCACCAGATCCCGTACAACACCGTAGCCGAATTTTTCCGCATAAGCCTGGATCGCAGAGGATACATCATTTAGATGATTGCCAGCTTTTGCATATTTAATCCCCTCAAAAAAGCTTTGTCTCGTAACTTTGATTAAATTCTCCGCTTCCGGACTCACTTTTCCCACGGCATGAGTTCTGGCAGCGTCCGAATGATATCCCTTGTAGATCACTCCCACATCCAGGCTTACGATGTCGCCCTCCCGGATGATATGATCCTTATTGGGAATACCGTGGACCACTTCCTCATTTACCGATACGCAGACTGAGGCGGGGTACCCCTGATAATTCTTAAAGGAAGGAATGCAGCCATAGCTTCGGATAATATCCTCGCCGATCCGGTCGATGTCCAGTGTGCTCATCCCCGGTCTGATGGCTTTTCCCAGCTCCTCGTGGGTGATGGCCAGGATTCTCCCGGCCTCCCGCATCAGTTCTATCTCTCTTGCAGATTTTATTGTTACAGGCATATTCAGGCTCCTAATACAGCCACGATATCCTCGAACACCTTATCCATATCCTGGGTTCCGTCCACCTCTGCCAGCGTTCCGGCCTTCTGATAATAATCGATCAGCGGCTGGGTCTGCTCGTGGTAAACATGCAGGCGTTTTTCAACGGTCTCGGGTTTATCGTCGTCTCTCAATACTAGATTTGAACCACAGATGTCGCAAATTCCTTCCTTTTTAGGCGGATTGTAGACAATATGGTATGTAGCTCCGCAGTTTAAACATGCCCTGCGGCCGGACATTCTCCTGATGATATTCTCATCCGGGACATCCACGTTAACGGCGTAGTCGATGGAATCGCCGCGTTCTTTAAGGGCTTCCGTCAGGCTGTCCGCCTGTGGGATCGTTCTGGGGAAACCGTCCAGGATATAACCTTTGGAGCAGTCGTCCTTCTGGATTCTGTCCATCAGCATGCCGATGGTGATCTCATCCGGTACCAACATGCCCTGGTCCATAAAGGTTTTGGCCTTCATGCCTAACTCGGTTCCTTCCTTGATATTGCTTCTGAAGATGTCGCCCGTGGATATATGGGGAATCTGATACTTCTCGGCAATTCTTTTCGCCTGGGTGCCTTTTCCAGCACCAGGAGCGCCTAACATGATAATCTTCATAAGGTAGTCCTCCTATCCCATATTCAATTTGTTTCCAATAAATACCAGAAAAAACACGCGTAGCAGATTGCAGCGTGTTTCTGGTAGGGCCGGGGAAGGAAAAAGAAAGGGTAGTCCTCTCTCCTTCCGCTCCTTACCGCCCTTTAGCTGTTTAAGAATCCCTTATAAGAACGGACGAGCAGCTGTGACTCAACCGCTTTGATTGTCTCAAGCACAACACCGACGATAATGATCAGTGATGTTCCACCGAATGACACATGGCTCACGTTAAAGATACCGGAAGCCATAATCGGGATGATACATACGATCGTCAGACCGCAGGCACCGATAAAGACAATATAGTTTAAAAGGTGGTTCAGGTAATCAGAGGTTGGCTTGCCGGGACGAATACCCGGGATAAAGCCTCCCTGTTTTTTCATGTTGTTGGCAACCTCCTGCGGGTTGAAGGTAATGGACGTATAGAAATATGCGAAAAGCACAATCAATACGATATAAATGATCATACCGATAGAATAGATCGGCTCCTCCGGTCTGAACCAGGAAGAAGAGCTTAACATTCTCAGGATTTTGCCGCCGATTGTCGCACCGTCCACGTGGAAAAACTGGGAGATGACAACCGGGAAGGACATGATGGAGGAAGCGAAGATTACCGGGATAACACCGGCGGTGTTTACCTTTAACGGGATGTTGGAGGATTGTCCTCCTACCATCTTTCTTCCCACCATCTTCTTGGAATACTGAACGGGGATTCTCCGCTCCGCATCCTGAAGCACGACTACGAACACAACCATGGCCGCAATAATCGCCAGTATGATGATCACTGCAACTGTGGCTACCGCTACGGACTTACCGGACATAAATCTGGTAAACAGAGTAACGGCGTCATCCGGCACGCTGGATACGATGTTAAACAACAGCACGATGGAGATACCGTTTCCGATACCGTTCTCCGTAATACGCTCACCGATCCACATCAGGAACGCACTACCGGCGGTCATCGTAGCTACCGCAATGACAATCATACCAATCTTACCGGCTGTAGTCTGGCTGTTAAATCCGATCAGGAGACCTTGTCCGCCAAAGCCCACCGACATGGCGATGGACTGAATCAGAGCCAGGCCAACCGTCACATAACGGGTGTATTCCTGAATCTTCTTTCTTCCATCCTCACCGTCTTTCTGCATCTCCTCCAGTTTCGGAATGGCGATGGTCAAAAGCTGCATGATGATGGAAGATGTGATATATGGGGTAATGCTAAGTGCAAAGACCGACAGGGAGGTAAAGGAACCTCCTGTCATCGCATCAAAGAAGCTGAATGCGTCGCCGGCCTGTTTTGCAAAGAAATCCGCGAAATAGGATGGATCAACTCCCGGGATCGGTAACTGAGAGCCAAATCTAACTACTATAAGCATTGCAAAGGTAAAAAGCAGCTTGTTGCGCACTTCTTTTACCTTGAATGCATTACAGAGCGTTTTAAACATATTAGATCACCTCACAGGTTCCGCCTAAAGCCTCAATTTTAGCTTTTGCTCCCTCGCTGAAAGCGTCTACCTTAACTGTAAGCTTTTTGGTTAATTCTCCATTTCCAAGGATCTTAACTCCATCTTTAGGATTTTTAACGATACCGCTCTCCATTAAGGTTTCTACGGTAACTACTTCGTCGTTATCGAATCTATCCAGTACACTTACGTTGATTCCAACGATTGTCTTTGAATTCCTGTTGGTAAAGCCTCTCTTAGGAATACGTCTGTATAACGGCATCTGGCCGCCTTCAAAGCCAGGTCTTGCAGCGCCTGAACGAGCTTTCTGTCCTTTATGGCCCTTACCGGCTGTCTTACCGTTTCCTGAACCGTGTCCACGGCCTCTTCTGAAATTATCGCTCTGTTTGGAACCCTCGGCAGGTTTTAAATTTGATAAATCCATGTCTGCACCTCCTTACTTTTATATTAGATTTCCTCTACTTTTACTAAGTGTCTAACGCTCTGAATCATACCTCTGACAGCACCATTGTCTGGCATCTCAACTGTCTTGTGAAGCTTCTTGAGACCTAAAGCTTCTACAGTTGCTTTCTGCTTAGGAACAGCGCCGATAGGGGATTTTACTAATGTGATTCTTAATTTCTCTGCCATCTTCATATCCTCCTATTAGCCCAGAATCTCTTCTACTGATTTTCCGCGGAGTTTTGCAACTTCCTCCGGAGTCTTTAATGCACATAATCCCTGGATCGTAGCAAGAACAACGTTGGTCTTGTTGTTGGAGCCTAAGGATTTTGTACGGATGTTCTTGATTCCTGCCAGCTCCAGTACGGAACGGGCCGGACCGCCTGCGATAACACCAGTACCTTCCGGAGCTCTCTTCAGTAATACGGACGCGCTGCCGAATTTACCGATCAGATCATGGGGAATGCTGCTGTTCTCATCAACCGGAATCGCTACAAGATTCTTAGCGGCTGCCTCTTTTCCTTTGCGGATTGCCTCCGGAACCTCTCCGGCCTTTCCAAGTCCTGCACCTACATGGCCATTTCCATCGCCAACTACTACTAAAGCAGAGAATCTCATGGTACGTCCACCTTTTACAGTTTTCGATACGCGCTTGATAGCAACTACTTTGTCGTTTAATTCAAATTGACTTGCATCAATAATTGTACGTTTCATGCTGTATTGTATTCTCCTCTCTACTAGAATTTCAGACCAGCTTCACGAGCTGCATCTGCTAATGCCTGAACTTTACCCTGATATATGAATCCGCCTCTGTCGAAGACAACTTCCTCAATACCTTTTTCCAATGCTCTCTTAGCGATTAAGGTTCCTACATATGCTGCGGCATCAACGTCATTGGTTTTCTTTAACTCCGCCTTTGCTTCTTTCTCCAGAGTGGAGGCAGCTACTAACGTGTTACCAACCGTGTCGTCAATAATTTGAGCGTACATATGATTATTACTTCTGAATACTGCTAAACGCGGTCTCTGTGCGGTGCCGGAAAAACGATTGCGTAATCTGGCGTGCTTTTTCTCGCGGACTTCGCTTCTTGATTGTTTACTAACCATTTTTACACTCTCCTTAATTATTTCTTACCAGTCTTACCAACTTTACGTCTGATAACTTCGTCAGCATATTTGATACCCTTGCCCTTGTACGGCTCAGGTCTTCTCTTGTCTCTGATTTCAGCAGCGTATTGGCCAACTTTTTCTTTACTGATACCCTTAACAGTGATTTTATTCTGTCCTTCCAGAACAGTCTCTAAACCTTCCGGATCTTCCATCTCTACAGGATGAGAATATCCTAAGGAAAGGATTAATTTCTTGCCCTGCTTCTGAGCTCTGTAACCAACGCCGTTAACTTCGAGAACTTTCTCATAGCCTTCGGTTACACCATGGATCATGTTATTAATTAAGGTTCTTGTCAGACCGTGTAAAGATTTCATTCTCTTTAAATCGTTAGGTCTGGTTACTACGATCTGTCCGTCTTCCTGGTTGATGTTCATCTCTACCGGGAGTTCTCTCTCAAGAGTTCCCTTGGGACCTTTTACAGTCACTTTATTATTCTCTGCGATTGTGACAGTAACACCTGCCGGAACCGCAACTGGCATTCTTCCTATACGTGACATGCCGTTTACCTCCTTAAATTTTCGGAAAGGACATCTGCGTCCTCTCTGTTTTCAGTAGCTTCAGGCTCCGATGATTACCATACGAAAGCCAATACTTCTCCGCCTACGCCTAACTGACGAGCTTCCTTGTCAGTGATTACGCCCTGGTTGGTAGAAATGATTGCGATTCCTAAACCGCCAAGTACCTTGGGCAGTTCTTCCTTGTTTGCGTATACACGCAGACCCGGCTTGGAAATCTTCTTGATTCCGGAAATGATCTTCTCATTCTTATCTTTACCGTACTTTAAGGCGATTCTGATGGTCTGGAATCCACCGTCTTCTACGATATCATATTTTTTAATATATCCTTCCTTAACCAGGATGTCGGCGATAGCCAGTTTCATCTTGGATGAAGGAACGTCTACTGTATCATGTTTAGCAGTGTTAGCATTACGGATTCTTGTAAGCATATCTGCAATCGGATCGCTCATTGTCATGATATAATTTGCCTCCTTAGATTTGTTATTACGAGATTCGGGTGTGTTACCAGCTTGCTTTCTTAACGCCCGGGATCTGACCTTTATAAGCTAATTCACGGAAGCAAATTCTGCAGATTCCGTATTTTCTTAAATAAGCATGTGGACGACCGCAGATTCTGCAGCGATTGTATTCTCTGGTAGAGAATTTTGCAGGTCTCTGCTGTTTGATCTTCATTGAAGTCTTAGCCATGGAATACTCCTCCTAATTATTTTTGAAATGGCATGTTAAATAATGTCAAAAGTTCACGGGCTTCTTCGTCAGTCTTAGCGGTGGTTACGAAAATAACGTCCATACCTCTTACTTTATCAACTTTATCGTACTCGATTTCCGGGAAGATCAGCTGCTCTTTGATACCCAGTGCGTAGTTTCCTCTGCCGTCAAATGCGTTGGCATTGACACCTCTGAAGTCGCGTACACGAGGTAATGCAAGGTTGATCAGACGATCAGCGAACTCATACATTCTCTCGCCTCTCAGAGTTACCTTACAGCCAATTGCCATGCCCTCTCTAAGCTTGAAGTTAGCAATGGACTTTTTCGCTTTGGTCAGAACTGCCTTCTGTCCGGAAATGATTTCCAAATCCCTTACAGCAGAGTCCAGAACCTTGGCATTTTCTTTTGCTTCGCCAACGCCCATGTTGATAACGATCTTATCTAACTTCGGCACTTCCATGACGTTTTTATATCCGAACTTTTTGATCATAGCGTCTACGATCTCATTTTGATATGTTTCTTTTAATCTAGCCAATTTTAAGTTCCTCCTTTCCTGAATTAGTCAATCACTTTACCGGTAGATTTTGCAACGCGGACTTTCTTGCCGTCTTTTACTTCAAAGCCGACTCTTGTGGCTTTTCCGTCTACAACCAGCATAACGTTGGAAATATCGATCGGAGCTTCTTTTTCAATAATGCCGCCCTGTGGGTTGCCCGGGCCCGGCTTCGTGTGCTTTGTAACCATGTTACAATGCTCAACGACAACTTTGTTACTCTTGGTATCTACCACAAGGACTTTACCCTGTTTGTCTTTATCTTTTCCTGCGATAACCTTTACTAAGTCATCTCTTTTAATTTTATGCACAGTCCGCACCTCCCTATAATACTTCCGGAGCTAAGGAAACAATCTTCATAAACTGTTTCTCTCTTAATTCCCTTGCAACAGGCCCAAAGATACGAGTTCCTCTTGGAGTCTTGTCATCTTTGATAATTACTGCAGCGTTCTCATCGAACTTGATATAGGAACCGTCTTTACGGCGGGCGCCCTTAACGGTACGTACTAGTACGGCCTTAACGACATCGCCCTTCTTTACAACACCACCTGGTGTTGCATCTTTAACCGTAGCAACGATAATATCACCAATATTAGCATATCTTCTTGTAGATCCACCCATAACTCTGATACAAAGAAGCTCTTTGGCACCAGTATTATCGGCAGCCTTCAATCTGGTTTCTTGCTGAATCATGCCTAATACTCCTTCCTGGAAAATTGATTATTTAGCTTTCTCGATAATCTCCACAAGTCTCCATCTCTTATCCTTGGATAAAGGTCTTGTTTCCATTACTTTTACTGTATCGCCCTTTGTGCACTCGTTGTTCTCGTCGTGCGCTTTTAATTTATAGGTTCTTTTTACGATCTTGCCGTACAAAGGATGTTTTACGTGGTCTTCGATAGCAACAACGATGGTCTTATCCATCTTATCGCTCACTACTTTACCGGTACGTGTTTTTCTTAAATTTCTTTCCACGATACTGTTTCTCCTTTCAATAAATCCTTATAGGTTACACCCGTCCGGGTGTTTCATTATTTGTCAGCAATAGCCAGTTTGGACTTCTCTGTAATAACAGTCTGAATCCGAGCGATGTTCCTGCGAACTTCTTTGATTCTAGTGGTGTTATCCAGCTGGTTGGTTGCGTTCTGGAATCTTAAGTTAAATAATTCCTTCTTAGCAGATACCAATTCCTCATTCAGCTCAGCCGCTGTTTTTGACTTTAATTCTTCAAAATACTGATTAATTTTCACTGTTATCACCGCCTTCTAAATCTGCCTTAGCAGCAATCTTACATCTACATGGTAACTTGTGCATAGCAAGACGCAATGCTTCACGGGCTAAGTCTTCAGGTACACCAGCGATCTCAAACATAACACGGCCTGGTTTTACTACTGCTACCCAGTACTCCAGGGAGCCTTTACCAGAACCCATACGGGTTTCAGCCGGCTTCGCGGTTACCGGTTTATCCGGGAAAATCTTGATCCAGACTTTACCGCCACGCTTGATATAACGGGTCATGGCAACACGGGCTGCCTCAATCTGGTTTGATTTGATCCAACATGGCTCTAAAGCGACTAAACCGTACTCACCGTTGGAGATCTTGTTGCCTCTTAATGCTTTGCCGGCCATAGATCCACGGAACTGTTTACGACGCTTAACTCTTTTAGGCATTAACATTATTTATCGCTCCCTTCCTTATGTGCTTTAGTTGGAAGAACTTCGCCTTTGTAAACCCATACCTTAATGCCAATCTTGCCGTAGGTGGTATTGGCCTCAGCGAAACCATAGTCAATATCTGCTCTTAATGTCTGTAACGGAATCGTTCCCTCGCTGTAGAACTCTGTACGTGCCATATCAGCTCCGCCAAGACGTCCTGCAACTGCGGTCTTGATACCCTTAACGCCGGCCTTCATGGATCTGCCCATGGTAGACTTCATAGCTCTTCTGAAAGATACACGATTCTCTAACTGCTGAGCGATGTTCTCTGCCACTAACTGAGCATCCTTATCCGGTCTCTTGATTTCCTTAATGTCGATGAAGATCTTCTTATCTGTAAGCTTCTGAACTTCAACCTTTAACTTCTCGATCTCAGATCCGCCCTTACCGATAACAACACCAGGTTTAGCTGTATAGATGATAATTTTAACGCGGTCAGACGCTCTCTCGATCTCGATCTTGGAAACGCCAGCACTGTATAATCTTTTCTTTAAAAAGGTTCTGATGGCATGATCTTCAACCAGATTGTCTGCGAAATCAGCTTCAGCATACCATTTTGAGTCCCAGTCTTTAATAACACCGACTCTTAAGCCGTGTGGATTAACTTTCTGTCCCATTATTTGCCTCCTTATCTTTCATTAAGCACAACGGTGATGTGGCTCATTCTCTTCTCGATCCTGTAAGCTCTTCCCTGTGCTCTCGGTTTTACTCTCTTCATAGTCGGCCCTTTGTTTGCGTAGCATTCCTCTACGTAAAGTTTTTCAGGGTTCATACCATTGTTATTCTCAGCGTTAGCAATCGCTGATTTTAATAATTTCTCTATTAAAGTAGAAGCATATCTGGGATTGTAAGTTACAATACCGAGTGCAGTCTGCACATCTTTGCCTCTGATGGCGTCTAATACGAAGCATGCTTTCTGAACAGATACTCTTGCATAAGACAGTTTTGCTGATGGTCTTGTATCCTTCTGAGCATTTCTTTCTCTCTTAATTTGGGATCTATGTCCTTTAGCCATGGGTGAAACCTCCTTTCAAAAATTCTTAATTACTTACGGCCAGACTTTTTCTCGTCTTTTCCGTGTCCTCTGTAAGTTCTGGTAGCTACGAATTCACCCAGTTTATGTCCAACCATATCTTCGGTTACATATACCGGAACGTGCTTTCTGCCATCGTGAACTGCAATTGTATGTCCAACCATCTGCGGGAATATGGTGGAACGGCGGGACCAGGTCTTGATTACCTGCTTCTGTCCTGCTGCGTTCATAGCATCTACTTTCTTCAGTAAATGCGCATCTGCAAATGGTCCTTTTTTAAGTGAGCGAGCCATAGATTAGAACCTCCTTCAATTATTTAATGGTCTTGCCGTCTCTTCTTCTGACGATCAGCTTGTTAGACTGTTTGTTTTTCTTTCTGGTCTTCAAGCCAAGTGCAGGCTTACCCCACGGTGTACACGGACCTGGACGTCCGATACCGGTCTTTCCTTCACCACCACCGTGCGGATGGTCGTTCGGGTTCATAACGGAACCGCGGACTGTAGGTCTGAAGCGCATGTGACGGGTTCTACCAGCTTTACCAATGTTGATCAGGGAGTGATCTCCGTTTCCTACAACACCGATAGTAGCGCGGCAGATGATCGGAACCATTCTCATTTCACCTGAAGGTAATCTTAAAGTCGCATATTTTCCTTCTTTAGCCATAAGCTGAGCGGCATTACCAGCGGAACGAACTAACTGGCCGCCCTTGCCCGGATATAACTCAATGTTGTGAATCTGTGCACCAACCGGAATCTGAGCCAGTGGTAAGCAGTTTCCAACTTTTGCTTCTGCGTTTGCACCGCTCATAACCTTCATACCGTCTGTCAGTCCTGCCGGAGCCAGAATGTAGGATTTGGTACCGTCTGCATAGCAGATCAGTGCGATGTTTGCGGTTCTGTTCGGATCGTACTCGATACCGATTACAGTTGCAGGGATGTTGTCCTTGCTGTTTCTCTTGAAATCGATGATTCTGTATTTTCTCTTTGCGCCGCCTCCGCGGTGTCTAACTGTAATTTTACCCTGGTTGTTACGGCCAGCGGTTCTTTTGATAGTGGAGCTGATCAGAGACTTCTCTGGGGTTGTCTTGGTGATCTCGCTGAAATCGGAACCGGTCATCTGCCGTCTGGAAGGTGTATATGGGTTATACTTTTTAATTCCCATGGTTGTAAACTCCTTTCAACGCGCTGAATGGCGTTTTGTTAAAATTTATCACGACTAAGGTGTGTCGTATAGTTTGCGGACCTTACAGTCCCTCGAAGATCTCAATGTCCTTGCTGTCTTCTGTCAGCTGAACGATCGCTTTCTTGGTCTTTGCTGTCTTTCCGTAGGTTGCGCCTCTTCTCTTGGTCTTGCCCTCAAGATTCATGGTGTTGACGCTGGATACCTTGGTGCCCGGGAACATCTTCTCAACAGCTTCCTTGATCTGAGATTTGTTAGCCTCGGTGTGAACCAGGAACGTATATTTCTTGGTTGCCATCGCGTTCATACTCTTCTCAGTTACGATTGGTTTGAGGATTACATCATAGTATTGAATGTTTGCCATTATGCGTACACCTCCTCGATATTTGCAACAGCAGCCTTGGTAGCCACTACTGTGTTGTACTTTAAGATGTCGTATACGTTAATTGTGTTGACAGAAGCGGTCTTTACAGCCGGGATATTTCTTCCGGACAGAACTGCGTTCTGATCTCCA